>Ga0194113_10001267_pt1 | contig 34662 bp, 41 predicted proteins | sample TA2MahC200mmetaG_FD_146193 | JGI IMG/M metagenome (GOLD analysis project Ga0194113, IMG submission 146193) | Freshwater microbial communities from Lake Tanganyika, Tanzania - TA2015017 Mahale Deep Cast 200m | ecosystem: Environmental > Aquatic > Freshwater > Lake | place: Tanzania: Lake... | reverse complement strand
GGGCGCCGTTGGCTTCGACTCCGCTCAGCCAACGGCGCCCGCGCCTGGCGGCATTGAACAAACGCCCGTGCTACCAACGTGATCAACCCATTGAACCCACCTCCGGGGGGTTGAACTTCAAATGAAAGCTATTGGGTATGAAATCTGCTAGAGGAATCTGGATGCATAGCTCTCATTTCCTTATCCTCCCCCACTTGCCACGCATGAAATCTTTCCTTCTGTTCACCGCCGCCTGGCTGGGATTTTCAGAAAGCGCCCTGGCGGAGGCGCCCTCCAAGGCGCTGGCCGAAGCCGTCGAGCGCCAGGTCCGTTCCAACGAGGCCTCTGCCGCCGCCCAGAAGAGCATCGACGGGCTGCGCGACCAGACCCAGCGCATGCTGGAGGAGTACCGCGATGCCTTGCGGCAGACCGAGCAACTGTCCGCGTACAACGCCCATCTGCGTCGCCTGATCGAATCACAAGAAACCGAGCAGGCCTCCCTGGAGAAGCAGATTCGCGACGTCGAAGTCACCCGGCGCGAACTGGTTCCGCTGATGCCGCGGATGACCGAGACCCTGCAACGCTTCGTGTCGCTGGATCGGCCATTCCTGCCCGAGGAACGCGCACGGCGCATCACGGAATTGAACAGCCTGATGAACCGCGCGGATGTCAGCGACGCCGAAAAATTCCGGCGACTGCTGGAGGCTTACCAGGTCGAAAATGAATACGGCAAGACCATTGAAGCCTATCGGGCGGAACTCAAGAATGGCGGCAACAACACGCGCACCGTCGACTTCCTCAGGGTCGGCAGGGTCGGGCTGTTCTACCAGAGCCTGGACGGGCTGGAGAGCGGCGTCTGGAACAACAAGATTCGCCAGTGGCAGAAATTGCCCGCCAATTACAACAATGCCATCCATACAGGCCTGGGGATCGCCCGCAAGGAGCGCGCGCCGGAACTCCTGTCGATCGCGGTGGAGCCGCCGGAGGCCGCGCGATGAGCAAGACATTCGCAACCCTGTTGCTGGCCAGCCTGGCCTGGACCGCGCACGCCGGTGAGCTGGATGACCTGCTACGCCAGGTCCAGGAGTCGCGCGCCCAGGAAAGCCGCATGGATGAGCAACGCAAATCCCGGTTTCTGGCCGACAAGAATCAACAGCAAAAGCTGTTGAACGAGACGAAGGCGGCTCTGGCCAAGGCCGAGGCGGACAGCAAGGCGTTGCGCGAGGCATTCGCCGCCAACGAGAAAAAGCTCGGGGAATTGACCGCCGCGCTGAAGTCTCACAGCGGAGAACTGAGCGACCTGTTCGGCGGCGTCCGGGAATTCGCGGGCACTTTGAAGGCGGATCTGGACAACTCGCTGATTTCCGCCCAGTTCCCGGATCGTGGCGCGAAGCTGGAGATTATGGCCAAGAACAAGGAACTGCCGAATATCCAGCAACTCGAGGATCTCTGGTTCGCGGCACTCCAGGAAATGACGGAGTCGGGCAAGGTCGTTCGATTCAACGGCGAGGTCACCAATGCGCTCGGCGCGGATCGTCAGGCCGAGATCTATAGGATCGGCGCTTTCTCCGCGCTGGCGGATGGCAAATATCTCCGCTACACCCCGGAAACCGGTCAGCTCGTGGAACTGCCGCGGCAACCGGATCGGGAGTATCTCTCCCTGGCCGGCAATCTCCGGCAGCCCCAGGGCGAGTGGGTCAAGGTCGCCGTCGATCCCGCGCGCGGCGTCGTACTCGATCTGGCCATGCAGGTGCCGACGACGGTGGAACGTCTCAAGCAGGGCGGCGTGATCGGCTACATCATCATCGTGCTGGGCATCATCGGCGCGATCATCGTGCTGACCCAGCTCTGGATTCTCCGCCGCACCGGCCTGAAGATGACCGCGCAGCTCGCCGACATGTCGGCATACCGTAACGATAATCCCCTGGGCCGCGTACTGGCCGTCGCTGGCGAGAATCCCAACGCCAGCGTGGAAAAGCTGGAACTGCAATTGGACGAAGCCGTCCTGCGCGAACTCCCCGCGCTGGAGCGCGGCCAACCCTTGGTCAAGCTGCTGATTGCCGTGGCCCCCCTGCTGGGACTGCTGGGCACCGTAACCGGCATGATTCAGGTGTTTCAGTCCATCACCCTGCATGGCTCCAGCGATCCCAGGCTCATGGCCGGAGGCATCGCCGAGGCCCTGGTGACCACCATGCTGGGCCTGGAAGTCGCCGTGCCGCTGTCCTTCCTCTACAGTCTGCTGATCGCCCGCAGCCGCACCCTGACCCATATCCTCGACGAGCAAAGCGCCGGCCTGTTGTGTCAGAACCTCGAAAAACGCCAGGCATGAACCTGCTCGCGGACATCATCGGCCAGATCGATGCCCTGATCCATGCCGGGGGCAAGGTCATGTGGGCCATACTGCTCGTGTCCGTGCTGCTCTGGTCGCTCATCGTCGAGCGTTTCCTCTACTTTGCCTTCCAGCAACCCAGACGCTTCGCCCGCCTGAGCCAACAGTGGCAGGAGCGGCGCGAACACAAATCCTGGCACGCGCACCGCATCCGGGAGGCCATGATCTCGGCGACCGAACTCGAGATGAGCAAGACGCTGCCGATCATCCGCATGCTGGTGGGTCTCTGCACACTGCTCGGCCTGTTGGGCACCGTGCTGGGCATGATGGACGTGTTCGACGTCATCCGGGCCACCGGGAGCAACAGCGCGCGCGCCACCGCCACCGGTGTGTCCAATGCCGTAATCACCACCATGGCCGGCCTGGTCATCGCCATTTCCGGCATCTATTTCTGCCGCCGCATCGAACTCCGCGTCGAGGAGGCGACCCACCGGCTTGCCGATATCCTTCGCTTTGATTGAGATTACCCATGCGCCGTCGCCGCTCCAACAACAACAACGGTAAGGACGAAAGCGCGGTTATTGACCTGACGCCCGTCCTGGACATGTCCTTCATCATGTTGATCTTCTTCATCGTCACCTCCACCTTCGTCAACGAGGCTGGCATCAAGGTCCAGCGGCCCTCGGCCCAGACCGGGCAAGTCCAGGGCGAGGGGCAGGTCATGATAGCGATCAAGTCCAATGGTGAAGTCTGGATGGACAAGCATCCGGTCGACATCCGCGCGGTTCGCGCCAACATCGTTCGTCTGCAAAGCGAACAGTCCCTCGGCTCGGCCGTGATCGCCGCCGACCGGGCCACTCAGGCCCATGTGCTGGTAGCCGTGATGGATCAGGTCCGGCTCGCGGGCATCGAGGACATCGCGATCGCCACACAGGCCGAAAGCCGGTGATTCTCCGCCTGATACCCTCCCTGCTGCTGGGCTTGATCGTCTCCGGTGCGCTGTACTGGATGATGTATCTGATGCTTGAGCATCACTATGACCTGACCGACCGCGAGGCGCTGACCCAGGTCGATTTCGTCCGGCTCCACCGCGAGGACCCCATTCCGGAAACCCTCACGCGCGAGCTTCCGCCCCCGCCCCCGTCCCTGCCGGCCACGGTCACGCCGCCGCCCACGGAAACCCTGGCCCCCGCGCCGGCCAGCCCCAGCCAGCCAGCCGTCGCGCCCGCCTTCGAGATGCCCCGCTTGGCCCTACCGGTCGGCGGCGGCACGATCGCCGCGCCCGTCACCGGCGCCACCGACTGGTCCTCGCTGGCGCCGCCCCCGCCCGATGCCGCCGGCGTCCCCCGGGAAGCCATGCCCGCGGCGCCAGGGACAAGCAATGCCGCGCTGGCGGCCATCGTGCGCATTCCACCCACCTACCCGATGGAGGCCAGACGACAGAAACTTCAGGGCTGGGTACGGCTGGAATTCACCGTCACGGAAGACGGCTCCGTCACCGACATCAAGGTCAGGGAAGCCAGGCCGCCCAGAGTCTTCGATCAGGCCGCGATCAATGCGCTCGGTCAATGGAAGTTCAGGCCGGCCATGGAAAACGGCAAGCCGGTGAGAAAACGCGCCGCCCAGACCCTGAAATTCGAACTGGACAAGAACTGAGATGCGCCGCCTTTTGCCGCTGCTATGTCTGCTTTCCGTGCCGACGCTAGCCGCCGAGAAGCCGGCGGCCACGCCCGGAATCGACGTGCCGCCTGAAATCGTCAAGGAATTCCAGGCCATCGAAGCGTTGACCGCCAAATCGGCCTATGCCGAGGCCGCGCAACGGGGCCAGGCGTTATTGCCCAGGCTAAAGGACTCCCCGGCCGCCAAGGCGCTGCTGCTCCGCAACTTGGCCACGCTCTATGGTCAACAAAAGCATTACCCTCACTCGGCGGCTCTGTTGCAGGAATGTCTGGATCTGCATGCCCTGCCCGCCAGGGAGGTTCCCAAGGTCTTGCTGGAACTCGCGCAATACTCGGTGGCGGCTCAGAACTACCCCAAGGCGGAGGAGGCGCTGACGACGCTGATCCAGCAGGATCCAGATCCCAAACCCGACTATTACCTGATGCTGGTGGACATGCGGACCCAGAGCAAGCGGTACGCCGAGGCGGCCGCCGCCCTGGAGCGGCTCATCGCCCGCACCCCCGAGCCGAAAGTGGAGTGGTACGAGATGCTCTTGGGCCTGCATCACGAATCGCGCGATCTGGACGCCTGCATCCGTGACCTGGCCGCGTTGATCGAGAAGTCGCCCGACAAGCCGCTGTATTGGCAACAACTGACCGGCCTTTACCAGGAAGCCAAGCAGGACAAGAAGGCCTTGGCGGTGCGGCAACTGATGTACGAGCGGGGACTGCCGCGGTCCACGGATGAAATCGTGCAACTGGCCCAGATGCTGCGTTACCAGGGGCTGCCCGGGCGCGCGGCGGAAATCCTGCAACGGGAGATCGACCGCGGGGGCGTCGACAAGACCCCGCGCAATCTCGGCCTGCTGGCGGACAATTGGATGGAGGCGCGCGAACTCGGCAAGGCGGCCGCCGCGCTCGAAACCTCCGCCGCTCTGGCCCCCACCGGCGAAACCCTGCATCGCCTGGGCCAGATCTACAGCGAACTGCGCGACTGGAACAAGGCCCGCCTGGCCCTGACCCGCGCCCTGGCCAAGGGCGGCCTCAAGAACCCCGGCGGCGCCTGGTTGTTGCTAGGCATGGCCCATTACCGGCTCGATGCGAAAAACGACGCGCGCGCCGCCTTCCTCCAGGCCAAAAACACCCCAGCCATGACCAAGACCGCCCTGCAGTGGCTGGAGCACATCGAGCGCGAGACGCGGCAGGCGAAGAAACCAGCGCATTGAGTCGTTCCGCAAGTTCCGATGCCCCACCATCGGAATGCCTGATATCCTGGGTAGTGGCTAGTGGCTAGTGGCTAGTCCGTTCCGATACGCCACCATCGGAATGCCTGATATCCTTGATGTTTGCCAACCCATTCATGCGGACGGGATTATTCTCGGAAAAGCTCGGTCTGCTCCGGCGCTTCGAGCAATTATTTTTTCGTCGCGGTCGGGCCGAAAAACTCGCGCGTAATGACGTACCGCCTGTAGGTCACGATGAAGAAGGCCACCTTGGCTTACGGCGGGATGTGCTGGCGCAGCCGGTGGATGACCGCGTCGCCCGCCGCCAGCGTCGGAAAGTGATGGACATACAGCGACTTTTATACAACCGCACGAAGTTCTCCCGCAGTAGAGCCTTGTGAAACCTGCGTTTTGTCGTGGTGCGCTTCGGCAACAGTCATGGACGCAAATCCGTCAGCCGCCCGGCCTGTCCGGAGGCGGGTGTTGCGTCCAGCCTAGCCAGTCTTCACCCGCCCGCCACCGGTCACGGCCGCAAATCCGGCGCCGATATCGAGCAATTCCGCGTCGATACTGCTCTGTCTGAGGTTCTGGGCTTCGAACACCAGCGCTTCCAGCCGGTCCTGGATGTTCTTTTCGGCCGCCTGCATGGCTTGCAGCCGGAGTTGCTGTTCCGCGACCAGCGCTTCCACGCAGGTCCGGTAGAGGGTGATGAACAAGTGCTGGCGAATCAGCGCCGACAGCAGCCGCTCGCTGCCCAGGGGCGCCCGCGGCAGTACCCGATTCGGCCAGGGAGCCCGGGCGAGCCGCGAGAAATGCCCTAGATCCACGGGCAGGAGCCGGGTCATCCGGGGGATTCCCGACGGGCTGTGGAACAGCAGCACCGGCTCCACGGAGTGCTCGCGCCAGTCATCCAGGTGATCCAGGATGCGCTCGATGGCGGGCGCGATGCCTGTGGGCGAACTCGGTGTGGCGAGGGTGGTTTCCACCGGCTGACGCTGATCGGCGAGGCGCGCCCGCACCCTGGCGCCCACGGCCAGGATGTGCCGCCCGGACCAGGGGACGGTCGCCAAGGCATTCATGTCCGCGATGGCCCGGGCCACGAGGTCCTCATTGAAGCGTCCGCACAGGCCGACATCGGAACCCAGGATGACCGCTCCCACGCGCGAGGGCGGCGCGGGCCGCTGCGGTCGAAAGCCTGGCTTCATGCCGCGCAGCGCAACCTGGAAGCCCAGTTCCACGGACCGTTCGTATTCGCACAGGCTGTCCAATGCCTTCGAATACTGCCGGGCATTGACCGCCGCCAGGGATTTCATGGTGCGAACGATCCCGCGCAGATCGGATACCGTGCCGATCTGTCGCCTTAGTTCCTGCTCGGTGTCCACGCTGGGGTGGCCTAACCCGCCAGCACTTGTCTCAGGGAGGCCAGCAGCGCGGCGCGTTCCGGCTCGGCCAGAACCTCGCCCCGATGGATTCGTCGGCTGAGGTCCTGCTGATCTTCGCGCATCAAATCTCTCAACAAACCCTCGGCCCTCGCGATCTCGGCAAATGGCAAGCCATCGAACAAACCCTCGGTCACTGCCAGCAGGACGGCAATCTGCTCGCCAGGGCTCAGTGCCTCATGTTCCGCCTGCTTGAGTGTTTCGCGTACCCGCCGGCCGCGCTCCAGCAGGGCACGGGTGGTCTCATCCAGCCGTGTACCGAAGCGGGCGAACATCTCCAGTTCCTCGAATTGGGCGTAATAGAGCTTGAGCGCCCCCGCCACCGATCGGTAAGCAGGCAACTGCGCCTTGCCGCCCACGCGCGAGACTGACTTGCCGACATCGACGGCGGGCAGCATGCCTCTGTGGGCCAAATCCGGTGACAGATAAATCTGCCCGTCGGTGATGGAGATCAGGTTGGTGGGGATGTAGGCGGAGAGGTTCTGTGCCTCGATCTCGACGATGGGCAGCGCGGTTAACGAGCCACCGCGCGCCAGACGGGTGGCGCGTTCCAGCAAACGTGAATGGATATAGAAGATATCGCCAGGGTATGCCTCTCGACCCGGCGGGCGGCGCAATAGCAGGGAGAGCTCACGATAAGCCAGTGCGTGGCGGGTCAGGTCATCATAGACGATCAGGACATCGAGCCCTTGCGCCATGAAATATTCTGCCATGCTGGTGGCGGCATAGGGCGTGACATACTGGAGCCCGGGCGGGTCCTGCGCGGCGGCAACCACGACCACGGTTTGTTGCAGGACCTGTTGTTGGTGCAGGGTATCGATGACGCGGGCGGTCGCGTCGCCGCGCTGGCCGATCGCACAATAGACGCAGACGACATCCTTCTTGCGCTGGTTGAGGATCGCCGCCAGCGCGATGGCGGTCTTGCCGGTATGCCGGTCGCCGATGATGAGTTGTCGCTGTCCCCGCCCGATCGGGATGGCGGCGTCGATGACCTTGATGCCCGTGAGTAGCGGCTGGTTGACCGGGGCGCGTTCCATGATGCCTGGCGCCTCTCTCTCGATGGGCCAGCGCTCCGCCGGGATCAGCGAGCCCCGTTCGTCCAATGGCGCGCCGAGCGCGTTGACGACCCGTCCCAGTAACTCCATGCCCACCGGCACGTCCGCGACGCAGCCGGTACGACGGACGCGCGTGCCGGCCGCGATGCCTTCCGGGGGGCCCAGCAGCGCGACGCCGACCTGCCCCGGATCCAGATTGAGTGCCAGACCCAGGATGCCACCATTGAAGATAAGCAGTTCCTGGGATCGGACTCCGGCCAAACCGTCCACCAGCGCCACACTTTGATCGATATGGCGAACGCTGCCTGTTTCGACCGCCGTCAACTCAGGGCCGGATTCCTCGAGCAGTCGCGTCAGGGTGGCCCCAACCGCGTCTAGCGCATCATTCAGCATGGTCATGATCTCCGGCCTGTTTGGCCTCCGTCAGGGCATCGTCGAACACGTGTTCCAAATTTTCAAAATAGCTCTCCAGGCGCCATTCCAGCGTATGCGCCGGTGTGATGAGTATGAGTCCATGATCCCCCGGCGGCAACGCTTCGAAGCGAAGGGTCAGTTCGGGTCCCAACTCCCGGTGCAGCAGGCTGGTCACCTGTTCACGTTGAGCGGCGCTCAGAATCAGACTACTGGCGAGGGTCGCCTCGCCAACCCCGGATTCGGCGAGTTGCCGCTTCTCCTGCCCGGACAGCCGTTCGAAGCGCTCCAGGAAATGGCCGAGCAGCGCCTGCTCCAGTTCCTGGCCGCACAGATCCCCTACTGCCTTGCGGGCGCTGGCCATGACCCACTGCCCCAATTTCCGGCGCAATCGTTCCTTGAATTCGCGTTGTTCCCGCTCCAGTTCGCCTCGCCAGTGTCGCCTGAGGGTTTGTGTCTCTTCCTGTGCCGCGGCGATGAGGCTTACCCGCTCGCGTGCGGCCTCTGCCCGCGCCTCGGCCAGGAGTTCGGCGCGCATCTGGGTCAGTTCCCGGGTTTGTTGCCGGAGATGCTCGGCCTCCCGTTGCGCCTCTTCCTCGCGCTGGCGCACCGCGCTTTGACGGGCTTCGATCGCCTGCTGGCGGCGATCCATCGCGCGGAGGATCGGTCCATAGAGGAATCGCCGCAGCAACAGCGCCAGGATGAACAGGTTCACCCATTGCGCCGTGACCGTCAGCCAGTCCACTCGCACCTGACTCAGCCCCCGGTCTTGCCGATAAAGTAATCCCAGAACGGATTGGCGAAAATCAGGATCATGCTGACCACCAGGCAGTAGATACCGGTGGATTCGACCATGGCGACCCCGACGAACAAGGTGCGGGTCAGCGTCGGCGCTTCATCCGGCTGCTGGGCGATGGCGCTCAGGGCCTGCGCGACGGCGCGTCCCTCCCCCAGCGCCGGCCCGATGCTGCCGATGGCCATGGTCAGGCCTGCCGTGAAAATGGATACAGCGCCGATAATGACTTCCCCCGTGATCTCACTCATGTCGGTCTCCTGGGTTGTTGTTATTGGGTGGATCATCCTGGGCCGAGGCGATGAATACCATGGCCAGGATGGCGAATATGTAGGCCTGCACCAAGGCGGTGACCAGGCCGAGTAACTGCAAGGGGATGGGCAGAAAAAACGGGGCGACCAGCAACAGAATGGCGCCTACCATGCCGCCACTCATGACATTGCCGTAAAGCCGCATGGCCAGCGCCACGGTACGCGAGATTTCACCGAGGATGTTCATCGGCAGCATGAAGACGCTAGGCTTGAGATAGTCGGCAAAATAGGCGCGAGGTCCCCGTTGCGCGATGCCGTAAACCGGCACCGCCGCCAGCACGGCCAGCGCCAGGGCCGCGGTGGTGGACAATGAGCCGGTGGGCGGCTCGAACCCGGGGATCACGCCCAATAAATTGGCCGTGGCGATGAACAGGAACAGGGTGCCGATGAATCCCAGGTATTTCTCCGGCGCCTGTCTGCTGGTCGAATGGATCTGATCGCACAGGCCGACGACGAGTATTTCCAGGAAATTCTGCCAGCGCGAGATGGGCCCCTCGTCCCGTAGCCGCCGCGTGACGCCATGGGAACCCAGCACGAGGAGGAGCATTACCAGCCAGGTGTTGAGCAGGGTCGCGTTGACCGTGAAAGGCCCCCACTGGCAAAGCACGATGTCATCGGGGCTAAGTGTCATGAGTGCCTGGCCAGGGACGGGCCGAGCCGGCGGGTCCAGTACCCCCGGGCCGCGAGAATGCCCAGCAGGGCCGCCAGATAGTCCTGCCAGCGGTGGCCGGCCACGAGGTAGAGCCCCACGGCGATCAGGGCCAGGCGCAGCAGCAGGCTGGCCAGCAGGCCCGGCCCGCCCAGACGGCTTTGCGCAGCCCGCCGCACGGTCAACCAGAGACCGCCAAAATAGAGGCTGCCCAGCCCCATGCCGGCGGCCAGCGCCCACAGCCCGTGGAGTAAGGAAGTGCTCATGTCACGGCCTGTCGAGCTTGTTCAGGCCTTCCCGCTGAATCCAGCGCCAGGCATTCCAGCAGCCCAGCACGGCGCCCAGAAACAGCAGGGTCAGCGTCCAGGACACGCGCCCTGGCCATTCGCGGTCGATCCAGGTCCCCAGCGCGATGCCCGCCAGAACCGGCACGGCCACCGCCCAACCGACCAGGCCGAACATGCCCAGGCCAAACCAGGCGCCGCGGTCGATTCGGGTTTTCGCCTGCTGATGGCGCGCGGCCTTGTCGCCGACGACAGTGGCCAGATTCCTCCTGCGTTCGCGGCTCATGGTTTCACCCTCTTTGCAGTTCAAGGAAACGCTTGGCGACGCCGGCTTCCAGTCGCGCGAGCACGGACCGTGCCTGGCGTTCGCGTTCGCCGAGTTCCCGCCGGCGTTGCTCGATGGAACACTTGAGAGCGGCCGGATCCTTGCCCCGTACCGCCTCGCGGGTGCTGATCCTGACCTCGGATCCGCATTTGATCAGGATGCCCTCGTCCAGGCCCACGCAGCGCTCGTCGCCCTCAAGGGTCAGGTAGCGTAATAGCCCCGGCGCCAAGGCGGTGGCTAGGTCCACATGATGCGGCTCCAGACAGAAACACCCGTTTTCGGCCTCGGCGATGACCTTGCGAACCGGCTCATCCACCAGGGTTTCGGTCGGCAGGAAGATTTTAAGCCGCATCCTGGACCTCGTCCGCCACCCCGGTGAATTTTGCCTCGTCAAGGGCGCCGATCATGTATAGCGCGGTTTCCGGCATGGCGGCGTAGGTGTCGGCCAGGATGCGTTCGCAGCCCGCCAGCGTCGCATCGAGACTCACCCAGCGGCCCGACTGTCCGGTGAAGTGCTCGGTGCTGTAGAAAGGCTGGGTCAGGAATCGCTCCAGACGGCGGGCGCGGTTCACCGTGCGGCGATCCGCCTCGGACAGTTCCTCCAGCCCCAGCATGGCGATGATATCCTTAAGTTCTTCGTACTCGGCCAGAGTACGCCGCACCGACATCGCCACTTGGTAGTGATGATCGCCCACGATGGCGGGGTTCAGCATCCGGGAGTTGGAGGCCAGCAGGTCCATGGCTGGATAGAACCCCTGCGCGGCGCGTTTGCGGGACAGTACCACCGAGGCGGACAGGTGCGAGAAGGTATGGCTGGCGGAAGGGTCGGTGAAATCGTCCGCCGGTACATAGACGGCCTGCACCGAGGTGATGGCGCCGCTGGCGGAACTGGCGATACGCTCCTGAAGTTCGGCCATTTCCGTGGCCAGGGTTGGCTGATAACCCACGCGGGAAGGTATTCTGCCCATCAAGCCGGAAACCTCGGTCCCCGCCTGGATGAAGCGGAAGATGTTGTCGATCAACAGTAAAACGTCCTGTTTTTCCTCGTCGCGGAAATATTCCGCCACGGTCAGGGCGGCGTGACCCACCCGAAACCGCGCTCCCGGAGCTTCGTTCATCTGGCCGAAAACCAGTATGGCCTGATTCAGCACCCCGCTGTCGCGCATCTCCCGGTAGGTTTCCTCGGCTTCCCGACAACGTTCGCCGATGCCGCAGAAGAGGCTGACGCCCCGATAGCGCGCGGCCATGTTGTGGATCAGTTCGTCGATCATCACGGTCTTGCCGACGCCGGCTCCGCCGAACAAGCCGGCCTTGCCCCCGCGTTCGAGCGGGGCCAGCAGGTCGATGGCCTTGATGCCGGTCTCGAACATTTCCTGTTTCGATACTCTTCGTGACAGCGGCAAGGGCGGCTGGAGTATCGGCCGCCACTCGCAATCCTTGAGTGCGGGACCACTATCGATGGGGTTACCGAACATGTCGATCATCCGGCCCAGCAAGGCTCTGCCGACGGGCACCCGCAAGGGCTGGCCGGTATCGCGCACGGCTGCTCCGCGCCTGAGCCCCTGAGTCGGCTGCAGGGCAACACCCCGGACGGTATCCGGGCTGAGATGGGCCACCACTTCGATGAGCAACTCGGGCTCTTCCAATGTGAGCAAGGCCTGTCGTACTGGCGGCAGCCGTCCCTCAAAGCGGATGTCGACCACGCTGCCGCGCGTGGCCAGCACCCGGCCGTCGGCTTGGGCCGACTCCGGGGTGGCGAAGGGTTCGGATGTTTCAGGCCGCTGGCTCATGTCGGAATCGAGGCTTTACTGCCGGCCATGTCAGGCGGGCGGTTTGGTTTCAAATTGCCAGAAGCCGGTCATGCCCAAAAAACCGGAGGGTGGAACACCCTCCGGTAGTGCGCCGAGAGAGAATAAGGCGAGTGATCCGTTGCCATCCAATCTGGAGCGCCAGCCCACCTCGACAGATGATAGGTCTCCGCACCCAACTGGGCACGCTACACGATTTCGAACCTGCCGGTGATCAACAGTACACGCGGGTTTGTGATGCGTGCTCAACCATGACCGGATGTGCATGTCTCGCTAACTCACGGCGAAGTACAACAGGACGAGCATCACGAAAAACCACCTGGGCAGGTAATTCCTATGGCCGTTGATGTTGATGTCATCCACTACGCTCATCCACTCGACGAAGTCTCGGAGTCCTGAAAAGGGGCATTGGGCCATGTCAGGCGCCTGCAAGGTTTCGGATGGCTCGGTAGTCTCGCGGTCATTACTGTTCGGGCGGCTAGTTCTTGGAATCTTGGGGGCATCAGTCATGGGGGGTCTCCGTGGGGTGAATGTGAGTAAGGGTAAGGCAAAGCAGGTCTGGTGTGTGAAGAACCTCAGGCATCAGCCATTGTCATTTTGAGCCAGTGACCCGCAGGGTGCCGGGCAGGATGGCCCGGCATCCAGTTCTCGGGACATGAACCTGCCTAGGCCAAAAGGTCGGGTTTCAGACGTTTGATGGCGCGACCGGCGACCTGTCATGGCGCCGTTCCGCCATCCAGGCCCGGAATCGCATCGTTTTCGCCAAAGCGAGAAAAACTGCATAAGCTTTAATTCACTGCGCGCCGCATTCTTCGTGGCCAAATCATTCTGTTCACGTCTGAATGGCGCCAACCCGTTCCCGTTGACAATGCAGCCTGTCCAGGGTCTTGCAGGCAACTCACGCAATCATCGATTGATGGGGGTTCTCGTAGGCCGCCTGGAAGATTTCCCTGAGCGTGGCCGCCTCGGCAAAGCTGTCACAGGGCGATGACTCAGCATTTTGCCATTCGCCGTTTTCATCGTTATACCCTACCCAGAATCCCTCGGGGGAGATATTGATTTCGTAGTGGATGGTTGGCATGGGATGACCTCCGGTCAAATTCATCTTGAACGCAAAAAGCGCACCAAGGAATCCTGATTGCTTCAATATGCAAGTCCGGACCGAGCGTCGGGGCATTTGCCGCATTAAGCTAGGGTATTTCACGCACTTGAGGTGCGACAACATACCGCATGTAATGAATGGCATATCTTCATTAGTATAGAGTCATCCCGACACTTCATGGGATACTTTCTCTCTCTTTACTTTAATGGGCGCTCCACGCGAGCGCCATTTTTTTCATTCGTGGGGTACGGACTGTAGTCCAGATGCAGTATCGGCATGGTTCGTGCTGAAGGTGTGGTGAAAGCGATAGTAAGTCATGGTCAATCAAATGGCTTTCTCCTGTTTGCCTCGCTGGGCGCCCGGCAATAATATTAGTGGTGAAAGCCAATGGCCAAAAGGCTGGCTTTTATTATTCCGGAGTACCCGGTATTTATTCGTCATTTATACTCAAGGAAACAATCATGCAAACCAGTATTAACTCCAGACCGATAGCCTCTCAGAGCGTTGTCAATGAAATTGACGCAGTTTTGTCAGAGGACTCTCTTCAGACGTGTTCGCAGCCATCCAATGAGATCGATGAAGAACTCCGCAAAAAGATCATCGCCGAAAAAGCCTACTACCTGGCGGAAGCGCGCGGTTTCGCCGGTGGATGCGATCTGGAAGACTGGCTGGTGGCCGAGGCTGAAGTCAATCAGCTCCTGGGCGGTTCCTACATCACCGCCTGATCTCCAGAAAATCAACCGAGCTCGATTCATGGTTCGGCGTCTGGTGGAGATCCATCGAGGGGAATAAAGCCATGTGGACGGCTCCGCTTTATCGTGTGGGCGGACCCGTCCGGCTTGTTTCGGTATTGATGCCCTCTATAGGAAACTGTAAAACCGAACCGGCGGCTTATGGCCTTGGTTGTCACGATAGGGTCATTCTGTTGGCGCTTCCATGCTGTTTTCCGCGTGGGCCGGGTGTCATATAGGGTCTGGAACCGAGGTGGTTAATCAGGGGATTCGTGTTAGTGGCATTGATATCAGTGCGATATGTTATTCATCTCCATGGATAGGTTCAGGGATGCAATGCCGCCCGGCTCGAAGTGCTAATGAAATCTGTGTTTTCAAGATATTGGCTTACGAACAGGATAATCAATTAGAGGAGATTCTTATGCTAAGATTGGGTAACAAAAGTCCCCTGTCCATGGTTGCTTTGTTAATCGTCTTGGGGGTGAGCCCTGCCGTCCATGCCCGGCCGAGTATGTGGTGGGACCATTTTGAAGCCACCACTTCCGACGCATCCGAATGCGTCAAACAGGCGGAACAAATCCTGACCACCGAGAAGTCGGGTGAGCATGTCTCTGATGCCGATTCGGTCCGGTCCTGGAGTGACAAGACGGTGTCTGTGGCCGAATGCATCTCGTTCGGTGGTCAGCTCATCGTCGCGGTGCTGATCAGTAGCGAGGACCCGGATATGGGCAACCGGTTGTTTAATGCGCTGAGAAAAGGGTTGAAGAAAAGCAGCCCGAATCCGCAGTCCTGATACACCCTTGGCGGCGCCAACCTTTGGGTGTCGGATCGATGGCTGCTCGGTTTGCCGACGCACACAAGTCATGACTGTCCGCCTGCCAGACCTTGTCATCCGGGAGTGTCGAAGATGCATCCGTCATCCATCAGTCGACCGGCTTTGGCGGATAGTCATGCCGGAGGTTCACCCCGGCGGGTGCGTGAAATCCCACACAAAATGTGGGATTTACCATAGTCGCCTGATTGGGTGAAGCTGCATGTTCCACTAAGCTCTTGTTTGTATTGATCTGGGTCGTCATGGCGCAGAGTTTGCTTATATATGGCCATCTTCAACCCATCCATAAGGTAACCACCATGGCCATAACAGCAAGTACAAACAACAACCCGGCCGGCAGAAAGGGAGCCATGTTTCTGGGCACCGGGCTGGCCTTCGCTTCCCTGATTCTCGTTCCTGCCCTGGCCACCCGGCTGGGCATGGGTATGGCGATGACCGGCGCGTTGCGTATCGCGCTGATGCGCGCCTCCAACCGCGTCGTCAATAATAGCAACGGCGACGGAGAAACCGATACCGCCAGCATGTGTTGTCATTGATTGGAAAGGCATTCTAATCGGCGTATCCTTACAGCGTTCATTTCATCAATCCGGCCTACACGGCAGAGTTTGAATCCCTGGGTTCTTGACTCTTGTTCGTTGGACGTTTAGCCGTCAATCTGAAGATATGCAAGTTTAGGAGAAAAAAATGGCACATGTACACGGAGCAGCCGCCAAAACCGCGGCTGATCACGCCCACCATGCTCATCACGCTCATCATGCAACGAATGCGGCTGATCATGCCCATCATGCGATGAGTGCGGCGGGTTCCAGCCACAAAATGATGGAGCAGGCGGGGCACATGATGGCCAACATGCCGAAACATGGCGGCATGGCGGCGGCGGGTACGGCAGCGGTTGCCGCCGCCACGCCGCAAGGCAGAGGTTTCATGGGGTTCCTGGCGCGGCATCCCTTGGTGATTTTTGGCTTGGGCGTCGCGGTAGGGTATCTGGCGCACAAGTACCGCAAGGAAATCATCCAGTCCGCGGGTGGTCTGACCGGCGATTTTGGTCAACAGCAACATGAAACCCTCGACGATCTTGTCGGCGAATGCCAGGAATGTGCGGCTGAAGAGCCCACGAAAGCTCCAGGCAAGCCCGGTAAAGACTAATCCGTGCTCTCCCTGAACCCCCCCGGTTTGCCGGATCGGACGGCTACTCTCGCCCCCCTGACGGGAAGGCGCCGACGAAGGCCTGCTCGCCGGGGGCGGTTCGAAAAATTCACTCCAGTTCACCAACCCGATGGTCATCCCCATGGCGATTGAAAAGCAAATCGTGCTCCGCTATCGATCGGAAGGACATGTCCGTTTCCAGTTGCCTGAAGCACTCTGTGAACCGGAACTGGCCCGCGGGTTGGTTGCCAGCTTGTGCTCCATGGAAGGCATCTACCGCGTCGATCTGAACGCTGCTCAACGCAAGCTCTCCATCCGCTTCCTGGCGACAGTCTGCGATTTTGCCGCCGTCTTTCGGCGACTTCACGAGTCCGTGGCGCGGCTAGGTCAACAGTTGGGGTCAGCGCTGTCCCGCCCACGCGAAGCAACCACTGCCGGGCCAAATGCTGAGCCAAAACCCTTCTGGTCTCGAAGCTTCCAGGGTCGCATTCAGGAGATCCGAGAAACCTTGTCGGCCCTGCGCATCCTGGGCAAGCGCGCGCTCGTGGGCGTCAATGAGGGGATGCAACGGCGTCCTCGCTGGCTGACGGAGATGATGAACGATCTATTGATGCTCTATCTGGTCAAACTGCATTGGCATCACATCCTCTACGAGTGGTTGCCCAGACCCTGGACCCATCGGTATGAATGGGGCGCCGCGCTTTACCTCGTGTATTTGTCGGTTCAGGCCAGGCTGCCCAAACCGGGCTGACACACCACACGGAGTTCGCCCATGTCAGCCATCAGCGACGATTTTGGCGGAATCCAGCCCAGACATTTTCGTATCGAGCATGCCCTGCGACGGCGAATTCGCGTCCTGGCGCCCTCCCTGCGGAAAGATGCCGAGCGGGTTTACGCCCTGGAAATTCTGTTGCGCAAGCGGCTTGCGATTCGGCGCGTGCGCAGCGTTCCCCACCTGGGATCGCTGGCCATCGACTACGATCCGGCCCATTTGCCCCTGCCCTCCCTCATCCGATTGCTGGACACCGTAATACCCAGCCTGGGGCAAGGCATCGCCGCTTTCGATGAACCCGCGGAAAAGCGGCGGACCACCTGTGATATCCGGGAGATCAATTTCGCGATCGAGGGTATGACCTGTTCCTCCTGTGCATTGCTCATTGAGTTGCGGCTACGCCGCGACCCCCGCGTGCATCAGGTCAGCGTCAACATGGCTACGGAAACCGCCGCTCTCCGCGGGGTCATTCCCGAGGAGGATGTCCACGCCATCGTGCGTGGTCTGGGTTATCGGGTTCAGCCTGTCGATACCCTGCTTCAACGCAAACTGCTGATGGAGCGCGAGGAGCTGCGCGTCCGGGAGGCCCGGCGGCGCGCCATCATCACCGGTGTCCTCGGCATTCCGGTTACCGTGATGGCCATGGCGATGTGGCAGGGCCGGTTCTGGCGCTGGTCGCAGTTCCTGCTGAGCACGCCGGTGGTATTGTGGGCGGGACGGCCGTTCCTCGACAAGGCCGTCAAGCTGGCCCGCCACGGCTCGGCCAATATGGACACGCAGATAGTGCTTGGGGTCGGCTCCGCCTATCTGTTCAGTACGGCCGGTTTGCTGTCGGGTGCGCCACACCTCTACTTCGATGCCGCCAGCGGCATTCTTGGCTTTGTCCTGCTGGGTCGTTACCTGGAGGAGAAGGCCAAGGGCCGGGCCCATGCCGCGATCCGACGCTTGCTGGACATGCAACCGCACACGGCGCAATTGCTGCGCAACGGGGAGGTTGTCACCGTGTCGGTCGACGATCTGCAACCCGGCGACCTCATCCTGATCCGCCCGGGCGATCGCGTGCCGGCCGATGGAGTGGTCGTGGAAGGTCTGTCCCAGGTCGATGAAGCCATGGTCACGGGCGAGAGTCTCCCGGTCGTCAAGGCGGTAGGCCACACCGTCGTGGCGGGCTGCATCAACGGCAACGGCGCCTTGCGGGTGCGAGTGACCGCCATCGGCGCCGACACGGTGCTGGCCGGCATCATCCACATGGTCGATCAGGCGCAGTCTTCCCGCCTGCCGATCCAGAAAACGGTCGATCGCATCTGCGCGGTCTTCGTGCCGGGTGTCATCCTGATCAGCGGGGCCACCTTTGCCGGCTGGCTGCTGGCTGGCGCCGGGCTGACCACGGCCTTTTCCAACGGCATCGCGGTTCTGCTGATCGCCTGCCCCTGCGCCCTGGGTCTGGCGACACCGGCCGCCATCATGGTGGGTACGGGTCAGGCCGCCGAGCGCGGAATCTATATACGCAATGGTGAGAGCCTGGAACTGGCCACGCGGCTCGATACCATCATCTTCGACAAGACGGGCACCATCACCGTGGGTAAGCCGGTGGTCACCGATTTCTGGAATGTTTCCGGCTTTGCGGATGCCGAATTACTGTCGCTGGCCGCGGGCGCCGAGGCGGGTTCCGAACACTTCCTCGCCCGGGCGATACTGGCTTACGCCAGGGGGCAGGGAATCGCGGAGGCCGATGCCGTGGCCTTCGAGTCCCTTCCGGGGCGCGGCATCCGGGCCCGGGTCCGTGAGTATGAGCTATCCATCGGTGCGCAAGCCTGGCTGGCGGAAGTCAATATCGATGTCACGCCACTGTGGGAGCGGGTGTTGACGCTGGCCCACCAGGGCAAGACACCGGTGTTGATGGCCGTGGATGGTCGGGTCGCCGCCCTGTTCGGCATTGCCGACCAGCCTCGGGCTGGAGCGGCTGAGGCGATCGCGCGCCTCGGGCAATTGGGCGTCGAGGCCGTCATGGTGACGGGCGACGCGGAGGCCACGGCTCGTTATATCGCGGATCGCGTGGGCATCCAGACCGTCATTGCCCAGGCCCGGCCTGAACGGAAGCTGGAGATCGTCCAGGAGTATCAACGACTCGGCGGACGGGTGGGCATGATCGGCGACGGCATCAACGATGCCCCGGCGTTGGCCGCCGCCGATGTGGGTTTCGCCATTGGCACGGGCACTGACGTGGCGATCGAGACCGCCGACCTCACGCTGGCCAATGGCGACATTGCCAAGGTGGCTGAAGCCATGGAGCTCAGTGGCAAGACCTTGACCATCATCCGGCAGAACCTGTTCTGGGCGCTAGGCTATAACACTCTGGCCATTCCGGTGGCCGTGGCAGGCAAGCTGAATCCCATGATCGCCTGCATGGCCATGGCCTTCAGTTCCGTTTCCGTGGTCTTCAACTCCTTGCGTTTGCAGCATGGGCCGCCCCCCGGGGATCGGCGGAGCATTCCGCACGACACGTCGGTTTAATTCCCGCGCCGGCCCGGTCAAATCCGGGTTTCCGCCAGGCCCGGCTCCGGTGGGCGCGGGCCATGGCTCAGTGGAAGGTGCGTAGGATCCCCACCAGTTTTTCTATATCCAGGGGCTTGGCGATAAAGTCGTTGACTCCGGCGGCGCGAGCGACATGCAATTCGTCCGGCAGGATGCCCGCCGTCAGGGCGATGATGGGCATTCCGGACAGCACCGGATGTTGCCGGATCAGTTGCGTGGCGGTCAGGCCATCCACGCCTGGCATGCGGATGTCCATCAGTACCACGTGGAATTGATGGGGCATCGCCTTGAGTATTTGAATGGCTTCGTCGGCCGCGGTCATTGTCACGATCGTGGCGCCCTCCAGCTTCAGCGCCCGCTCCAGTTGCATCAGGTTGGCGCGGCTGTCGTCGACGGCCAGCACATGGAGACCAGACAGCCGGGGACCCGCCCCGTTCTGCCAGGCTGGCTGATGATCCGGCGGAGATAATATCGGCTGACTCGCCCGCCTGAATGACAGTTCGAACCAGAAACAACTGCCTCGGCTCGGAAGACTGGCTGCGCCAATCGAGCCGTCCATCAAGGTGACGAGACGCTTGCAGATCGACAGTCCCAGGCCGGTACCGCCAAAGCGCCGCGCAATGCTGGCGTCTGCCTGGATATAGGGTTCGAACAGGTCATCGAGGCGTTCTGGCTGAATCCCGATGCCTGAATCGTGAATCTCGAACCGAAGCCGCTGGCTATCGTGCCCGGTGTAGCGCTCGGTAACCAGGACAATGACGTTGCCCTGTTCGGTAAACTTGATCGCGTTACTGCCCAGGTTGATCAGAATCTGTTCCAGGCGCTGGGGATCGCCACTGAGAGGCACGGGGTGGCGCCGGCAATCCTGAATCATCAGGTCAAGACCCTTTTCCCGCGCCGATGGCCCCAGAAAGGATTCGATGCGAACCAATACCGCTGTCATATCGAAGTCCTGAACCTGTACCGCCAATTGCCCCGACTCCATTTTCAAGAAATCGAGGATGTCGTTAAAAAGGTGCAGTAGGGACCGTCCCGCGTCGCGGATATGCTGAAGCATGGCGCGCTGATCGGTGGTCAGATCTTCCCGGGCCAGGATCTGGGCAAGACCGAGCATGACATTCAGGGCATTGCGCGCTTCATGGCTCAAGCTGGCCAACAGGTCGAGCCTTTCGGCCGATGGTTGGGGGTTCATGCGAGTACGCGCGGGAGAGGCGCCCAGGGTGGTGAGGTCAAATTCACTCAAGTCAGGAGTCAGTCGGCGGTCAGCCGAGGTGGGCCATAACAGGGGGTGGCAGTCCATCGATCATGATTGTTGGGGGAAACGGGTTCAAACCACGCCGTAGATCAGGCAGGCGAGGCGCGGTTCGTCGAGATCCGCCAGGATCATGTCCACCAGGGCTTCCGAGCGGCGTTTTTCCTCGCGAGACAGGTTTTGGTAAACACAGCGATAGATGGCGTTGAAGGCGCGGATATCGGATTCGTTGTAGGGCTTTTTCAGCGTCTGATAGTACAGCAGCAATTCCTCGAATCCTTCGGAATGAAGGCGGGTAACATTCTGGCGAAGAGGCATGTTCATGGGGGATATCCTTGTCGTGAACTGAAAAAAACTGGCCCCGGACCCGGGCTCAACGGTGTCGATCCACATTGAGGCAATGGGGTTGAATCCCGATCAGGGCCAGCGCGAATGAGAGAGAGTAAAAGTGAGAATAGGAATCTCGGTTTGCATTGAGCAAAGGATGTGCCATTGCGTGCCTGGCCGGCCATGAAGCTCCGGAAGGCCGCCAAATCCGGGCCAGTGGCTGGTCCCGTCAGGCTGTCATGGCGCCGTGAGGCGATATCTGGCGGCTTTTTACCTGGAAAAAGTGTGGTATTTGCGGCAGCCAGTGGGGGATTTGCCGCAGCTATGCCCTGATGGGCATGGACAAAGACACAGATTCTTCTCGCAGTGGAATACGTTGGCTGGAGGCGCGCCAGCCATTCCAGGTCAAGGGCGGGGGTGGTGACGCATCCGGGCGCTCCCCGATGTAACGAAGTCTGACGCCCGGCGAGCGTGGATCGACGGGCGGGAATCCGGGTGGGTAGGGGTCGTCAGGGGCGCGTCTGCAACGACAACTTGGTGATGCCGGCATGCTGGGCCAGGGCCAGGATTGCGGCGGCCTTGCCGTAGTTGACGGATTCATCGACCTCGAACTGTACGGTCAAGTCAGGGTTTTGGGTATGCCGTTCTTCCAGTTTTTGACCGAGGACTTCAGCCGTCAGTTTTTCCTTGTCGAGATAAATCTCCCCGGTGGCATCGATGCTGACCAGGGTGACGGGGCTAGTCGGCGCGGGGGCGGCGGGAACGGTTTTCGGAAGATTGACTCCCACCGACTGGGTCAGGAGCGGGGCGGTGACAATGAACACCACCAGCAACACCAGCATCACGTCCACCAGCGGCGTGACGTTGATTTCGCTCATCGCTTGCTGTTCGTTTTTATTGCCGAACGCCATCTCAACCTCCCTTCCGCAGCGAAAAGCCGGTTTTCAGCGCCAGATGCAGAAAGTCGGTGGCAAAGTTTTCCAGTTCCGACTCGGTGAGCTTCACCTTGCGCAGAAAGTAGTTGTAGGCGAGTACGGCTGGAATGGCGGAGGCGATGCCGATGGCGGTGGCGATCAGCGCCTCGCCGATCGGACCCGCCACCACGTCCAGGCTGGCGGAGCCGGCCTGGCCGATGTCCTTGAGCGCATGCATGATGCCCCACACCGTCCCGAACAGACCGATGAAGGGGGCGGTGCTGCCAATGCTGGCGAGGATGGTCAGGCCCTGTTCGACGAGGTGACGCTCCTGCTGGATGCGTTGGCGCAGGCTGCGTTCCAGGATGTCCTGCCGGTCGCCGCTGGATTGCAGGCTGGGCGTGTTATCGGTATGGGTATCCTTGAGCACGTCGAAACCGGTTTTGGCGATGCGGGCCAGGGGACCCGGCAGACCGCTCAGTTCCGCCGCCGCCACCAGGCTGGGCGCACTCCAGAACGCCCGGCTGTAGGCTTTGTTGGCTTGTTGCAGCCGCCATTGATCCCAGGTCTTGAGCAGGATGATGGCCCAGGCAATGACGGAGAAGCCGATCAGCAGCCAGAGGGTGAGATTGACGATGTGACTGGACGCGAATTCGATCATGATGCAAGGGCCTCCCGGAGCCTCCGGTTAGTGTTGTGAATCGAGCAGATTGAAATTGATGGGGACGTTGACCCAGCTATCGACCGCCTGGCCGCCGCGTTTGGCGGGAACGAAGTGCCACTGACGCACCGCCTCCAGGGCCGCCTCGTCCAGCGGTTCATGGCCGCTGCTGGTTTCGACGCTGACCGCGGCCACCGATCCATTGGCGAGCACCCGTACCTTGAGCAGAACCCTGCCCTCCCACTGACGCCGCTTGGCGAGTGCCGGATACTCCGGTTTGGGGTTGTGCAGATAGCTGGCATTGGCCTTGGCGCTCTCGGTGACCCCGCCGGTGGCGCTGGCGGGAGCCCGGCTGCTGGTCGCGGGGCTTCCCGCCACAGCCGCTGGGCGCGATGCCGGAGTCGCCGGCGCGTTGGCGTGGCTTTCCACCGATGGCGAACGGTGGGTGGGTGCGGTATCGGCGTGGGTCTCCAGGCGCGGCCGCGTCTCGCTGGGGCGTGGCGGCGCAGGCGCTCTCGCGGGTGGCGCTTCCCGCACGGGTCTGGGTTCCAGTCTCGGTGGCGGCGGCTCGATGCGTTTTTCGATGATCGGTTCCTTCTTCGGAATCGCCGGCAAATTCGGATCTTCCTCAAGTTCACGCCGCGTGGGTCGGACGGGTTTGGGCGGCGGCTCGACCTTGGGCGGTGGTGGCGGCGCCATCCTGGGCTTGAGGGCTTCCGGCCTGGGTTTGGGTGGTGCGACTGGCTTGGGCGCGGGCGGAGCGGGTTTTGGCGCGGGGGGCGCTTTGGGTAAAGGCTTGGGCTTGTCGGGCTCGACCACGGGCGCGGGTGGAATAGGTTTCGGCGGCACGATGACGGGCGGCGGCGCAGGCGTCAGGATGACCTCGATGGGCGGTTTGGGCTTGGGCAGGAGGTCGGGACGATGGCTCAGCCACTGGCGGTATTGCCACACGCCGCCATGCAGCAGGGCGGAAATCAGGATCACCAGCATGTAGCGGAGCAGGGTCGAATTTCCCAGCCGGAAACGCGTAGCCGGCACACCGGGCGAAAACAATGGCGTCATGAAACGGGATTCTCGATCAGGCGGGAGTGAAAAGCCGGGAGGTCTCGCGTCGCTGGTTCATTTTCGCCAGAAAGTCGGGGTGAGCAGAATCAGGGCGGTGAAAATTTCGATGCGGCCCAAAAACATGGCCAGGGTGCACATCCAGGTCTGGAAGTCGGTCAGGCCGGCATAGTTGGTGGCGGGGCCGACTTCACCCAGCCCCGGACCCGCATTGTTGATGCTGGCAATGATGGCCGTGAAGGAGGAGATGAAATCCAGGCCGCTGAGGACCAGCATGAAAGTCAGGGATACCACGGTCATAAAATAGGCAAAAATGAAGCCAAGCACGGACAGTGTGATACGTGAGTTGATCACCGTGTCTCCCAGTTTAAGGGGGTTGATCGCGGCGGGATGGGTGAGCAAAAACATCTGCATCAGGCTCTGCTTGACCAGAATCAAAGTGCGCATCATCTTGATGCCGCCGCCCGTCGAACCCGTACACACCGCGATGCAACTGACGAACAGCATCCACAGGGGGGCAAAAATGGGCCACTCGTTGAAGTCCGCACTGGCAAATCCGCAGTCCGTGCCGATGGAGACCAGATTGAAACTGGCATGGCGCAGCGCGGTCAGGAAATCCTCATAGGCGCCCTGTAACCACAGATAAACGCCGAGCCCCAGGCAACTGCCGCCGATCAGGGTCAAATAGGGCATGACCTCGATGTCCTGCCGGTAGGCCTCCAGGCTCTTGTCCTGCATTGCCAGAAAATGGGTAGCAAAGTTCATGCCTGCCAGAATCATGAAGACGATCAACACGGCCTCGATCTCCGGGGAATCGAAATAGCCGATGCTGGCGTCATGAGTGGAAAACCCGCCCAGTCCCATGGTGGCGAAGGCATGACAGATGGCATCCAGCCAGTCCATTCCCGCCCATTTCAGGGAGATGATGCAGGCCACCGTGATGACGAAATAGGTGACCCAGAGATTCTTGGCGGTTTCGGTAATTCGGGGTGTCAGCTTGCTGTCCTTCATGGGTCCCGGGGTTTCGGCGACATAAAGCTGGCGGCCGCCGATGCCGAGAATGGGGAGGATGGCCACGGCCAGAACGATGATGCCCATGCCGCCCAGCCAGTTGAGTTCGTGCCGCCAGAGATTGATCGCGGCGGGCAGGTAGTCGAGATTGCTCAACACCGTGGAACCGGTCGTCGAGAGGCCGGACATGGTCTCAAAGTAGGCGTCGGTGAACGACAGATCCTCCAGGTAGGACATTAGCGGAAAAGTCGCGAATGCCGCCATGCCCAGCCAGGCCAGCACGACCAGCAGGAAGCCGTCGCGGGATTTCAGATCCTGCTCAAAGCGCCGGGTCATGCGCCACAGCAAGGTACCCGTGCCCAGCGTGAGCCCCATATCGGTAAGGAACAGGAGTGCGGTTCCATCCTGATAAATCAGCGCCGCCAGGATAGGCAGCAGATAGGTCACGCTGAAGACGATCAGCATCAGGCCGAAAATACGCGCTAGCGAGAGAAGGCGGATCACGGAGCTAACCTGAGTAAGGTGAGGAGGAACTTGAGCAGGGAAATGGCGGGCAGAATACACCAGATAACTATCGGGCTGCTGCATGATAACCGGAGAAGCCCCGGAGCGACATAGCGAATGTAACTGCTGAAGACCCTCTGTTGATTGATTTGGCTGAAATACGCATGCTGTCAGGATAGGCCTGAGGCGCTTATTTAGCGCTACTGGATGCTGAGTTTTCCCCGGCGTGCGAAGGAATAGGAAAAAGCCGTGAGCATCCGAACCCCTCAAGGCTCACGCTGCAAGGGCCGATTTATGCTCACAGTGTTGGCGTGAAAACTACCGAAACAAGCGGTCGCTACCCCGACTTTCGCTATTCACCCCGGTTTTCCCGAACTTTTACCTCTTCTCGACGCGCAAGCCTTTGTTCCCTCGGGGGCTGTGCCCACCATAGGGAAGCATGTTTTAGCACCTTACCCTTACCTGGGGAGATCGCCTAAATGAGAGTGTGGGAGAAGTCAGCAGACGCCGTAGTAGCGAAGAAGGTCAGGAAACAGGCTGGAGCGCAGGGCTGAAGGGACCGAGATACGACGAAAAGACTTCTGTAAAACACGAGTAGTCACTTGAAACTGGACGGAGCCGCCGCGAGCGGCCGGCTACCCGATGGCTGAGTTTCGCTGGGCTGGGTGGATTCCAAGCGTGGGCGAAGCCGGAGGTGGCGAGTGCAGTAACGGGGCGTTTAAAACGTAAGCTGTATCGACAAGGAGCAAAACCTTGAGTGGCAATAGCCATGGGTTCCAACCGCCGGATGCGGAAAACCGCATGTCCGGTGGTGTGGGAGGGGTAACCGGCGCAATCCCGTTACCTCCACCCGATTCGGCTGCCGGTAGAGCAACTGCCCTTATTGCCGCAGGATAGCGATCGCGAGGTGCGCATCACGGTGGCGGACCGGTTGCCGGTGGACCAGGTCGAGATCATGGCCCGGGACGTCGATTACCTGGTGCGCGTCTATGTGGCGCGCAGACTGCCGGCGGGACGGCTGTTCCGGATGATTTGCGACCCCGACCCGGCCGTTCGCAAGGAAGTCGCGCGACGCTGCCCCTGCCCAGCCTCGGCCTGATGTCCGGGGATCAGGATCTCGAAGTGCGCCGCCTTGTCGTCGAGCGCATGCCCGCGCCGATGCTGGTGATCATGCTCAATGACCCGGAGTGGCTGATCCGCTATCTCGCCGCCGACCCCGATGGTGAAGTCAGGAGCCTGGTGCGGGAACGATTGGGAAAAACGCCAAAGGCTTGAGCGCAAAGAAGGTAGGACCGATCCCGTGCAGCCGGGATGCAGGCCCCAGATCGGGCGGCACGGAAGTCGCCTCCGGCTTGAACCTGCTTGTCTTTAGGCTGTATACTTCAACAAGTGTTCACATGTTGGGGATCATGAAGCTAAGCCCATCGCAACTCACGGCCCTAGCCGGGATGTACGCCCTGCTGGGCGATCCTTCCCGGCTCTCCATCGTGCTGGTCTGCGCGGAGCAAGGCCGACAGCCGGTGAGGGCGATCATCGAGGCGACGGCATTGTCGCCATCGCTGGTCAGCCACCACCTGCGATTGCTGCGCACGGCGGGTCTGTTAAGGGTGGAGCGGTCCGGGCGGTTCGCCTACTACTCGATCGCCGACGAACACGTACGCCACATGCTCGAGGATATGGTCGATCATGTCCAGCACCTGGTGACCTGAACCCGAGCCTGTGCCTTCAAACCGACACGATTCCATGAGGTTAGCATCATGAGCGCATGCCACAGTCATCAAGACCACCCCCACCAACACGGCGCGGGGTGCGGACACACCGCCATCCGTCATGAGGGCCACGTGGACTACCTCCACGACGGTCATCTCCACCATCCACACAGCATCGACGACCAGATTGCTCACTACGACGAACACCGTCTGGCCGTGAACGACCGCAATCCCGGGGGTTGCGTGGATACCACACAGGCTTGCTGCGATGCCGGTCATCATCATGGACCGGATTGCGGCCACGAGCCGGTCCCTCATGGCGATCACATCGACTATCTGGTCGACGGTGTGCTGCACCACCCGTGCGGCGACCATTGTGATTGTCATGGGTCGGTTGATCTTGTAACGGCTTGACACGCGGCGGGGCCGTCGCCGGCAAGGCGACGGCCTGCCATCCGCGCGGGATGGATTTCCCGGCGGCAGAGCGCTGCTACCCGCCAACTTGCGAATGGGCGTGTTTAGCTCCGCCCAGTGATTTCCCGCCCAACCCGGACGGGGCCATACCCCTTGTCCACAAAAAGGCGTCCGGGATCGAATTAGGCGGCGGTCATTCATCGGCCGCCAAGCCCGCTCAGTTTTTCAATATCCTCGTACACTGCTCCGACTCGCGGGACACCTCCGGGAATACGTCCATGGCCTGGCATCCTGCCAATTAAGAAACCCGGCGTTATCCGCCGCTGGATGGTCTGACTGGCCGTGACGTATTCGAAGTGTTCGGAAAATCACGGATTTCCATGGCGTTAATGAAGATGGCAATTTTCCATGACCGCGCAATTGGGGGCGGCCGTCCGGCAAGCCAGCCTCAGATCGTGGCCCTCGCGCTGCACGTGTTCGCAAAACTTCTCACAGGAATCGCCGTTGGGCAGCGGTTGCCCTTCCGCGCATTGCAACGCCCGGGCATGCTCGCAGTATTTAGCACAAACGGTCTTGAGTGGTGTTTCTGGTTTGACGGGATCGGGTGTGCAGCCGCCCAGGATACCCAGGCAGGCGACAAAGCCGAATACGCGCAGCCTATTCATGTTCATGACAGATCCTCCCAGTTGCCGGTGATAACCCAGAAGTCACGGCTCTTGTCCGAGGCGACAACTTCTGGGTCCAAAAGGTAACAGCCGTTATCGCCCCAACCGGGTCCCCAGGAGTTTTCTCCAATGAATACGCCCGGATTGCCCAACCAGCCCACCAGATGGGTGGCATGGCCGCCTTGCGAGGAATCGGGCAGTTTAAGAATCTGGTTTTTCTTATAGGTTTGCCAGTTATTGCCAATGTTGGTCCCATAAACCACGGGGCGGTTGGCGCGGAGCGCTTCCAGCACCCTGTCGACCCGGTCATTGCCGGTTTCCGTGATCCGGTAGTAACCGGAGATGCGGTGCATGTAGGCATCGCGCATGGCCATGATGGGCGGGGATTGCAGCACCCGGTCGGTACGGTAAGGCCATTCCTTTTCCCGGCAGACACCAAAAACCTTGAGACAGTGGCAGGCCAGATAAGGGAAAGTCCCGGTGTCCTGATTGACCCTGGATGGGCGCATTTGCTCACGGCACAGGTAATACAGGGCCAGTACGGACAGGTCCCGATGGGCGGTCATTGGCAAGTCGCCTGGACGGATTCCCTGTTGTTTGCAGAGATGCTGCCGCTGGAGATTCTCCAGGGATTTGATGACCGACTGCGCCACGCAGGAACCGGTCTGGCCCTGATCATGGCGTGGCGACGCATACGGCCGCAGGTCGACATCGCCACTACTCGTGGCATAGGCCAGATGGGGTTTGAGCTGTGTGGTGTAATCCCAATAGCCGGCCAAGGAAGCCGCGTCATCGGGATCCCTGAGATGTCCGCCGATAAAATACGCCATGATGTTTCTCCTCCCGCCATGTGTTGTCATGATCTCAATCGGGTCGAGCAAGGCCGCCTCGGCTGAGCGTTGTAGTGTGCATTGACTGTTGATGAAACTCACTCAATCCGCCACGGTTGTTCCCGGGACAAGGGTACGCCTTACAAACTCATTGTGACACCTGCAAGCATTTGGCAGCCATGGTTAGCCCCTCGATGCTCGGCAGGGTGGCAAGTGGCATGACTAATAATACCGCATACCCGCTGCTCCCCATGGCTGCGAAGGATCCTGGTCCGTTAATAGTTGTCCAAGTGGATCCGTTCAGCAGGAAGGCGTACAGATAATCGGCATGGCGGCGTGGCGTGGTAAGCGTTATCATCGCAGGCTAACTCAAGCTTGCCGAAAGGTATCCATATGACACAAGACGAACTAAAACAGAAAGTTGCCGAAGCCGCGCTGGACTATGTCAAGGGCTACTCCATTCTGGGGATAGGCACGGGATCCACCACCCGCTTATTCATCGACTGCCTGGCGGATATTAAAAAGGACATCGAGGGAACGGTGTCCAGCTCCAATGCCAGTTCCGAGCAACTCAAGAAGTTGGGAATTCCCGTGCTGGAGTTGAACGACGTTGGAACGCTGGATGTGTATGTGGATGGCGCCGACGAAATCAATCCGCACAAGCAATTGATCAAGGGCGGCGGCGCCGCGCTGACGCGGGAGAAGATTATTGCCGGCGCCAGCCGCAAGTTCATCTGCATCGCCGATGAAACCAAGTGCGTGGATGTTCTGGGGAAATTTCCCCTGCCCGTGGAGGTGATCCCCATGGCTCGCAGCTATGTGGCCCGGGAATTGGTCAAGCTGGGCGGTCAGCCCGTTTGGCGCGAAAACTGTGTGACCGATAATGGGGGACAGATTCTCGACGTGTGGAATTTATCCATCCTGAACCCGATTGAAATGGAGCAAGTCATCAACAACATACCCGGGGTGATCACGGTGGGTCTCTTTGCGATGAGACCCGCCGATGTTGTTCTGGTGGGTGGCGCTGACGGGGTCAGACGCATCGACTAGCTGAATATCCGGGATCACTCGGCGTTGTCGCCGGCGCCGAGTGTGACCCGCATGGAAAGGTCGATGGCCTGAACATGCTTGGTCAGAGCTCCCACCGAAATATAATCCACCCCCGTTTCGGCCATTTCCCTGATGGTATCCAGCGACACATTCCCTGAAACCTCGAGTTTCGCCCGCTTGTTCGTAATCTTCACGGCCTCCCGTATTTGCGGCAACGTGAATTCGTCAAGCATGATGCGTTCGGCGCCGGCCGCGAGCGCCTCCTCGAGCTCCTGGAGGTTTTCAACCTCGACCTCGACCATGACGTCCTGCTGTAGAGATTGGGCCATCCGCACGGCCTGGCGGATGGAGCCTGCCGCCAGGATATGATTTTCCTTGATCAGGATGGCGTCATACAGACCTATGCGATGATTTTGGCAACCGCCGCAGCGGACGGCGTATTTTTGCGCATGGCGTAATCCCGGCAGGGTTTTACGGGTGTCGAGCACACTGACACCGGTCCCCTCGACCGCCTTGGCATATTGGCGGGCAACCGTCGCGGTGGCTGAAAGAGTTTGCAGAAGATTCAGAGCCGTTCGTTCCCCTGTCATCAAATCACGTGCCGACCCCATCAGGGTGCAAAGCGTGCTGTCTGCCTCGGCGATGGCTCCTTCTGGCAAGTGCCATCTGATGCTGACATGAGGGTCCAAGCGCAGGAAAACCGCATCGAACCAGTTTTGACCGCACAGCACCATGGCTTCGCGCGTGATCACCCTTGCGGTGGCCATGGCCTTTTCGGGGAGGATGGACGCCGTAAGATCGCCGGCGCCGATGTCTTCAGCCAGAAATCGATCGATTTCTTCGATATCAGGATGAGCATCGTGGTTGATTGCCGCGGGAGTGGTGGTCATTGTGGGTCTCTGCTCAACATTCGGAGGGGTTGATGGATGCATCAACGGATTGAGTAGTGCCTGATTTCTCGATCTTGTTGCCAATCCATGGGCGGTTGATCGTAAAACGTACCCATTGTCTGACCAATGGGTATCAATGTTCTGATGTGTGGAAAAAGGAGGGCATTCTCGTTGGTCAAGTTGCCCTCCAGGCCCCACGGCATGGGTATCCCATGCCGATTGCGTAACTTTCGCCGATGTGCTTACGGGCGTTCAGTGAGCGCCCGTAAGCTGGGTCGACTTACTTTTTTTTGCTCTTCGCAGAAGACGACTTCTTGGATGGAGCGGCTTTGGCGGGGTTGGATGGTGAGTTGGCCAGCGCCGATGAGACACCGACGTCCTTCAATTTTGATGCGTAGGTTGCCCGCTCGGGGGCTGGCATGGCAATCAATCCCGCCGTGCGCAGATAACCTTTCTCGCTCCACGCGTGTTCGCTAGTGATCTCTGTCAGGAATTCACGTAAGCCCGGCGTCCGTCCAATGCTCTTGGACTTTACATAGAGGTACAGGGGACGCGCACCCAAATAGCTCCGGGTAGAGATGTTTTCATACGTCGGTTCGACGCCATTGATCGGTATTGCGCGTAGCTTGGAGGCATGCTCGGTCATCATCTTGTAACCGAAGACGCCGAGCTTGGGCGTAGTAGATTCGACGATTCTGGATATGTGGGTCACATCGTTTTCGGCGCCCTCCTTATACACTCCATCCTCGCGGACACTGCGGCATTTTCTCAGCATATCCGCCGTGGGTTCACGAGCTCCAGCGGGCACCCAGGGGGGACCCTTACATTCCAGATCGGATATCAGATCATCGAAGGCATCATAGGTGGCAGAGGTCGTGGGTGGGCCGAGCAGTTCGATGGGGGTGGCGGGAAGGGAGTCCTTCACATCCCTCCAGGTTTTATTGGGGTTGAGTTCCATCGCCCCATTCCGCTCGGCTAACCATTTGGCAAAAGCCAGACGGGCCTCTTTGTTGGTGAGTGACCAGGGCTCGGCCTTTTTTGACTGGGCAAGGATGAGCGCGTCATAGCCGATCTTAAGCTCCAGAACGTCGGCGATGCCGTTGCGGGAACATTCATCGCGCTCCTTGGCCTTTATGGCGCGGGAGGCCAGGGCTATATCGGGCGATTGAGGCCCCATGCCCTCACAGAATAGCTTGATGCCGCCGCCCGTGCCGGAGGCCTGGATCAAGGGCGGCTTGATCCTGACTTTATCCGCTGCCGCCTTGACGAAAGGCACCACGGTGGAGGAACCCATCATCGAAACATAACCCCGTTGAAAATCCGCGAAGCTTGTGTTGGCCAGAAAAACACCGCCGATTACGGCGCAAGTCGAAAAAACCAGTCTTTTCATGATGAAAAATCCACTAAAATGCCCAAATTGAGTAAGTAATTTTAACTGAAAGTCTCCTGGGTACTCTTGCTTGTTTGCATGCCCCAGAAAAAGCAAACCCGCCATAGGGCGGGTTTGCTGATCTCAGGTAGCGTTGGCTACATGATGTGCGGCTCGATCAGTCGCCCATCCAGCGCAGTTCGACGCGGCGGTTCTTGATACGGCCGTCTTCCGTTGCGTTGTCCGCGATCGGATATTCGGTGCCATAGCCCTTGGCGTACAGGTTGTTGGTGACACCCTTGCTGCGCAGATACTGTGCAACCGACTCGGAACGACGCTGAGACAGGTTCAGGTTGTGCTGTTCCTTGCCTGCCTTGCCCTCATAGCTGGCATAGCCGGCAACTTCGATGTCTTTCTTCGCCGGGAATGCAACCAACTGCTCGACCACGCCGTCGAGGATACCCTTGGCGCCTTCGGTCAGCTCAGCGGAGTCATAGCGGAAGTTCACGCCGCGCAGTTCCATGACGATCGGGCAGCCCTGGCTGTCGACCTTGGTGCCGGAAGAAGTACCCGGGCACTTGTCATCGCAGTCGTTCACGCCATCCGCATCGGTATCGCGAGTTGCGCAATCGTCAGCCACCAGCGGCGCCGCGACCGCGCCAGGCTTGTCGCCGAAGGGAACCACGAAACCGACGTTGACCAGGAAGTCATTGAACAGGTCGGTGTTGCCCGGCCAGTTCCCGGCGGCGGTGTCGCCACGGTAGCGTACGTCACCACGCAGCAGGAAGTTGTCAGCCAGCTCATAGGTAGCGCCGGCGCCGATTTCAAAGATGAAGGAGGAGGTCGATTTGCCGGTGAGATTGTTCACACCGCCCGGGATGCCGTTCGGGAAGGTGCCATCCGTGTAACCGGGGAAGGAACCCCGCCAGCTCGAATTCATGCCACCCATCGCAAATACCGCATACGGAGAGAAAGTGTCACGCATGAAGTAGTACTGCAGATCGACGGTACCGCCAGTCAGGTCGGTGCCGCCATGCCCCCAAGTGCCAGTCCAGTTCATGTTGGGCTGGTAGGCGGCGCCGAGTTGCGGCAGACCATTATTGGTCATGCTCTGCCAGAAGCCACGGATTTCAACGTTGAAGTATTCGTTGATGATCTTGCCGAGTGCCAGACCCGCGCCCCAGCCGCCTTGCGCGTTGCGCGAACCTGCAGGCTGCACGAACGTGCCGAACGGAGCGGCATACCAGCGGTCATCGGTAAACTCGCCCGAAGATACCGGTGCGGCATAGCTTGATTCGGTGTCCGCGGCCGGCGCGGTGGTTGATTCCATGCCTGCCGTTGACGTGTCCAGCGATTCATGCTGGTCCGCATAGACGACGGGTAATCCCGCCAGACCGGCCAGGCTCAAAGCCAGAAGTGATTTTTTGAACATAGTTAGCTCCCGTTAGCCCTAAAACAACAATTGTTGAGAAATTCGCAACATGCTCAATGTTAGCTGTTGCGGTTATGGCTTGCAACTACATTTTACTGGGTCACAGTATGATGTTGCGTTGACCCGCCGCCAAAGATGGATTTTGCTTCGCATGCCACAGGGTCATATCCCCTCCATCAGTGTATTTCCTCCTCTTTCGACAGATCGGGAAGGTCAGCGGAAAGACTCGTTCGGGCAACCCGATTATCCGGGAAACAACAAGAGAAGGTACTTCCTTTGCCGACGATGCTGCTGATTTTGAATTCCCCGCCGTGCCGGGCCATGACATGCTTGACTATCGCCAGCCCCAGGCCGGTACCTCCGGGTCCCCTGCTAGCATCCACACGATAAAACCGTTCCGTCAAGCGAGGAAGATACTCAGGTGCAATGCCGGGTCCAGTATCCGAGACGTCCAGCCGGGCCATGTCGCCCTGCTCATGCCAGCGCACCACAACCTTGTCACCTTCACGGCAATATTTCAATGCATTCTGGACCAGGTTGGTGAAGGCGCTTTGCAATTCCTGCTCGCTACCGAAGAGTCCATGCGGGGTATCTAGGCATAGCTCGATATCGGGCTTGTCTTCCATGACCAAGGCTGATGCCTCCTCATGAATCTTTTCAAGCAGCGCCGGAATGTCCACGCGATGCTGCAACAAGGGGTGTGAGGCCGATTCCAGACGCGTCAGCGTCAGGAGATCATCTATCAGAGTCTGCATGCGTAAAGTTTGCTCTTCCATGCGCTGGAAGGCGCGGGCAAATTTGGGTGGCATCATGTCCGCGTGGTCGGCCAGGCTTTCCACATAACCTCGAATCACCGTCAGGGGCGTGCGCAATTCATGTGACACGTTTGCAACAAAATCGGTGCGAACACGTTCCATAAAGCGGAGTTGTGTCACGTCTTGCGCCACCAGCAAGCGCAAATCTTCGCCATAAGGCACGATGCGAATATCCAGTTGAACATTATCCGTGATGGGTGAGGGCACCCCCACCGTGGACTGGTAGTCAGCGGATTCAAGGTAGCTCGTAAATCTGGGATGACGAATCAGGTTGCCAATTTTCTGGCCGATATCGGTACGCCGTAGCCCCAATAAACCGGCCGCCGCCTCATTAAACCAGTCGATCCTGTCACCTGAACTGAGTACCACTGTCGC
>Ga0194113_10001263_pt1 | contig 34754 bp, 35 predicted proteins | sample TA2MahC200mmetaG_FD_146193 | JGI IMG/M metagenome (GOLD analysis project Ga0194113, IMG submission 146193) | Freshwater microbial communities from Lake Tanganyika, Tanzania - TA2015017 Mahale Deep Cast 200m | ecosystem: Environmental > Aquatic > Freshwater > Lake | place: Tanzania: Lake... | reverse complement strand
GTGGAGCACGGAACGGTCGGCTTCCAGGGCCTGACGCGCCGCCGTCTCCACGCTGATCACGACGTCGCCCAGGTAACGGGCCTTCTGGTCATCGCCCTCGTAGGCTAGCACATCCGTCGGGCGATTGCGCCGCCGGTGGACCCGGTTCAACTCCACGATGCGCGCGTCATCAACCAGTGCAACACTCACGGTCCCCGCACGTGTGCCGGCATCCAGGGCTGCGCGTCGCGCGACCCGTTGCACGAAGCGGCCGTCGAGGTCCGTGGCCTGCAGGTTGATGAGGTCGATCTTCATCGTGTGCTGAGCCTCAGCACGACAGTGTCTCAGTCGGGCGGGCCGTTACGGTGGTTCAGAGGCGGCCTGTGCTCCTCCTCCACTTGCGCAGGATACCGGATCCGCTGATGGAACGTGGCGTAGAGTGTGCGGGCGAAGACGTCTTCGATGGCGTGAATGTCCGCGAAGGTCAGGGTACACTCGTCGAGCTGGGCATCGTCGATCTTGTGGCGCACCAGATTATGGACCATGGTCCGAATGGCGTCCGGGTTGGGGTTCCCCAGCGTCCGCGAGGCCGCCTCGACGGTATCGGCGAGCATGAGAATGCCCGACTCGCGCGACCGAGGCTTGGGGCCCGGGTAGCGGAAGGGCGCCTCCAGCACGTCCTCGCCGGGCCCGGCTTCCTGGAGCGCACGGTCGTAGACGTACTCGGCGAGCGTCGTGCCGTGGTGCTGGGCGATGAAGTCGCGCACCTCCGTCGGTAGGCCGATCTCCTCGGCCAGCTCGAGGCCGTCCTTCACATGAGAGATGATGACGCGGGCGCTCAGGTTGGGCGTCAGGCGATGGTGCGGGTTGGCGGCGCCCTGCTGATTCTCGATGAAGTAGTACGGCCGCTTCAGCTTTCCGATGTCGTGGTAGTAGGCGCCCACGCGGACCAGCAGCGCATCGGCCCCCACAGCGTCGGCGGCGGCCTCGGCGAGGTTCGCCACGCCGATGCTGGAGGCGTAGGTGCCGGGAGCCTCCAATGCCAGGCGCTTGAGGATCGGCTCGTTGGCGCTGGACAGCTCCAGGAGGCGGACCTCCGTCACGATTCTCAGGGGGCGTTCAAGGACCAGGATGGCGCCGGCCGCCAACGGTGCGGCCAGCAACCCAAAGAGGGCGGCCGTGGCGAGTTGCCTCAGCTCGACCGGGAGCCCGAAGACCGTCGAGACGGCGGCGATGAGGAAGGCGTTGGTGACCCCGCAGACCATGGCTGTCCGCGCGACCATGGAGGTGCGCGAGCCACCGGCGCCGCTGGCGAAGGCGGCAACGACCCCGGCCGTCGCGGCGGCGATGATCAGGCGCGGGTCGCTCTCGGGGGCGGCCATGTCGGCGAAGAAGGCCATGAAGACGCTGGCCAGCATCGCGACTTCGGTGTCCAGCAGTGCCGTGAGCACGATGGCCAACGCTGCGACGGCCGCGAGGTCGGTCGCCTCAAACGCCGCGCCCTTGGCGCCCAGTCGGGCCACAAAGGCGGCCATGACGAAACTGCCCACGATCAGCCCGTCACACCGGCCGCGCTCGAGGTACTTGGGCCGAAAGCGGTGCAGGTAGTAGCCGAAGACCACGAAGAGGGCCACGATCGTGGCGCCCGAGGCCAGGAGGCGTGAAGCGAGGTTCGTCTCCCCGTGGGTCAACAGACCCAGGGCGTTCAGCATGTCGATGTGGACCTGCTCGACCGTGTCGCCCGCCGCGATCACCAGCTCGTTGCGGTCGATCGTCTTCCGCTCGGGATTGACCGCGGCCTCGGCCTGGTCCTGAGCCCTCGCAGTGCCCTCCGCGTCGTACTCACTGTTGGGCTGGATCGTCTGCTGAGCGATCTCGACGGCCGCGTCCACCAGCGGCGCAGGCTCCTTGATGGCGGCGGCGCTGCCCTCGATCAGGCGCCGGGCCTTCTCCAGCTCACTGCCGCGGTCCCGGATCTCCTGCTTCATCCGCTCGGCAGCCAGCCGCCGAGCCTTGTCGGTGACGATCGCCAGCTCGGGATCGGAGATGGTCGCCAGCGTCCGGCGCGTGTCCTCGGACAGCTTCGCGGGAAGCGCGTCGCGCAGCCGGGCAGACCGCGCGATGGGGGTCGTCTCGTCGAGACGGACGTTCCGAGTCAGCTCGAGAACGGAGGTAATGGTGTCATCGGTGGCGCGGGCCGCGGCCGCAATGCGCGGCTTGAACACCGGCGAGGTGGCGGCACGCGCTTCAGCCTTCGCCCGCTCGGTCGCCTCCGTATCAACGTAGTTGGTGAAGGCGTGGGCGCGAATGTCGCGGGGGGCGCGCTGCCCGATCTGCCACGGGACGCGCTCGCCGAGAATGCGGACGTACACCAGCACGAACAGCAGACCGGCGCCCACAACCAGAGCGGCCGTCCGGTATGGGCGACGCGTCACCAACTGAAGCAGCCGACCCAGGGGCAACGCCCCCCGCGGGGGCTTGTCCCCAGGGAGGTGTCTCACCCCGCCTCACCCCCGGCTTGTGACGAGGGCGTGCGCCGCTCGGAGGCCTCATACGCCCGCACGATGCGTTGGACCAGCGGATGGCGGACGATGTCCACCTCCGTCAGCGTGCAGATGGAGACGCCGCGCAGGCCGTGCAGGAGCCGCTCGGCGTGCACCAGGCCGCTCTCGCCGCCCTCGGGCAGGTCGATCTGCGTCGTGTCCCCCGTCACCACCATGCGCGACCCGTGCCCCAGGCGGGTCAGGAACATCTTCATCTGCATGATGGTTGTGTTCTGGGCTTCGTCCAACACCACGAACGCCTCGTTGAGCGTCCGTCCGCGCATGTACGCCAGAGGCGCCAGCTCGATGACCCCGCGCTCCGCATAGCGGCGGAACTTGTCGATGCCGACCAGCTCGTACAGCGCATCGTACAGCGGACGCAGGTACGGATCGACCTTCTCGCGGATGTCGCCCGGCAGGAAGCCCAGACTCTCGCCCGCTTCGCGGATCGGGCGCGTCAGGACAAGGCGGCTCACCCGCTTGTCGCGTAGGGCCGCGACGGCCACCGCCATCGCCAGGTAGGTCTTGCCAGTGCCAGCGGGGCCAATGGCGAGGACGAGATCATCACGGCCCATCGCTTCGACATACGCCGCCTGCGCCGCGGTACGCGGCCGCACGGGGCGACCGCTCGGAGTGGCCCAGATGACCTTCGAGCGCAGTGCATCGGCGTCCTGCGGGTGATCGGCCTTCACGGCGTTGATGGCGTACTCGACATCGGTGGCCGACAGCACATGCCCGTCATGGACCGTCGCCAACAGCTTGCGCACCACCTGCTCGGCGGGCAGCGTGCCCGCTCGGCCGGACTGCACGCGAACCGCGCACTCCCGCACCGCCAGCCTCAGGTCGAAGGCCTCCTGGATCGCCTTCAGATGCTCATCCAGTTGCCCGGCCAGCGCGGACACGTCTTCCGGCGCATCCGCCTCGATCTCAACCCAACCCGTCAGGCCCGCCGCCAAAGGCCATCCTTCTTCCTGTCGGTACTCCTGTGGTTCGCCGATGCAGAGTTCGCCGCCCGCCCCGTTGCGGCCTGCCTGCAATCCCCATCCATCGAAAAGGCCGGGGCTGATGACGACGCCCCGGCCACCTTCGACTGCCCATGGCCAGAAGTGCTACCTGGACTTCCGCAGACGCTTCGCCCGCTCGCGGCGCTTCCTCTCGCTCGGCTTCTCGTAATGCTCGTGCTTGCGAGCATCGCGGAGCACGCCGGACTTGGCCAAGTCCTTCCGGAACCGCCTCAGCGCGGCATCCAGGCTTTCGCCTTCGCGTACGACGACCTTTGTCATCGCGGTCTAACCTCCCCTCCGCTTCTAAGATAGCACAACCTGAGCGATCAGACCAGACCCATCATCTGATTCCATAGACGCCTACACCCGCCGGGAGGTTCCTGTGGACGAGATTTGACCATAATAGAGGGAACAGGGGGAACTACAGGGTCAAGAAGGGGTGTTTCCTGGGATGAAGATGCCTCCAGACCGTGCACAGGCCGAGTGGGGGAGCGGGGAAGCGCGGCATACGCCCGACGCCGCCGTTGGGTGGGCTGCCAGATCTCGCTCCCCCATCAGCTCTTCCCCACGGAGCGCAGCAGCCTGACGACCTCATCGTAGGTCTCGACCGCGATGTCCGCGCCGACCGAGTGCATCCCAGCCACGAGGCCGCCCTCCTGGCCGATCTCGACCAGTCGCCGGACGTGCTGTCGCACCTCGGCAAGATCGCCGCGCGGGAGGATGTGAGCGTTGTCCAGGCCGCCGAGGAGGGCCAGGCGCTCGCCGTACTGCTTGCGGAGGGCCACCACGTCCAGACCGGCTTTGGGCTCGACGGGGTTTATGCCGTCGAAGCCAATCTCGATGAAGCGATCCAGCAAGGGGCCGATGTTGCCGTCGCTGTGCAAGATGACCTTGCGAGCTCCTGCCGCCCTGAAGGCCTCTACCATCTCCGCCCACACCGGGACCAGCACCTCATCTGCAGTGCGCGGAGAGAACATCGGCCCTAGGTTGGAGGCCATGTCATCGAAGATCCAGATGCCTGTGCCGTAGAGGTCCCAGCGACGCAGCTCCTCCAGCCCGACGCGGATCAGGTGGCGGCCAACTACGAAGGCCAGCTCGCGCGCGAACGCGGGATCGGCCGCCATGTCGCACAGGAAGTCCACCTCGCCACGTACGAACTGCGTGCGGATGAACGGCCCCCCGACCTTGGCGAACACGCAGTAGCGCTCCTTGAGCGCCGACATGCCTTCGTCCAGGCCCGCGTAACGAGAGGGGAGATCGGGCGGGTCGATTGCCAGGGAGTCAAGGTCGGCCGGGCAGGTTACCGCGCTCTCCAGCTGTTCGTAGAAGTAGCCGCCGGTCACCGTGCGAATCACGCGGCCCCAACTATCGCGACGGATCGTCTGCCGGTCGGTCTGCTCGAGCGTCTCGGCGCGGCTGGGGCAAAGCCCTTCATCCCCCACCGCTATCGAGATGTCCACCCCGTAGTAGTCGTGAATGTCCATCTCCGGTCCAAGGCCCTTGGCTTCGCGCCAGGCCGCCTCGAACTCCGCCCAGTAGCCATCATACAACGGGATGCGGTCCGGCGGCCGGAAGTCCAGAGCCGCCATCACGCGTTCGGTGGAGGTCATAGCGTCTCCCTCTGCTGCGGGTCGGCGAGCGCACGGGCGCGCGCGAGGTCCTCCGCGGTGTTCACGTTCAGGAACAGGCGATCCCAGTCCCCGAACGGGGCCAGCTCCTCCTCGGTGACCCAGCGGATCGCGACCCGGTCGTAGAACGACACGGTGCGGCGGCGCCCCGCCGCCAAGGCCTCTTGCGCCGGCCCTCGGCAGGCGGGTCCGTAGATGGCGCACAGCGGCTCCATCAGTTCCCCGCGCCGGGGCACTACCGCGTCCGCGGCGCCCCGCTGGTCGCGCAGGAACGCCAGCATCGGCGTTGAGACGAAGGGCGCATCCCACGGGACGACGAGCGCATCGTCCGGCTCCGCGTCAACCAGGGCCGCACACAGCGCGGCCAGCGGACCGCCTCCCTCGTCGGGTTCCGTGATGACACGCAAGCCCAGGCCTTCGAGCGGAGTCGGATCGCCGACGAGCACGACCTCCGCGACCAGGGGGGCGACCGCCGCTCGCACGCGCTCGACGATGGGCACGCCACCGACGGTCAGGAACCCCTTGTCGGGGGAAAGGCGCAACCCCCTGCCTCCGGCGAGGATGTAGGCTTTCACGTAGATCTCCGGCGACGAAATTAGGGACAGGCCCCGATTTCCGACGGACGTCTTGTCGGAAATCGGGGCCTGTCCCTAATCTCGTCCGGCGATCTCAATGATCTTGGCCAGCCAGACGCAGGCCCGGTGGAGGTCGTTCAGGTCCACGTGCTCATCCGGGGTGTGCACTTCGGAGGAACCGCAGCCCAGGATCACGCAGACGACTCCGTGCTGGTTGAAGATGTTGGCATCGCTGCCGCCGCCGGTCGGTCGGGCGAGCGGCTCGAGGCCGACCTCCTGCGCTGCTTCGTCGGCGACCACGTAGGGCCACTCGTCGAGCCCGACGTCGAAGCGTTCGTACGTGCGGCTGACGGTAAGCTCGACCTCGCCGCCGTGTCGTTTCGCGGCCTTGTCGAAGCACCGGCGCACGTGCTTCACCTGGGAATCGAGCTTGCGCGTGTCATGGCTGCGCGCTTCGCCGCCCACCGTACAGATCGGCGGCACCACATTGCGCGCCTCGCCCGCCCGGATGAGGCCGACGTTGGCTGTCGTCTCATCGTCGAGCCGTCCCACGTGCATCTCGGCGATGGCCTCGGCCGCCATGCGGATGGCGTTGATGCCCTTCTCCGGCGCGACGCCCGCGTGGGCGGCTCGGCCCTTCAGCACGGCATCCCAGCGATCGGCGGAAGGGGCCTTTACCGTGATCGCGCCCACCGTGCCGGACTCCGCGACGAAACCTCGCCGAGCAGTCACGGCCTCGTAGTCGAGGCCCTTGGCGCCCTCCAGGCCGGTCTCTTCGGCGGCGGTGAGGACGATCTCCAGCGGGGGGTGCGGAATGCCGTTGGTGACGACCTCGCGCACGGCCGACAGGACGGCGATGCACCCGCACTTGTCGTCGCCGCCAAGCACCGTCCGGCCGTCGGTGCGCACGACACCGTCCTCGATGGCGGGGCTCACGCCCTCGCACGGGGGCACGTTGTCCAGGTGCGCGTTCAGCAGCACGGGCGGCGCGCCGTTGCCGGGGACGCGGGCGATCAGGTTGCCCGAGTTGCCGTTCAGTGTGGCTCCCAGCCCGTCGTCCGTCGCCTCGACACCGAACTCAGCAAACTGCGCCACAAGCCAGGCGGCAGCGGCGGCTTCGCGGTAGCTCGGGGAATCGATACGCAGCAACGCCAGCAGATCAGCGGTCACGCGCTCCATCTCGATCAATGCAGTTCACCTCTCCTGAAGGTCGGCCTACCGGCCGCTGAACCGGGCCCTCACCCACGCCAAGGCCTCGTCGCGGGTGACGAGATTCCCGGCGATCCACTGCACCTCAACGGCCTCGAGGATGGTCTTGAACTGCGGTCCCGGAGCGAACCCGAGCCGCAACAGGTCATCTCCGTTCACCGGGAGGTCCTCGGTTCGGCTCGCGGGGCCACCCTCTCCCGCGGCCAGCAGACACGCCAGCCGGCAAACCGCCGCTTCGTCGTCGTCGAACGACGGCGTGACGCGCAAAGCCCGGCGGTCGGCCAGCGCCAGGAGCACGGCGCCTATCCCGTGAGGCGCCATGTCGCGCATGAACCGCCGACGGGCGCGGAGGGTCGGCTCGTCGGTCTGCATGAAGGGCAAGATGCGCATGTGTGAGCGGACGAGGTCCTTGACCTGGCGCCGCACGCGCCGCGGCAGACGCAGCCGAGACACCGCCTGCTCGGCAAGCTCTGCGCCATGTTCCTCGTGCCCGAAGAACCGCCAGCGGCGCCCGCCCCAGGTGCGGCGTTCTGGCTTGCCGATGTCGTGCAACAGCGTCGCCAGCACCAGCCCGCTGCGTGTGGTCTCATCGGCGACGTAGCGCGCAATGCGGTCGGCGTGCTCCCGGAAGAACGCACCAGGCCGGCTGATGATCTGCGCGAGCCGGACGGCCGTCAGCACGCTGTGCGCCGCAACGTCGAACTCATGCACTCCGCCCTGCTCGACGCCGACCGTCGGCGCGAACTCCGGGATGAGAGCCGCCAGGACGCCGTCCTCCGCCATCGCCTGCAGGGGCGTCTCGTAGGCCCGCGCGCCGAGGGTGAGCAGGAGTTCAGCGCCCAGACGCTCGGCGGCAACCTCGGGGAAGAGACCTGTGAGGCCGGCACAGGCACGGCGCGTTCGCCGGTCGAGTCGGAACCCGAGGGTCGCCGCGAAACGGTAGGCGCGCACAATGCGGACCGGATCGCGCACTAGCGCCTCGCGGGAGATCATCCGCACGACCCCCCGGGCCAGGTCAGCCCGCCCACCGCACGGGTCGCGGAGGCGCGGATGCTCCCCGAGCGGCCCGGCTGCGAGGGCGTTGATCGTGAAGTCCCGGGCACGCATATCGGCGGCCAAGCCTCCGGGCGCGACGGCCGCGAAGTCCAGGTAGAACCGAACACCGCCGCGCCTCAGGGCCACTCGATACGTGCGGTGCGCTTCGTGCAGCCGCACCAGGCTCCCGCCCACGCGGCGGGCGACCGCTCCCGCCACCCGAGGCGGGTCGGCGAGGATGAAGTCGAAGTCCATGCATGACCGCCCGAGGAAGGCATCGCGGACCGCGCCGCCAACCAGATAGGACCGCTGCCGCCCGGCGGCGCGGCGAACGTCGTCGGCGAACGGCACAAGGGAGAGAACCTCCCGGGCGGTGAGCTGGGGCAGGTGAGTCGCGAATCGCACGGGGGACCTACAGATCGCAGCGCGCCATCTGCGCGTAGAGTTGTCCCTGGGAGACGAGGTCGGCCGGGCCACCGCCAGGGCAGCCGATCAGCGTGACGACGCCTCGGAAGGGCGCGATCGCCTCGGCCGCAACCTCCGCCGTGTGCACGCTGAGCAGCTCCGCGATCAGCGCGCCCTCCTGCACGATCGACCCCGGATCGACGTGGCTGAGGACGACGCCGTCGGTCGGCGCGTGCCAGAGACGGCTCTCGGACTCCGGCAGAACCAGGGCTGTCTCGGCTGAGCGGGCGCCCCGGGAGCTCATGTGCAGGTCCGACAGCACGCTCCGGATTCCGGCCAGCGCCAGGCGGACACTCTCCGGCTCAACCGCCCCCGGCGGCGGCAGCCGGACCTCAATGGCGGCCTTGCCCTGTCGAGCCGCAACATCGTAGAGCGCCCGCCGGTCGATCTCGCGGGTCGCCTGGATGTGGGGAATGCCGAAGGCTTTCGCCGCAGCCACGCTTGCGTCGGAGGTCGCGCGAACGACGGCTACTGGGCCGCGCTGCGGGGCGGCCGAGTGCAGGTCGATGACCGCGTGGCATGACTCGAGGCACTGCTCCCAAAGCGCGGCCGCCATCCGCTCGACGAGCGCTCCCTCCGCGTCGCCCGGCCAGACGTTGTTCATGTCGTGGGGGCAGGCGTCCGGCCAACCGTCATCGCAGGGGAACGCCCTCCGCTTCGTGCGCGCGGCCGGCGGGTTGGCGACCGGTATCCCAATCACGACGCCCTTGAGATCATCGAGGTCCAGCCGAGGCACGAGCAGATGGATGGCCGCCGTGCCGTTGACATCGAGGCCCCGCTGCGCACCCAGCAGGCACAGGACCGGCCCGTCCTCCGCGCCCCGGGCGGCGACGACCGGAAGACCCACCTGCTGACCCGACTCCGGGTCCTCCACGGTGAGCCGAGCGCGCCCGACGGTTCGCGGCTCCAATTCGGCAGCTAGCGGTGGTGACATGCGCGATCCCCGACGGCTCGATGCCATCGCAAGCCGGCCTCCCGGCTTCTGAACGTAGAAGGGCCGGCTCGCCGCCGGCCCTCCGAACTGACCCTACACGCGCATCTTGTCGGCCTGATCCCGCGCCATCTTCGTGATGACGGGCAGCTCCAGCTCCTGCCTGTTGTAGGCCTTGACCGCGAGCACTATCTCCAGGATGAGGATGCCCAGTGGCCAGAGCATCGATAGGATGATGCCGAAGATGGCCGCCAGGAAGCCGATGACCGGGATGGCGCCGACAATGCCGGTCACGATGCCGAGACCAATGCTCACGACGACGACCGCGAGCAGCAAGAAAAGCGAATGGAACGCGTGGAACCGCATGTAGCGGCTCTTCTTCATGTCGGTGCACAAGATCACAACCGCGATGATGATGCCGACAAGTGCGACGTGGATGTACGCGAGCGCCGCCATGACCGGCTGCTCCTGGCTCACGTCATCCCCGCCCGCGGCGGGGGCGGCCATGGGCGAAGGCGGCGGTGCGGCAGGGGCAGGCGGAGGCGGCACCGCGGGTGGCGGGGCATCCTTGGCGCAGTAGTTCTTCCCGTCCACCTCGGTGCGGCACTCGTCGCAAAGCTCCGCGCCACACGTCATGCAACGCGCGGTACTGTCTCGGTCGGCATGGTTCACGCAGGCCATCGGGGGAGTACCTCCCTGGGTTTGGCAAGTCCGGATGTCACTGCGAGCTGCTCGTTCGCGAGGGAAGGCACTGACTCCTTCACCGTACCTCGCGCGGTAGCGCTCAGCCAATCAGCTCCACGATTCGGCGCCGGACAGCGTCGGGGTCCACGTCCACCGCCACCTCGGCATTCGGTTCCCCTGCGCCCGGGAGGCAGCGGCCCTCCTCGTCGATGTCGATGTGCATCTTCTCGAGCCGGACGCAGGCCGGCTCGACCGAAACAAGCGCGGCGAGCGGATCGTGGATGCACGGGGTGCGCACGGGGCCGCCGGGGGGCGAGACGTGCTGCTGCCAGAGGCGCGTCATGGTCATGATCGCGCGGGACAACGGCGTGTCCTTGGCCTCGATCTCGTCCAGCTCCTCGTGGGTCATCACGCACCGCAGCGTCACGTCGAGGCCGATGATGGTAACCGGCTTCCCCGACGTGAACGTGAGGCGCGTTGCGCGTGGATCGACGCTCGCGTTGTACTCGGGCCCCTCGCGGTCGGGCATGACATGCCCGCCCATCAGTACGATGCGGCCGACCTTCGCGAACGCCTCCGGGAACTCCACGATCAGCCGACCGATGTTCGTGAACGGGCCAACGGGGAGCAGCGTGCAGCCCGGGTTGGCCTCGATTCGCTCGGCCAGGAAGCGCACGCCGTCCACGCGCCCCTTCCGCAGCCGCGCCTCGTCCTCGGCGGAGAGCACGTCCGCCTGGTTGTTGCGGACCAGCTCGAAGAGGCGGTCCATCCCGTCCCGTGAGCCCGCGGCGACCGGGACCTCGCTGCGCCCGGCCAACTCCAGCAGCAGCCGCGCCTGCGCCGCCCTGAGTTCGGTGTCGCGATGAACCGTCGTCACGCCGACCAGGTCGATCTCTGGGTGACGGATGCACACGCTGAGCGCCCAGGCGTCGTCGATGTCGTCGCCGATGTCGGTGTCGTAGAGGGTGGCAACGGGCGTGTCGGGCATGGAGACCTCCAGGCGGTAGGGCACTGGCGAGTAGCTCACGCGTCCACGATGGCGCGCTCGATCCGGAACCCCTCATCCTCGTAGGCCGCAACCAGGGAGTTCCAGGCCGCCTCGCCCTCGGGGGCCAGACCGATGACGGCGCCGCCCGAGCCCGGCAGCTTGGCGGCGCAGCCGTAGCTGCGGGCGATTTCGACCAGGCGCAGGGTCTGCGCCCCGAGGACCGCGTCGCCGTACAGCTCGCGGCGCAGATCGAAGTTCGCGTTCATCAGGTCACCCAGCCGCGCCCGGTCGCCATCCAGGAGCGCCTGCCAGCCCTGTTGCGCGAAGGAGGCGAAGCGCTTCATGGCTTCGCGCACGCGCTCGTCGCCGCGCTCCCAGAGCGTGCGGATCGGCGAGTGCGCCTTGCCCGATTCGCCGCCCGGCGTACCCCAGGCCACGAACAGCGGCGGCAGAAGGGCGGGATCGAGCCGCACGTAGTCGCCATGCCCCTGGCTCTTGAGCAGCTCCTCCGCGAAGTCCATGTAGACCAGGCCGCCGTAGACAGCGATCACGCGGTCCTGCAGCCCGGCCTGGATCGAAAGCTCGTCGGTTTCGACGCTCAGAATGAGGTTCGGGCGCTGCGGGAGCGGGAACGTGCTGGCCGGTACGCCGTGGAACTCCATCAGCGCGTTGAAGGCGGCCGCGATGATCGAGCTGGACCCGCCCAGGCCGACCTGGCGCGGGATGGTGGTGTGGTAGCGGATGGTGAACCGCCGGTCCGGCAGGGCGACGCCGCGTGCCCGGCACGCGTCGGCGAACTTCTTGCAGGTCGCCAGTATCAGGCGCAGCCCGCCGTAGTAGCCCTGCGCTGCGGCGGTCGCGCGCAGTTCTTCCAGCGACTCGAAAGTGGTCGGATCGTGCTCGGGGTGAGGCTTGATGGACAACTCCGGGCTTTCCCAGACCTGGACGTCGGCCGCGAAGTTGCGAATCAGCAGCGCGATGGTCTTCCCGTGGAACCCATCCGATGGGTTGCCCAGCAGTGCGGCTCGGGCGTAGCCCGTCTTCTCAATGATCACGGCGCGGCCTCGGCGGTCCGAATGGGAGTCGTTGCTCGCTCCGCATTCGTTACGTCTGGTGACGGCACCTCTTCCGCGACGGTGCGGAAGGGCAAGGCGTCCGAAGCGTGGAAGGCAACCTGACGCCCAGCTTCGGGGCACGCGCCGGGGAGGGTCGGCCCATGATCGACGGAGTCAAGCTCATCCGGCTCACGCGCCATGTCGATGACCGCGGTTTCCTGATGGAGATTCTGCGGTCCGATGACGAGCACTTCATCCGCTTCGGCCAGGCATACATCACGACCTGCGATCCGCAGCCCGGCGGCCCGGTCGTGAAGGCCTGGCACAAGCATGAGAAGCAGACCGACCACTTCTGCGCGGTCGGGGGCAAGGTGAAGGTCGGCCTGTATGACGACCGCGAGGGCTCGCCGACCTGCGGGCAATCACAGGCGATCATCCTCGGCGGGGGCAACGACCACCTCGTGCAGATTCCGCCGGGCGTGTGGCACGGCTACATGCCGCTGGGCCTCGAGACCGCCTGCATCCTGAACCTCCCGACCGAGACCTACGACCGCGACCATCCCGACGAACAGCGGGCCCCGTGGGACGCCCTCCCCTTCGAGTGGGGGGTCGCGTCGCGGTAGGCAGGAAGGGCCACAGCACTCACGCGCGAGCCGCGCGTGCCACCGGACTGGAGCCACACCATGAAGGGGATCATCCTGGCCGGGGGGACGGGCAGCCGCCTGGAGCCCTTGACCCGCGTCATCAACAAGCACCTGCTGCCGGTTGGGCGGGTACCGATGATCTTCTACCCGCTGCGCAGCCTGGTGGAGGCGGGCATCCGGGAGATCATGATCGTGACCGGCGGCAACAATGCCGGCATGTTCCTCGAGCTGCTCGGCAGCGGCAAGGACTTCGGGCTGGACCACATCGACTACGCCTACCAGGAGCGTCCGGGGGGGATCGCCGAGGCGCTCGGGTTGGCGAACCACTTCGTGGACGGCGACCGCTGCGTCGTGCACCTGGCCGACAACTTCCTCGCCGGCAGCCTGCGGCCGTATGTCGCACGGTTCGAGGCGCAGGAACGCGGCGCGATGGTGTTGCTGACCGAGGTGCCGAACCCGCAGGCCTACGGCGTGGCCGACCTCGCCCCGGACGGCGCCCTGCGGCGCATCATCGAGAAGCCGGCAGAGCCCCCGTCGAGCTACGCGGTCACTGGCGTGTACATGTACGATGAGCAGGTGTGGGAGATCATCCCCGGTCTGCAGCGCTCCGGCCGGGGCGAGCTTGAGATCACGGATGTGAACAACGCCTACCTCGAGCGCGGGCAGTTGGCCTACGGCATCCTCGACTGCGAGTGGGGGGACGCGGGCGAATCGCACCGCAGCTACCTCGCGGCCAACGAGGTGGCGTGGCGGCACAACCTCTTCGCCGAGTTCGACCGACCCTCACCCCCATGAACCGCATCCTCATTACCGGCGCGAAGGGGATGCTCGGGCGGGCCCTGATGGAGCAGCGCCCGAGTCAGTACGACGTACTCGGCGTGGACGTGGAGGAGGTGGACGTGACCTCCGTCCGGGATGTCCGGCGGTGTTTGGCCGGCTTCCGCCCCGACGCTGTGATCCACTGCGCCGCCATGACCGATGTGGATGGGTGTGAGACCGACCCCGACAGCGCCCGGCGCATCAATCTCGAGGGCACGCGGAATGTGGTTGAGGGCTGCGGCGACGCCCGGCTGATCCACCTCAGCACGGACTTCGTGTTCGATGGGCGCCGAACCACGCCATACGCGGAGGACGATCTGCCCGCCCCCATCAGCGTGTATGGCAGCACCAAGCTGGCGGCAGAAGACTGCGTGCGCGAGGCCGCGCCGGACCATGCCATCGTGCGCACGGCCTGGACCTTTGGGCCATGGGGGCGGAACTTCGTGCTGTCGATCCTGAGGGCGGCGCGCGAGCAAGGACGCCTGCAAGTCGTCGCCGATCAGGTCGGCTCGCCGACGTACGCCCCGGATCTCGCCGCGGCCTTGTGGCGGCTGGTTGCGACGGACCGGCGGGGCGTGTTCCACTTGGTCAACTCGGGCGTCGTGTCACGCTACGACTTCGCTCGCGAGATCGTGATCGCGGCAGGCATGGGCGACGTGCCGGTCGAGGCAGTCACCAGCGCTGAGCTGAACCAGCCTGCGATGCGCCCGCCGTACTCGGCGCTCGCGAACACGAAGCTGCCGGCTCTGAGACACTACCGCGAGGCACTCGCGGACTGCCTGGCGCGGCTGGGAGGGTCGAACGTTGAGGCTCACTGACGACCTGTACGCCTTCGTCTGGGAGGGCTACGAGAACAACTGCAACTCCTTCTTCCTCGGCGGGAGCGTAGGTGCGCTGATCGACCCCGGGCATCTTCGCTTCGCTGACAGCCTGCTGGACCGTATGTCTGTCGATGGGATCAGCCTCGGCGACATCCGGCTCGTCATCGTGACGCACTCGCACCCCGACCACATGGAGGCCGTACCGCGTTTCACTGAGCAGGGCGTGCCGGTGGCGATGCACCCGGCGGCGCTCGAGTACCTCGACCAGATCGGTGCAGCGATGTACCAATGGATGGGGAGCGACCTGCCCGGAATCGATGGCGTCATCCCGATCGAGGAGGGACCCGTCGGCGCGCTCGACGGCCTGGTGAGCGTCTACCACACGCCCGGACACGAGCCCGGGTCGCTGTGCGTGCACTGGCCGGAGAGGAAGGCTCTGGCCACGGGGGACCTCGTCTTCTCGGGCAGCGTCGGGCGTACGGACTTCCCCGGCGGCGACCACGCGCGTCTGATGGCTGAAGTGGATCGCATGAGCCGGCTTGAGGTGGAGCACCTGCTGCCCGGACACGGGCCGGTGCTTCAAAGCGAGGCCGCCATCGCCCGCAACTACGCCGACATGCGTGCCGTGTTCGGCTAAGGGGCGAGCCGGACGGACCGACGCGCCGACGACCGCACGAATGCCGACGGCCCGTCCGCCGAGGGGACGGGCCGTCTGAGTTGATCCGGGAGATCCGGAGGTGGGCCGTTGGTTAGCGGGTCACGAAGTCCTGCGTGATGAAGTACGTCCCGTCGGCCGACTGCGCCACGCCGATGGCGGACTCCACCAGCTTCCCATCGAGTACGTTCGCCGCATGGCCCGGGCTGCGCATCCAGGCGTCCACGACGGTGGCCGCGGGGTCGCTGTAGCCCTTCACCAACGCCACGTTCTCCCCGTAGCGCACCCAGCCGACCTGCGCTGCATCGAGCCGCGCCCCGGCGTTCCTGCCGTCCGCACTGACATGGGTGAGGATGTTGCGCCGGGCCTGATCCTCACTGTGTCGCCGTGCCACCGCGAGCAGGTCGCTCGCGAAGCGGACCGGCGGCAGCGCGTGTTCCTTGCGGACTGCGTTGATCTTGTCGAACACCGTCTGCTCGAAGGCCGTGGCACTGGCCTGCGGCGCCGGTTGCGGCAGACGGGTCGGGGTGGGCTTCGTCGCGACTTGCGTGCCGGTCAGATCGGCCGACCCCAGCGCCGCCAACACGCCGAGGGCGAGACAGCACAGGATGATGCGGGCTGCAGTCCGTGTGAGAAGGGAACGAGGGCAGCTCATCGGTCGGGCCCTTTCCGGGGTTTGTCGATAGGCAATCTCCCACGGAGGGCCCGCGAACGGGTGTATAATGGGTGCAAGACATTCGTAAACGAGAAGGCAGACGACCCGACAACTCCCGGTGGTCACACCCGGCCGGCGATCGGGGCTTCAGTTCGGCGCGTGTTTGGTGTACAATGAGGCCATGGCTCTCACGGACTTCCCCGAGTTCGCGCACGTTGACAGGACTCACGTCTCGGTGGTGAAGCTGACCGACTCCGACTCCGACCCCGACACGGCCTACTGGCACTCCAGGACGCCGCACGAGCGCCTGCGAGCTCTCGAGTTCCTGCGACAGGTGGCGTATGGATACGATCCGGCTACCGCCCGACTTCAAAGAGTTCTTGCAGTTGCTCGGCACGAAGGGCGTTAGGTATCTCCTGATCGGCGGCTACGCAGTCGGTTACCACGGCTACCCTCGTCCTACCGGCGATATCGACGTCTGGGTTCAGCCTGAGCCGGAGAACCTGGCTCGGCTCGTAGCGGCCCTCCACGAGTTCGGCTTCGCCATGCCGGAAGTCACGGTGGACCTCTTCGCAGGCCCGGACACGTTCGTCCAGTTCGGCTATCCTCCACTGCGCTTGGACCTGCTGACTGACGTCTTGGGAGCGACGTTCGACGAGTGCTACGCTGAGCGCATCGTGGATGTCCTGGATGGGGTGGAGGTCAGCATCGTGGGCCGGGACCATCTGAAAGCCACGAAGCGCGCCGCGGGTAGAGACAAGGACCGCGCCGACCTCAAGCACCTGCCTTAGGGGTTGGGTTCACCGCACATCCACCCCTCGCACGCCATCCACCGTCAGGTTCGGGTCGGGGAAGCCGTTGTTGGCCGGGAGGATGCCTGTGGCCTGCAGGTACTTCACGTGGCCATCGACGAAGAGGTAGCTGCGCGCGCCGCCCCATCCCCACCAACCGTCCTTGACTCCCGCCTCGTGGTTCGTGAGCCATTCGCCGCCAACCACCTTGCGTGAGGGGAAGACCACATCGGCGAGGCGCTGCGTCACGCACGGCGGCGGCGCGCCGGCATACAAGTCCACGGTCGTCATCGCGTTGGTCTGCGCGGGTGTGTGGTAGAACGCGGCGGAGTAGGCGTAGGAGGTGGAGTCCCAGCTCGCCGGAGCAACGATGTCGGAGGGGCAAAGCAGAATCTGCGGCGTGAAGCCCGCGGAGCGGTTGGGGTCGGCCGGTGCGTTCGGGTCGCGGCGGCCGACCATCGCCAGATACGGCTGCAGCGGCCAGCGCCAGCGCCGCCCCATCCACAGGTAGGGGTCCCCCGTGTTCGGGAAGCCCTCGTCGGCGTCGTCGGCGTACATGATGAACGCGACGCCGATCTGGCGCAGGTTCGAGAGGCAGACCGTCTTGCGGCCCGACTCCCGGGCGCGCGCGAACACGGGGAACAGCATCGCTGCGAGGATGGCAATGATGGCGATGACAACGAGAAGCTCGATGAGCGTGAAGCCGCGTCGATACATGGGAGCGCACCATTCCCCAACAGCCCCGAGAGGCCTTCACCCACGCGGAGCGGAATACCACCAACTCCGACCTCTGGACTCCGGACTGCCGTCAGGAGGACCTGATGATTGAGGCCTGCATCTTTGCCGATGAGGTATCGAAGGACTTCGACGAGGCGGTTCGGCTGAGCGTGGAGGCCGGGGCGCAGTGCATCGAGTTGCGTGGAGGAATCTGGGGTCGGTCGGTGCAGACCTGCACGGACGAGGATGTGGAGCGGATGCAGGAGGTGCTGGCGCGGCATGGGGCGAGGGTGGCGGTGATCGGCTCGCCGGTGGGGAAGTGTCACATCGACAACGAGGAGGAGTACGAGACACACCTCCGCTGGTTCGACCGGGTGTGCGAGTTGGCGCACGCGTTCGGGACGCGCGTCATCCGGGGGTTTGCGTTCTGGAACCCGAACAGCGATCACAGCATCCGGCCGGACCTGGACCACTACCTCCCGCTGATCTCTGAGAAGCTGGCGCCCATCGTGACGCGGGCGGAGGAACAGGGCGTCCTGTACTGCTTCGAGACCGAGAACTCGACGATGACGGGCACGTGCGCCGAGATCGCGGCGGTCATCGAGGCCCTCGGTGGATCGCCGAATCTGGGCGCGACATGGGATGTGAACAACGGCTGGGGCAGCGGGGAGCTGCCATACCCGGACGGCTACTGGAGCATCCGGGGGCGCGTGCACCACATGCACGTGAAGCCCAATGCGCACAAGACCCTCGAGACCGTCGCCGACACCGCGTTGAGCTACGCGGAGGTCCTGCGGGTGCTGAAGGCCGATGGGTACGATGGCTGTGCGAGCATCGAGCACTGGGGCTCGCCCGAGCTGATGCTCGAAGGCGTCAGGCAGCTCGTCCCGCTCCTGCAGCATCTGGCGTAGGGGTCGCCGGGATGTGGCGCAGGCTTCCAGCCTGCGGACCCGTCTGGCAGGCTGGAAGCCTGCCCTACATCGTTGTCGTGGCAGGATCGTTGCATCGTTGGCGTGCGGAGGCTGCATCCCGCGGCGCGCGAGGCTCGTAGGAGGCTTTGGGCGCTGCGATCGGCAGCCCAATCGCCACCGAACGCGGCCGGTGCGGCCGGCGGGAAGGTGAGACAGACGACGGGCGCGAATACGACCACGGCCCCTTCTGGGGAGCCGGTGGCCGGCGAGGCACTCGCGCGCCGTCATCGCTACGTTGGAGGATGAGCAAAGTGAAGGACACTCGCGATGTGATTGGCCTGAACGTGTTCTCGGTCGAGGAGGGGCGCATTCTGGGGCGGACGGCGGAGTGCGTCGTGGACCTGGCGACGGGCAAGGTGCTCGGCCTGGTCGTGGAGATCGCCGGCGGCGGGGAGTTGGGCATCGCGCGAGCCGACCTCACCGCCATCGGCAAGGACGCCGTGATGGTCTCCTCGGGTGCGGTGATGAAGACCGTCGGCGACATCGCCGGCCTGGCGGACCACCGGACCGTGGGCAAGGCGCCTCGCGTGTTGACCCGCAGCGGGGAGGTGGTGGGTACGCTGGGTGTGGTGCGGGTTGACGAGGCGTGCAAGAAGGTGGAGTCGTACGAGATCGTGGGCGATGTCATCCAGGCGATCGCCGACGGTCCGGCGACGCTGGGCATCGTCAAGGGCACCGTGCATGGTCGCGATGCGGTCGTGCTGCCCGACGAGGCGACCAAGGCCATCAAGCGGCCGGGCGGCCTGCGGGCGAGCCTGGAGAAGGCAGTGGGCACCGTCCGCGAGAAGGCCGGCGAGGTGGGGGAGAAGCTCACGGATGCCGCCAAGCGGGCGCGGGACGTTGGTGAGGCCGCCGGTGAGAAAGCGCTCGCCCGGGCCAAGGGCGCCGCCAAGGAAGCCCGCGAGGCGGTGGAGAAGCGCGTGGACGAGCTGAAGCACAAGCCGGCGCCGGCTGCCAAGAAGGCCCCTGCCAAGAAGGCGCCGACGAAGGCCAAGAAGGCCGCTCCGAAGAAGAAGGCGGCGAAGAAGGCGCCGGCGCCCAAGGCCGCCGCCGAATAGGGGCCCATTCCGAGCCTTGGAGGACAGGCATTCCTGCCTGTCCGGGCTCGGGGGGCCACACGACGACCAGTAGCCGCCCATGCGTGAATCATGCACCTGCGATGAGGGTCGGGCCGCTGCCGACGCGCCGCTCGCGGACCGCCTCACCGAAGCCATCCAGTGCCTGCGGCACGCGAGTGGGATGGAGCTGCGGCTCGACGAACCGATGGCCCCGCACACCTCTCTGGGGGTGGGCGGGGCCGCGGCCGTTTTCGCCATCCCCCACACGATCGAGGCCGTCTGTGCGGCCATGCGCGCGGCGCACCGCCTGGCCGTGCCCATCCTGTGCGTCGGTCGCGGCACGAATCTGCTCGTGCGTGAGGGTGGTTTCCCCGGCATCCTGCTCCATATCGGCGAGGCGTTCAGCGCGGTCGAGGTTGAGGGCTCCCGGCTGACCATTCAGGCTGGCGCCACGCTGGCCGAGGCCTGCGAGGCCGCAGCGAATGCGGGGCTGTCGGGGCTGGAGTTCGCCGCCGGAGTCCCGGGCTCCGTGGGCGGCGCGGCGGCGATGAACGCGGGAACGGGGGGCGGCCAGATCGGCGATGTGATCGAGGCCATCGATGTCGTGCATGAGGACGGCAGCCTCGGACGTTGCCTGCACGACTCGCTGGACTTCGGCTATCGTCGAAGCTGCCTGCGCGATGCGAAGTGCATCGTCGTCTCAGTGGTCTTCGCGCTGTCGCCGGCCGAGCCCGCAGCCATCCGCAAGGCCATGTTCGAAGCCGTCGAGAACCGCTGCCGGAAGCAGCCGCTGTCGCTGGGCAGTTGCGGAAGCGTGTTCAAGCGGCCGCCGAACGACTACGCCGGTCGGCTGCTGGAGCTCGCGGGGGTGAAGGGACTGCGCATTGGGGGCGCCCGCTTCTCCGGGAAGCACGCCAACTTCATCGTCAACGAGGGCAACGCCACGGCGCAGGACGTTGTTGAGCTGATCGAGACGGCCAAGCGGCGCGTATACGAGGTCACCGGCGTAATGCTCGAGGAGGAGGTGTGCGTAATCGGGGAGTCGCTTCCCCTGCAGTAGCAGACACCTTGCAGAACCTCGCCGTACACCTCCTTGGTTGAAACCTCTTGCGCGCCGAATCGTCTATATGAACTAGAGTCCTATCGCCCATAGTAGATAGCAGTTGGAGGGTCACAAATGAGCCGCGTGACGTTGCTTCTCTCAGCTCTTCTGGCGCTGGCGCTCGCAAGTCTCCCGCTGTCTGCAGGGGCGGTGACGGCTAGCGATGTGGCGAAGCGCTTGCGGGATCGCATCGTCAGCCAGTGGGAGGTCCAGAACCTGGAGGTCTCCGTCGTCCCGTACTCGCAGGCCGAGACGGATCGAGGGCGCTTCCAGTCGGTGAGTGTGCGGGCCGAGTCTGCGACGCGCTCCGGTCTGGCCCTCAAGCCGATGTGGGTCAAGGGGACGGATGTCATCTTCGACCTGCCGAAGCTCTTCGGGCCGGAGATGAGCGTCCAGACGAAGTACCGCGGCGCGACGGAGATGTACGTGGTCATGTCGCAGCAGGACCTGAACGAGGGGCTGCGGATGGCGCAGAAGGTCGTGCCCGACCTTGCCGCGACCCTGCAGAACGGGCAGATCACCCTGACCGGTACGTACAAGTTCGTCGTTGGGAACAAGTTCCGGATGGCCGGGAAACTGACCGTGCCGGACGGCTACAAGATCAGCTTCGTGCCCACCTCCTGCAAGGTGAACGGGATCCCGATCCCCGTGAGCGGGGTGAAGATCCTGCTCTCGAAGCTGAACCCGATCCTCGATCTGTCGGAAGTCGTGATGAAGCCGCGAATCACGTCGATCACAATCGAGGAGGGGAAGATCGTCGTGAAGTAGTCGGCGTGCCCGCTACCCGACGCACGCCGCATGTCCCGCGGCGCACTTCTGCGGGCAGTGGGCGTGCCCCAGCAGGTCCCCCGTGGCCGGCCAGGGGAGCAGCACATCCTCAGGGATGCCGTCGATGTACTTGCGCCGGAACTCCGGGTCCTGCATCCGGCAGTGGTCACTGCGCGTGCAGTAGGCCGGATGGGCGAGCATCCGCTCCCAGATGGCTGCCAGAGACTCGTCGCGGATGTTGCCGAAGGTGAGCGGCGTGAAGTCGCAGGGGTTCACGTCACCAAACGCGGTCATGTAGAACTGGATGTAACCCGCGAAGCACCCCGCGCCATCCGGGCCGTTGATGAAGGCCTGGGTGATGACGTGGGGGTTCCCCTCCCGCGCGTTGTGCTTGCGTTCCAGCTCGATCAGGCCCTGCTTGTCCTCCTCGGAGAGCAGCTGCTCATCCTCCAGCGGGAGGAGCTTCCCGGTTGGCACAGTGTCGAAGATCGTGATCTCGTGCACCCCGATGTCCCGCGCCAGCTCGATCATCTGCTCGGCGCGTCCCTCGCGCACGTCCTCCGGCCCGACGTAGGTGGAGATGCCGACCAGCAGTCCCCCGTCCAGGGCGCGCCTCATGCCCTCCACCGCCTTCCGGAAGCCGTCCGGGACGCGCCGGAGTTCATCGTGCTTCTCAGGGCGCACGTCGTCGAGGGAGACCATCATCGAGAACAGCCCGGCCTCGCGGAGCCGCGCCACCCGCTCATCCGTGAGCAGAAGACCGTTGGTAAACATGGCCGCGTTCGCCCGGTCGTGGTTCACGGCCCGGATGAGGTCGTAGATGTCCTTGCGCAGCAGTGGCTCGCCGCCGGTAAGCACAATGTTGTTGACGCCCAAGTCCTCGGCCTGGCGGACGACGCCGATCCACTCGTCGGTGGTCAGTTCCTCCCGCTCGGCGGACTTGAACCGGGCGGCGCTGCAGTGGTAGCAGTCCAGCTGGCAGCGAGTTGTGACCTGCAGCGTGCAGGTCGTCGGCCGGACGAGGTCGCGCCCCTGGACCAGGACGCGGGAGAAGTGGTTGACCATCCGCGTCGAGGGCACTGGGGGCTGGTAGAGGGTGTACACAAACCCGTCGTTGTGTGTGGCAATCGGCCGTCCGTAGGCATTGATCCGTTGGACGAGCCGGTCGAGCTGCCGTCGGAAGAGAGGCGCCAACAGCCCGGTCGGGCGAACGGAGATCTTCTGCGTCTCGGGGTCAGCCGCCATCTCCAGCCCGAGGAGCTGCGTCTCCCCACGTCGGCGCAGGCGCGTCACGGCGGTGGCGGCGCGCATCAGCCACGGGTGCTTCCGGCACAAGTCCACCTTCTGGTCGGCCAGGAAGCCGCGAGCCCGCATCCCAAGGGCCGAGCCGTTCCCGGTCTCCACCGTCAGCATGTCAAACGTCTTCGTCGTCACCGGCCGTACCTCCGGTCCAAACCCTCGTGCTCCCAAACCCGTCCCCGTTCGCAGCCCGGTCCGGCTCGCGAACGAGACCTCAGGATAGCCCGTTCGGCCTCACCCGTCAATCGCTCGGGCCTGGACAGGTTTGCTCAACCGTGACCTTGCCGAGGCATTGCGGTGCGTTGTTCCGGTTGCCAGCGCGGGCGGGAATGTGTTACGATTCCTTGGAGTGAAGCGCTAGCGGCATAGTTCCATGGAAGCCATGCTGGAGCCTGTCCAGCCCTTCGGCGATGGCGTGCGCACCGAGCGCATCCTGATCGTGGATGCCGATCCGCACGTGCGCCACGCCGTCCGGCAGGGCTTGCTGCGCGAGGGCTTCGACGTACTGGAGGCCGCAGACGGCTACGATGGGATCGCGAAGGCGCTTGCCGAGTCTCCCGCCGCCGTGGTGCTGGACCTCGTGCTGCCCCGGATGAGCGGACTGGAGTTGTGCCGCAAGCTCAAGTCCGGCCTCACCACCCAGCAGGTCCCCGTCATCGTCCTCACCAAGCGCGACCGCGTCGAAGACACCCTCCGTGCCATGGAGGCCGGCGCCGACGAGTACGTCGGGAAACCGTGCGATGTCCGCGAGCTGTGTGCGCGGGTCCGCGGGATCATCCGCCGCTCCAAGCGCGACCTTGGTGCCAGCCCGCTGACCGGCCTTCCGGGCAACGCCGTCCTGGAGCAGGAGATTGCGCGGCGCGTGCAACAGCCGGGCCGCCTGGCGGTCATCCACTTCGACCTCAACAGCTTCAAACCGTACAACGACTACTACAGCTACCAACGCGGTGACGAGGTGCTGCGGCTGACGGCGCAGCTGATTGTGGAGGCCGCGCGAACCGGCGGCGATCGTGAGACGCTCGTGGCTCACCTCGGTGGGGACGACTTCTTCGTCGTCACCTCCCCCGAGCGTGCCGACGCCATCGCGAACCGCGCGCTGCAGTCCTTCGATGCGCTGATCCCCCTGCACTATGACGAGGCGGACCGCCGGGCCGGCTACATCACGGCGGCCAACCGGCTCGGCCAGGCCCACAACTTCCCGCTGATGACGCTCTCGGCGTGCATCGCGACCAATGAGGCCGAGGACGTCACCCACCCGGGGCAAATCTCCAAGACCCTGGCCGAGCTGAAGGGCGTCGCGAAGCGCGCCGGGCGCAGCACGTGTGTCCGTGATCGGCGCGGCAAATGCCCCAGAACATTCACGCCCGGCGAGAAGGATTCAGCGGTCGAGCGTCGTACAGCAGAAGACGGTCGCCCCGACGTGGACGCCGCCATTGCGGCCGACGAGGACGACCGGGAGGTCTGATCCACATGGCTCACCGGATCCTGATGGTGGATGACGAGCGGGACCTGGTCTTCGCCACCAAGCTGTACCTCGAGGCCGAGGACTACGAGGTCCTGGCGGCCTACGACGGGCATGAGGCGCTCGAGGTTCTCGAGGCCGAGCCCCGGCTGCCGGACCTGGTGATCCTGGACGTGTTCATGCCTCGCATGTCGGGGTGGGACGTGCTGCGCATGATCCGCGGTCAGGATCGGACGCGCTCGCTACCGGTCATCATGCTGACGGCCGCCGGCCAGGACGCCGACAAGGCGCGCGGCTGGGACCTCGGCGTAGACTGGTATCAGACCAAGCCTTTCGACCCCAAGGACCTCCTCGTCGTCATCGAGCGCGTGCTCGCGGTCTCCCGTGAACAGGCGGACGAGAATGGCTTCCTGGACCAGTGCTGACGCCCGCCGTATTCCGTCTGTCGGGCTACCGGGCCTCGTAGGTCCGTGCCGCCCGCCCTCGTTTTGCAGCGCAAACACCCCAGAACGTTTACATCGGGATTAGAGGAATCCAGGCCCCTCGTTGCGTATTTGAGAGTGCACTTCCGTGGGGGACGCCGACTACGGGCGTACGGAAGGGAGGCCTGCCTCCGATGCCACAGCGGATCCTGATGATCGACGACGAACGCGATCTCGTGTTCGCGGTCCGGCTCTTCCTCGAGGGCTACGGCTACGAGCTCCTGGCAGCCTACGAGGGACGCGAGGCCATCGAGCTTCTGGAGACCGAGGACCCGTTGCCCGATCTGGTCATCCTCGACGTCTACATGCCCCGCCTGTCGGGTTGGGATGTGCTTCGCATGATCCGCCGCTCGGAGCGCACCCGCTCTCTGCCGGTCATCATGCTCACCGCCGCCGACAAGGAGGCCGACGTAGCACGGGGCCACGCGGAGGGCGTGACGTGGTACCAGACCAAGCCCTTCCCGAACGAGGACCTGCTGCTCATCATTGAGCGCGTCCTCGCCATGCGGGGCGAGCTTCCCGAGTCACCCGAGCCCTAGTTGGGAATCCGCGGTTCTCGTCCGAGCCGTTCCCGTGTAGGGGCGCGATTCATCGCGCCCGCCCATGTAGGGGCGCCATTCATGGCGCCCAAGAACCCCTATCGCGGGTTCCCATATAGCCGGAGCCGGCCGCGTCCCGTTCGAGAGCCAGCAGCGAGGCCTTGAGAGCCAGCGCCCGCGACTTCCCCGCGAAGCCCACCAGAGAGCCGTCCGAGCCGATCACGCGGTGGCACGGGATGATGAGGCCCATCGGGTTGCGGCGCATGGCCTGCCCCACGGCGCGCGCGGCGTGCGGGCTGCCGACCTCGCGGGCAAGCTCCCCGTAGCTGCGCGTTTCCCCCGGCGGTATCCGGTGGCAGGCCAGCAGCACCCGTTCCGTGAACTCCGGGATGCCCGACAGGTCGAGCGGGAGGTCGAACGTCACCCGTTGCCCCGCGAAGTGTGCCCGGATGAGATCTGCAGCGCGCTGCAGCAGCGGGTCGGTGCCGGGCTCAACCACCCTCCAGCCCTCACCCAGCGTCGATAGGGCTTCGGCACGCGTCTCCAGCGAGTGCACGCAATGGCGCAGCCCGAGTTCGGTACGGCCGAGGGCAACCCAGCCGCGTTCGGTCTGCACAACGGTCGCGAGACGTGTCGGTGTCGTCATGGCAGGCTCCTCACTTGGCGGGGCCATCGGGTTGGATGTGCATGTCCAACAGGTCCTGGTAGGTGCCGGGCATTCGGTCGCGGGGCCCGATCGAGCGCCAGTGGCCGACCCACCACAGGGGCTCGCGCGCGTTGAGATCGACCTCCGCCCAGAACACTCCGGCCTTCCCCTCATTCGAGGCCAAGATGCGCCCCAACGGATCGATCACCATGCTGCTGCCATCGTAGACGCTCGGCACCATGTACACGCCATTATCGCGCGCGCGGACGCGGAAGACGGTCTCCCCCTCCGCCATGCCGTCCTTGTCGGGGAACGTCGTGCCCCACGTGGGTGCGAAGATGATCTCCGCCCCCTCGCGAGCGAAGATGCCCGCGACTTCGGGGAAGAACCAGTCGTAGCAGATCTGGATTCCGATCGTACCGAAGTCAGTAGTGAACACCGGGTACTCGCCTCCCGGCCTGACGCCGCTGCGCCACTCTTCTCTCGGCAGGTGTACCTTCCGGTACGTGCCGGCCAACCTGCCCTCGCGGTCGATCAGCACAGCTGTGTTGTAGAGGTCTGCGCCCTGCCGCTCCATGAGCCCGGCGACCACCCACAGGTGATTGCGCCGCGCGACCTCACCGAGGCGTTCGGTGGACGGGCCCGGTATCGGTTCTGCGATGTCGGCGCCCTGTTTGCCGGTGCCGATCTGCAGGATCGCCTCACAAAGACAGACGATGTCGAGCCCGAGCCGCCCGGCGGCATCGACCTGCTGGCACCAGAGGTCGAGGTTCTTCTCCGGGGTGCTGTCCGACGGGCGCAGGTACACCGTCCCGATCTTCACCTTCCGCGGTGGCGGCGGCGTGGTGGGCTGAACGCTGACCTGCTTCCACAGCACCGATCCCCCCTGCGGCCAGCGCACCTCCAGGGCGATGCGCGCGCTGTCGGCGCTATCTGGGGCGATCAGGACGTCGCGGAAGGTGCCCACCCCGCTCACGCGCGTGCCGCGCGTGCCACCAGGCAGGAACGGCCCGCGCACCAACTCGCCGGCCGGGTGCGTCATCTGCCCAGCCGCGAGCCAGTCCACGCGGATGCTCGCGGCCTGGTACGGGAAGCTGATGCGATGCAGCTCGCACTCCGCCTCGACGGCGTAGGCCTGCCCGCCCACGATGCCGGAGACTGTCTGCTGTGCGCCGCCCACCGCGAAGGGCCGGCGTGGCGCGGAGACACGCAGCCCCTCGTGGGTAGCCTCCAACGTGCAGCGCGCCCCCTCCCAGTTGGGCAGCCACGCCGTCCAGTCGGGCGGCAGCTGTTCGCCCGCCGGAGAACTGAAGCGGGGGTTGCGGATGAGTTCGGCGGCCGGTGCGGTCGCGGCGATACCGGCCACGACCAGGCCAAGAAGGAACACGACGTAGGGGCAGGGCATAGGAGATGAGCTCCCTCCACGGCGGTGCGGCGGTACGGGAGTTCGCCCGGAGGACGCCGGGGGCCTTCGCCCGTCCCCGACGCGTGAGGAGTGCTGCGTCATGCCAGCGGTCCTGATCCTCGCAGTCTTCACCTCGTCCACGGTGGCTCAGCCGAACCTCCTGCAGAACCCCGGCTTCGAGCAGGCGACGGACCGCAAGCCGACGGCCTGGAGCTTCGAGAACTGGAAGATGGGCGGCGTGCCCGCGGTAGCGGAGGGCGTCGCGCACGACGGCAGGGCGGCAGCGTCCGTTACCTGCGCGAACGACCAGGAGCGCGGGGCGTGGCGGCAGATCGTGCCCTTCCAGGGGCCGCGGTACGTGTACTTCTCGGCCTGGTACAAGACCTCGGTGGGCTCCGCACTCACCGGCGAGAAGGGCCCGGTCGTGCGCTTCCTGTTCTTCCGCGACGCAGCGAAGTGGGATCATCCGTGGATCCCCTCCTTCGCGGCGCCGCCGAGCAATGAGTGGAGGCAGTTCGTCAAGGTACTGCCCGCGTCGGCGGAGATCACGTCGCTGGGAATCGAGCTGTTCAACCTGAGTGCCGCCGGCACCGTGTGGTGGGACGATGTCGTGGTGCGTCCCGCCACCGACGAGGAGGCGCAGATGGCCCGCCAGGACGAGCAGGCGCGCATGGACCGCGCACCGCAGCCCGGCGAGACCGGCTGTGCGCCCGAGAAGGGCACGCGCGCGCCCCTGAACCCGCCGGTGTTCGTTTGGCTTCCGGTACAGGAGGCGACCGAGTACACGCTCCAGTGGAGCCGCGATCCCGCTTTCCCGGAGGGTCAGACGGAATCGGCGCGCTGCACCCTCACCATCTACGTGCCGCGCCGCATCGTCGCGCCCGGCCGCTGGCACTGGCGCTTTGGCCGCGAGCTGCCGCCGCCCGTCGGCATGGTGTGGAGCCGCACGCGCAGCTTCATCGTGCCCGAGGACGCGCCCAAGATCCCATTCCCCGATGTCGCTGAGGTCGTGCGCGCGCTGAGCGCCTACCGACCGCGGGACTTCCTCGCGCCCGGGGACCTCGAGCGATTCCGCGCGCTGGCACAGGGCGAGCTGAAGCCCACGGTGGACGCCATGCGACGGGACGCCGAGCGATACATCGGCCAGGAGCTGCTCCCTGAGCCGCCCGAGCTGCCGCCTCCGGGCGATCCGGATCGCGGCGCCGAGTACACGCGCATCTTCCGCATGACCCGGCCCTTCAACGCGGGCATGGTCGCCTGCGCGCAGGTCTACCTGCTGACCGGCGATGAGCGCTTCGGCCAGGAGGCGCGCCGGCGGCTCATGCACCTGATGACCTGGAGCCCCGAGGGAAGCACCAGCCTCTTCCACCACGACGAGCCGGGCACCGAGTTGGTGCGCCTCTGCCCGCGGACCTACGACTGGATCTACCCGCTGCTGACCGAGGAGGAGAAGCAGAAGTGCCGGGACGTGCTGGCGGTTCGCATCCCGCAGCTACACAAGGCCCTCACAGACATGCGCTTTGAGACGCATCCGTACTCCAGCCACGCGATGGACTACTACATCAGCGACCTCACCGAGGCGTGCATCGCGATGGCCGGCGAACTGCCGGTCGAGGGGATGCTGGAGTACGTGCTGACCCAGCTCTGGAGCCCGTTCTACCCGCCCTTCGGCGGGCCGGAGGGCGGCTGGTGTGAGGGGCCGAGCTACTGGCAGTGGAGCACCGGCAGCTTCCTGCGCACCTTCTACCTGGCGAAGCTGGCGACCGGCTGCGACCTCACCCAGCGACCGTGGCTGCGCAACACGCCGTACTTCAAGCTCTACTGCAACCCGCCGTACTCGAAGATGTCGCCCTTCGGCGACGGGCAGTCGAGTAGCGCCGGCGGCGGGGATACGATGTTCAAGCTCGGGGTGGTGCTCAAGGACCCCTACGCGCTCTGGTTCGCGGAGCAGCAGAAGCAGAAGGCCTGGAATCTGGAGGAGTTCCTGTTCCGTCGCGAGGGACTACAGAGCCGGCCGCCAGGCGATCTCCCGCAGGCGCGGTGCTTTGCCGGCATCGGCCTGGCGTGCATGCACAGTGACCTTGCGAACGGCGAGCGCAACGTGCACTTCATGCTGCGCAGCAGCCCCTATGGCGCGATCAGCCACGCGTACGCCGACCAGAACGCGTTCATCCTGCACGCGTACGGAGAGCCCCTGGCGATCGCCTCCGGCTACTACCCGTACTACGCCAGCCCACACCATGCGCAGTGGACGTGGCTCACGAAGGCCGCCAACAGCATCCTCGTGAACGGCGAGGGCCAGCAGATCCGCGACTGGCGCTCGCACGGCCGAATCACTCAGTTCGCGACGACGGACTACTGCCACTACGCGGTCGGCGATGCGCGCTGGGCGTACCCCGGACGGCTCACGCGCTTTGACCGCCACGCCCTCTTCTTGCGCCCGCAGACCGCAGACGAGGAGCCGGTGGTCGTGCTCTACGACGACCTGGAGGCGCCGCAGCCCGCGACCTACCAGTGGTTGCTCCATGCCCTCGAGCAGGTTCAGATCGACGAGGCGACCGCTACGGCGACCATCAACCAGGCGCGCGCGCACCTACAGGTGCGGTTCCTCGCGCCCCAAGGCCTGAGCTTCAGCCAGACGGACCAGTTCAGCGTCCCGCCCGAGGCGCCCAACATGCCGAACCAGTGGCACCTGACGGCAAGCACGTCCGCGCCGGCTGCCCGCCAGCGATTCCTGACCGTGCTGCTGCCCTACCCCGAGGGCAAGCAGCCCGCCACGGTGCGTCTGACGGACATCCCGGGATGCCTGGGGGTGGAGGTTGTCGGACCGGCGTTCACCCACACGGTGCTGTTCCGCACGGACGCTCCGCCGGGCGCGCCGATCACTGTCGGCGATACGCAGACCGATGCCGACGTCTTCGCGGTCGCCCGCGACGCGGATGGACGCGTGAAGGCTCTGTTCTCCGTGAAGCAAGGGGCGTGATGAATCACGCCCCTACATGCTCGGGCACGATGAATCGTGCCCCTACACGACGGCGGCGTGTGGTCGTCCGCAACGTAGGGGCGCGATTCATCGCGCCCAGAGTGTAGGGGCGCCATTCATGGCGCCCAGCCTTGACTCTGGGCTGTGGAGGTGCACGATGGCTCGCGGACCCCGTCTGCTGTTCACGACGGAGGAGATCGACGCGCTCATCGCGCGGCGCAAAGCCGACGCGGTGGGACGCGACCTGTTCGCCGAGTTGCTGGCCGCCGCGAACTGGTGCCGCAAGCAGCCGGTCCTCCCGCAGCCCGACCCCGGGCCGGACAGGCTCTTCCGCGACGGACCGTTCGCGCCGGGAACGTCGCCCTACTCCGACGAGTACCTGCTGTGCCACGAGGCCTTCGAGGTGCTGACCTTCGCCTTCGAGCGCTCCGTGCAGCAGATGAGCCTTATGTACCGGCTCACCGGTAAGGAGCGGTGGGCTGAGGGCGCCCTGGCGTGGCTGGATGCGGCGATGAACGCATGGCAGGCCTGGGGACCGCAGTCTAACCGGCTCGATCAGTTCGCAGTAAGAGTCATCAGCAGCACAGCGCTTGGGTGTGACTGGCTCGGGGAGGCCGTTCCCGCTCCGCTCCTCACCCAGTGCCGCCGCCGCGTGAGCGAGTGTGCGCAGCAGTGCGTGGACGAATGGGGCGCATCGCTCGACCGCTCCGAGCCGCACCAGCTCAGCAACCACTACTGGTTCAACGTGGGGATGCTGGGGATGGCGACGCTGTGGTTGGGATTCGAGGAACCCTCCTGGAGAGAGGTTGCGGACCGTTGCGGGCGGCAGCTCGAGCGACTCTCCGAGTGGGCCATCGGGCCGGAGGGGGACTACAACGACAAGCCCGGCTATCTGCTGTACTCGTTCCGCTGGGCGCTGCCGTTCCTGATGGCCTGGCATCACGCGGGCGGGCCGGACGTGGTGAGTCGGCCGCGCTTCGGTGCGGCGGCGCAGTGGCTGTGTGGCATGCTCGTCCCCGGCGAACTCAACCTGATGGATACCCCCTGGGGCTTCTTCGACCGGTGGATCTACCTGCTCCTCGCCGCGAAGCAGAGCTGCGGCCGGGCGCAGTGGGTGGGCCTGAACACAACCGACGCCCCGTACGTCCGCCACGAACCGACCTGGCTCCGCTGGATGCACAAGGGCGCCGCCTGGGCGTACCTGTTCTACGATGAGACCGTGCCGCCGATCCCTCCCGAAGCCCTCGAACTGGAGCCTACGCGGTGGTACCGATGGTCGGGCTGGGCGGTGCTGGACCCGGACGGCACGGCGAACACGCCCACGGTCGTGCTCCACGCCGGGCCGGCCTCGGGGAAGAACTACCACAACCAGGGCCAGTTGCTCGTATCCGCGTATGGCGACCGGCTCCTGCAGATTCCCGAGCAGCCCAACTTCGGCTACCTCAGCGAGCACCGGGCGATCGCCTTTCTCATGAGCAACCTCTCGGGTGAGGTGCTGATCGCCGACGGCCTCGGGCAGGCGAGCGGGCACTACCCGAACGAGTGGCCCGGGGTCGAGGTCTTCGGCCATGCGGTGACGCCGCCGGTGGGGCAGATCGTGTCCGTGGATAGCGGGCCGGGCTGGTCGGCGGCCACCGCCGACCTCACGGCGGCCTACCAGGACTTCAGCTTCCAGGGGATGTGGGGCGTGGAGGTGACGCCGCTACCGGAGTGGGAGGGCAAGCGGGGGAACCGCCTCGCGCGCTTCCTGCGGCACATCCTCCTCCTGGGCACCGAGTGGGTCATCCTGCTGGACGAGGTCACCCCGCACCTCGGGCAGTCCGTAGACCTGGAGTGGCACTTCGGCACACACGCCACCGTCACGCTGTCAGGTCCGCGGGAAGCCCTGCTGGAGACGGGCCGCGCGGTTCTGGAGGCGCGGCTCATGCGCCCGGAGGACTGCGAGTTCGGTGTCCAACCGGCGCACTTCTCGGAAACCGGCAAGTGGCTGACGGTCAGGGCGCCCGGATGCGCGCGGGACACGACGCTGCTGATCACGATGAGAGTGCGTCGGCGGGGAGCGGAAGCGGGGTAGTGGGTCAGTCTGGGGTGGAGGGCCCACTGGCGGGTAGCGACAGTGGGTAAGTCTGGGGGGTATCATCGCAGCGCGATGTCGACCTTCTCCAACTCGGCCCGAACGCTCTCATCGAGTTCCGATACCGGGTGGGTGATGAACCTCCCCGCATTGTCGCCCGCCTCGATGTTGTCGAAGTCCACCAAGATGACATCCACGTCGTCGGCGTGCACGCGCTGCACAACTCCTCCCGAGACGACGATCACGCAAGCGTTGCTCCGGGCAATGATGTCACTCACGGCAACCTCCTCCCGGTGTGCTGTCTGCGGAGGAGCGGCATGACCACTTAGTGCTCATGCCTTCCCCCACTGCTCGTGATCGACACCCAGGATCAGTACGGGTACGTCTATGTCCGCGATGCCCCTCTGTTCGAGGTCCCAGACGAACTGCTCGAAGTAGGATACGCCAGATGACATCTCCGCCGCGAACCGCTTGACGGGGACGATCTCTACCCCTGCGTCTATATGCCCCAGGTTGCGGAAGATTGTCATCTTGGCTGCGACGTTGTAGACCATGAAGGAGTACTTTCCGAACTGGACCTCGACGCCAAGGGCATCCTTGATGAAGTCCATCTCGCGATAGCCGGGGCGCGTCAAAGCCTCGGCGCGATACCCGCTATCCTAGTCTTCGGTGGAGTACCGGCATGAGACCCGCTTCTTCCTCCAGCCAAGTTCGTAGAAGGCGGCCGTGAAGGCCTTGTTCAACGCAACCGGGCTGAAGAGCACCTGCCCCGGCATGGTCTTCTCTTTGCTGACCTTCACCTTGCACGGCACGGCACCCACGTCAGCGATGACCAGCTCGATCTCTTCGAGAAGGCCGGAGTACTTCTCGGCCACAACCTCAGCTCCGCCGTTGAAGGAGTACCGCGCCGCGACGATCACTTGGGCCCCCTGTCCTGCTCAAGCCACTGCAGGGGGAGTTGTGCGACCCGTTCCCGTCCCGTGGGCTCGTGGACCGGCCTGCCAACGGGTCTGAGCTTCAGGCTCCCGGCGTACAGGCTCGCGAGCCGCTTCCGGGCGACTCGGCAGTACTCACGGTCGCGGTCTATCCCGACGGCTTTGCGGTCATGCTTCGCCGCGCCTATCAGGGCGCTCCCCACACCCATGAAAGGGTCGAGAACCCAGTCATCCTCGTTCGTCAGCGCGAGCACGCAACGCTCTACAAGCTCAACGGGGAACTGGCATGGGTGAATGGTCTTCTCACAGTGGTTTGACTTGACGTTGGGTATCTTCCAGAGGCCCGTCTCCCACTCGTCCGCAAGGAACTCCCAGAAGTCCGACGGGTTCTTGCCCAGGGAATTGCCGCTCGGGAGACCACGTTTCTCGCCCTTGTGATGGGTCTTGCCGGGGTACTTGGAGGGCACGCGCACAGAGTCCAGGTTGAAGACATAGGTTCCGGTCTTGGTGAACCAACTCAGGGTCTCATATCTGCCGGAGAAACGCTTTGAGGCATGGAGTCCGTGCCCGAAGTGCCAGATTACCCGATTGCGGAGCCTGAACCCTAGTTCCTTGAAGATCGGGTAGAAGTACGAGTCGAGCGGGAACACCTCCCCGTCATCTACGTAGTTCCCGACCTGCCAGCAGATCGAGCCTCGGGGTCCCAGAAGCGTCGCGAGCTGCTCAATGACCCCTCTCTGCCACGCCAGGTACTCCTTCAGGGTTGCCTGTCTCTCGTAGGCCTTGCCGATGTTGTACGGCGGAGACGTGATGATGAGTTGGAAGAACTCCCGAGGAAGCGACCGACAGGCGACCTCCGTATCCGACTCCAGGATGACGAGCCGGCTATCCTGGCTGAACGCGCTGGCGATGACCGGAACCTCGGGTAGCATGACATATGATTCGCCGGTTGTGGTCGTACGTCCTCCTGCGGCAGTCGTCAAACTGACCCACTACCCAGGCGGCCGGGCCCTCAGCCCGCTGACCGTAGGGCGGCGATGCCGGCGGCGAGGCCGTCGGGGTGCCTGAAGATCGCGGAACCTGCGACGAGGACAGCCGCGCCGGCGGCTACGACCTCGCGCACAGTGTCGTGGTTGATCCCCCCATCGACCTCCAGGCGAATGTGCTGCCCCGAGGCATCGATGATCTCGCGCGCCTGACGGAGGCGGCCGAGCGAGCGCGGGATGAACTCCTGTCCGCCGAAACCGGGATCGACGCTCATAATGAGCAGGAGGTCCAGCTCGGGCAGCAGTTCCTCGATCGCGTGAACCGGCGTGGCGGGGCAGAGGGCGAGGCCGGCGTGCATCCCGGCCTCGCGGATGCGGCCGAGCACGCGGTGGGCGGCGTGGGTGGCCTCGTAGTGGATCGTGAGGTTGTTCGCCCCGGCTTCAGCGAACTGGCGAATGTAGAAGTCCGGGCGCTCGACCATCAGGTGGCAGTCGAAGTAGCGGTCGGTATCGTCGCGGAGGGCGCGAACGACCTGCGGACCGAAGGTCAGGTTAGGGACGAAGCGCCCATCCATCACATCGAAGTGAATCCAGTCCGCGCCGGCCTCGGTCAGGTCCCGGGCGTTCTGCGCGAGGCAGCCGAAGTCCCCGGACAGCAGGCTGGGGGCGATGGTGAGCACGGAGGACCTCCGGGTATCCAGTACAGAGCGCGGGCGCCATGAATGGCGCCCCTACATGACTGGGCGCGATGAATCGCGCCCCTACATCACAAACGACCGTGGATCTCCGTCATGTAGGGGCACGATTCAGATTGTGTTGATAAAGGCATTGTCGGGATTGGTATCC
>Ga0194113_10001261_pt1 | contig 34782 bp, 30 predicted proteins | sample TA2MahC200mmetaG_FD_146193 | JGI IMG/M metagenome (GOLD analysis project Ga0194113, IMG submission 146193) | Freshwater microbial communities from Lake Tanganyika, Tanzania - TA2015017 Mahale Deep Cast 200m | ecosystem: Environmental > Aquatic > Freshwater > Lake | place: Tanzania: Lake... | reverse complement strand
CTGTGCTCGCCGGACTCGCCATCGCCGTGCTCGTGCTCGGCGGCATCGCAAGTTGGTTTGCGTCCAGCCATCCCGACGGCTTGGAATGGTCCATGTTCAGGGTCAGCGGCAAGGAAGAACTCGAAGCCCCCGCCGGCGGAATTCACCAGACCCTGGCTGGCGTGCAGGAAAAGACGGCCTTTCTGCCCGACTACGGTTTCAAGACGGTCGAAGCGGAGCACGTCCCGACCGAAGCGGCCGCACCGGCGGAACCAGCGTCCGAATCCTGGCCCGCGGTCAGCGCCGGGACGTCAGTGTCGGGAATCGTTGGCGGACTGATCACGCTGGCGCTGGCCGGCGTCGTGGGGCTCGCCCTCAAGGCGCGGTCTCTGCAACGCGCCGGCGGGTAGGCCTTTTCCGTTCTGCCGGGCCCGAATCCGAACCCGCGCCGTTCTCCGGCACAGGTCTGCGAAGCTTGACGCAGGCGACTATCGCGCATAATATAGCGCCTCAAATAACGCCGTTGTGTATTGCCGGGACGGAAGGACCGCGATGCAGGATCGAGATATTCCGGTGTTGGTGAAACGACTGCGCGAACGAATGGGGTTGACGCAGGAACGGTTTGCCCAGGCGGTAGGTGTCACATTCAGCACGGTGAACCAATGGGAAAACGGGCACCGCCGCCCGCACCCATTCTTGTTGCGGCGGCTGGTGGAAATGGACAAGGAAACGACGCAGAAGAAGGCCAAACATGAGCGTTGACCTGGAGAAGACCGCAACCGAACAGGCGGGACCAGTGGCAAACGGCACACGACGCCGCACATCCATGCGCAGTACCAGAGTCATGAGGTCGTCATCCGCATACCCGACGGCAAGGTGCTGGAAGGATCGCTGCCGACGGCCAAGATGCGACTCGTTCTGGCCTGGATCGAGATTCACCGGGAGGAGTTGGTGGCCGACTGGGCGCTGGCCGCCAAGGGCGAACAGGGGTTCAAGATCGAACCGTTGTGGGGGCCAAGATATCTGTCCGGACACACTGTACGAGGAAGGCGTGCCGGTCAAAGGCACCGTGTCCGCCATGGTGCGCGAGAAGCGGGCGGCGTATGGAAAGAGGCGCGGTCGGAAAAGAAACTGACAGCTTGGCGGCGAAGTTCACTCACGACAATGAAACTCGGTGTCTGACGATGAACTGGCCGAGATCTAACTCGAAGGTTCTGATTGCCTGTCCCGAATTGTTTTGCGATATGGGCTTGACGCAAAATAACGGCAGCGAGTAATGCGAGAAGCGAAATAAGCGGATGCACCGGGCGAAGACAGGCGAATACGTGATGATCTCCACGGTCGGGGAGAAGGTTCAAGCCTTTGTGCCGCAACCGCTACCGCCGGTTCCTCCGATGGAAATCTCCGGCGCTCTGCGGGACAGTCTGGACCGGGCGCACCTGGAAATCGGGCGACTGGACGGCATCTCCTCCATCCTGCCCGATGCCGGCTTGTTCCTGTACATGTATATCCGCAAGGAAGCCGTGTTGTCCTCCCAGATCGAGGGCACGCAGTCTTCCCTCTCCGATCTCCTTCTCTTTGAGATGGAAGGAGCGCCGGGGGTCCCGCTCGATGACGTTCGCGAGGTGTCGAACTACGTGGCGGCCATGGAGCACGGGCTCAAGCGGTTGCGCGGCGGCTTTCCGCTCTGCAATCGTCTGATCTGCGAGATTCACGAGAAGTTGTTGAGACAAGGGCGGGGAGCGGAGAAGAAGCACGGCGAGTTTCGGACGAGTCAGAATTGGATCGGCGGAACGCGGCCGGGCAATGCGCGCTTCGTGCCCCCGCCGCCGGAGCGACTGCCGGAGTGTCTGTCTGCGTTCGAGAAATTCTTAAACGACGAGCCGGAACGAACGCCGACGCTCTTGAAGGCCGCGCTGACTCACGTTCAGTTCGAAACCATTCACCCGTTTCTGGACGGCAATGGAAGAGTGGGGCGCTTGCTGATTGCCTTGTTGCTCTGCCATGAGTGCGCGGAATCCATACAACGGAGTCCCCTTCATGGTGGACGAACTGACGGCGGAGATCGGGGAGCAAGCCGGTCTTCGTTGCGACAAGATTATTGCCGCCCGCTATCGCGGCAACAGCGCCCAACAGATGCGGGATCACGGCCGGAAACCATCGCGGGAAAGCATCGTTGTCTTTGGCGGGGGAGGCCGTGTTGCTTCGTCTGTATTCCGAGCTGTGTAGATGAAGATGATCAGCATGGCGGACTGGATTCGGATCGGGCGCATGGATGACCTGGCGCGTATGGATTCACCCGCGCATCGGCTCGATGCGCGGGCCAAGGCCATTGTCACCCTGGCGTTTGTCATCGTGGTGATGTCGTTTCCCCGCCACGATGTGTCCGCGCTCGTTCCGTTTCTGCTCTATCCCGTTATTCTGACCTCCGTGGGGCATATCCCCTCGCGTGAACTGTTCAAGAAGATTCTCGTGGCGGCTCCGTTCGCCTTGGTTATCGGCATCTTCAATCCGCTCATGGACCGGCATCCGGTCGCCGCAGTGGGGCCGGTCGCGATTACCGGCGGCTGGCTGTCGTTCGCGTCCATCATGCTCCGGTTCGTCCTGACGGTGTGGGCGGCGCTGGCGTTGGTGGCGTGCACGGGCATGTTCCGCCTTGCCGCCGGATTGGAGCAACTCGGCATCCCGCGTGTTTTCGTCGTGCAACTGCTCTTTCTCTACAGGTACTTGTTTGTGGTGGCGGATGAAGGCACCCGGATGACGCGAAGCGTTGATTTGCGCGCCGGTGGCAAGAACGCCTTGCGGCTTCGCGTGTACGGTTCTCTTATCGGGCATCTCTTGCTGCGGTCAATGGATCGGGCGGAACGTGTGTATCGGGCCATGGTGTCTCGCGGTTTCGACGGCGAAATCCGCGTGATGCGCCAGTCGTCTTTCCGCGTGTCGGACTGGTGCTTTGTCTGCGGGTGTCTGGTCTGCTTCATTGCCGGCCGCATGTGGAATCTGGCGGCCGGCATCGGGTTTCTTGCGACGGGAAACACGCCATGAGTCACCACATCGTTGAAGTCCGCGACTTGTCTTTTGCCTATCCCGACGGCACGGAAGCTTTGCGCGGAATCTCCTTCCGTGTCGAACACGGCGAGGCGGTGGCGTTGGTGGGCGGCAATGGCGCCGGCAAGTCAACACTCCTGTTGCATCTAAACGGCTATCTTCCCACAAGGCGCGGGGAAGTGCGCATTGGCGACACGCTCTTGACGCGCGAGACCGCCGCCCTGGCTCGGCGGGCGATCGGCATGGTCTTTCAGGACCCGGATGACCAGTTGTTCATGCCGACCGTGGCCGAGGATGTCGCGTTCGGGCCACTGAACGCCGGACTGCCGCCGGATCAGGCGGAACAGCGTGTTGCATCGGCTCTGGCGCGTGTGGGCATGGCGCATCTTCGGGACCGTCCCCCTTATCGCCTGTCGGCGGGTGAGAAGCGCGCTGTCGCGATTGCCACGGTGTTGGCCATGTCGCCGGACATCCTGCTCTTGGATGAACCTTCGTCCCATCTCGACCCGCGCGGTCGCCGTCGCCTGATCGATCTCCTGCGCTCGTTCGAGCATACCCGCATGATCGCGACGCATGATCTCGAGTTGGTCGTTGAGGTGTGCTCGCGGGTAATCGTTCTCGACGGCGGCCGGATCGTCGCGGACGGACCCACAAGGGACATTCTCAACGACGAAGCGCTGATGCTGGCGCATGCGTTGGAGCGTCCGCACATACTCCGGCACGCCCACCCCCATTGACGCGAGGCGGCCAGCCGGCGACGCCCCGGAAGAGGCGTAGCGCGCGCGCTGAACGCGGGAAGAAGCGCGCTCAGCCTCGGAGGGGCGCGACGGCGGACGCGATGGCCCGCTCACCACGTCAGAAGGGCGGTTCGGACTGAGAAGCCCCGGCGTCACCCTCCGCTGCCTCGTCTCAAGGACAAGATCGCCGGGCGCGGTCAGGAACTTGATGAAGAACTCCGGCAACTGGACCGGGAACCGGGCGGGGTGCGGTTTCATCCCAGCGTCCTTGCACCGTGAGCCTATGGAGAGCAGTTCAGCCGCTTCGCGGCCGAACTGCTCTTTCTAGGGTGAGACCAGATGTTTGCCCTCGGCAAACAAGCCTGCTCGCGGTTGTGCGAGGCGGGCGATCGGTTGCAGTTGTTTTCGCCGGCCGGGATGCTCTATCCTCCGGGGCATGAGCTCGGCCTGGGTGTCGCCGGTTGTGTTCGCGGCGTGCTACGCGCTGTTCGTCATTTTCCCCGCGCGGCGTTCAATCGCGGCCTGCGGCGGGGGCCTGCTGCTCGTGCTGCTGGGCGCCGTTTCCTGGCGGGAAGCGCTCTTCGAGAAGATCAACTGGAACGTGATGGGGCTCTTCTGCGGCACGCTGGTCCTGGCCGAACTGTTCATGCTCTCCCGTGTTCCGGCCGTCCTCGCCGAGCGGCTGGTGCGGCGCACGTCCACGGCCCGCGGCGCGATGCTGGCGCTCTGCGCGCTGGCCGGCGTGATATCGATGTTCGTGGAAAACGTCGCCGTGGTCCTCCTGGTGGCGCCGGTGGCGCTGAGCCTGGCCGAAAAGCTCAAGACCCGCCCCGTCCCCCTGCTGGTGGGCATCGCCGTGAGCAGCAACCTTCAGGGCACGGCCACCATGATCGGCGACCCCCCGAGCATGATCCTCGCCGGACACATGAAAATGGGGTTCCTGGACTTCTTTGCCTACCACGGCAAGCCGGGCATTTTCGCGGCGGTGGAAATCGGCGCCCTGGCTTCGCTGGCCGTGCTGGCCTGGATTTTCCGCGGGCGCCGCGAGGGCGTGAAGACGGTGAACGTCGAGCGGGCGCGGTCATGGGTGCCCTGCTGGCTGCTGGTCCTGCTGATCGGCGGGCTGTCGCTGGCCACGCTGCCGGATCCCGATTTCCAATGGTTCGCCGGCGTCTACACCATGGCCCTGGCCGGCGCCGCCGTGCTCTGGCTGCGGTTCCGGTCGCGCTGGCACCCGGTCCGCGCGCTGATCCGCGACCTGGACTGGGACACGACGTTCTTCCTGATGGGCGTCTTTGTCGTCGTGGGCGCGCTGAGCGACTCGGGATGGCTGGACCGGGTGGCCCGCGCGCTGGAGGCGGTCGTCGGCGGCAGCCTGCCGCTGGCTTTCGCGGCCATCGCGGGTCTGGCGGTGGTCGTCTCCGGTTTCGTGGACAACGTTCCCTTTCTGCTGGCCACCATCCCGGTGGCGCAGAAGGTGGCCGACGGCATGGGCGCGCCGGTGCCGCTGCTGCTTTTCGGGCTGCTGATCGGCGCCTGCCTGGGCGGCAACCTCACCCCGATCGGCGCCTCGGCCAACGTTGTCACGCTCGGCCTTCTGAAGAAACGCGGCCACGCGGTGACGTTCCGCGAGTTCGCCGCGATCGGCCTGCCGTTCACCGCCGCGGCGGTTCTGGCCGCGTGCGCGTTCGTCTGGCTGGCCTGGGCGCCGTGAACGAACGCCGGAAGCCTACGCGCGGTCCGCGGCGCTCCGCCCGAGCCGGTCGTTGATGGCGCGGCCGAGTCCGGCATCCGGAACCGTCTCGGCCAGGATGCCGTCCAGGCCCATCCCGTCGAGCCGGCGCATGGCGCCGAAGAGATTCGCGGCGGCCTCCCGCAGATCGCCGTCCGCGGAGAGTATCTCCACCGCGGCAAAGCCGCCCGCGTCGGGCGCCCGCCGGTAGACCAGCGCGCCCGTCCGCGCCCCGGCGGCGGGCCGCAGCGCCGCCCGGCGCGCGACCAGCCTCAGCGGCGTGCGCGTGGCGTAATGGCGCGGCAGCATGCCGGGCGCGGCGACCGCGCCGGCGTCCGGCGGCCGCGCCTTGTCCAGCGGGCCGACGGCCGCCTCGATTTCCTCGACCGGCAGTCCGCCGGGCCTGAGCAGAGCCGGCGGCGCGCAAGCGAAGGACACGATGGTTGACTCGACGCCCACGGCGCAGGGCCCGCCGTCCAGCACCATGTCGACGGCGCCGCCCAGTTGCTCGATAACGTGGCCGGCGGTCGTGGGGCTGGTGTGACCGAACACGTTGGCGCTGGGCGCGGCGACGGGCGCGCCGGCGCGTTCGATCAGCTCCAGCGCGACCGGGTGCCGCGGCATGCGCACCGCCACGGTCCCCAGCCCGGCCGTAACCAGGTCCGGCACGGCGGCGGACCTGGGCAATACCAGCGTCAGCGGCCCCGGCCAGAACCGGCCGATCAGGTCTTCCGCCGCGGGCGGAACCGTCTCCGCCAGGAGCGGCAACTGTCCGGGGCCGCTCACGTGCGCGATCAGCGGGTCGAAGCGGGGGCGCCGCTTGGCCTCGAACACCCGGGCGACGGCCTTCTCGTCGAACACCGCCGCGCCCAGGCCGTACACGGTCTCGGTGGGAAACGCCACCAGGCCGCCCCCGCGCAGCAGCGCCGCCGCGCGGTCCAGAAGGCCCGGCTGCGCGGCTTCCCGCATGCGCATCGCGCGGCACGCCAGCACCCAGTCGGCGGCCTCGCGGATGCCGGGCACGATCGCTTTGCAGCCGCGCATTTCCGCCCGGTGCTTGAGGCCGTGGCCGGTGAGGACGTAGATCCCGGCGGCGCCCGCGTTGGCGGCCAGCGCCACGTCGTGGGGGTGATCGCCCACGACGAACGATTGCGCCAGGTCCACGCCGAACGCGCGGGCCGCCTCACGCAGAAAGAACGGGTTGGGCTTGATGCAGCCGCACCGCTCGTCGCGGCGGTGCGGGCAGCAATAGACTTCGGTGATGACGACTCCGTGCCCGCGCAGCCGCGCGACCACGTGCGCGTTGACGCGCGCCACTTCGTCGGCGCTGACGACGCCGCCGGCGATGCCGGGCTGGTGCGTGACCACGAACAGCCGGAAGTGCTTCTGCAGCCGCGCCAGGGCGGGAGCCGTGTCGGGATAGAAGACGACGTCGGCCGGCGACCGCAGGTGGCCGCGATCCTCGATGATCGTGCCGTCCCGGTCGAGGAATACCGCCGGAGTCAAGCCGTGCCTTTCCATGCCGTTCCCGTTCTCCCGTCCGGCCGCGGTCGCCTCGGCCGGTCGCAAGGGGTTCTCAGTCAGGCGCCGCCGCAAGGTGGCCCGCGACCTCCGGGCGCGGGCAAATGCAATTCAAGCGCGTCGCACCGGCCGCCCGGGTGAAGCGCCGCGGCCCGGCTTGTTCTTCGGGCGCACATGGGAGGCACATCGCCCTTCCGCGCGGATTCCGGGTGCGACGCCGGCACCGGCGCTCAGAGGATTTCCGCCGGCTCGTACGCGGCGTCGTCCGGATACCTGTCGATGATCGCCGCCGCTTTCGAACGCGCCGCCGCGATCTGTTCGCGGGCCAGGCCGACGAAGTGCGCCTTTTCGGCCAGGATCGCGCCGAGGGCCTCGCGGCTTATCCCGGCCCGCTTGAACATGGGATCATCGGCAATGAGGTCCGCGAGACGGTTGTCGGCGGCGGCGGCCTGCCGCAGGCGCAGCGCTTCGCTCAGGGCGTGCTTCCTGATGGCCGCGTGGGCGGCCTCCCGTCCCACCCCGGCCTTGACCGCCAGCATGAGCATCTCGGTCGTCGCCAGGAACGGCAGGTAGCGGTCCACTTCCCGGTCCAGGACGGCGGGGTACGCGCCCATGCCGTTGAGCACGGTCAGGGCCGTTTCGCACAGGCCGTCCGAGGCGTAGAAGGCGTCGGGGATGATGACGCGCCGCTGCACCGAGCACGAAACGTCGCCTTCCTCCCACTGGTCGCCCGCCAGCCGCGAGGCGCCGTCCGCGTACATCTTGAGAAGCTCGGCGAACCCGCAGACGCGCTCCGAGCTGCGCGTGTTCATCTTGTGCGGCATGGCGCTCGATCCCACCTGCCCTTCCCGGAAGCCTTCCGTGACCAGCTCGTGGCCGGACATCAGCCGCATGCCCTTGGCGAAGTTCTCGCACGCCGCGCCCAGCCCCGCGAGGCGCGCGACCAGCGCGTAGTCCAGGGAGCGCGGGTACACCTGGCCGGTCGCGGCGAGGACCTTCGAGAAGCCCAGTTCCCGCGCCACGCGCCGTTCCAGCTCCGCGACCTTGTCGGGCGTCCCCAGCAGCGCCAGCATGTCGAACTGCGTGCCCACCGGGCCCTTGATGCCGCGCAGCGGGTAGTCGGCAATGAACCGCTCGAAGCCCGCGAGCTGCTCCAGCAGTTCCTCGGCCCACATGGCCATCCGGCGTCCGAGCAGGGTCGGCTGCGCCGGCTGGCGGTGGGTCCGCGCGGCCAGGAGAACGCCGCGATACTGATCCGCCCGATCGGCCATGTGCCGCAGCACGGACACGTACTTGCCGAACACGAGGCGGGCCGCCTTCCGGATCTGCATCTGTTCGACGTTGTCGGTCAGATCGCGCGACGTCAGGCCCTTGTGGACGTGTTCGGCGGCGCCGGAAACGCGGACAAACGCCTCGATTTTGGCCTTGACGTCGTGCCTGGTCCTGCGCTCGACGTCGCGGATGAAATCCAGGTCGACGTTCTCCTTCGCCGCCTCGTACCTGGCGATTTCGTCCGCGGGTATGTCCAGGCCGAGATCCCGCTGCGCCTTCATGACGGCGATCCACAGCTCGCGCTCGGCGATCGTCTTGCCGCGCTCGGAGAAGATCGCGTTGATCGCCGGCGTGGCGTATCTTTCGGACAGGACGTTGCGGTTGGCCATGGCTCCTTCCTCGCGTTACTCCTCGAAAGCCGAGTCCGGAACCGCCTCCACGCCGCCCGGGTCCTCGGCCATTTCGCGGGCGCAGCGGAACATGCATTCGAACAGGTCGGCGATCTCGTCTTCCTCGATGCACGAGAAGGCCACGCGGATGTCCGTGGGCGCGGTGGCGATCACGCCGATGCCGTAGCGGTCCAGGAGCCGCAGCCGGTAGGCCTCGGCGTTGAGATCCTTCAGGCGCAGGCACATGAAGTAGCCCGAGTTGAAGGGGTACGGCGTCCACGCCGACGCGTAGCGCGCGCCGGCCAGGGCCTGCTTCACGCGGGCCGCGCGCGCGCGCAGCACTTCGAACTTGGCCTGCCTTTCCGCGGGGAAGGCCGGATCGTTCATGGCCTGCAGCACGATGTTCTGCGAGGCCTGGGAGCAGTTGGAAACGGTGCCGCGAATGCAGCCCCCGGCCTTCTTTTCCAGGGCGTCGTGAACCGGCGCGCCGCCGTGCGCGGCGAAAGTGATGAACGCCACGCGCAGCCCCCACACGAAGTCCTCCTTGGTGGCGCCGTCGAGCTTGACGGCCAGCAGCCGCGGATGCTTCCCGGCCAGTCGCGCGAACACGGACTCGCGCATCACTTCGGGCTCGTAGAAGAGGCCGAAGTAGGCGTCGTCGCACACCGTCACCACGCGGCAGCCCTTTTCCGCGGCGGCGGTCAGGGCCTCGCACACGGCCTGCGCCTCGGCCGCGGTGGGCGCGTAGCCGGTGGGGTTGTTGGGGAAGTTGAGCAGCGCGACGATCTTGCCGCGTCCGGATTGCGCCGCGACGGCGGCGGCGAAGCCGGCGGTGTCCAGCCCGCCGGACGCGGCGAAGAACGGGTACTTGACCATGCGCGCCTCGCGCCGGACGCGGAAGATCATGTTGTAGTTGCCCCAGAACTTGTCGGGGATCATGACGGCGTCGCCGGCATCGACGAACAGGTCCGCCGCCAGGCTGAGCCCGTGCGTCACGCCGCCGGTGACCACCGGCAGGCTGATCGCCTGTTTGTCCAGCGACGGGTTCAGCGCCTGAATGTGTTCGCGCCACTTCGCGCGCAGGGCCGGCAGGCCGGGCGAAGGCGCGTAGGGCAGCGCTTCGTCCGGCGAAAGCGCGGCCAACCGCCGCATGACGCTCGGCAGGTGCATGGCCGCGCCATCCTGCCGGGCGATGCCGATCGTCGCGTTGTGGCGGCCGGCCTTCTGTTTGGCCTCCGCCGACTGCGTGAGAATCCCCTTGGGAAAATACAGCTCGCGCCCCAGCCCCGAGAGCATTTCAAAGACCTCGGGCGCCTTCTCCTGGATGGTTCGATTCAACTCGCTTGCCAAGGCGGTGGTCATGTTTGCGCCAACTCCCTCCCGCTTCTTCGATGCATGGGGCGCGGCGGGACAACAAAGCCCGGCAGGGAAACTCATTCCGCCCCATGCCGGCCCGCACGCGTCCGGCGGCCCGATGCCGCTCCCGCGCTACAGCCGTCGACCTAGCGCGGGTGTCTAGGAAATTGCGGGATCAAAGTCAAGCCCTTCGAAGGCTGCCGCGGGCTGTCGATCAGGCGGTGTCCCCTCAGTCAAGCAGGGGGAGAAGACGGGTAGGGCGGGGCGGGACGCCGCGCCCTACCGCCGTGTTTCCACCGCATAACTGAGGGGTTACATCAGGCGTAATTTTCTTCTGGCAATGGCCGGCCGTTTGTATCATAGTTCCGGCTTGGTCGTATTCGACCGCGCCGAAGCCGCATGATGTGTCATGATGCTGGAGTCGGTCAAACTGTGACATGACACGCATGAGGAGATATCGATGGATATCTACGTCGGTAACCTGCCTTACCAGGCGGGCGACCAGCAGCTCAAGGAGTTGTTCGAGAAGCACGGGACGGTAACGTCCGCCCGCGTGATCGTGGACAAGTTCTCGGGCGAGTCCAAGGGCTTCGGTTTCGTTGAGATGCCCACCAAGGACGAGGCCATCAACGCGATCAAGGCGCTCAACGAGCAGGACTTCATGGGGCGCAAGCTGCGCGTCAACGAGTCCCAGCCCAAGCCCCGCGACGGCGGCGGCCGGGGCGGACGCGGCGGCGACCGCGGCGACCGCGGCGGGAATCGCCGCTGGTAGTCACGGCACGGGTCGATCCGTACGTAAACAGGGCGCGTTCCGAACGGCGACCCCAATCGTCGAACGGAACGCGCTTCTTTTTTGCGCAATGAGCGAATGGAAACGGGCCTGCGGGAGCGCGGCGCTCATCGCGACCGTTTTCCTGCTGTGCTTCTTTCTGCCGGTCGGGCGGCAGCGCTTCGACAATGCCGTGCTTGAGGCGCTGTACCTGGCCCGGTGGTACGCGCGCGAGCACGTGCTGCTGTGCCTCGTGCCGGCCTTTTTCATTGCCGGCGCCATCGCGGTCTTCGTGAGCCGGGCTTCGGTCATGCGCTACCTCGGCGCCGGGGCGCACAAGGGACTGGCCTACGGCGTCGCGGCGGTCTCGGGCACGCTGCTGGCGGTATGCTCCTGCACGGTGCTGCCGCTGTTCTCGAGCATTCATCGCATGGGGGCGGGCCTGGGACCGGCCACGACCTTTCTCTATTCCGGGCCGGCCATCAACGCGCTGGCCATCGTTCTCACCGCGCGCGTGCTCGGCATGCGGCTCGGCCTGGCGCGCGCCGCGGGCGCCGTAATCGCCAGCGTCGTCATCGGGCTGCTGATGCACCTGCTCTTCCGCCGGGAGGAGGCCGCCCGGGCCGCCGTCGCGGCCGCCGCGGGGGCGGATGCGCCGCCTGACCGCCCGCTCCGGCAGAACGCCGTCTTTTTCGCGAGCATGGTCGCGGTTCTGGTCTTCGCCAACTGGGCCCAGACCGGCGACGTGCGGGCCGTGTTCCTGTGCTGCCCGGGCGGCCTGTCCACCTTCGCCGTGGAAGGGCGCATCGTCGAGCGCACGGGCTCGGAAATCCGCATGGTGGACACGCGCGGCCAGGAACACCGCCTGCCGTCGGGACTGCTGCAGGACGCGCAGCCGGCGCAGCCCGCCGCGCTGCAGTCCGTCCTGTACCGGGCGCGCTGGTTTCTGGCGGCGGCCGCGGCGGCGGTCATGGCGTTCGCCCTGGCGCGTTTCTACCGCCCCGCGGAACGCCGCGAATGGCTGGCGCGGTCCTGGGGCTTTGCGAGGCAGATCATGCCCCTGCTGCTGGCGGGCGTGCTCGCGGCCGGTCTCGCCCTGGGCCGGCCCGGCCATGAAGGCCTGATCCCCTCCGCCTGGATCGGCCGCGCCGTGGGCGGCAATTCCCTGGGCGCCAACCTGTTCGCCGCCCTGGCGGGAGCCCTGATGTATTTCGCCACGCTGACGGAAGTGCCCATCCTGCAGGGGCTGCTCGGCAGCGGCATGGGCCAGGGACCGGCGCTGGCGCTGCTGCTGGCCGGTCCCGCCTTGAGCCTGCCCAGCATGCTGGTTATCGGCAGCGTGCTCGGCGCCAGGAAGACCGCCGTATTCGTCGTCCTCGTCGTAAGCGTGGCCACTCTCAGCGGCTTCCTCTACGGCCTCCTGGCCGCGCGCTGATTCCCTGCCGGCCATGGTGGGCGGTACAGGACTCGAACCTGTAACATCCAGCGTGTAAAGCTGGCGCTCTGCCAATTGAGCTAACCGCCCGGGCGATTTCCGATCGTCGAAGGCCGGGCGCCGATTCGCGCTCCGGAACGCGCCGGGCCGCCGCCCTGCCCACGCCTGAGCCTCGAAGAAAAGAGCGCGCAAGTCAAGGAATGACGCGGGCCCGGGGATCTGCTAGGGTGCGCGGCGTATAAGGAGGCGACATGAGCGCAAGACAGCCGTTGCGAATCGGCATTCTCGGATCGGGCAAGGGCAGCAACTGCCAGTCCATCATCGACGCCATCGCGCAGAAGCGCCTGGACGCGGAAATCGCCTGCGTGCTCTCCGACGTGGCGGAGGCCTGCATCCTCGCCCGGGCGCGCCGGCACCGGATCCCGGCCGAATTCATCTCCGGCGCGCCTTTCAAGACCAAGCTCGACGGCGAGGCCGAGCAGGCCTACATCGCCGCGCTGCGCCGTTACGGCGCCAACGCCGTCGCCCTGGCGGGCTTCATGCGCATCGTCAAGCCCGGCCTGCTGGGCGCCTTCCCCGGCCGCATCCTCAACATCCACCCCGCCCTGCTGCCGGCTTTTCCCGGCATGGAAAGCTGGAAGCAGGCCCTCGCCTACGGCGTGAAGGTGACCGGCTGCACGGTCCATCTCGTGGACGCCGGCACCGACACCGGCCCGATCGTCGTGCAGAAGGCCGTGCCGGTGCTGGAGGACGACACGGCCGAAACGCTGCACGCGCGGATCCAGGTCGAAGAGCACAAAGCTTATCCCGAAGCCCTGCAGCTCCTGGCCGAAGGCCGCCTGGCGGTGGCGGGCCGGAGAGTGCGCGTCACCTGAGAATCTGATGGACGTTCGTTCGCCGCCGGTCTAGTATGGCGCACTTTCCGCACGCGGGAGTCGCGACGATGCGCAAGATCATACTCGGCTTGCCCAAGGGCAGTCTTCAGGAAGCCACCTTTGCGATGATGCGCAAGGCCGGCTTCGAGGTCTCGGGCGGCGAACGTTCCTACATGCCCCGCATCAACGACGCGGAGATCACGGCCCGGCTCATTCGCGCGCAGGAGATCAGCCGCTACGTGGAGCTCGGCGTGCTCGACGCCGGCATAACCGGCTACGACTGGATCGTGGAGAACGGATCGGACGTGGTCGAAGTCGCGGAACTGGTCTACGCCAAGCAGGGCCTGCGCCCGGTGCGCTGGGTGCTGGCCGTGCCCCAGGACTCGGACATACGCTGCGCCGCCGATCTCGAGGGCAAGCGCATCGCCACCGAAGCCGTCGGCCTGGCGCGCAAGTATCTCGCCGAGAGGAAGATCAACGCCGAAGTGGAGTTTTCCTGGGGCGCCACGGAAGTCAAGGCGCCCGAACTGGCGGACGCGATCGTGGAGCTGACCGAAACCGGCTCGTCCCTGCGCGCCAACAACCTGCGCATCGTGGACACGCTGCTGGAGTCCACCACGCGGCTGATCGCCAATCGCGCGGCCTGGGCCGACGCCGGAAAACGCGCCAAGGTCGAGCAGCTTGCCATCCTGCTCAAGGGGGCGCTCGCGGCCGAAAGCAGGGTGCTGCTGAAGATGAACGTGGCGGCCGACAGGGTGGAGCAGGTCGCCGCCATATTGCCTTCCCTGCACGCCCCGACGGTCAGCGCCATCGACGCCGAGGGATGGGCGGCCGTCGAATCGGTGGTCGAGGAAGCCGTCGTGCGCGAGATCATTCCGCGGCTGAAAGCCGCCGGAGCGGAGGGCATCATCGAGTTGCCGTTGAACAAGGTCATACCGTAGCAAGCGGAGGAGTACACACGTGGGATCCATCAAGAAGAAGCGCATCAAGAAGATGTCGAAGCACAAGTACCGCAAGCGCCGGCGCGCCGACCGGCACAAGAAGTAACGCGCGCGGGGCGGCGCGGGCAGCAACGGAGAAGAGAATGCCTGGAACCCTTCTGCGCGCCGCACCGGCCCTGTGCCTGGCGCTGGCGTGCGCCGGTTGCGGCACCTTCCGTTATGCGGCGCCCCCGGCGCAGCCTCCGGAATTCGCGCTCGACGCCGAGGGATTGCGCCTGGCGCGGGCCCTGGCCGAATACGGCGACGCGCTGCTGAGCGAAAACGAATCCGGCTGGGACGACCCCGCGACGGCGGAATGGTGGGACCGGGCGGCCGCCTCCGATCCGGGACGGCCGCGCCTGTACCTCAGGGCGGCGGCCGTCCACTTCCAGCGGGGCGAAACGGATAAGGCCCGCGCGATCCTGGAGCGCGGCCGCGACGCCAATCCGCGCCACGCTGAAACGCGCCTGGCGCTGGCCCTGGCCTGCGAGGCGGCCAACGCGCTCGATCGCGCGGCGGCGGAGTGCCGCGCCGCGATCCGTCTGAAGCCCGAGGCGCCCACCCCCTACATTCGCCTGGCCGGCATCCACTTCAGGCGCAACGAATACCGCGCGGCATGCCGCGTCCTCGAAGCAGGCCTGAAACGGGTCGAGAACAAGACCATGCTGACGGCCGCCTGCGTCAGCCACGGCGCCCGGCTGGCGTCGGCCGGGCAAACGGACCGGGCCGTGCGCTGTTTTGACGTGGCGTTGCGCCACGACCCCTCCCTCAAGCCGGATTTCCACGTTTTCTACGCGGACCTGTACAGGGAGAAGGGCGACACGCAGCGGGCCCGCCGCTATCTGCGCAAGGCCGTGCGGCTGCGTCCGCCGCAGCCGGAGGCTTTCCTGCGCCTCGCGGACTACTATTCCACCGAGAACCTCGCCAAGGCCCTGGCCCTGTTGCGGCGCGCCCAGGATCTGATTCCCGCCGACCCGCGCGTGCATTTTGCCGTGGCCTTCATGCTGACCGCCGACGAGCGTTTCGAGGCGGCCGTAACCAACTTCCGCCGCGCGGAGGAACTGATTGCCGGGACCGACGGCGCCATGCGGATGAATGACCGCTTCTACCTCTACTACGGCGCGGCCCTCGAGCGTTCCGGCCGCATCAACGAGGCCGCGCAGGTTTTCGAGGATGGTCTCGCCAGGTTCCCCGACTGCCACGAGATCCTGAACTACCTGGCCTACATGTGGGCGGATGCCGGCCTCGAACTGGAAAAGAGCATGGCGCACGTGATCCGCGCCCTGAAGCTCGAGCCGGACAACGGCGCCTACGTGGACACGCTCGGTTGGGTCCACTACAGGCTCAAGGAGTATCCGGACGCGCTGCGCGAGATCACCCGCGCCAGCCAATTGATCAAGGACGATCCGACGATCATCGAACACCTGGGCGACGTCTATGCCGCGCTGGGCCAGACCGCCAGGGCGATCGCCGAATGGCGGCGCAGCCTCGCCCTGGATTCCTCCAACGCCAACGTCGCGGCCAAGCTCCGCGAACAGAACGTCGACGTCGAATCCATCCCGCGGGGCGCGAAGACATCGCCGTAGGAGCACCATCCAACCTCCCACAACCGACAACCGACCACCGAAAACCGAAAACTGAGAACCATCAACCAGTTCCTGGCCGGCTTCCGGGCCTATGACGCGATCAGCGATGAGGCCGTGCTGCTGCGCGGACTGTTCCGGTCGTGGGGCTGCAAATCCGAAATCTTCGCCCCGGCGTCGAGGGTCGCCCCCGAAATGCGCCGCCAGGCCGGCGACATGGAAGCCTACGCGCGCGGCTGCGACCCGCGCGACGCGGCGCTGCTGCATCTGTCCATCGGCTCCGACGTGAACGACGTCTTCGCGTCGCTGCCCTGCCGCAAGGCGATCCTCTATCACAACGTGACCCCGCCGGGGTATTTCCGCCTGGTCAACCCGGTCCTGGCGCGGGACCTCGAACGCGGCCGGCGCCAGGCGCGGAGCCTGGCCGGAGCCGCGGCCGTGGTCATGGCCGACAGCGCGTTCAACGCCGCTGAACTCGTCGCTTTCGGCTACGCCGGCGTGTCCGTGCTGCCGCTGGTGCTGTCCCGGGAGAGGCTGGCCGACCCCGGTGAAGCGGCCAGCCGCCGGGAGTTCTCGGACGGTCATCTCAACGTGCTCTTCGTGGGGCGCTGCGCGCCCAACAAGCGCCTCGAACACGCGCTGCAGACGTTTCTGTTCTTCCAGGAAAGCTGCGGCCGGCCGGCGCGTTTCATCCACGCCGGGCCGTACGCCGGCCTGGAACGCTATCACGCCATGCTCACGGCGCTGGCCAGGGACCTGGGCCTTCGCAACGTCGTGTTCACCGGCCCGGTCACGCAGGCGCGCCTGAACGCCCTGTACGCCTGCGCCGACGCGTTCCTGTGCATGAGCGAACACGAAGGCTTCTGCACGCCGCTGCTGGAGGCCATGGGACACGACGTGCCCGTGCTGGCGCGCGCCGCGGGCGCGGTGCCGGAGACAATGGACGGCGCCGGGGTGCTCTTTGAGGAGCCGCGTTTCCCGGCGGTGGCTGAAATGCTGTGCCGGCTGTGCGCCGACCGGGCGCTGCGCGCCGCCGTGATCGCGAAGCAGCGCGAGCGGATACGGCGCTACATGGAGATCGATCCCGCGGCCGAACTGCGCCTCCGGCTGCGGCCGCTGCTGGAGTGAACGCACAAAGGCGCCGCGGCCGCGGGGAAGCGCGCGCGGCGCAGGACGCGATCCGGCCGGCGCCGGATGCACCCCGCATGAACGCCGATCAAGGCACGTTGCGCATTGTCTCCCGCTCGATCGCGCAGACCCGCGCGGCGGCCGCGCGGCTCGTGCGGCGGCTGCGGGGCCCGGCGGTGATCGCGTTGCACGGCGATCTCGGCAGCGGCAAGACCTGTTTCGTGCAAGGCCTGGCGCGGGCGCTGGGCGTCGCCGCGGCCGTGACCAGCCCCACCTTCACTCTCGTGAACGAGTACAGGGGCAAGCGCCCCCTCTACCACATCGATCTCTACCGGATCCGCCATCCAAACGAGCTTTTCGGCATCGGGTTCGAGGAATACCTGGAGAGCGACGGCATAACCGCGATCGAATGGGCCGAGCGCGCCGGCGACCTGCTCCCCGCCTCCGCCATTCACGTCCGGCTGACCGCCCGCGCGAAGCCTTGCGAGCGCGAAATATGCATCGAATGGAGCCCCTAACCCGCATTTCTCACAAGGCCCCGCAGCCTGCGGCCGCGTGGCCTTGTGGGAAAGAGAACGTTGACGAATAGATCCTTTTTCGCTCGTTGGAGCGGTCATCGACAGACCGGCGGCTTATCGTGGCTAAGCCATGAGCAGATCGCGGCGGCGCTTGAACGGCGGCACGGCTTCTGCTAGCGTCAGGGGGATGCCTCTCAAGACCACTTTCACGCACAAGCTTACGCCCGCGCAGCAGGCGCTGCTCAAGGACCTGCTGAAGACCGGGAACTACCGGCCGGTCCTGATCGAGCACGCCCGCATCGCCGCCGAAACGCCTGACTGCCGCATAGCGCTGTACAAGACCGGCCGCTGCCTGGTGCAGGGCAAGGGCGCGGAGGAGTTCGTGACGTTCGTGCTGGAGCCGCTTGTTCTGCAGCAGGCCGGCGTCGGCTATGAAGACGTCCTCAACCCCGAAGCGGCCGCTCCGCACATGGGCGTGGACGAAAGCGGGAAGGGCGACTTCTTCGGGCCGCTGGTCGTGGCGGCCGCCTATACCGACGCCGAGCTCACCCGCGCGATGCGCGCCATGGACGTCAAGGACAGCAAGGCCATCTCCAGCGACCGCAAGGCGCTCGACCTCGGGCGGGATCTGCGCCGTCTGCTCGGAAGGCGTTTCAGCGTCGTCAAGATCGGGCCCGCCGCCTACAACCGGCTGTACAGCCGGATGCGGAACGTGAACACGCTGCTGGCGTGGGCCCACGCCCGGGCCATCGAGAACCTGCTTGCGTCCGTGCCGGACTGCCCGCAGGCGATCTCCGACCAGTTCGGCAGCAAGAGCCAGGTCAGCCGCGCCCTACTGCAGAAGGGACGGCGCATCGAACTCGTGCAGCGGCACCGGGCCGAATCCGACCCCGCGGTCGCGGCGGCTTCGGTGATCGCGCGCGAGCAGTTCCTGCGCGCGCTGGCGGCCATGGGCCAGGACTACGGCATGGACCTGCCCAAAGGCGCCTCCGAAGGCGTGCGCGCGACCGCCGTCGAACTGGCGCGCAAACGCGAACCGCGCGTGCTGTTGGAAGCGGCCAAGTGCCACTTCAAGACCACCGACGCGGTCCTGGCGGAGCTCGGTCAGACGCGCGCCGTGCTCGGTCCGGAAGGCCGGGCGGTGTCAAGGCCGGCGTTCACGCGGAAGGAATGAGCGCCTCCCCTTTCTCCGGCGGGTCCCGCCTTCGCCGTTCCGGCTTCGGCGGGCAAGCCGGCGGCCCCGCCCTGCCCCGTCTTGGCATCCATCCCGGGTGGAAGGGCGCGCGCGCCTCTCGACAATTCGCGCCTACGGCGCGTCCAGCGCGGCCCGCAGCTCCGACACCAGCGCGGGCAGGCGCCCCTCGCGCGCGGCTTTGACCAGCGCGCTGCCGACCACAACGGCGTCGGCCGCGGCCGAGGCGGCGCGGGCCTGGGCGCCGTTGCTGACGCCGAATCCCACGGCCACCGGCAGGTCCGTGCATTGCCGCAGCGCGCGCAGGTGCCGGTCGATGTCGGCGGCCACGCGCGCGCGCGCCCCCGTCACGCCCGTCACCATGATGTAGTAGACGAACCCGCGCGCGCCGGTCAGGATGCGCGCCGCCCGGGCGGGCGGCGTGGTGGGCGCGATCAGCGGGATGCGGTACAGGCCGTGGCGATCCATGTCCGGCTGCAGCTCCGCGGCTTCCTCGAACGTCATGTCCACCACCAGCAGCCCGTCCGCGCCGGCCGCGGCCGCGTCGGCGCAAAGCCTGTCGTACCCGTGGCGGAAGAAAGGATTGGCGTAGCCGAAAAGCACGATCGGCAGCGCGTGGCGCCGCCGCAGCCCCGCCACGATCTCCAGCGCTCCATCCACGTCCATGCCCGCGGCCAGCGCGCGCTGCGAAGCGGCCTGGATGACCGGTCCGTCGGCCGTGGGGTCGGAGAAAGGCACGCCCAGCTCCAGCACGTCCAGCCCGCCCGCGATCGCCGCGTCCAGATCCGCCTCCGAGGCGGCGCGGTCCGGATCGCCGGCGGTAAGGTATCCGACCAGGCCCTTGCGGCCGGCCTGCTTCAGGCGGGCGAAAGCTGCGTCAATGCGATTCATTCGACCTTCACAATTCCCATGTCCTTGTCGCCCCGCCCGGAGAGGTTCACGACGATGATCCCGTCCCCGGCCATGCCCCGGGCGCGTTTCACGGCCTCGGCCACGGCGTGCGCGGATTCGAGCGCGGGGATGATGCCCTCCAGGCGCGTCAGTCGGTAGAAGGCTTCCACGGCCTCGTCGTCGGTGATGCCGCAGTACTCCACCCGTTTGGTGTCCGCCCACAGCGCGTGTTCCGGCCCCACGCCCGGGTAGTCCAGCCCGGCGCTGATCGAGTGCGCGTTGAGAATCTGGCCGTGGCCGTCCTGCAGCACGTAGGACTTGCTGCCGTGCAGGATGCCCACCTGTCCGCCGACGATGCTGGCCGCGTGTTTGCCGCTGGCCAGCCCGAGCCCCGCCGCCTCCACGCCCACCAGCCGCACGGCGCGGTCTTCCAGGAACGGGTAGAAGATGCCGGCCGCGTTGCTGCCGCCGCCCACGCAGGCCAGGATCATATCCGGGAGTCGGCCTTCCTTCTCCACGATCTGGCGGCGGGTTTCGTCGCCGATCACGCGCTGGAAATCGCGCACCATCAGCGGGTAGGGATGCGGGCCGGCAACCGACCCGATCACGTAGAACGTGTCTTCCACGGCCGCCACCCAGGCGCGCAGGGCCTCGCTCATGGCGTCCTTGAGCGTGCGCGTCCCGCTGGACACGGGCACGACCCGCGCCCGGAGCAGCTTCATGCGCCGCACGTTGGGCGCCTGGCGCACGATGTCCTCCTCGCCCATGTACACGTCGCATTCCATGCCGAACAGGGCGGCGGCCGTGGCCGCGGCCACGCCGTGCTGCCCGGCGCCGGTCTCGGCCATGAGCCGCCGCTTGCCCATGCGCCGCGCCAGCAGCGCCTGGCCGATGGTGTTGTTGATCTTGTGCGCGCCGGTGTGGTTGAGGTCTTCGCGCTTCAGGTAGATGCGCGCGCCGCCGCAGGCCGCCGTGAGCCGCTCGGCCAGGTACAGGGGCGAGGGCCGGCCGACGTAGTCCGCGAGCAGGCGGCGGAACTCGGCCTGGAAAGCGGGATCGCTGCGCGCCTCGCGGTAGGCGCGGTCGAGCTCCTCCAGGGCGGGCATGAGCGTTTCGGCGACGTAGCGCCCGCCGTAGATTCCGAAGTGGCCCATGTTATCCGGTTGCGTGGGCATGGTTCCGGGTAGCTTAAGTCATCCGGCCGGCAATTCAATAGCGATCTGCTTCCTGCCCTGAATTGTGTTGGCCCGCCGGCCGCGGCGCGCGCTCAGATCCGGTGCGCGCGGTCCTTGATCAGGCGGATGTGTTCATCGTCGGCCTTGTCCGCCGAATGCCGGGCGATGTTCACCAGGATGGCCACCGCGGCCATGGACGACATCAGGCTCGACCCGCCGTAGCTGATGAACGGCAGCGGCAGGCCCTTGGTCGGCAGGCAGCCGGTGACCACGCCGATGTTGATGACCGCCTGCAGCGTGATCCAGACGCTGATCCCGAAGGCGACCAGCTTGCCCATGGGGTCCGGCGCGCGGAAGCTGATGATCGCGCCGCAGGCGGCGAAGGCCGCGAACAGCAGCACCACCGCGCCGGTGCCCACGAACCCCAACTCCTCGCCGATGATCGCCAGGATAAAGTCCGTGTGCGCCTCGGGCAGGTAGAACTGTTTCTGCAGGCTGTTGCCGAGTCCCACGCCGAACCACTCGCCTCTTATGAAGGCGGCCTTGGACTGCGCGATGTGATAGGCCGTGGCGGGATAGGCCTCGGGGTTGAACATGGCCCGCAGGCGGTTCAGGCGCAACGGGTCCTGCAGAAGGGCCAGGCCGAAGGCGCAGGCGCCCGCGACGCCGGCCACGGCCAGGTGGCTCAAGCGCGCTCCGCCGCCGTACAGGATCGCAAAACCCACCGCGCCGACGAGCAGCGTCGTGCCGAAATCCGGCTCCAGGATCAGGAGGCCCAGGACGATGCCCAGCCCGCCGATCGGCAGGATCATGCCCCATTTCAGGTTGGTCGAGCGCGGACCCACCGCCGTCATCCAGGCGGAAAGCGCGATCACGGTGGCCAGCTTGGCGAATTCCGAAGGCTGCAGGCTCAGCGGCCCGATGCGCAGCCAGCGCCGGCTGCCGCCGATGCGCGGTCCCAGGCCGGGCACGAAGACCAGCGCCAGCAGCGCCACGCAGGACAGCGCCATGGGCGCCGCCAGCTTCTGCCACCAGTGATAGTCGAAGCGCAGCAGGACGGCCGCCGCGGCGAGGGCCGCCGCCAGCCACACGGCCTGGCGCTTCAGGAAGTAGTAGGGATCCTGGTGGGCGGCCGAGCCCCGCACGCTGCTGGTGCTGGCAAGCATCACGATGCCGATCGCAAGCAAGACCAGCACGGTCGCCAGCAGCGCGCTTGCCGTCCTGCGCATCGCTAATCGTGCATCGGTATCTTGATGACCTGCCCCACCTTCATCTCGGCGCCGCTGAGATTGTTCAACTGCTGGAGCTCGGTGCTGCTGACGTCATACATCATGGCGATCGTGTGCAGGTCTTCGCCCGCCGCCACCGTATGCGGCTTGGTGCGCAGCGCGCCGGGCGCGGCCGCGGGCGCGGCCGAAGACGCGGGCGGGGCGGGAGGCGCCGCAACCGGGGCCTCTTCCGGAGCGGGCGCCGGCGCGGCGGGCGCGGGCGCGCGGACCGGCGCCGCCGCGGCCGGGGCCGGCGCCGAGGGGGCCGCGCCGGGCTTGGCCGCGGGCACGATCAGTTTCTGCCCGACCTTGATCACGTCGGAGCTCAGTTGGTTGGCCTCGCGCAGCGCCGCGGTTGTCGTCCCGTATTCGCGCGCCAGCTCCGACAGCGTGTCGCCGGCCTTGACTTCGTGCAGGGCGCCGCCGGGAGGCGCCGTCCGCGCCGGGGAGCGCGCCGGTTCCGGCGCCCCCAGGTTGACTTTCCCGGGCAGGATAAGCTTCTGTCCGATCCTGACGAGGTTTTCGTTCTTCAGGCCGTTGAGGGTCATGATGTCCTTGACGTTCAGGTCGAAACGGCTCGCGATGACCGAGAGCGAGTCGCCGCTCTTGACCACGTAGGTGGTCGTCTCCGCGGGCATGGGCGGGGCGGCCGGCCGCGTCGCGACCGGGGTCACCACGGGCGGCCCGACGGGCGCCGCGGAAGGCGGCAGTTTCGGTTGGGGCGGCGGAATGACCGGCGTGGTGGACACGCATCCCTGGGTAAAGACGAACACCGTCACCAGCACCGCGTGCGCCGCGATCACGATGCCGATCAGCAAGGACGTCTTCATGCTAGGGTTCCTCCGGGCGTTTCTCAGGGCCGTTCTGACTGTCATCGCGCAACCTCTCCTCTCGCTTGTCGCCGGCTCCGGCGCAAACCTCTCGCGCCAGCGCGGCGAACATCTCTCCTCTCTGACCGTATCCCGTGAACTGGTCGAAACTCGCGCAACCGGGCGACAGCACGATCGCGTCGCCTTCCTCCGCGTCGGCCCACGCCGCCCGCACGGCCGTCGGCAGATCGCCGCAGCGCCGGCAGGGCACCGTGTCGTTCCAGGCCGTCTCCAGTTTTTCCGCCGCGGCGCCGATGAGGTAGACCTGCCGGACGCGCGCGGCCAGCGCCGTCTTCACTCCGTCCAGGTCGGTCTCCTTCAGCAGGCCCCCGGCAATCAGCCGGATGCGCCCCGGAACCGCCGCGAGCGCCGCTTCCAGGGCGGCGAGGTTCGTGCCTTTCGAATCGTCCACGAACCGCACGTCGCGCGCGCGGCACACTTCGGCCAGCCGGTGCGGAAGGGGCTCGAACACGGAGGCCGCCCGCGCGACCGCCGCCCGATCCGCTCCACATGCTGCCATGGCAGCAACCGCGGCTGCTGCTGTCAAGCCCAGAATGTCGTTGGCGAAGCAGGTTGCCGCGAGCGACAGCGCGCGCGCGCGCCCCGCCTCGCGGAAATGAACGGCCTGCGGCGCGTAGCGGAAGTCGGCGTCGGCCTCGGCGCCGAAGGTCAGCCAGCGCAGCCCGGGGTTGCGGGCGCGCGCTTCTTCCCGCAGCGCAACCGGCGCCACCGCCGGGCGCCCGGCGGGCATGTCGGCGAACATGCGCAGCTTCAGGGCGGCGTAGGCCGCCAGGCTTGCGTGCCGGTCGAGGTGGTCCGGCCGGATGTTGAGCAGGACCGCCGCGTGCGGCGCGAAGCTCTGCGCCGTCTCCATCTGGAACGTGCTGACTTCGGCCACGACCCAGTCCAGCCCCCCGCTCCGCGGCGCCGTTTCGCACAGCGGCGTGCCGTAGTTGCCCGCCGCCTCCGCGCGCAGCCCCGCCGCCTCCAGGGCTTCGCGGCACAGTTTCACCATGGTGCTCTTCCCGTTGGTGCCGGTGACGGCCAGCACGCGGCAGCGGGTGCGGCGCATGCCCAGCTCCAGCTCCGGGAGAATCGCGATGCCGGCGGAGCGGACGGCGTTGAGCCACGCGGAGTCCAGGGGCACGCCGGGGCTCACGACGCAGACGTCGAAGGCCGGCCGGCCGGCGGCGGTCAGCGGCGGCAGGTCGCGCGCGCCCAGGCGCACCTCCGCGCCGCGCGCGCGCAGGGGAGCCGCGCGCTCCCGCAGCGCCGCGGCGTCCGCGGCGTCCACCGCGGTCACCGCGCTGCGCTCGTCCAGCAGCAGCGCGGACGCCGCCGCGCCGCTGCGGCCCAGCCCCAGCACGAGCGCCCGCCCGTATGTCCGCTTGCTTTGCATGACGCGGACCGATGGTTTCAGGTCTCAGGAAGACGGGAAAGTGCCTTGCTCTCCATGGTTTCCCCCTGAAGCCTGAAACCCGAAACCTTTTCTCTACCTGATCTTCAACGTCAGCACGCCCAGCAACGCCAGGATGATGGACACGATCCAGAAACGCGTCGTCACCTGGGTTTCCTTCCACTGCTTCATCTGGAAATGGTGGTGGATCGGCGCCATGGCGAAGATGCGTTTTCCGCGCCACTTGAAGTACGCGACCTGCAGGATCACGCTGACGGCTTCCACGACGAACACGCCGCCGACAAGCATCAGGAGCACCTCCTGCTTGATCAGGATCGCCACCATGGCCAGGGCGCCGCCGAGGGCAAGGCTGCCGGTGTCGCCCATGAACACCTGGGCCGGGTGGCAGTTGTACCACAGGAAGCCGAGGCACGCGCCCAGCAGGCAGCCGCAGAAGACGGCCAGCTCGCCGCTGCCGCGCACGAACGGGATGCGCAGGTATTCCGCGAAAACGTAGTGGCCCGCGGCGTAGGACAGGAACAGGTAGGAGAAGGCCACCGACCCCGTGCAGCCGATGGCCAGACCGTCCAGCCCGTCCGTAAGGTTGACGGCATTGGTGCATCCCACCAGCACCAGCGCGACGAACAGGAACGCGACCGGGATCCCCATGTCGCGCACGGCCGGCTCTTTAAGGAAGGGCACCATCAGGCTGCAGACCCGCTCGCGCGTATCGGGCAGATAGAGCAGCGCGGCCATGATCGCGGCCGACCACGTTATCTGCAGCGCCAGCTTGGTGCGCGCCGTGAGCCCCTTGGAGCGTTTCCTGAGGCGCTTCGTATTGTCGTCCAGGAACCCCACCAGTCCCATGGCGCACATCGTGGCGATGACCAGGCCGACGAACGGATTGCCCGGCACGGCCCACAGCATCGCCGAGACGCACACCGAGCCGATGATGAGCACGCCGCCCATGGTGGGCGTGCCTTCCTTCTTGGCGTGGAGCACGTAGAGCGGCGGCGCCTCTTCCCTGCGCTCGTACTGCCGGATCTGAAGGCTCCTCAGCCGCGCGATGACCCAGGGCCCGAACACCAGCGACAGGAGAAAGGCCGTGCCGGCGCCGGCCACGGCGCGAACCGTGACGTAGCGCATTACCCGCAGCGGCGAGAACCATTCTCCGAGCAGATGAAGATAGTACAGCATCCGTTTGTCCCTACTTGCCGTCGCCCCACAGCATCGCGTCCGGCGGATCGCCGTTCGGCATGGCCCACGCGGCCGACGGGGCCGCCTTCTCCGCGCCGGCGCGCGGCCCCGCCGGGGCGCGCGCCGGCTCCCGCTCCGGACGCGGCGCCGTCATCCGTTGGCTTTCCAGGGGCGCTGATCCGGGCCTTTCTCTCGCGACGGTCACGCTGATCATGATGTCTTCCCCCATCGTTCCGCCATCCGTTCGACAACGCTTTCCAGGCGCATGTTCCGGGAGGCCTTCAGCAGCACGACGTCTCCGTCCCGCAGGCCTTCCAGCAGGGCGTTCGCGGCGGCTTCCGCGTCGGCGCAGCGGCGGACCCTGCCGGCGCCGTAGCCCGCGGCCTCGGCGCCGTCGGCGATCCAGGCGCCCAGCTCGCCCACCGTGACGAGCGCGTCCGGGCCGGCCGCCGCGACCGCGCGGCCGATTTCGGCGTGCGCGGCGCGCGTCTGCGCGCCGAGTTCCAGCATGCCCCCCAGCACCACCCAGCGGCGGCCGCGCGCGGGCATCTCCGCGAAGGTCCGCACCGCGGCGCGCATGCTCAGGAGATTGGCGTTGTAGGCGTCGTTGACGACGCGCACGCCGCCCAGCTCGCGCTCTTCCCAGCGCATGGGCAGGGAACGGAAGCGGGCCAGGGCGGCGGCCACGGTATTCCACGGCACGCCGTGTTCGCGGGCCACGGCCGCCGCGAAGAGCGCGTTGAGCACCATGTGCTCGCCCGGCAGCGGCAGCCGGATCTCGGCCCGCGTCCCCGTGCGCGCCTCGACGATCTCGGCGCGCCCGCCCTCCGCGTCGCGGCGCAGGCACGCGTAGTCGGCCTCGCCCCGCAGGGCCACGGTCACCACGCGGCACGGCGCCGCGTCCCGCAGCAGGCCGAAGAATTCCCCCTGCCGGTCCAGCACGGCCGCGCCCTCCGGCGGCAGGCAGCGCAGCAGCTCCGCTTTCTCGCGGGCGATGGCTTCGATCGAGGGAAAGAACTCGGCGTGCGCCGGGCCCACGCAGGTCACCACGCCCCAGGAGGGCGCCAGCAGCGCGCACAGCGGGGCCAGCTCGCCCGGGTGGCTGGTGCCCACCTCGAACACGCCGGCGCGGCAGTCGTCGGCCATGCTCAGAATGCTGAGCGGCAGGCCGATGTCGTTGTTCCAGTTGCCCCGCGTCCGCGCGGTGGGCGCCTCCGCGGCCAGCACGTCCGCGATCATTTCCTTGACCGTGGTCTTGCCCGCGCTGCCGCTGACGCCCACGATTTCCGCGTGCAGGCCGCGGCGGTAGGCGCGCGCCATGTCGCGCAGCGCCGCGGCCGTGTCGCGCACGCGCAGCAGGGGCCATTGCGCCGTCGCCGCCCCGGCCGCCTTGCCTTCGGCCACGACCGCGCCCGACGCGCCGCGCTCGAAAGCCTGCGCCACGAAGGCGTGGCCGTCGAAGCGCGCGCCGCCCAGCGCCACGTAGAGATCGCCCGGCGCCAGGTCCCGCGTGTCGTGACAGATGCCGCGCACCTCCGGCGGCGGCGCCGGGTCCCAGCGGCCGTCGGTCCAGGCGGCGAGCTTGCGCGGCTCAAAGGCGGGCATGCGTTTCCCTCCCGTCGGCGGGGCCCTTGCCCAGCGCGTCGCGCACCGCCTGCCGGTCGTCGAAGGGCACGGTCGTGCGCGCGAATTCCTGGTAGTTTTCGTGGCCCTTGCCCGCCACGAGCACGACGTCGCCGCGCCCGGCGGCGTCCAGGGCCCGCGCGATGGCTTCGCGCCGGTCGACGATCGTTTCCACCGCCGCCTTCGCGCCGCAGCCGGCGCGGACCTGGGCGATGATTTCCGCGGGATCCTCGCTGCGCGGATTGTCGGAGGTGATGATCACGCGGTCGGCCAGCTCCGCCGCCACGCGTCCCATGGCGGGGCGCTTGCCCCTGTCGCGGTCGCCGCCGCAGCCGAAGACCACGCTGAGCGCGCCCGCGCACAGCGGCCGCAGCGTGCGCAGCACGTGCTCCAGCGCGTCGTCGGTGTGCGCGTAGTCCACGAAGACCTGGAAGCCGCGGTCGGTTTCGATCTCCTCCAGGCGCCCGGGGACGCGGCGCATGGCCGCCAGGGCCCCCGCGGTCACGCCCGGCGCCACGCCCAGCGCGCCGCAGGCCGCGGCCGCGGCCAGGGCGTTGCTGACGTTGAACCAGCCGAGCAGACGGATTTCGCAGCGCTCCGCGCCCCAGGGCGAGCGCAGGACGAACGCGCTGCCGTGGGACGTGAGGCGCACTTCTTCGGCCCGGACATCCGCCGCCGGGTCGACGCCGTAGGTCAGCAGCGCGCGGTGCGGGTCGTGGCGCTCGATCAGGCGCCGCCCCCAGGGATCGTCGCGGTTGATCACCGACACGGCGGCTTTCGCGCCGCGCGCCAGATCGCGGAAGAGAAGCGCCTTGGCCTCGAAGTACTCCTCCATGGTGTTGTGGTAGTCCAGGTGGTCGCGCGTGAGATTGGTGAACACGGCGGCGTCGAACTCCATGCCCAGCACGCGCTGCTGCGCCAGGGCGTGCGAGGAGACCTCCATGACGGCCGAGTCGCCGCCGGCGCCGGCCATCTGCGCCAGCATGGCCTGCAGGTCGGGCGCCTCGGGCGTGGTGCGCGAGGCCGGGATCACGCGGGTGCCGATGCGGTATTCCACCGTGCCGATCAGTCCCGGCCGGCGGCCCGCCGCGCGCAGGGCTTCGTAGATCATGTAGGTCGTGGTGGTTTTGCCGTTCGTGCCGGTCACGCCCGCCAGCCGCAGGCGCGCGGAGGGATTGCCGTGAAAGGCGCGCGCCAGGTCGGCCACGGCGCGGCGCGGATCGGCCACGCGCACGTGGCACACGTCGCGGCGCGGCGGGACGTCGCCGCGGGACACGATGGCGACCGCGCCGCGCCGCGCCGCTTCGTCCGCGTAGGACCAGCCGTCCGCGCGCCGCCCGGCGATGGCCACGAAAACGTAGCCCGGCTTGACCTGGCGCGAGTCCGAGACCACGCCCAGGACCTCGCGCCCCGCGCGGCCGGCGGTTTCCAGCACGGGCGTTTCAGACAGCAGCGCGTCCAGTTTCATAGGGCCATCGCTCCATCCCGGCTCAGCGCCGCGGCTCGGCGTAGCACACGGTCTTGTCCGCCGCGGGCGACGGCATGTCCAGGCAGCGCACGGCCCGCGCGGCGATGCGCGCGAACACCGGCGCGGCCACCACGCCGCCGGTATGCTCCGGTTCCGGTTCGTCCACGACCACGATCAGGGCGATCTCCGGATCGTTTGCCGGGAGGAACCCCACGAACGAGGCGACGTACTTGTCGATGTAGCGGCCCCCGGCGGCCTTCTGCGCCGTGCCGGTCTTGCCGGCCACGGCGTAGCCCTCCACCCTGGCGCGGCGCCCCGTGCCGCCTTCTTCGGTCACGCGCGTCAGCAGGCGCCGCATCAGCGCGGCCGTCTCCGGTCGGATCGGACGCCCGATGGCCTGCGGCTCACGCCGCAGCAGCGGCAGGCCCTCCTCCTGTTCGACCCGCGCCACGACGTGGGGCCGCATGAGGAAGCCGTTGTTGGCGATGGCGCCGAGGATGCCCATCATCTGCAAGGCGGTTACGGCCACGCCCTGGCCGATGGCGATGCGCGAGGCGGAGACGTTCGACCAGCGCGCGGCCGGCAGAAGCAGCCCGCCTTCCTCCCCCGGCAGGTCGATGCCCAGCGGGCGCCCCACGTTGAACGCGTCGAGGTAGGCGTGCAGCCGCCTGTCGCCCAGGGTCAGGGCCAGCTTGGCGGCCAGGATGTTGCTGGATTTCTGCAGTCCGTCGGCGACGCTCAGGCGGCCGTAGGCGTGGAAGTCGTGCAGCACGTGGCCGGCGTGGCTCCAGGCGCCGTTCTCGCAGTCGAAGATCGTTTCCGGCGAGACCGTGCCTTCGTTGAGGGCCGCGGCGAACGTCACCAGTTTCATCGTGGAGCCCGGCTCGTAGACGTGGCCGATGGCGCGATTGAGGCGGCAGACGTCCTCCGCCGTGCGGAATTCGTTGAGGTCGTAGGCCGGGCGGGCGGCCATGGCCAGGATCTCGCCGGTGCGCACGCGCTGCATGATCGCCCACGCGCCGCGCGCCCGGTGTTCGGCGACCGCCGCGTCGAGTTCGCGCTCGACGATGTACTGCACGTTCTGGTCGACGGTCAGAAACACGTCGGCCCCGCGCAGCGCCGGGATGTCGCGGCTGCGGCGCGTGTACAGCTCGTGCCGGAACGCGTCAACCTGGCTTTCCAGGATGCCCGGGCTGCCGCGCAGGTAACGGTCCATGACCTGCTCCACGCCGGCGCTGCCGGTCCGTTCGTAGTTCACGAAGCCGAGGACGTGGCACATGAACCCCAGGTGCGGGTAGAAGCGCACGGTGGAATCCTCGAAAAAGACCCCCGGCAGGTTCCTGGCGCGCAGGGCGACGAGCTGATCCTCCGGAACGTAGCGCCGCACGTACGCGAAGCGGCGCTCGGGATTGCCGAGCGCTTCGCGCACCGCCTCGGCCCGCAGGCCGAGCTCGGACGCCAGCGCCGCGCTCACCTCCTGCGTAATGTTGCTCCGCGCCAGGAAACGCGGATCGGCGCAGACGTCCTTGGCCGCCAGGTCCAGCGCCAGGATGTTGCGGCGACCGCGACAGTCGTAAATCGTGCCGCGCGGGGCGTCGATCTTCTGCCGCATGCTCCGCGGCCCCGCCAGCCCGGCGCGGACCTCGGCATGGGCCCCGAGGTGCAGGAAGCCCAGGCGGACGCCCAGCCCCGCCAGGGCCAGCGCGAGCATCAGGATGCCGGCCGCGAAGCGGCAGCGCACTCCGAAGTCAGTCATCCAGGCCGATCCTCCCGCGTCTGACGTACGTCAGCGCGTCGCGCCCCGGCGCGCCGGACTCCGGCGCCGGCGCGGGCTCCTCATGCAGGTAGACGACCTGCTCGCGCCGCGGCCAGACCATGACGATTTTCAGCGCGGCCAGCGCCCGTTCCATGTTCTCGGGCGACTTCAGCCGCGTCCAACGGCACTGCTCGTTGAGGAGCCGGCGCTGCAGCGTTTCGCCCTCGGCCTCGAGCGCCTTGATGTCGCGGCCCAGCGCCTCGCAGCGACAGGACAACCAGATATAGGCCAGCCCCAGCGAAGCGGCGACCGCCACGAGGCTCGTGAACGGAGCCGGGAACGCGAAGCCGTCCCTCTTTCTGCGGTTGTTCCTGTGTCTCACGGCATCCTCCCCGCGGCGGCGCCGGTTTCCGCCGGGTCCGCGACGCGTTCAACCGCGCGCAGCCGCGCCGAGCGGCAGCGCGGGTTGTTCTCCATCTCTCCCGGCGCCGGCCGCACGGCCCGCCGCGTGAGCAGCCTCACCCGCGGCGTCTCGCCCGCCCAGCGCACGCCCCCCGCGGGTTGCGCTTCCTCGCGGCCGGCATGCGCGCGGAAGAAAATCTTCACCGCCCTGTCCTCCAGGCTGTGAAACGAAATCACCGCCATTCTCCCGTCCGGCGCCAGCAGCCCGATTCCCGCGCGCAGGCCGCGCTGCAGCGCGTCGAGCTCGCCGTTGACGGCGATGCGCAACGCCTGGAACGTGCGCGTGGCCGGGTGGATGCGCCCGCCCCGTCCGACGGCGCGCGCCACGATCGCGGCCAGTTGCGCGGTGCGCGTAATCGGACCGCGGCTCCGCTCGGCAACGATGGCGCGCGCCACGCGCCGAGCCGCGCGCTCTTCGCCGAAATCGGCGATGATCCGCGCCAGTTCGCGATCGGACAATTCGTTGACCAGGTCGGCCGCCGTGGGTCCCCCGCCGCGGTCCATGCGCATGTCCAGCGGTCCGTCCAGGCGGAAACTGAAGCCGCGCTCGGGCGTGTCGATCTGCTCGGAGGATACGCCCAGGTCGAGCAGCACGCCGTCCGCGCGGCGCGCGCCCGCCCGCGCGGCGATCGCGGCCATGTCCGCGAAGCTTCCCTGCGCGAACACGACCCGCGGCCGCGCGCCCCGCAGCCGCCGTCTCGCGCGCTCCAGGGCGTCGGCGTCGCGGTCAATGCAGACCAGCAGTCCATCCGCGTCCAGCAACGACGCCACGGCGACGGCATGCCCGCCGCCGCCCACGGTCCCGTCCACGTATGTGCCGCCGGGACGGACGGCCAAGAGATCAACCGTCGCGGCGAGCAGTACGGGCTCATGCATCCCGCCTCCCGGTTACCCGGTCCCCCGCCGGCGGCCCCGGCCTACAGTCCCACGTACTTCGCGGCCGCCAGCAAATCCTGCCGCTCAAGTCCTCCCGTTTCCTCCAGACAGCGCGGGTCCCACAACTCGAACCGGTCGAAGGCCCCGATCAAAACCACCTCGTCAACCAGACTCGCAAAGTCCAACAGCTCGTCCTTGATGCGTATGCGGCCCTGGCCGTCCCACACGATGATGTCCGACTGCGACGCCAGGGCCCGCGCGAAGCGACGCGCCTGCTCGTCGGCAATCGAGTACTCGCGCATGCGCTGCAGGCGCCGCACCATCTCCGCGGCCGGGAACACGCACAGGCAGGGATGATGCACGTCGGGCAGCACGTACAAACCCTTCGGCGTGCCGACCTGGGCACGCCATTCAGACGGAATCGTCAGCCGCCGCTTGCGGTCCATGGAGTGGGTGTAACGCCCGACAAACACCCCCTGACCGACGATTTCGTTCTCCAGATTGGGTGACAAATCATCCATAACGTGCTCTCTGGCGCCACACATCACCACTTCGCCCCACTGGTGTCAACTTTTTTTTGAAAAAAAAGTGTCATGGGTCAGTTACGCGGCGGAGACACTTCGTCATTGCCCCCGCGACCCTGAAAGGGTTCAGGGCGGAGTGAGGGGCGCGGCTGCGTCATGCACGTTCCTTGCTCCGCGGCCACGCAGCCCGCCTTCGCTGAGAAGCTCCGGCGAGGGGTCTATCAGATCAGATCGGTCTCGGTCTTTGTCGCAGTGGTGGAGCGCAAGGCGAAGGGCCGCGTCTCTACCGCACGGGCGTGCCCGACGGGACTTCGCCGTCGACCGTCACGAGACGCAGGCGGCCGTCCGGCTGCACGGCGGCCAGGAGCATGCCGCGCGATTCGATCCCGCGGATCAGCGCCGGCTTGAGGTTGGCAACCACGACGATCGTCCTGCCGGGAAGATCTTCCGGCTCGTACGCCTGCGCGATGCCGGCCACGATCCGGCGGCGCTCGCCGCCGATCTCGATCGTCAAGTGCAGAAGCTTGTCCGCGCCCTTGACGCGCTCGGCCGCTGCGATGCGCGCCGTGCGCAGCTCGGCTTTCTTGAACTCGGCGAACTCGATCGTCGCCACGCCTGTCGCCGCCGGCGGCGGCGCTCCCGGCGCGACGCGCGGCGGCGTCACGCCTGCTTCCTCCGCGTCCGGCCCGGACTCCTCGACCCGCATGCGCGGGAAGAGGCTGCGCATCGGGCCGATCGCCGTGCCGCTCTTCAGACCGCCCCACGCGCGCAGTTCATCGAACGCCGGCGCCCCCGTCCCGACGCCCAGGGCCTCACGCAGTTCCGACATCTTGCCGGGCATGACCGGATGGAGCATGCCGCCGACCACGCGCAGGACCTCGGCCATCGTGTACAGCACCGTGGCCAGTTGCTCGCGTTCCTCGTTGCGGGCCATCTCCCACGGCTTGCGGACTTCCATGTAGCGGTTGGCTTCCCGCACCACGCCGGCCAGCTCGGCGATGCCCTGGTCGGGCCGCATGCCCTCCACCGCGGCGATCATGTGCTCGGCCGCGGACACGGCCACGCCGCGCAGGCGCCGCTCGTCGTCCGTCTCCGGGCCGGGCGCGGGAATCAGGCCGCCGAAGTGCGTCTGCACGAGCTTCATGACGCGGTTCAGCATGTTGCCCAGGTCGTTGGCCAGTTCGCTGTTGTAGCGCCGCTGAAAAGCCTCGATCGTGAAGGACGCGTCCTGGCCCAGCGTCATTTCGCTCATCAGAAAGTAGCGGAACGCGTCCACGCCGTATTTCCGGGCTACGGCCATCGGGTCGATCACGTTGCCGGCGGACTTGCTCATCTTGTCCTCGCCCACGAGCCACCAGCCGTGCGCGAAAACCGTCTCGGGCAGCGCGACGCCCATGGCCTTGAGCATGATCGGCCAGTAGACCGTGTGCGTGGTCAGGATGTCCTTGCCGATGAGGTGGCACGAAGCCGGCCACCACCTGCGGAACATGTCGTCGTCGGCAAGGTATCCCGCCGCGCTGATGTAGTTGACCAGCGCGTCGAACCACACGTAGGTCACGAAGTCCTTGTCGAAGGGCAGCTCGATGCCCCAGCCCAGGCGGCTCTTGGGCCGCGAGACGCACAGGTCGTTCAGCGGCTTGCGCAGGAAGCCGAGCGTCTCGTTGCGGCGGAAATCGGGTTGTATGAACCGCGGGTGCGTCCGGATGTAGTCCACCAGCCACTCCTGGTAGCGGCTCATGCGGAAGAAGTAGTTGGATTCGCGGATGCGTTCCACGGGCCGTCCGCAACCCGGCTCCGGGCAGCGGCCGTCCACGAGGTCCTTGTCCATGTAGAAGCGCTCGCAGGTCACGCAGTACCAGCCGTCGTATTCGGCCCGGTACACCTCGTCGCGGTCATACAGGTCCTGCAGGATCCGGCGCACGACTTCGGTATGGCGCGGCTCGGTCGTGCGGATGAAGTCGTCGTTGGTGATCTCCAGAAACTGCCACAGATCCCGGAAGCGCACGACCGTGGCGTCGGCCTGCGCCATGGGCGTGAGGCCGGCCTTCTCGGCGGCGCGCTGCACCTTCTGGCCGTGCTCGTCGGTCCCCGTCAGGAAATGCGTGGGCCGCCCCAGCAGCCGGTGGTAGCGCGCCAGCACGTCGGCCAGGATCGTGGTGTAGGCGTGGCCGATGTGCGGCTGGTCGTTGACGTAGTAGATCGGCGTCGTAACGTAGAAGCGGTCCGTATTCACGTTGCGCGCTACCTTACCTTCTCCGTCGAGCGTTCACTAGGAAAAAACGATCCTGACGCCCGCCGCTGACCGCCTACGCGCGAACGCGGGCGGACTGTTCTTGTTGAAGTCATTATGGCCGAGCATGGTGCGTCTGAAGGGGCCGGTTCCGGAGCGTGGACCATTCTGGTGAAGAGTACGCAACGCTTCGTTGTGGATGAATGACGAATGACGAAACACCCAAGCACGAAGGAATGACGAAGCCCGAATCAGGAATGTGGACGCCGGAAAAAGCTTTATCGCCGGAAAAGCTTTTGACAACCTGAGAAATCGGGTGTAGCTTGTTGTCGGGAATGGGAGAATTGGCTTTCCGAGTCGCAGACTTGAGGAGGGACCCGGCGACGCGGCGGCCGAAGGCAACTGCTGCAGCAACACAACAAACGCGAGGGTTTTCGAATGAACCTGGTATACCGACGTATGATGCTCGGCGTGACGCTGGCTGTGGCGCTGGTTCTGGCCGGAGGCGCGCGCGCCGAAGGCACCAACCCCGT
>Ga0194113_10001258_pt1 | contig 34819 bp, 36 predicted proteins | sample TA2MahC200mmetaG_FD_146193 | JGI IMG/M metagenome (GOLD analysis project Ga0194113, IMG submission 146193) | Freshwater microbial communities from Lake Tanganyika, Tanzania - TA2015017 Mahale Deep Cast 200m | ecosystem: Environmental > Aquatic > Freshwater > Lake | place: Tanzania: Lake... | reverse complement strand
ATGTTGCGTAGAAGCCATCAGCCGCCTGTGGAAAAGCACCCAGTCAGGAGCGCCACAACATAACCGGCAACGCAACATAATCGGCCCAGCGTCCCTCGATGGCAAGATAGACGGTCGCCGGTATCCAGACGACGAATGTTCCCAGCACTGGAACGATCGACAGCAGCCCCATGATCAGCGACCAGAAGGCGGGCGCGGGAAACCCGAGCCACCAGAACATGAAGCCGCCCAGCGCGCCCTGAAGCGCGGCGACGACAAGCGTGCCATATATGATGGCGTAGATTGTGTCATGCGCGCGCTGGACGAGCCGGTCCGTTTCGGCCTCCGAGAAGGGCGACAGGCGCCTTAAGAGGTCGAGCCCCGCGGCGCGGTCGCGAAGGAAGAAGAACAGCAGATAGAAGGCAAGCGCGATCGTCAGAACCTGGCCTGTCGACTGTCGGACGACAGTCGCGCCAGCGTTGGCGAGAGTCGAGGCCAGTTGCTGCAGAGCAGCGGGCAGATCGATCTGCGCGCCGATCAATTCGTAAAGGCGTTGCAGCCAGGGATGTTCGGCAAGGAATTTTGGCCAGTCGCCTTTAGCGATTTCCCCCTGAATATAGAAAGCGCCGAGGATCGCCTCATTGATCAAGCGTTGCGATACGAGCAGAAGCGGCGCGACGACGATCAGGGCGACGATCAGGACGGACAGCGTCGCCGCGATCGAAGGACGCAACCAACGTTCGATGAAGCTCTGCGCTCGTGAAAAGACCACCGCCATGACGACCGCCCATGTCAAGGCGGAGAGAAAGGGAGCCGCGATCCAGAAGGTAAGCGCGATGAAGACGAGGGTGATAACGAGCCGCGCCAGAAAGGATATGTCGACGTCAAGCCGCAGCCGCTGCGCGCCAGTTGACTTGGCGTCTGTTCCCTCAGACATCGCAAGCTCCCTCAATCCGAGGCGATAGTCGGGTCGCTTGGGCCAATTGGCAAGCTCAAGGAAAGCGCGCCGGCCAGCGCGCCTTATGACTCAGACGACGTTTTCAACTTCGCGATCGCGATGGATACCGAGACCGCGATGCAGAGCAGACGCGCGAACATGGCGATAACCTCCATAGGGAGAGATATTCACTCCAAATCCATCACGCCATATTCTCGCGCAGAATTCCGTGCGCACGCGCAATTCGCGGGAGGACTGTGGGGATGGGCGGCGCGTCTCACTAAAAACTTTAAAAGACGCAGGACTCCGGCGTCCTTCTTGACGAGCGCGGGCGAAGGCCGCGCCCAAAAAAGTCGGGCGGCCTTCGAAGGCCGCCCGAAATGGCTTTATTCTCCGCCGCCCGCCGCGGCGGCTTCGCGCTCGGCCTTTTCCTTGGCCTCGAGGTCTTCGCCGGTCTCCTGATCGACGACGCGCATCGAGAGGCGCACCTTGCCGCGGTCGTCGAAGCCGAGAAGTTTGACCTTCACGCGATCGCCTTCCTTCACGACGTCGGTCGTCTTGTTCACGCGCTGCTTGGAGAGCTGCGAAATGTGGACGAGGCCGTCCTTGGCGCCGAAGAAATTGACGAAGGCGCCGAAGTCGGCGGTCTTCACCACGGTGCCCTCATAGATCATGCCGACCTCCGGATCGGAGGCGATCGATTTGATCCAGTTGATCGCGGCCTTGATCGAATTGCCGTCGGCGGAGGCGACCTTCACCGTGCCGTCGTCCTCGATGTTGATCTTGGCGCCGGTCTTCTCGACGATCTCGCGAATGACCTTGCCGCCCGAGCCGATCACGTCGCGGATCTTGTCGGTGGGGATTTTCATCGTCTCGATGCGCGGCGCGAATTCGCCGAGCTCGGCGCGCGAACTCGCGATCGCCTTCGCCATTTCGCCGAGAATGTGCAGGCGGCCGTCCTTCGCCTGCGCGAGCGCGACCTTCATGATCTCTTCGGTGATGCCGGCGATCTTGATGTCCATCTGCAGCGACGTCACGCCATTGGACGTGCCCGCCACTTTGAAGTCCATGTCGCCGAGATGATCTTCGTCGCCGAGAATGTCGGAGAGCACGGCGAAACGCTTGCCTTCGAGGATGAGGCCCATGGCGATGCCGGCGGTCGGCGCCTTGATCGGCACGCCGGCGTCCATCAGCGCCAGCGAAGTTCCGCAGACCGTCGCCATCGAGGAGGAGCCATTGGACTCGGTGATCTCGGAGACGACGCGCAGCGTGTAGGGAAACTCCGCGGCGGCCGGCAGCATCGGGCGGATGGCGCGCCAGGCGAGCTTGCCATGGCCGATTTCGCGACGGCCGGGCGAACCCATGCGGCCGGTCTCGCCGACGCTATAGGGCGGGAAGTTATAGTGGAGGAGGAAGCGCTCCTTATAAGTGCCTTCGAGCGAATCGACATATTGTTCGTCTTCGCCGGTGCCCAGCGTCGCGACGACGAGCGCCTGAGTCTCGCCGCGGGTGAACAGCGCCGAGCCATGGGTGCGCGGGAGAACGCCGACTTCGGCGACGATCGGGCGCACGGTTTTCACGTCGCGGCCGTCGATGCGCAGGCCGGTGTCGAGAATGTTGTTGCGAACGACCTTGGCCTGAAGCGCCTTGAAGACTTCGCCAACCTGTTCCTTGCTGAACTTCGGCTCGGCGCCTTCGGGGAAGAGCGCGGCCGTGACCTTCGCCTTGACTGCGTCAACGGCGGCGTAGCGCTCCTGCTTGACGGTGTGCTTATAAGCTTCGCGCAGTTCGGCTTCCGCGATCTGGGCGACGGCGTTGGCGACATCGGTCGTGTCGGCGAGGACGAGATCGCGCGGGTCTTTGGCGGCGCGTTCGGCAAGCCGGATGATCGCGTCGATCACAGCCTGGAAGCCACGATGACCGGTCATCACCGCGTCGAGCATCGTCTCTTCGGAGAGTTCCTTGGCTTCCGACTCGACCATCAGCACGGCGTCCTGGGTGCCGGCGACGACGAGGTCGAGCGTCGAGGTCTTCATTTCCTCGATTGTCGGATTGAGCTTCAACTGGCCGTTGATGCAGCCGACGCGCGCGCCGCCGACGGGTCCCATGAACGGCACGCCCGAAAGGGTGAGCGCCGCCGAGGCCGCGACCATGGCGAGGATGTCGGGATCGTTTTCGAGATCGTGAGACAGCACCGTCACGATCACCTGGGTGTCGTTTCGATAGCCGTCGGGAAAGAGCGGGCGGATCGGGCGGTCGATCAGGCGGGAGATCAGCGTCTCGCGCTCGGAGGGACGGCCCTCGCGCTTGAAATAGCCGCCGGGAATGCGGCCCGCGGCGAAGGCTTTTTCCTGATAGTTGACGGTGAGCGGGAAAAAGTCCTGGCCGGGCTTCGGCGCCTTGGCGGAAACGACGGTCGCGAGCACCGTCGTTTCGCCCCAACTCGCCATCACGGCCCCGTCGGCCTGACGGGCGACCTTGCCGGTCTCGAGCACGAGCTTGCGCCCGGCCCAATCGATTTCTTCGCGGTGGATATGGAACATGCTGGTCTTTCTCTGATGAACCTGCGGTTCGTCATGAGCAAGACGGCGGGAAGCTGCGGCAGCGATGTTCTTTAAAGCGTCGACGCAGCGTCCGGCGATCCTGCCATGACTTTACGCTTTGGTCGTGGCGAGCGTCCCTTTGACGCTCTCGTAAATCGCGAAGCGGCGCATCGGCGCGCCGCTTTCGCTTAAGCTAGCGGTTAGCGGCGGATGCCGAGTCGCTCGATGAGGCTCTTGTAGCGCGGCTCGTCCCGCACCTTGACATAGTCGAGGAGCTGGCGGCGCTGGGAGACGAGCTTCAAAAGTCCGCGACGCGAATGATTGTCCTTCGCATGGGTCTTGAAGTGTTCGGTCAGATTGGCGATCCGCTCGGTGAGAATCGCGACCTGCACTTCGGGCGAGCCCGTGTCGTTCGTCTTGGTGGAATATTCCTTGATGAGCGCCTGCTTGCGCTCCGCCGTGATCGACATCGGATGTCCTTGTTTTTGAGGGTGATCCGCGTTCCGCGGCCAGGGCCGGGATGTCGTCCAGCAGGGTCGCGCAAAAACGGAGCCGCCCCGGCGGACCGGGGCGTGCGGGGGCCTTATAGCAGAAATGCAGGAGATGGATAGGGGGCTTAGGCCTTCTCCAGCGCCTTCAGTCGTTGCCCCAGCTTGTTGATCTCCGCTTCAGCGCGGACAAGCTCGGTCACGTCATATTGAACGCCAAGATAGTAGATCACCGCGCCGCGGCTATCGAGCAGCGGCGTGATATTGAGCTTATTGAAGAACAAATCGCCGTTTTTCCGATAATTGCGCAGCGTCACTTCAATGTGTTCGTGCTTGCGGATGGCCTCCCGCAGGGGAGCGAGCCCTTCCTGATCCCGGTCGTCGCGCTGCAGGAAGCGGCAATTGCGGCCAATGATCTCCTCCTGGCCATAGCCGGTCATGTTTTCGAAGGCTTTGTTCGCGTAGACGATCGGCGCGTCGCTTTGATCCGGATCCGCCAGCGTGACGCCATTGACGCATGAATCGAGAATCTGCGTCAAAATCTTGGGGATGATTCCGCCATCTTTCTGAACAACGAACATTTTTTCTGACCTCAGTTTGATGGCGACGCGCCTGCGGTTTCGCTTGAACTTGCGCCGCCTTCGATCAGCGCGCGAATATTCTCGACGATCTGCTCGGCGCCGTCCTGCAATGCGGCGCGAATCAATTTCACGAAAGGTCGCATCGATAATTCGATCTCGCGGAGCTCGAAGGTGAAAATCAGCAGGGTTTCATGCGACTCGCATTCGAATTCGTAGGCGGACGAGAAGGGTTCAGAAATTCCTTCCAATGCGAGAAGGCGCGGAGGTTCGATGGCCGTGATTTCAAATGTGCTCTCGCTGCGGATGCCTCGCTCCATGGTGACTTGACGCGCCGTCATGCCGACGCGGAACGGCGCGCTTTCAAGGGGCTCCAGCTCCACGACTTGCGGAGACCATCGCTGGTAATTCGTAAAAAAATCACGGGCGACAAAGTTGAAAACACAATCCCGCGGCCGTGAAATCGCGGTTCTGGCGACGCCGGCGACGGGCGCCGGACGAGGTGCGCTCAATCGTGGCAGATTTACGTTAAGTCCCAACATGCGACGACCTTGCTGGCGATGGCTCTCAGACGAACTAGGCGTTTTCAAGCAAGTGACAAGGGCGATCCAGGCGACAGCGTCTGCGCCGTCGAAAAACGGCTGCAACTTGGCGAACATTGACCGTCTTCAGTGGTTCGGGGCGCCCATCTAATGGATCGAGCTGCGCGTCGCGCGGCTGAAAGGACCTAATCCAAACCAGCGAGTTGGCGATGACCCCTGCGCCACATGCCGAGAACCTGTTGCTTGTCGCGGTGTTCTGTCTTTTCGCGACCCTCCTCGTCCTGGAGAAATTCCGTCCTTACAAGAAGTTCGCGGGCGCCGGGCTGAAGGCGTCATTCTCCACGAACACCTCTGCTTTCCTGATCAACAATGTCATCATGAACCTCTTGTCAGTTTCGAGCCTGCTCGTCGTGGCGTCGAATTATTCGAGCTATGGCCTGCTCTCGAGCCTGCCCGACGCGCCGTTGAAATGGATCGCAAGCTTCGTTTTGTTCGATCTGGCGGTGTATGCGTGGCATTATCTGGGGCACAAGTCGGAAGCGCTTTGGCTGTTTCACAAGATCCACCACAGCGACAAGAGCTTTCACGTCACGACGGGGCTGCGCTTTCACGTCTTCGATCAGTTGCTAGAAGTCCTCGTGAAATGCGTCTGCGCCATCGTCATCGGCGCGCCCGCATATGTTGTGGTTTTGTGCGAGCTTGCGCGCATGTTCTTCGTGCTCTTTCACCATGCCAACATCGCGATTCCTGGAGAGAAAATCCTCTCCTATTTCATCATCACGCCGTCTCTGCATCGAGCCCATCACTCAACATTGCGCAGCGAGCACGATAGCAATTATGGAATCGTACTCGCGATCTGGGATATTATCTTTGGCACGCGAAAGGTTCTGACGCCGAACTCCATCGGCCTTGAACTGATCGAGGCGGAAAACTTCCTGCAGCTCTTTAGTTTGGCCTTTCTCACCGAGCGGCGGCTCGCGCGCGTCGTGCATCTTGTTCCTCGAAAACCGCACCCTTAGCCGTGTGCGCCCGGGCAAAGCCGCGCGGTTGGAGAGGATCATTGTTCCGCCGGTCGACGCTTTGATTGCATCCGCTGACTCTAATGAGCTGCATCTCCAAATCGTCCTGGGCAATATTACGTCAGGCGACGATTATTCAGCCCGAGCCTCGAGCCTTAGGCGCCCTTATCCGGCCGGAGCATCTGGGCGTCGCCGCGCAGCATGCGGGTGATGAAGGCGCGCGCCGCCGGCTTCTCGTTCTCCGAGGTCAGTCCCGACAGCAGGCCGAGCGCGCCGCCGATGGTGACGCCGACAAGCGCGCACAGCGCATAGATTTCGATGCGGTCGGGGGCCTCGGCCGTCGCCAATGCGCCGAAAAGCCCGACGGCGCCGCCGCAGAGCGCGAAGAGCGCCTCGCGATCGCCCGCGCGGGGCCAGAAGGCGAGAGCAAGAGACGGGGCGAGGCAGGCGGCGGACACGGCGAGCGCCGCGGCGACCAGCGCGCCGGGCGTGAAGACGCCGGCGACGGCGGCGACGTAAGCGAGCGTCGACACGATCACGAGCGTGATGCGATTGACGGCGAGACGCCGGCTCGTCAGGTCGATCTCCCCGCGCAGCCGATACAGCGCGTCATGGCCGAATGCCGTCCCGCAGGCTTGCAGGCTCGCCGTGGCGAGCGCGAGCCCGAGCGCCACCAGCGCCGAGGCGAGAAGGCCGGTCGACGCCGCGCCGAGCTCGGCCGCCTGGGGCAGGAAGCCGAGCAGAAAGTCCCCGTCGATCGGGCGGATATCCGCTGCGGCGAGCGGCGCGCCGGGGGCGTATCCTCTCGCGGCGCAGGCGCGCTGCGCCTCGGAGGGCCCGCGCGCCGAATAGCCGCAAATGCTGATCAACCCGCGCTCGCTCGCCTGATAGACTGCTTGCGGCAAACGCTCCGGCGGCTGCCCCGCGGTCGCGCGGGCGAGCGAAAGCGCCGAGGCGCCGATCGCCGCCGCCGCCAGCAGCGCGATGACGACGCCCCAGAAGAGGGCGGCGACGCCGGCGCGGCGCGCGCTTCGCTTGTCGGCCGTCGTCACCGAGGCAGCGAGCACGGGGGCGAGCGTCGCCAGCCCGAGCGCCGTCGCCAAAGTGGTGGCGAGCTCGATGGGAACGCCAAGCTGGCCCGGCGTGACTCTCCAGTCCGCCAGCAGATTCGACGCCTGCGTCCAGGCGTCGCCGCCGAAGATCAGGCCGGCCGGTAGAGCGTCGCGGACGCTGAGCGCCGCGATCGGCCAGCCGAAGGCCAGCGTCGCCACGCCGGCGGCGGCGGCCGCCGCCCACATGACCCCGGACAGCCCGCCCGGACCGGCGATGATAAGGCTCGTCGCGGCGACGAGGAACGCCGCGAAAGCCCGATTGGCGCCGGTGAGTTCGACCAGCGCATTGACCGCGATCAGGCCGCCGGCGGCGGCGAGCAAAGTCGAGGACAGCGCCACCGCGCCGATGAAGCCGACTCGTGTCGCGGCGCTCTGGAATCGCGCGCAGAGCAGCTCGGAAATCGAAAAAACCCCGGTCTTGCGCAGCAGCGGCCCCAGATAGAGTCCCGCCACGGCGAGCCCGACGAAGACGCCGGCGATCACGCCCGTCGACCAGCTGCTTCCAGCGAGCCGCGCGCCGAAGGGCAGCATCAGCGCGACCACGATCGCGGCATTGGCGAAGCCGGCATAGGCGGCGGGCAGCGCGCGGCCGGCGGTGTAATAGACCGACACCCGCATCGAATGCAGCAGGAAGCCGAGCGTCGCGAGACCAAGAATGGTGAAATACGGCGGCGCGGCGCCGACGAAACGCTCCGGCGCGCCCACGCGATCGAGCAGCGCCGCAAAAGCGTAAGCCAAGAGGAAGCTTGCGGCCGTGAAGGCGATTTTGGCGTCGAGATTGGCTCGATCGAGCAGCGCCTGCTCGCTGGACCTATCGCTCATTCATAGCCTCGCGCAAATCAAAAGCGGGCAAACTCTAAACGAGGAGGTTTCGCGGGCCAAGATGGGGCGTTAAGCAATCGAATTCGCATAAGACATGATGTAGCGGCTCATTTTTTCTCTTAAGTCGCCAAAAGCCATGACCATCCGGTTGTAGCCGATCGCGGCCGGGATGGCGGCGGCGAGCCCATAGGCGGTCGCGGCCAAGGCGTCGGCGATGCCGGGCGCGACGACGGCAAGACTCGTGTCCTGGGTCTGGGCGATTCCTGAAAAGCTCGACATGATGCCCCAGACGGTGCCGAAGAGGCCGACGAACGGGCCTGCCGAAGCGACGATGGCGAGAACGGGAAGCCCGCCTTCGGCCTCGAGCATGAATTCTCCTGCAGCCCGGCTCATCTGCTGGAGCACGCGTTCGCGCTTCTGGCGACTCGTCTCGTTGGGCAATTCGGTCTGCGACGCTTCCCGCGCCGCGTCGGCGATCGGCCAAAGAACGCCGATATCGCCGCCTCTCCGCGCGCGATCCAGCGCTTTCGATAGCCGCACCAGCACAAAGACGCCGTCGATAAGGAGCACCCAGGTCCAAACCGCTGCGGCGAGAAGCAGCGCCATCACCACTTTGCTTACTGGTCCGGCGTAGATAAACATGCCGAGCGGCGACATGGGCGCGAGATTCATCGGAACGCTCTCCTGCGTGTGCGGCGCTAATTCTATTGAAAGGTGATTCCCTGTCTCGCGTATACCGGCCGGCAACTGCTCGGGCCGCGCGAAGACGCGACGATGCGCCGCGCCAGCGCCGCATGCGCGGCGCTTCCGCCAGAGACCGAGATGCCAGAGATGCCGCCGCCAGAGTTCACATAGAACGTGACGTTGACCGTCGCCGGTCCAAGACTCGTGGTGGCAGGCGTATGTCCGCGAATTGAAGCGTAGATTTGAGCGAGGCAGGTCGTCTGCGAACCGCCGGAACCGTCGCCGCTGCCACCCGGCAGTCCAAAGCGGCCGGCTACCCGCGCGGTGCCGGACCCTTGGCCGGTTCCTCCGGGAAGGCCATAGCGGCGATCGCTCTCGCCCGCCCGACGACCACTGCTTGCGGCTTGTCGTTGCTCGCGAACTTTCTGTTCAACTTTCTTGGGTTTCTCGGGCTTTTCTTTTTTTTCTACTTTTTTTGCGATCTTCTTCTCCGGCGCTGGAACCGCTTCAGGCTCCATAATAAGCGGCGGAGGCGGCTCCTCGGACATCAATTCCTCCAGCTCCTCCTCAGGAAGAGCCGCCGTTTCGATCGGCGGCGCTTCGTCAAGCGAATCGCCCTCTGGCGCCGGATCGCCGGCCTCGAGAGAAACCCCTTCGGGAATGAGCTCCGCGTTTATGCCGCCGAGGTCCACGACGTCCTGTGGCCAGTAAATCCCTGATGCGAAGTAGGCGAGCATTACCGCGATGACCGAAACGGCGGAGACGGGATGCAGCCAACGAGGCCTGAGCGGCGGGCGTTCTTGCGCGCTGCTCTGCCTACTCACAGAAATCTTATCCACTTGCGAAGCGCTCCGCCGATGCGCCATTTATGATCTGCATCATACGCTCGAAGCTTGGCGCTTCAAGCTGCGGCGAAGGGGTGCGGCTTTGTGCGGCGCCGGGATGGCGCCGCGCCGCCGTATCTGATCGACATGCGGCCCCCTATGGCCGATAAGGCCGCCATGACCGCCAGTCCGAAACCGCAGACGCCGGCCGCCGCGTCCGGCGTCTCCACCGCCGTCGTCGCCGAGGACGAGGCGGGGATGCGGATCGATCGCTGGTTCAAGCGTCGCTATCCAACGCTCGCTCTGTCGCATCTCGCCAAAATCTGCCGAAAGGGCGAGGTGCGCGTCGACGGCAAGAGGGTTGAAACCTCGACGCGGCTCGAAGAGGGCCAGAAGGTTCGTGTGCCGCCCTTGAGGATCGAGGCGCCGGCCCCCGCAGTTCGGCCCGCGCGGCCAGGCGACGCGCAAGCCCTGCAGGCGATGACTCTTTTCGAGGACAAGGATGTCCTCGTGCTCAACAAACCATACGGCCTCGCGACGCAGGGTGGTTCAGGTCAAACCCGCCACATCGACGGCATGCTGGAATCGCTCGCTAAGGGCGATACGCGGCCGGTGCTGGTGCATCGCCTCGACCGCGACACGTCAGGCGTGCTGCTCGTCGCCAAAAACCGGAGGATGGCCGCCGAACTTGGCGAGATTTTTCGTTCGCGGCAGGCCAAGAAAATCTATTGGGCGCTTGTCGAAGGCGTGCCAAAGCCAGCGCAGGGTCGCATCTCGCTTTATCTCGCGAAAGGCGCCGGCATGGAAAAATCGAGGGGCGGCGCGAGGGAGCTTGAGAAAATGCGCGTCGCCAAGCATGGCGAGTCCGACGCCCAGCATTCCCTGACCTATTACGCCATCGTCGACAAGGTGGCGCCGCGTTGCGCCTGGCTGTCGATGAAGCCGCTGACTGGCCGCACGCATCAGCTTCGCGCGCATGCGGAGGCGATCGGCCACCCGATTTTTGGCGATCCCAAATATGGCCATCGCCCCGACGACGAGGTCCGCAGGCGCGATCCGCTGCGGGCGATGCCGGAGGGACTCGAGCGCAAGCTGCATCTGCTCGCGCGGCGGCTGATCTTGCCGCATCCCAAAGGCGGCGTGATCGACGTGACCGCGCCGCTGCCCGACCATATGGAAAAAAGCTGGGAGCTTTTCGGCTTCGACGTGAAGCGCCCCGACCCGATCGAGGACGCGCCGGACGCGTGAGGCGCCTTCGCTCGCGACAGGCTCGCCGCCACGCTCGCGGCGGCCGAGGGCGTCATGTTCGTTGAACAGCCGCAGGAGGCGCGGGGCGCACTGCGTGCGCTGTGCGGCATGATGCGGGGGATTACTTTTTATCGCCCTCTATGGGTCCAAAGGGTGCAATTGGCGGATTGGAGTATGGTCCTCGATAGGGTTGCTCCGTAGTTGGAGGCGCACGATCTTCGCGCACCTCCACGCTGTATAGGCGTTTATCCGGATCAATCGGGACAACTCCGTATGACTCGTTGAGGTCCTCGACGGCGACGCCCAACTGGGCTGCCGCCTCCGCTAGGGTAGGCGGCCCGTTGGAGCTCGTAACGGTCATTAACGCCATATCGCGTTCCTTTGGCGAAGCCGTTCAGGAAACTCGCTCTTCCGCGCGTTCGCTTACTGCGGCGACGCCGAAGCTTGTCGCTGCCGCCGCGGGATCGATGATTCCAAAGCCATAATCCGAGTTCCACCCGCGCTGACCCGCGAGAGCCGCGCGCGCGCTTTGCCTCAGAGTCTGGATCATGACGCTCGGCGCGACGCTGCTCAACGCCGCTTTGGTTCGCAACGCCGCCACACAGCCTGCCGCCACCGGGCAAGCTGCGGACGTGCCACTGTCGGGGGAGCCCACGCCAAACGCCTCTGATCCTTTGAAATGCGTGTAGGCGGTGACATCCGGCTTTTCCTGATACATGCCCGGAATAGACGGACCTTGCGATGAATAGCCGACCCGCTTGTCGGTCGTATCGCAACCAGCGATCGTCAGTACTTCGCTATGGGCGCTCGCGCCCATGATTGTATGTCTCGTTCGGCCCTGACAGCGGCCATCCGCGCAATCCGTTCCGCAGTTGCCTGCTGCGAAAACAATGTCGGCGCCCGCGCGCGCCAGCGTCGAAACGACGACATTGAAGGGATGGTTCGGATTGTCGAGAAAGCGGCCAGGATGACCGGCCGGAAAATCCCAACTCGGGTGAAAAATGCCCCAGCTGTTCGTCGAAACGAGCGCTTTATATTTGCGCGCGCCAGTCGGCGAGAAGGCGACGCCCCAATTGACCAGCAGTTGAGCGAAACCCATCAGAGCGACGCTCAAGAAGCCGCCCATGACGCTGCCGCCAGGCGCGCTTCCTCGCAGAATGGGAAAGTCGAGCAATGTCGCCTTTGGCGCCGCGATGAGTGCGTCAAACGCGCACATTGTGCCATGTCCGACCGGGTGTGCGCCGGGCGCCGTCGGCACGCCCGGAGCCGACCAGGAATTTGCGGCGTCGAATTTCGGCGCAAAACCAAGCTTGGCTGTCAGATGAGGAAGGTTGATGCCCGTATCCATCACCGCGATCGCGACGCCATCGCCGCTTAATCCCTGGGCCGCGAGCGCAGCAACGTTCAGTTTGGCCGCAACGGCCGCAGCGTCCCCAACTGGAGGCGCGCCGCCGCAGGTGATGAAGGGTTCGATCCTCGGATCGGCGAAGAGCGGATTTCCGTCGGCCGTCGTTGGAATCGCTTCCGGGCTTTCGGCGTCGAGAAAACCGCGGACCGCGAAAGACTCTGAGCGCTCGGGCGCGAACGATTCGAGCGCCGGCTTGGCGGCGGCGCCTCCGAGCGGCACAGCCACAAAATTGGAATCCAGGGTAATGCCGCTTGGCGCGCGCGCCCGCGACAAGTCAGTCGGCGCCTTGCCTTCGAGGCCGGCGGCCGCCGATTCTTGCAATGGCTCCTGCTTGGGAAGAACGACAATGACGGGAATACGCATCATAAGGCTCCTTCAAATGAGAAAAAAAAATCGATTGGCTTCGACAACCGTCGCGAATGAAGGCCAAAATGAAAAAACGCGCGTCGTCGAGCAATCGGCTATATAACGTTTGGCGCGATCACCGGTTCCAGACGAAAGGCGCCGGCAGGGAAAAATCGAAGGGCGGCGCGAGGGAGCTTGAGAAAATGCGCGTCGTCGCCAAGCATGGCGAGTCCGACGCCCAGCATTCCCTGACCTATTACGCCATCGTCACAAGGTCGCGCCGCGTCGCGCCTGGCTGTCGATGACGCCGCTGACCGGCCGCACGCATGCGTGAGGCGCCTCTTGGAGCGCGTCAGGCGCTTCGGGCCTCATGCAAGGACTGATGATGTCTAAGGAGCCGACCGGCATCGACGCCGATTTCTTCGTCCCCGACGCCGAGCGCGACCCGGTGAAGGCCGCGCGCGACCCGGCGCGGGCCCTTCCGAAGCGCTTCTACAAAGAGGCGGTCGCCGCGCCGACGGAAGGCGGATACGGGATTTTCCTCGACGGCCGGCGGGTCAATACGCCGGCGAAGCGTCCGCTGGTCACGCCTTCGCGCGCGCTCGCCGAAGCGCTCGCCGGCGAGTGGGGGGGCCAGGGCGAGACGATCGATCCAGCGACGATGCCCCTGACGAAGCTCGTGAACACAGCGCTCGACGGGGTTGAGGCGCAAATGGCCGAAGTCGAAGCCGAGGTCGCCAAATATGCTGCTTCGGACCTCGTCTGTTACCGCGCTGGCGAGCCGGAAAGTTTGGCCGCGGCGCAATCCGCAGCGTGGGATCCGCTCGTCGCCTTCGCCCGCGACAGGCTCGGCGCCAAGCTCGCGCTGGCCGAAGGCGTCATGTTCGTTGAGCAGCCGCAGGAGGCGCGGGGCGCTATCGCCTGCGCCCTGCGCGCATATGTGGGCGAGGACGCCGGCGCGCCGTTCAGGCTCGCGGCTCTGCATGTGATGACCACGCTCACCGGTTCGGCGGTCATTGCTCTCGCGACGGCGCTGGGTGAACTGGACGCGGCCAGGGCCTGGGACGCCGCCAATGTTGACGAAGACTGGCAGATGCGCGCCTGGGGCGCGGACGCCGAAGCCATGGCTCGGCGGGCCGCGCGCTATCGCGAGTTGGACGCCGCCGCGACTGTGTCGCGACTTTCGACGCCGGAGTGAGGGACCCGCCCGAATTTCAGGCGCCTTCGTTCAAGGCTGCGGCCAAATTGCCTGCCGGGCGCTTCCTCTCTTGCTTTGCACAATGGCCTTTGTTACGGAACGCGCGGCCTGGAGTCGTTCTAAGGAAAACAGCCAAGGAAACGCTCCCGCGACCGGCCCTTGCCCCGCCGAAGTCGGACAAGACTCGATGCCCCTGCTGCTCGAACAATATCTGCCGCTGGTGATTTTCATCGCGCTTTCGGCGGTGATCGCCGGCGCCCTGCTCGTCGCGCCCTTCCTGCTGGCCTTCAAGGCGCCGGACCCCGAAAAAATGTCCGCCTATGAGTGCGGCTTCAACCCGTTCAATGACGCACGCATGAAATTCGACGTGCGCTTCTATCTCGTGTCTCTCCTTTTCATCGTCTTCGATCTCGAAGTGGCGTTTCTCTTTCCCTGGGCGGTGGCCTTCAAGGAAGCGGGCGCCTTCGGCTTCTGGTCGATGATGGTCTTCCTTGGCGTGCTCACCGTCGGCTTCGTCTACGAGTGGCGCAAGGGAGCTCTGGAATGGGATTGATCGAGAAGGAAGCCGCGCGCCAGACCCTGGTCGCGCCGCAGCCCAAAGGGCTGATCGATCCGCGCACCGGCAAGCCGGTCGGCTCGGACGACCCGTTCTTTCTACATCTCAACGACGAACTCGCGGACAAGGGGTTTTTCGTCACCGCGACCGACGACGTGATCAACTGGGCGCGCACCGGCTCGCTGATGTGGATGACCTTCGGCCTCGCCTGCTGCGCCGTCGAGATGATCCAGGCGGCGATGCCGCGCTATGATCTGGAGCGCTTCGGCTTCGCGCCGCGCGCCAGCCCGCGCCAGTCGGACTGCATCATCATCGCCGGCACGCTGACGAACAAGATGGCGCCTGCGCTGCGCAAGGTATACGACCAGATGCCGGAGCCGCGCTACGTGATCTCAATGGGCTCCTGCGCCAACGGCGGCGGCTACTATCACTATTCCTATTCGGTGGTGCGCGGCTGCGATCGCATCATTCCGGTCGACGTTTATGTGCCGGGATGCCCGCCTTCGGCCGAGGCGCTGGTCTACGGCATGCTGCTGCTGCAGAAGAAAATCCGGCGCACAGGCACGATCGAGCGGTAGCACGTGAAAGTGAAGGGGTGTCCGCCCTCGTCCTTCGAGACGCCCGCTTGCGCGGGCTCCTCAGGATGAAGGCGGGTTTGGGTCAAGCAATTTCCTGATCCTGAGCAGGCGGCGCAGCCGCCGTCGCGAAGGGCGAGGAAATTGCGCACGCCAAGGAATCCAGAATGTCGGCTGAATTGGAGACTCTCGGCGCGAAGATCAGCGGCGCCTTGCCCGGCGCGGTCACGGCCGTGAAGGTCGCCTATGGCGAACTCACGCTGACCGTGCACCGATCGCGTTGGCTCGAGGTTGCGACGCATCTGCGCGATGATCCGGACTGCCTCTTCGCCTGTTTCATCGACATCACCGCGGCGGACTTTCCCGAGCGCGCCGATCGTTTCGAGGTCGTCGCGCATCTTTTGTCGCCAAGGCACAATCGCCGAATTCGCATCAAGACGCCGGCGTCTGAAGATGCGCCAGTCGCCTCATTGACCACGCTCTATCCCGGCGCGGATTGGTTCGAGCGCGAAACTTACGATCTCTTCGGCGTGATTTTTTCCGGTCATCCCGATCTGCGCCGCATCATGACCGACTATGGCTTCGACGGTCATCCGCTGCGCAAGGACTTCCCGATGACCGGCTTCGTTGAAGTGCGCTACGACGACGAGCAGAAGCGCGTCGTCTATGAGCCGGTGCGGCTCAGCCAGGAATACCGCAATTTCGATTTCCTCTCGCCTTGGGAGGGCGTGCAATACGACCTTCCCGGCGACGAAAAGGCGAAGGGGCAGTCGTGAGTTGGCAGTCGGCAGTCGGCGATCGGCAGTAGGACAAGGGCGATCGTGCCGAGCGAGAGGCCGATAGAAGAGAACATCAGATCGTATCGCGATCTGCGGGTATGGAAGGAAGCGATGGACCTAGCTGTGGAATGCTACGCTTTGACCAAGGGATTTCCGAAGGAGGAGATCTTTGGTCTGACGTCGCAGATCAGGCGCGCAGCTGCTTCGGTTCCGGCCAATGTCGCTGAGGGCTACGGGCGTGATAGCGCAGGCCAATACGTCAATTTCCTGCGCACGGCCCAAGGCTCCTTGAAGGAATTGGAGACACATCTCCTATTGGCGGAGCGGATCGGCTTGCTCACGTCGAACGCAGTCGAGAAACCTCTCTCCAGATCGGAAGGCGTAGGAAAAATGCTGCGGGGCTTGATCCGATCGATCCAACGGTCGTCTAGCCCGACTGCCGAAGCCCGACTGCCGACTGCCGATGCGGCCGAAGGACGCAAGAAATGACCGACCAGCCCGCCCCCGCTTCACAAGGACTTCGCAATTTCAACATCAACTTCGGGCCGCAGCATCCGGCCGCGCATGGCGTGCTGCGCCTCATCCTCGAGTTGGACGGCGAGGTCGTCGAGCGAGTCGATCCGCATGTGGGCTTCCTGCATCGCGGCACCGAGAAGCTGATGGAGGCGCGCACCTATCTGCAGAACGTGCCCTATCTCGATCGGCTCGACTATTGCGCGCCGATGAATCAGGAGCATGCCTTCTGCCTTGCGATCGAGCGTTTGCTCGGCGTCGAGGTTCCGCGTCGCGGCCAGCTCATCCGCGTGCTTTACGCCGAGATCGGCCGCCTGCTGTCGCATTTGCTCAACGTCACCTCGCAGGCGATGGACGTCGGCGCGCTCACCCCGCCGTTATGGGGCTATGAAGAGCGCGAAAAGCTGATGGTGTTCTATGAGCGCGCCTCGGGCGCGCGCATGCACGCCAATTATTTCCGGCCCGGCGGCGTCGCGCGCGATCTGCCCGACCAGCTGGTCGAAGACATCGGCGCCTTTTGCGATCCGTTCCTGAAGGTCGTCGAGGATCTCGACGAACTCTTCATCGGCAACCGAATCTTCAAGCAGCGCAATGTCGACATCGGCGTCATCTCTCTCGAAGACGCCTGGAAATGGGGCTTCTCCGGGGTGATGGTGCGCGGCTCGGGCGCGGCCTGGGATCTGCGCAAGTCGCAGCCTTACGAATGCTACGAGGAGATGGAGTTCGACATTCCGGTCGGCAAGCATGGCGATTGCTACGACCGCGCCGTGATCCGAATGGAAGAGATGCGGCAGTCGACCTCGATCATGAAGCAGTGCGTCGAGAAGCTGATGCGCGCCGATGGCCGCGGCCCGGTGATGACGCAAAATCACAAGATCACGCCGCCGTCGCGCGGCGAGATGAAGCGGTCGATGGAAGCCTTGATCCATCATTTCAAGCTTTTTACTGAAGGCTTCCATGTGCCGGCCGGCGAAGTCTACGCCGCGGTCGAAGCGCCCAAGGGCGAATTTGGCGTCTATCTGGTGTCGGACGGCGGCGACAAGCCCTATCGCTGCAAACTGCGCGCGCCCGGCTTCGCGCATCTGTCCGCCATGGATTTTCTCTGCAAGAACCACATGCTCGCCGACGTCTCGGCGATATTGGGTTCGCTCGACATCGTTTTCGGGGAGGTCGATCGCTAATGTCCGTCCGTCGTCTCGCCGAAAAACAGACAGAGAGCTTCGAGTTCACGCCCGAGAACAAGGCGTGGCTCGACAAGCAAATCGCCAAATATCCCGACGGCCGACAGGCGTCCATGGTCGTGCCGGCGCTGTGGCAGGCGCAAAAGCAGAACGACAATTGGCTGCCGCAGGCTGCGATCGAAAACGTCGCCAACGCGCTCGGTATGGCGAAGATTCGCGTGCTCGAAATCGCGACCTTCTATTCGATGTTCAACCTGGAGCCGGTCGGCAAGTTTTTCATTCAGCTTTGCGGCACGACGCCGTGCCTGCTCGCCGGCTCCGATGACATCATCGACGTGCTGCAACGCAGGGTCGGTCCACAGCGGCGCGTGACCGACGACGGGCTGTTTTCCTGGCTCGAAGTCGAGTGCCTCGGCGCCTGCTGCAACGCGCCGATGGTGCAGATCAACGATGATTATTACGAGGACCTGACGGCCGAGAATTTCGAGAAGCTTCTCGACAATCTCGCCGCCGGTCGACCGGTGAAGACCGGCTCGCAGATCGGCCGCGTCTCTTCGGAGCCGGTCGGCAAGCTGACGAGTCTCACGTCGCTCTATGGCGACGGCGCGAAGTAGCGGAGGGAAGAGGAAAACCATGCTTTCCGACGCGGATCGAATTTTCACCAATCTTTACGGCCTCGGCGACAGATCGCTCGCCGGCGCACGAAAGCGCGGGCAGTGGGACAACACCAAGGCGCTCCTGGACAGGGGCCGCGACGCGATCATCAACGAGATCAAAGCGTCGGGTCTGCGCGGGCGCGGCGGCGCCGGCTTTTCCACGGGCCTCAAATGGTCCTTCATGCCGAAGGAAGTCGATCCCAAGCGGCCGCATTATCTCGTCATCAACGCCGACGAGTCGGAGCCCGGCACCTGCAAGGATCGCGAGATCATGCGCAACGATCCGCATACGCTGGTCGAAGGCGCGCTCGTCGCGAGCTATGCCATGGGCGCGCATGCCTGTTACATTTATATCCGCGGCGAGTTCATCGCCGAGCGGATCGCGCTTCAGAAAGCCGTCGACGAAGCTTATGAAGCGCGGCTGATCGGCAAGGACAATATTCACGGCTATCCTTTCGACCTTTATGTCCATCATGGCGCCGGCGCCTATATCTGTGGCGAGGAAACAGCGCTCCTTGAAAGCCTCGAGGGCAAGAAGGGCATGCCGCGCCTGAAGCCGCCGTTCCCGGCCAATGTCGGCCTTTACGGCTGCCCGACGACGGTCAACAACGTCGAGTCGATCGCCGTCGCGCCGACCATTCTGCGTCGCGGCGCCGCCTGGTTCGCCGGCATCGGCAGACCCAACAACACCGGCACCAAGCTTTTTTCGATCTCCGGCCACGTCAATCGGCCGTGCAATGTCGAAGAGGCGATGTCGATTCCGTTCCGCGAATTGATCGAGACACATTGCGGCGGCGTGCGCGGCGGTTGGGACAATCTGCTCGCTGTCATTCCCGGCGGGTCCTCGGTGCGCTGCGTGCCGTCCAGCGAAATCGTCGACTGCCCGATGGATTTCGACAGTCTGGTCGCGCTGAAGTCCGGCCTCGGCACGGCGGCGGTAATCGTCATGGACAAGTCGACCGACATCATCCGCGCCATCGCGCGACTCTCATACTTCTACAAGCACGAAAGCTGCGGCCAGTGCACGCCGTGCCGCGAGGGCACCGGCTGGATGTGGCGCGTCCTGCAGCGCATGGTCGAAGGCCGCGCGCACGGACGAGAAATTGACATGTTGTTCGATGTGTCGAAGCAGATCGAAGGCCATACCATCTGCGCGCTGGGCGACGCCGCGGCCTGGCCGGTGCAGGGACTTATCACGCACTTCCGCGACGTGATCGAAAAGCGCATCGATCAATATGCGGCCAATCCGCATCCCGATCCGATCCGCGTGGCGGCGGAGTGAGAAATATGGCCCAAGAACCTGACAATCTCGTTCTTGAGTTGTTGCGTGGGATGCGCGGGGACATTGCGGACCTTCGCGAAGGCATGCGTGGAATGCAGAACGACATTCGCGGCGTTCGCAACATGCAGGACAGTCATACCTTGCGTTTCGACTTTCTCGAAGAACGCATCGAGACGCTTCGCGAAGCGACGATGACCGCGCTTGGCTTTGCCGTGAACGCGGATGAAAAGCACAAGAAAATCGAAGTTCGCCTGGCGGAGCTGACCGAACGCGTCGAGAAATTGGAGAAGGCGAAGTGACCAAGATTCTCGTCGATGGCGTCGAAGTGGACGTGCCGGGAGACTTCACGCTGCTGCAGGCCTGCGAGCAGGCGGGCGTCGAGGTCCCGCGCTTTTGCTATCACGAGCGCCTGTCGATCGCCGGCAATTGCCGCATGTGCCTTGTCGAGGTGAAGGGCGGGCCGCCGAAGCCGCAGGCCTCCTGCGCCATGTCGGTGAAGGATTTGCGCCCCGGTCCGAACGGCGCGCCGCCTGAAGTCTTCACCAAATCGCCGATGGTGAAAAAGGCGCGCGAAGGGGTGATGGAGTTTCTGCTCATCAACCATCCGCTCGACTGCCCAATCTGCGATCAGGGCGGCGAATGCGATTTGCAGGATCAGGCGCTGGTCTTCGGCGTCGACAGTTCGCGCTATCACGAAAACAAGCGCGCGGTCGAAGACAAATATATCGGCGTCCTGGTCAAGACCGAGATGAACCGCTGCATCCATTGCACGCGTTGCGTCCGCTTCACGGCGGAAGTCGCCGGCACTGGCGATATGGGCGCGATCGGCCGCGGCGAGGATATGGAGATCACCACCTATCTCGAAAGCGCCATGACCTCGGAGCTCCAGGGCAATGTCGCCGATCTTTGTCCGGTCGGCGCGCTGCTGCCCAAGCCGCAAAGCTTCCGCGGCCGGCCCTGGGAATATCAGAAGACCGAGACGATCGACGTGATGGACGCGCTGGGCTCGGCGATCCGCGTCGACTCGCGCGGGCGCGAAGTCATGCGCATTCTGCCGCGCATCAACGACCTCGTGAACGAGGAGTGGATTTCCGACAAGACGCGCCAGATCGTCGACGGACTGAAGACCCAGCGTCTCGACCGGCCCTATATCCGTGAGAACGGGCGGCTTCGTCCCGCCTCCTGGCAGGAGGCGCTCGCCGCCGTCGCTGCAAAGACGAAAGCGACGTCGCCGTCGCGCATTGGCGCGCTTGTCGGCGATCTCGCCGCAGTTGAAGAAACCTTCGCGCTGAAGGCCCTTGCCGAGCAGCTTGGAACGCCGAACCTCGATTGCCGCCAGGACGGCGCCAAGCTCAATCCGAAATTCGGCCGCGCCTCTTATCTCTTCAATGCGACGGTCGTCGGTATCGAACAGGCCGACGCGGCACTGATCATCGGCGCCAATCCGCGCAAGGAATCGCCTGTTCTCAACGCGCGACTCCGCAAGCGCTGGCTGAAGGGCGACTTCAAGGTTTCGCTTGTCGGCGAGCGCGCCGATCTGACCTATGGTTACGACTACCTCGGCGCCGGTCCCGATTCGCTGTTGCAGTTCATCCGATCCGCGAAGCCTGCGGAGAAGCTGCTCGTCATCGTCGGGCAGGGCGCGTTAGCGCGCGACGACGGCGAGGCGACTCTCACGCTCGCCGCTCAGGCGGCGCAAAATCTCGGCGGCCTCGGCGAGGGCTGGAACGGATTTTCGGTGCTGCATACGGCGGCCGCGCGCGTCGGCGCGCTCGATCTCGGCTTCACGCCGGGCGCAGGCGGATTGGATGCGCGCGCCATGGCGAAGGCCGGCGCGCTCGATCTCATCTTTAACCTCGGCGCCGACGAACTCGCGATCGAGCCCGGCGCCTTTGTCGTATACATCGGCACGCATGGCGACCGCGGCGCGCATCGCGCCGACGTGATCCTGCCCGGCGCGGCCTATACGGAAAAGTCGGGCCTTTACGTCAACACGGAAGGCCGCGTGCAGCGCGCGTTTCGCGTCGTCTTCCCGCCCGGAGAAGCGCGCGAGGACTGGGCGGTGTTGCGCGCGCTTTCAGGCGCGCTCGGCAATCCGCTGCCCTTCGACTCGCTCGCGGCGCTGCGCCGCCGGCTCGTCGAGGCGCATCCCCACTTCGCGCATGTGGATGAGATCGCCTCGGGCGACGCCGCGCAGGTCATGGCTCTCGCCAATCATCCGGCGGTGGCGATGAAGGACGCCTTCGTTCCGGCGATCGCGAATTTCTACTTCACCAATCCGATCGCCCGCGCGTCGGCGGTCATGGCGGAATGTTCGGCGCTGGCGCAGGGCCGGCTTGCGGAAGCGGCGGAATAGGAGCTTTGGACGTGAGCGACGGTTGGATGAGCGCCATTTCAGATTTCTTCATCGCGTATCCGCTTCTTCTCGCGCTCGTGAAGAGCGTTCTGCTGGCGGTCGCGCTGCTTATCTATGTGGCGTACGTCATCCTCGCCGACCGCAAGATCTGGGCGGCGGTGCAGCTGCGGCGCGGTCCCAATGTCGTCGGCCCCTGGGGGCTGCTGCAGAGCTTCGCGGATTTCATCAAATTCGCGCTCAAGGAGCCGGTGATTCCGGACGTCGCCAACAAGGGCATTTTTCTCTTCGCGCCCTTCATCATGGCGACGCTGTCGATCGCCGCCTGGGCGGTCATTCCGGTCGCCGACGGCTGGGCGGTCGGCGACATCAACGTCGGCATCCTTTACATTTTCGCGCTGTCCTCGCTCGGCGTTTACGGCGTCATCATGGGCGGCTGGGCGTCGAACTCGAAATATCCGTTTCTTTCGGCGCTGCGGTCGGCGGCGCAGATGGTCTCCTATGAGGTTTCGATCGGCTTCGTGATCATCACGGTGCTGCTCTGCGCCGGTTCGCTCAATCTGACCGACATCGTCGCCGCGCAGGATACGCCGTTCGGCATGGCCGGCTGGTACTGGCTGCGCCTCTTCCCGATGTTCGTCATCTTCTTCGTCTCGGCGCTCGCCGAGACCAATCGTCCGCCGTTCGATCTCGTCGAGGCGGAATCGGAGCTCGTCGCCGGATTCATGATCGAATATTCGGCGACGCCGTATGTTCTGTTCATGCTCGCCGAATATGTGGCGATCGTCACGATGTGCGCGCTGCTGACGATCCTGTTCTTCGGCGGCTGGCTGCCGCCGATCAAGATCGCGCCGTTCACCTATGTGCCGGGCGTGATCTGGTTCGTGCTGAAGGTGAGCTTCTTCTTCTTCTTCTTCGCCATGGTGAAGGCTTTCGTGCCGCGCTATCGCTACGATCAGCTGATGCGTCTGGGCTGGAAAGTCTTTCTGCCGATCTCCCTCGCCATGGTCATCATCGTCGCCGCCGTCCTGCAGTTCTGGCCGGCGGGACCGGCAGGCGTTTGAGGCTGTCATGAAACTCGATCAAGCCGCCAAGTCGCTTTTCCTTTCGGAGTTCGTCGGCGCATTCCTGCTGTCGATGCGCTACTTCTTCAAGCCGAAAGCGACGATCAACTATCCGCATGAGAAGAATCCGCAATCGCCGCGCTACCGGGGCGAACATGCGCTGCGCCGTTATCCCAACGGCGAGGAGCGCTGCATCGCCTGCAAGCTCTGCGAGGCGATCTGTCCGGCGCAGGCCATCACCATCGAAGCCGGACCGCGCCGCAACGACGGTACCCGCCGCACGACGCGCTACGACATCGACATGGTGAAATGCATCTATTGCGGCTACTGCCAGGAGGCCTGTCCGGTCGATGCGATCGTCGAGGGGCCGAATTCGGAATTCTCGGTCGAGACGCGCGAGGAGCTTTACTACACCAAGGAGCGTCTGCTCGAGAACGGCGACCGCTGGGAGCGCGAGATCGCGCGCAACATCGCAATGGACGCGCAATACAGGTAACTCGAAGAGACGCGAACGAACACGCCGTATCGGCGGAGCAAGGACAAAGAACGTGCAGGCCGTATTTTTTTACCTATTCGCGTCGATCATGATCGCCTCGGCGGGCGTCGTCATCTTCGCGCGCAATCCGGTGCATTCGGTGCTCTTTCTCATCCTCGCCTTCTGCAACGGCGCGGGACTGTTCCTGCTCGCCGGCGCTGAATTTCTGGCGATGATCCTCATCGTCGTCTATGTCGGCGCGGTCGCGGTGCTGTTTCTGTTCGTCGTCATGATGCTCGACGTCGACTTCGCCGAGCTGAAGCAGGGCTTCATCAAATATCTGCCAGTTGGCGTGGCGGTCGGAATCGTCGTGCTCGCGGAATTGGGCATGGTGGCGATCGGCTGGACTTCGGCGCCCTCGGCCGCGGACGCCGTCGCCAATCCGATCATTCCGCAAATGAGCAACACCGCGGCGCTCGGACAGATCCTCTACACGAAATATGTGATCTTCTTTCAGGCCTCGGCCCTGGTGCTGCTTACCGCGATGATCGGCGCGATCGTGCTGACACTCCATCACAAGCCCAATATCAAGCGCCAGAAGATCGAGGAGCAGAACGCCCGCACGCGCGAGAACGTGATCGAAATCAAGAAAGTTCCGTTCCGGACCGGCGTCTAACGAGGACATCCATGCTGACCATCGGCCTTACGCATTACCTCGTCGTCGCGGCGATCCTGTTCACGCTCGGCATCGCCGGAATCATCCTCAACCGCAAGAACATCATCGTTATCCTCATGTCGGTCGAACTGATTCTTCTTTCGGTCAATCTGAACTTCGTCGCCTTCTCGCAGTCGCTGTCCGATCTCACCGGTCAGGTGTTCGCGCTCTTCGTGCTCACCGTGGCGGCGGCCGAGGCGGCGATCGGCCTCGCGATCCTCGTCGCCTTCTATCGCAATCGCGGCACGATCGCGGTCGAAGACATCAATTCCTTGAAGGGCTGACCCGGAATGATTTACGCCATCGTCTTTCTTCCGCTCGTCGGCTTTCTGATCGCAGGCGCGTTCGGTCCCTGGATCGGGGCGCGCGCCTCGGAATTCGTCACGACCAGCCTGTTGATGATCTGCGCCGTATTGTCGTGGATCGTCTTTTTCAACGTCGCGCTCGGCCATGACCACGGCTATGCGCCGATCATCGGCAACTGGATGACCGTCGGCGCGCTCAAGATCAATTGGGCGCTGCGGGTCGATACGCTGACGGCGGTGATGCTGGTCGTCGTCAATACGGTGTCGAGCCTCGTGCATCTTTATTCGATCGGCTACATGCATGAGGATCCGGATCGTCCGCGCTTCTTCGCCTATCTGTCTCTCTTCACCTTCGCCATGCTGATGCTGGTGACGGCCGATAATCTCGTTCAGATGTTCTTCGGCTGGGAAGGCGTCGGACTCGCCTCCTATCTCCTCATCGGCTTCTGGTATCAGAAGCCTTCGGCGAACGCGGCGGCGATCAAGGCGTTCGTCGTCAACCGCGTCGGCGACTTCGGCTTTGCGCTCGGCATTTTCCTCGTCTTTCAGTTGACGAAGTCGCTCACCTTCGACGAAGTCTTCGCCGCCGTGCCGGGCCTCGAAGGCGAGAAGATTCTCGCCTTCGGGCTGAACGTCGATGCGCTGACGCTTGCGGCCTTCCTGCTCTTCATCGGCGCCATGGGCAAGTCGGCGCAGTTCTTCCTGCACACATGGTTGCCGGACGCGATGGAAGGTCCGACGCCGGTTTCGGCGCTCATCCACGCCGCGACCATGGTGACCGCGGGCGTCTTCATGGTCGCGCGTCTGTCGCCGATTTTCGAATATGCGCCGGCCGCGCTCGCCTTCGTCACCATCATTGGGGCGGTGACCGCCTTTTTTGCCGCGACCGTCGGTCTCGTCCAAAACGACATCAAGCGCGTGATCGCCTATTCGACCTGTTCGCAGCTCGGCTACATGTTCGTCGCCGAAGGGGTCGGCGCCTATTCGCTCGGCATCTTCCATCTCTTCACCCACGCCTTCTTCAAGGCGCTGCTGTTTCTTGGCGCGGGCTCGGTCATTCACGCGATGCATCATGAGCAGGACATGCGCAACATGGGCGGCCTGCGGAAGGACATACCGTTCACCTTCGCGATGATGACGATCGGCACGCTGGCGCTGACAGGCTTCCCTTATACGGCGGGCTACTTCTCCAAGGACGGCATCATCGAGGCGGCCTTCGCCGCCGGCGAACATCACACGACGGCGATGATCGGCTTCATCTCGACCGTCGTCGCCGCGGGATTGACCTCGTATTATTCGTGGCGTCTGGTGTTCATGACCTTCTTCGGCCATCGCCATGCGCATGAGGTCGCGGTCAACCATTCGCATGACGAACCAGCGACCAAGGACGATCATGCGCACAGCCACGACGATCACGGACATGACGATCACGGACATCATGCGCCGCATGAATCGCCGCTGACGATGCTGATTCCGCTGGCGGTGCTCGCAGTCGGGGCGCTTGGCGCGGGCTATGTCTTCGAGCCGGATTTCGCGGGCCACGCCTACGCCGAGTTCTGGAAGGGCGCGATTTTTACCGGCGAGCACAACGAGATTCTACATGAGATGCACGCCATCCCCGCATGGGCCGGCTATGCGCCGACCGCGATGATGGTTTTGGGTTTCCTCGTCTCGCTCTATGTCTATGTGCTGAAGCCCGGAACCGCGCAGGCGCTGGCGCGAGCCTTCCCGCGTCTTTACCGATTCCTGCTCAACAAATGGTATTTCGACGAGCTCTACGACTTCCTGTTCGTTCGGCCGGCCTTCGCCATCGGCCGGCTGTTCTGGAAGGGCGTCGACGGCGCGATCATCGACGGTCTGGGACCCGACGGCGTCGCGGCGCGGGTCGCCGACGGCGCGCGGTTCGCCGTGCGTCTGGAGACCGGCTACGTCTACCATTACGCATTCGCCATGCTCATCGGCGTCGCGGCCGTCGCCACTTATTTCATCGCCGGAGGATTGCGCTGATGTTCGGTTTCGGCATTCTCTCCGGGGTCGTTTTCCTGCCGCTGGTCGGCGTCGCCTTCCTGCTCACCCAGAAGGGCGACGATGAAGCGAGCCTGCGCAATATCCGCTGGGCGACGCTCGCGACCACGCTGGCCACCTTTGCTCTGTCGCTTTTCATCTGGTCGGGGTTCGATACGACGACCGCGGCCTTTCAATTCGTCGAGGAGAAAAGCTGGTTCGGCTCGGGCCTCGTCTACAAGATGGGCGTCGATGGCTTTTCGATGCCCTTCGTTCTCCTGACGACATTCCTGATGCCCTTCGCCATTCTCGCCTCGTGGACTTCGGTCGAGAAGCGCGTCAAGGAATATATGATCGCCTTCCTCGTGCTCGAGACGCTGATGGTCGGCGTGTTCTGCGCGCTCGATCTCGTGCTGTTCTATCTCTTCTTCGAGGGCGGCCTTATCCCGATGTTCCTCATCATCGGCATTTGGGGCGGCAAGCGTCGCGTCTATGCGAGCTTCAAATTCTTTCTCTATACGCTCGTCGGCTCGCTTCTCATGCTAGTCGCGATCCTCGCCATGTATGGCAAGGCCGGCACGACCGACATCGCCGTGCTGCTGAGGACGGATTTCCCCAAGGAGATGCAAACCTGGCTCTGGCTCGCCTTCTTCGCCTCCTTCGCGGTGAAGATGCCGATGTGGCCGGTGCACACCTGGCTGCCTGACGCCCACGTCGAGGCGCCGACGGCTGGCTCGGTGATTCTTGCGGCGATTCTCCTGAAAATGGGCGGCTACGGCTTCATCCGCTTTTCGCTGCCGATGTTTCCGGACGCCTCGACCCATTTCGCGCCGCTCATTTACGCGCTTTCGGTGATCGCGATCGTCTACACCTCGCTCGTCGCGCTGGTTCAGGAAGACATCAAGAAGCTCATCGCCTATTCGTCCGTGGCGCATATGGGCTATGTCACGATGGGCCTCTTCACGCTCAATCCTCAGGGCGTGCAGGGCGCGATCTTCCAGATGATCAGCCACGGCTTCGTCTCCGGCGCCCTGTTCCTTTGCGTCGGCGTGATCTACGACCGCATGCATACGCGGGAAATCGCGGCCTATGGCGGCCTCGTCAACCGCATGCCGGTCTACGCCTTCGTCTTCATGCTGTTCACCATGGCCAATGTCGGCCTGCCGGGGACGACGGGCTTCATCGGCGAATTCCTGTCGCTGACCGGCGCCTTCCAGGCGAACACTTGGGTCGCGCTGCTTGCGACGAGCGGCGTCATCTTCTCCGCCGCTTACGCGCTTTATCTTTACCGTCGCGTGGTCTTCGGCGCCTTGGAGAAGGCGAGCCTGATGAACATCACCGATCTCACGGCGCGTGAGATCGCGATCTTCACGCCGCTCGTGCTGCTCACGATCTATTACGGCGTGCAGCCGCAGCCGATCTTAAGCGCGACGCAGGCGTCAGTCGACAATCTCATCCAGACCCATACGGCGCTCATCGACGCGATTAAGCTCGCAGCCGCTGGCCAATGACGGATCGCTGACGATGCCTTTCTTCGTTCAACTCGCGCATCATTTCCTTCCCGAGACCATCCTCGCGGTGGGCGTGATGGTTCTCATCCTGATCGGCGCCTGGCGCGGCGAGCGCGGTTTCGGCCTCGTTGACGAAATGGCGGTCGGAATCCTGGGTCTTGCCCTGGTGACGATCGCGTTGTCGAAAACCCCCGATGCCAGCGTTTTCGACGGGGCCTATATCGATGACGGCTTTGCGCGCTTCATGAAGGCGCTGACCCTTATCGGCGCGATGGCGTCGATATTGATGTCGGTCGACTGGCTGCAGCGCAACGGGCTCGAAAAATTCGAATATCCGGTGCTCATCATTCTCTCGACGCTCGGCATGTTGCTGCTGATTTCGGCCGATAATCTGATCGCGTTCTATCTCGGCCTCGAGTTGATGTCGCTCGCTCTCTATGTCATGGCCGCCTTTGCGCGCGACGATGGCAAATCGTCGGAGGCGGGGCTGAAATATTTCGTTCTCGGCGCGCTCTCATCGGGCATGATGCTCTATGGCGCGTCGCTGCTCTATGGCTTCGCCGGAACAGTGTCGTTCACCGGCATCGCCGCCGTCGTCTCGTCCTCGGCGCCGATCGGCGTGATTTTCGGACTTGTCTTCGTCCTGGCCGCCCTCGCGTTTAAAATGTCGGCGGCGCCTTTCCATATGTGGACGCCCGACGTCTATCAGGGCGCGCCGACTCCGGTTACCGCCTTCTTCGCCTCCGCCGCCAAGATGGCGGCAGTTGCGATTACCCTGCGCCTTGTCTTCACCGCCTTTCCGGGCGTGAAGGACCAGTGGCGCCAGATCGTCGTTTTCATCTCCATCGCATCGATGCTGCTCGGCTCTTTCGCGGCCATCGGCCAGGAGAACATCAAGCGGCTGATGGCCTATTCCTCGATCGGGCACATGGGCTTTGCGCTGATCGGTCTCGCCGCCGCCGACGAGGCGGGCGTGCGCGGCGTCGCGATTTATCTGACGATCTATCTGATCATGACTCTCGGCACATTCGCCGCCATTCTGGCCATGCGCGTGCAAGGCCGATATGTCGAGAACGTCTCCGATCTCGCCGGCCTGTCGCGCACCAATGGCTGGATGGCGTTTTTCCTGGCGATGCTGATGTTCTCGCTCGCCGGCGTGCCGCCGCTGGCCGGCTTTTTCGCGAAATATTACGTGCTTCTCGCCGCGGTCGACGCAGGGCTCTTCGGCCTTGCGGTGATCGGCGTTTTAGCCAGCGCGGTCGCGGCCTACTATTATTTGCGGGTCGTGAAGGTCATGTATTTCGACGAGCCGGCGCCGGCCTTCGATCGCGCGCCGATGGCGGTCCGCGCCGTGCTCGCCGTCTCGACGCTGGCGCTGCTCGGATTTTGGGTCTATCCCACGCCGGTCATGGATGCGGCGGCGGCCGCGGCCAAATCGCTTTTCTAGGAAGGACACGCGCGCTTGGAGCTTGGATCACTGTCGCGCGCCCGCGGCGTGCGCCTCCTGGCGTTGGACAGCGTCGATTCAACCAATGACGAAGCCCGCCGCCTGATCGAGACGGGCGAGCGCGGGCCGCTATGGGTCGTCGCCGCGCGTCAAACCCGCGGCCATGGCCGCCTTGGACGCGAATGGATTTCGCCGGCGGGCAATCTCCATGCGAGCTTCATTCTCAGCGATTTCGGCGAGAGCGCCGTCGCGCCGCAGCTCGGCTTTGTCGCAGCCGTCGCGGCGCTGCGCGCGCTGCGCGCCGCTACGGGCGAAGCGAGCCGCTTCGCGCTCAAATGGCCGAATGACGTGCTGCTCGACGGCGCCAAGCTCGGCGGAATTTTGCTTGAGAATATTGTCGCGCCGACCGGTGACACGCGCGCGCCGCGCGCCGCGGTCGCGATCATCGGCATTGGCGTCAATTGCGTCGAGGCGCCGAAGGGGCTGCCGTTTGAAGCGGGCGTGTTGACGTCGATCGGCGCGCACGCGCCCGACGCCGCGGCGCTCTTTGCCCATCTCTCCGACGCGCTCGTCGAAACGCTCGACCTTTGGCGCGGCGGCGAGGGTTTCGCTCGACTCCGCGAGACGTGGCTCAAGGACGCCGCCTATCTCGGCGCCGATATTCGCGTCGAGCTGCCGCGCGAGACCGTCGAGGGGCGCTTTGCGACGATCGACGCGACCGGCCGGCTGGTGCTGGCGACGCCAGGCGGCGAGCGCGTCGTGGAAGCCGGCGACGTCACGCTCGGGCCGCGGCGGATCGCGTCGGGAGGCGTCGCATGACGACGCCCGAAACCGACCTCGTGTTCCTGCCGCTTGGCGGGCTCGGCGAAGTCGGCATGAACATGGCGCTCTATGGCTATGGCCCGCCGCAGAAGCGCAAATGGCTGATGGTCGATTGCGGCCTGGGCTTTCCCGGCCCCGAGTTGCCCGGCGTCGATCTTGTCTTTCCCGATATCGCCTTCGTCGAGAAGATCGCGCGCGATCTCGTCGGCATTTGCATCACTCATGCGCATGAGGATCATATCGGCGGGCTCGCGACATTGTGGCCCCGACTCAACTGCAAGGTCTTCGCCACGCCTTTTGCGGCGGGTCTCCTCGAAGTGCGGCGGCTGAGCGAACCCGGCGCGCCGAAAATCGACATCGCCCTGACGCATGCCGGCGCAAAGCTCGATCTCGATCCATTCGAGGTCGAATATGTCGCGGTCGCCCACTCGATTCCGGAAGCGAATGCGCTGGCCATCCGCACGCCGCTCGGCCTGCTGCTTCATACCGGCGACTGGAAGATTGATCCGGAGCCCGGCGTTGGGACCCGCATCGACGAGGCGCGGCTGCGTGCGCTCGGCGATGAGGGCGTTACCGCGCTCATCTGCGACTCGACCAATATCCTGCGCGAAGGCGACAGTTTCTCTGAGGCCGACGTCGCGCGCACGCTGCGCACGCTGATCGCCGAAGCGTCGGGCCGTGTGCTGGTGACGACCTTCGCCTCCAATATCGCGCGGCTGCGCGCCATCGCCGAGGCGGCGCAGGCGTGCGGGCGCACCGTCGTCGTCGCGGGGCGGGCGATGGATCGCGCCATTCAGGTGGCGCGAGACTGCGGCTATCTCGACGGCTTGCCGGGCTTTCAGGCACCGGAACTGCTGCCGACGCTGCCGCGCGACAAGATCGTAGTCATCGCTACCGGCAGCCAGGGCGAAACCCGCGCCGCCATGGCGCGGGCGGCGGCGAACGATCATCCGGCGATCAAGCTGGTTTCCGGCGATCGGGTGATTTTTTCATCGCGCGTCATTCCGGGAAATGCGCGCGACGTCTTTCGCGTCATCAACAATCTGTGCGATCTCGGCGTCGAGGTCATCACCGACCACGACCATCTCGTGCATTGCTCCGGCCATCCGCGCCGCGGCGAGGTCGCGCAAATGTATGAGTGGATCCGGCCGCAGATCGCCGTGCCGGCGCATGGCGAGGCGCATCATTTGACCGAACATGCGGTTTTCGCGAGAGCGCATGGCGCTTCGCAAGTCGTTTCGGCGCGCAATGGCGACATCGTGCGCTTGGCGCCCGGCGCGCCGGGCGTGATCGGCGAGGCGCCGCACGGACGGCTGATGAAGGACGGCGATGTCGTCATCAACGAGGACGACGGCGCCGTGCGCGACCGCGCGCGGCTTTCGTTCGCCGGCGTCGTTTCCATCGCGCTCGCCGTCGATCGCAAGGGCGAACTCGTCGGCGATCCTGACGTCGTCTTCGCCGGCGTGCCGAAACGCGGCAAATTCGGCGAGGACATGGGCGACGTCATCGACGAGGCGCTGTTCGCGGCGTTCGAGGGCTTATCGCGCGGACGACGCCGCGACGCCGACGCCGTTTCAACGGCCATCGAGCGCGCCGTGCGCGGCGCGGTCGCGTCGGTCTGGGGCAAGAAGCCCACGGTTCATGTGATGGTCGTCGCCGCCTGAGCGCGCGAAAACGCGCTGAGGCGGACTGGCTTAAAAGGCGTAAAACTTCTGCGTCTTGCCGTCAGTCGTCGTGATCGTGAATCCGCTGACGTAAAAGCAGTCATGCGCGCCCGGCAGCTTGAACTTTTCGTCTTTCTTCATGACCTTGCCGTAAATCTTGGAACTTGTTGGCGCAGCGCATTCGCCGCCGTCGATTGACACGGCTTTGACGGCGACCTTGTCTTTCTTGACCTTGCATTCGACTTCGCCGTCGAATTTTTTGTTGCAGTCGAACGCTTCGTCTCCCGCCCAGGCGATGGTCGGCGACAGAAGAATTGCAGCGAGAAGCAGAAGTTTTTTCATGAGTTGCTCCATCATTTGCTGAGCAGGCGCGCGCGTCAAACAGCGCCTGAGAAACAGAGGCCCGCTTCGCCCAGCCGGCAGGTCGGCAGTTTTCCCAAGCACGGAAGCATAAAGGTTATGTGACAATGTCCGGCCTTTCGCTTTGGCGAAGCCGTCGCCCTTCTTTTCAGTCGCGGCGGCGGGGCCGGGCGGATACGCTGGAGGTGGAGCGAATCGCGCATGGACGGTCGGCCCAGCTATTACGAATTCTTCGCCGGCGGGGGCATGGCCCGCGCCGGGCTCGGCGAGGGCTGGCGTTGCCTCTTCGCCAATGATTTCGACCGCAAGAAAGCCGAGAGCTACCGCGCCAATTGGGGTGGGGAGGAACTTTGCGTCGGCGACGTGCGTGACTTATCCACAGCGCAATTGCCCGGCCGCGCCGATCTCGTCTGGGCGTCCTTCCCCTGTCAGGATTTGTCGCTCGCCGGCGCCGGCGCCGGATTGAAGGGCGAGCGGTCGGGGACGTTCTGGCCTTTCTGGGCTTTGATGAAAGAGTTGCGCAGGGAGGGGCGCGCGCCCTCGCTGATCGTTCTTGAAAATGTCTGCGGCGCGCTCACCTCGCATGGCGGCAAGGATTTCACCGAAATCTGCAAAGCGCTGGCCCAGGAGGGCTACAGATTCGGCGCGCTGGTCATCGACGCGGCGCTGTTCGTTCCGCAATCGCGTCCACGGCTCTTCATTGTGGCCGTGCGAAAGGATGTGGCGATATCAATTTCTCTCGCCCCTTCACATTCCGGGGCAGGAAGCGCCTTCCATACGCGCGCATTGCTGACGGCATATGAGCGATTGCCGCGAAGGCTGAGCGAGGACTGGCTCTGGTGGCGCCTGCCCGCGCCGCCGTCGCGCAACACGAAGCTCGCGCAGATCATTGAAGATGCGCCGCGCGATGTCGACTGGCACAGCGGCGCCGAGACGAAGGCGCTCATCGCTATGATGAGCGAGGTCAATCTTGCGAAAATCGAAGAGGCGAAGCGCGCCGGCCGCAAAATGGTTGGAACGCTCTATCGCCGCACACGCTATCAGAATGGCGTCAAAATGCAGCGCGCCGAAGCGCGTTTCGACGATATCGCCGGTTGCCTGCGCACGCCGGCGGGCGGCTCAAGTCGGCAGTATGTGCTGGTGGTCAATAAGGGCAGGGTGCGCTCGCGGTTGATGTCGGCGCGGGAGACTGCGGCGCTGATGGGGCTGCCGGACGAATACATTCTGCCGGAGAATTACAACGAGGCCTATCACTTAACGGGTGACGGTGTCGTTGTTTCGGTAGTGCAGTACATATCGGAGCATATCCTAAAGCCTTTGTTTCCCGTTCCAAATGTCAAGAACAGTAGAGATGCAGCATGACAATTACGCCATGCGAAAAGAATCCCGAGTTGAAGCAGCGCATTGAGGAATTCGCTGAAATCCTTAAGACCAAGGCCCATCTTCTCGCTAATTTTGGTTTGTCGGAAAGCGACTTTTATAACTCTGGTTTGTTTAGGGGTTCCATTGAGCGAGTCCGTGGGCAGTTCTCTGCAACAATGCGTGAGAAACGAGAATTCGTTAGGCGCGTTCTGAGTTTCATGGAGGACAATAAATTCATAAGATCCTTTGAATCATCCGGCGGTCGAAATCGATATGACTACACAGTTGAACTCCCAAGCGGCAAAACCGCCGTCATCGAATTAAAGGGAGGATTGGACGGGAATAATACAAACATATTCGAGCGCCCGGCTCACGCGAACGAACTGATCGTTTGGAGCGTCAGCACCAATCAGGGAGGCGATCCTCGCAGAAACGTTTGGTCAGGGTTGCATACTCGCTTAAGCGCGGAAATGATTTCGAATAACAAGCGTGTCGATGGACTTATTGTATGGGACTGGGTTTGTGGAACGCTTGGCCGTAAGTGCCCGAAGCTCGCAGGAGATTCTTTCAGAAAAACAGTGGTCGCTCAGTTTGAATTGCCACCACCTTGCATCTATCTGTTGCCTGCAACAATTCCTGAGGTGAGGAACAATCCGACGCCAACGGCGCAGGCATTGAGCAGCGTTGAGATATTGGAGGCGTTTCATCAGTGTTTTAAGGGCGAGCCAGATGAAGTGAACTATGTAGATTTCGAGGTCGCCTATCGTGGCGCGGATACCATTCGTAGAACGACTGTCCGACGAGGCGGACATATTGTCCAACAATCTGAGTTCTCGCCAATTCAACGCAGGTAGCGTGCAGTGATGGAGACGCGCGAACGCCGCTCCGCCATCATGCGCGCGGTGAAGGGGCGCGACACTGCGCCCGAACTCGCCGTGCGGGCGATGCTGAGAACATTCGCGCCGTTCTATCGGCTCCATCGCAGGGACGTTCCGGGCAATCCCGATATCGCCTACGTCGGCCGCAAGCTTGCGATCTTCGTTCACGGCTGTTTCTGGCACGGGCATGATTGCGCGCGCGGCGCGCGCATGCCGAAAGCCAACGCCGACTATTGGCGCGCGAAGATCGCCAGAAACGTCGCGCGCGACGCGGCGCATCGCGAAAAGCTGGCGGCGCTGGGCTGGCGCGCGCTCACGATCTGGGAATGCGAATTGAAGGACGCAGCGGCGACGGAGAAGAAGCTGCGCGCATTTCTGGGGTAGGGGGCGCATACCTCCCCTCGCGGGGTGGTCGCGCCGCAGGCGCGAGGCTTTCACCCCACCCGGTTCGCTTCGCGAACCACCCTCCCCTTTACGGGGATCGTTGCGAAATTGGCGTTTCGGGCAGCGGCTTCGATTGATGGGTGGTTCTCCCATTGGGCTCTCTCGTCGCGCTGTGTTGGCGTGAAGGGCGCATCAGACCCCATTTC
>Ga0194113_10001250_pt1 | contig 34886 bp, 29 predicted proteins | sample TA2MahC200mmetaG_FD_146193 | JGI IMG/M metagenome (GOLD analysis project Ga0194113, IMG submission 146193) | Freshwater microbial communities from Lake Tanganyika, Tanzania - TA2015017 Mahale Deep Cast 200m | ecosystem: Environmental > Aquatic > Freshwater > Lake | place: Tanzania: Lake... | reverse complement strand
TGTTGACTGAGTTTATGCAAGCACTCAAGCTCAACACAAAAAACGAAATCAAGCGAGACGACATTACATCAGCAAGAAGTTATAACGATTACCGAATTAAATTGTGAAAAGCAAAAAAAGAAAAGTTTGGTTCATGATTTAGTCCTTTATTTAGACTTCCGAAGTCTTCAAGACTTCGGAAGTCTAATAAATACTCAGAAACCGAGTTTCTCCAAAGAAAATCGGTTACATCCCCACCACCGCTATCCGTTTACCTTCGTACTCTACCTCTTTCCAGTAGAGCTTTTCCTCCCAGCTTTTCGTTTTGCTTAGGTCAAAAATAACTAAATACCCTCTTTTCAAATCCAGTTGGTCAAGATATCGATTAAGCTGTTCCAAACCTTCAGATTCGGTATAATTGTCATAGTAGAGCTTGAGTTCCAATGCGTGCATGTCGCCCTGATATTTCACGCATAAATCGGCTCTCCCTGAACCGACGGCAAACTCCCGCTCTATTGCGCCGCCGGTGTTGACAACCCGATGCAAATAGGCTTGCAGAAGCAGTTGCGGACCAGCTTCTCTGTAATCGAAGCGTTCTACCCAACTTTCCGCATGACGGCGGAAAAACTTCTGAAATCCCTTCAAAAACTCGTCCATGTTGAGTTTGCCATCGGGTTTGATATACCAACTCTCCTCAATATACATCATCTGCTGAGATGCCCAGGTGAGCGCTCTGGGGATAACTTCGTTATATATCGGATTGGCTATTTCCACCCTTCCTCTGTCATTTCGGATAAGCCCAAGGTCTTTGACATACATGATATCGTCTTCTATTGGGTCATCTTGAGTAGACTCGCCTGTGAGTATAGGAATAATCACACGCTTGACTCTTTCTTCGCGCAGTTTGTCTATGAGCGAATCAAGATGGGTATCGCGTCTTAAAATCAGTTCCTCTTTGGCTTGCAGAATATGCTCGACAGTAACCGGGACGGAATAATTCTTCTTTAAAATTTTGTAAACCACCTGCGCGGCTAAAGCATTGACCAGCCAGGGTTGTCCGCCGGTAAGCTCAAATGCTTTTTGAATAGCTTCTTCGCTGAAGATTTGACCGGTTCCGTCCGTATGTTGTTTATATAGAGACGCAATCTCTTCGCCGGTGAAATTTGACATCGTGAGAGATTCTGATTTGATATTAAAAGGAGATGATTTACCCAGGCTTTCCGATTCCGGCCGTATCCTGATTTTGTAATCACGCACATCGCGTAAACCTACCAATGCAATGGACTGCGGAAATGCACCAGGGCGAAGTTCATAGCCGCTCCTTAGTTGATGCAATAAAGATAAGAAGAGATTATCATGAATAGAGTCGGCTTCATCAATAAACAGTACAATAGGTTTGGGATTCTTTTTCGCCCACTGGTTTAACATATTAACTATTAAATAACTACCACTGCTGTTGTCGGTGGGAGGATTCGGCTGCTCGTCAACGGGCAATCTCTCTTTTGCTGTGAGCATAATAGCGGAGATAATTACCTTCATGCCTTCGGGCACATCATCGCTAAAGATACTTGCCGCTTGAATATTGACATTAAGCGCTGTATATTTACCCGCTTTGTTTAACTTGTTAGTAAGTTCGTACAAAAGCGTGGTTTTGCCGCTTTGCCGTGGAGCATGAATAACAAAATATTTTTGTGCGTCAATAAGTTCATTGACATCGGCAAAGCGGGGAATTGGGTCAATCATATAATGAATATCTCTCTTGCAGTGTCCGGCGGTATTAAATATTTTAGTCATTTTAATCACACCTCTTGTGGTAAAGATAACGTATGGTGAAGCGTGAAACGTGAAGTACGAAGCCCTATCACGTTTCACGTTTCACGTTTCAACTAAGTTAAATCTCCCCCGACTTCACCATCATTTCCAACGGATTGCCTTTTTCTTCCAATGGCAACTCCACAGTTTTGCGTCGTCTGGATGATTCAAACACCGCCATCAAGATTTCCAAAGCCGCTCGACCTTCCCTACCGCTGGATAGGTGGTCGCGATTTTCTTCGATAGCTGCCACCAGTTCATCCATCTCCAATTTAAAAGGATTTTGACGCTGTAACGCTGGCTTCACCCATTCAGCGGTGCCTTTGGCCTTTACTCTCAAATCGCCATCGACCATAGCTTCAATTTCGCCCTCTTCACCGAAGATATGCAAGCGATGCTGACCTGATTCCGTCTCAAATAACACCCTGAGTCCGCTGGTGAATTGGAGATACGCGGAACTCATATCTTCGACGCATTCGCCATGCCGGGGCGATTCTCGTCTGCTTCTGAAATCTATCTGCCCCATGACGAATTTCACCTCGCCGAGATAGTACCTGGCTAAATCAGCAACGTGAGTGCCCCAACCAACGAGCGGCGGAGGCGAGCTAATCCAGGCAAAGCGCAACGCGCCTATCTCACCATTTCGCAAAATTTCCAGCGCTTTCAGATGTTGCGCGGCAAATCGCCGTTGATGGCCAATAGCCAGTTTAGTACCAGCCGCATCACAGGCAGATATCATATCGTCGGCATCGCCAAGAGACAGAGCCATCGGCTTTTCGCATATAAGTCCTTTCACATACGGCGCCGCATTGACGACGATATCGCGATGAGTCAGATGCCACGTGCATACGCTGACTATGTCCAGATTTTCTTTCTGAAGCATCTCCATGTAGTCCGTGTAAAGATGGGTCACCTTAAATTCATCTTTATACTTGGCAAGTGCTTCTTCGCTTATATCCGCCGCTGCAACAATCGCTGTGTGTTCACAGGCGTTATATCCACCGGTATGATGGCGAGCAATTCCACCTGTCCCGATTATTCCCACTCTGTAGGTTTTTGACATTGTAATTGCCTCCTATAAAATTTATATTTTCTTGATGAAGTAAAACGTTTCAGATAGGTACAGTCCTGATTATTATTTTTGATAAGTTACATAACACATCAATTCCCATAGAATGGGTCATACGGTTGCATGGGCAATTTCACCGGCTGCCCAGTGGCAACCGATTTGTATATCCCCTTTGTGACTTCTACCTGCGGCCGAACGCTTTCGCCGGTGATATATGGTTCTCTATCTTCCACGATAGCGTCGATGAAATCCTTCATCTGTCCAACCATGCCGTCGTAGGTCGGTTCTTTTACCTCTGCTTCCAGTTCTTTTTTCAGTTGCGCGGCATAGCTTTCGTCAGATGAACCGATATTCCAATTTGGAATAACGGAGATGGCGGCTTTTTCGCCGAAGATTTCTATCCGTTGGGAGGGAGCGATGCCCGGATGCGCTGATGTGCTTGCCATAATCTGTCCCAACGCACCGTGTTTAAATCGCAGGACAGACATGGAGCAGTCCTCTATTTCTATCTTGTGGGTGAAAGTGTCCATTTGCGCGTATACTTCGTGAGCCTCTCCCATTAGCCAGAGATATAGGTCGATGGCATAGCGTCCGTGATGAAATGTTGCGCCGCCGCGTTCGCCAGCCCAGGTGCCGCGCCAGGCGCCACTATCGTAATAGCTCTGCTCTCTATACCACATCACCTCGACCTTTCCCATTAAAATCTTCCCCAACTTGCCATCATCAATAGCCTTCTTCGCCATCATTGAACCGCGGCTGAGACGGGTTCCGTACTGCACGGTAAATTTTATCTTATTATTGCGCGCGGCGGCAATCATTGCATCAGCTTGTTTCAAGTCACCGGCTATCGGCCCTTCGCAAAAGACGTGCTTGTCCGCATTAGCCGCTGCAAGCATAGGGGCCGGATGTGCAAAAGGCGGTGTGCAAATGTTGACCGCATTTACCCGCTCATCCATCACCAAATCATCGTGGGAAGTGTATACTTTTACTTCCACTTTCGCGGCATTTTGGCATATCTCGGCTAATTTTGCGTATCTATCTTTTTCCGCCTGCGATTTTGCTTCTTCTAATCGCTTTTGATATTCTGTTGCGCGATTCAGATAAGTATCGTGGACCACCTGTTTTCTATTCTCTGCTCTTTCCTTTACTACATCACAAACAGCGACAATCTGGACTTCCTCTGGAAATCCACTGTAAATATTGATATGAGAGGGAGAAATCCCTCCGCAACCTATAATGCCAACGTTTATCTTCATAATCTCCTCCTTGAATAACAATTTATCAGGTCAACACGGATGGGTGGAAAACTATTTTTCACGCATCACGTTTCACGTTTGATGCAACTCGCTCCTCCTGCCACTGTTTTCTTCCGCCATAGTAATCACCTTTACTTCGTAACGGACGCGCGGTACCAGGGAGTAACAAAGTATAGACCAGCAAATCCATCCATCTATCCTCATTGCGAAGCCGATTCCGCAACCGCGCTTCGTAAGAGAATCCCGCCTTTTTTACTAATTGAATTTGTTCATCGTCGCAGTCAGCGATGTAAATCTGGATAGTTGTGATAGAAAGTTCTTTAGCTTTTTTCGCAGCAGCGTTTAAAAGTTCAGGCACTTGCTCAAAATAACTCGGGCAGACACGAAAGCTTAAAAGGGCAACATGCTGTTCGTAGAAAGTGTCAAATCTTTCCAGCGCGGCGACGCCAACAACCCGTTGTTGGTGATTTTCCAGCACCAGCAACGCGCCTCTTTTATTTTCAATCCGTCTCATGAGTTTCACGAAATGGCGTTCAAAACGCGTATCGCGGAAACTGTGGGCTAAGTAATCTTTAATGAACCATTGTGGTTCGGGATGATTGTAGAGCGCCGAAGCACGAGGGAGGTCGCTCCATGTGGCGTCTCGAACGCGCGCCGTTCCGTAAAAAGCCAGATAGTTTTTGTCAAAATCTTCTGTGCCAAAAGTGACATTTCGCATACCATCCCCCACGTTATACCAGAAACCATGTTTTTCGTATAGCATACCGGCAATGGGATTATTGGTGCAAAGATAGAGAGCTAAACCTCTATCTACTCTGAATCGTTCGATGAGCTTTGTAAGCAAAGTTGAGGCAATACCTTTTCCTCTGTGCCTCTCCGCTGTATGCACAAACTCCACCAACCCAATATCCCGAGTATCCGCTGGGGTGAAATAGCTCATACTTCCCACAACTTCACCAGCAATTTCGCCCACAAAGTAAGGCGTGAAAAGCCACCGCGCCATCTGCCCTCCGAGCAATTCCTCACGTATATCGTTCCAACATTCAACTTTGTTAGCATAGTTAAAAAGTGGAGGAATTAGCATTTTGATAACGAGTTCCTCTCCCGTCTTTAATTCCGTTATATCTATTATCATGTCGGTATTCCGCCTTATTTTTTCAGTTTTACCCGTTGCAATTTTTTGAAGCAGTTTAGCAGATAGCAAAAACTAAATCAAGAAATAATTTTGCTTTTACAAATTGCAATTTTGTGGTAAAATTATTAATGCTTCAATAACATGCGTAGCTACCAAAGTTAAATTAGAAGGAGAAATAAAAATGTTAAAAAAATACTGGCTTGTCACGCTTATTTCCCTCTTACTAAGTCTTCCTCTATCCGCTTCAGGCAAAATTCTTTTTGAAGAGGATTTCGAGGGAGACACAATCGGCAAGGCGCCGACAAATTTTGAACGGATAGATAGTCCAGTGAATAGAGCCAATGCAACGATAGAAGTAGTGAAAGACCCGGAAGGGAAAAGCGGCAAGACCGCTAAGATGTTTAATTTTGCCCTTTATATCCCCAAAGCCGCGGGGCGCGATGATTGGACCGACTGGTACTGGGAGTGGGATTGGCGTTGGGACACCGCCAGCAATCCCGGCAATGCCTACAGAATTGAGGACCCATCGAACTGGTTTCATTTTAGCCCCAGGTCAGATAAAACGACTATAACCATTTGGCACTACGCAAACGCTGGTTGGGTTCAAGCCAAACAGGCGACATTTCCCATCGCGCTTAACACCTGGTATCGGTTCCAGCAAATCATGCAAGGCGACCATCACATCGTCAAAATAAAGGAGCTAAAGGATGAGACACCTTTTGATAAGATTAAACCCGCTATTGAGCTTAGCGGAGACAAAACTTACAAGAAAGGGGCTGTCGGTGGATTAGGAACCGACGCCGGTTCTACATGGGTGGACAATTTCGTACTTTATGAGGAGCCAAAAGATATTTTGGCAGTAAATTATCACGGCAAGTTGTCCGTTATCTGGGGAAAACTAAAAGAAGAATGATATACTGTTCAGAAACCGAGCTTTTCCCCAAAACTCGGTTTCTATTATTAAAAAAAGGAAGTTTTTATATTCCTTAGTGTTTCTTTTGATCAAACTTTTCTTTTTAAAAGAAAAGTTTGGTATGATAAGGAGAACAAGATGGATAAAAATAAACTCGCAATCAATGGTGGCCCCAAAGCAATTGAAGGCTTTGAGGGTAAAGGTGAACCCAAAATTGGAAATGAGGAATTTCTCGAGATGGCTGACACCTGGGGATATTCCAAAGAAACTATTGATGAAATCCGCAAGGTGATTGATAAGGAAGATTTAGGCGGCGGGCCGTTTCTGGTCGGTTACAAGCCCAATTCCAAGGTGTTTCAAATGGAGGCGTATGCGGCTGAACTGTTCAACGTTAAGAACGTCCTGGCAGTTACGTCTGGTACTGCTGCGCTGCATACTGCTTATGTGGCGGCCGGTATCGAATTTGGCGATGAAGTCATCGTCCCCGGATACACGTTCATGGCGACAGCGATGACTGTGGTGGTTGCAGGAGGTATCCCGGTTTGGTGTGACATTGATGAATCAATGACCATTGACCCAAACGACGCCGAAAAGCGCATCACGCCTCGAACCAAAGCCATCGCCCCCGTCCACATGGGTGGATGCGTCTGCAATATGGAAGCGGTAATGGAGGTAGCGAAGCGGCATAATCTGATGGTGATTGAGGACTGCGCCCAGGCTTGTGGAGCCAGCTTTCACGGACGGCGTGTAGGAACTATCGGCCATCTCGGCTGTTTCAGCATCAGTTCTTACAAACCCACTGGTGGTGGCGAAAGTGGTCTGGTTATGACCAACGACGATAAGCTATATTGGCGCGCTCGGCAGTGGTCAGAAGGCGGCGGGTTGTGGCGTCCCAGTCGTTACGCGCTTCCACGCTGGGAGGATGAACTATTCTGCGGTCTGAACTATCGTATGTCCGAGTTAGGAGGAACAGTGAACCTCGTCCAACTCAAGAAGATGGAGGCAATGCTCACCCGCAAACATACTAACAAACGTTGTATCCTATCTGCTCTTCCGGTCTATCATGAATTGCAACCACAGGTAATTCACGACCTCAACGGTGAACATGGCGACATCGGATTTTTCCTTGAAACAGCGGAGGAAGCAGAACGATTAGTATCCGTTCTGCGCGCCGAGGGTGTTGGTGGTGGTACACGTGGGCGAAGCGATGGACGTGACTGGCACATTTATAAATATATGAGTCCAATCATGGACAAATTGCCTGCAACCTCAAACGCTTATCCGTGGCGCAACCCAAAAACGGGGGAAGAAGTACCCGTTGAGTATTCACCCGATATGTGTCCTCGCACTTTAGACCTTCTTAGCCGCCGTGTTGGCGTTGGCATAGACCAGTGGTGGACTGAGCATGATTGTAAGCAGGTCGCCGCAGCATTAACGAAGGTATTCAATGCCCTCTACACTCGCAACTCAAAGTATGAGAATTGGCTCGAGTCTGTTACTGATAAAGGCTAATGCCTTACTTGTCATGATGCCAAGTCTGGCAAGAAAGTGTATGGGAATAAACCACGCGTTCGGTTGCGTGGTTTATTCATGTCGTCGCCATGGGCATACAACAATTGGCTATTCTGCTGATGCGATTCGGCGAAGCGACGGTTGGACAAAGATACCTGAATGAAAAACTTTTTCCACGTAACAGATAACTTTGACCGTCAAGCAAAGTTAGACGGTATATTTGAATATCCCGTTTCACCAACAAAAGCGAGATTAGGTGTTGGATTATATGTTCTTGAAAGTAGAGAATCCGCTCAAAAATATTTAAGTATGCTTGCTGAAGCTTCGGGACGAACATTATCAGAATTTAGCATCATTGAATATAAAATCCCTGACGATGAATTGGGCAAATTGTCTCAACAGCCTTTTGAATATGGTGAAGAGTTGGGAAAGTTTATGGACGAATATAGTCTGCTTTACAGTTCGAACCCGAAACTGTTAGAGGGTTCGCCTTATGATGTAGACATCATCTCCGCGCCTTACGGGGAATATGGACGAGAATTCTTATTTAGAAGGAACGCCCAAGCGGTAGCGCGAAAATACCAAATAGTACACAAAGTGAGGTAATATCTATGATTAAAGAAATTATAACCAAAGAAGCTATCGGGCAATATACCGTTGCAAAACAGTTCCACGGTTACGGCAACTGGGCGAGTGTTGTGGTCAAAATCAGTCCGAATGAAAATGTCGCGGATTACAATATTTATTTTAATCTTTCAAAAGATGGATATATCACAAGTATCTCCTCTGAGAGACTCTCCGATTTCAAAAAAGCCATTCTAACAAGCGTCAAATACGCTTTGTCAAACGGAATCCTTGCCGGTCTGCCCGTCGTTCAGTTAGACGTAACTATTGTCAGAATTGATGGGTTACCCGGCGAAACAACTCCTGAATCCGTCAAATATGCAACCTGTCAGGCAATCTGGGAAGCGATGTACAATGCTAAACCTGAATTAATTGACACAGATTCAGGAAGGCATAAGCCACTTTCGGAATTTGAACCATTAGGCCCGCCTGAAATCGAAGTATTTTTTGATGAGGAAAGAAAATCGTGGATATATGGTTGCTAACATCAAAAAAGCAGTTAGCGCCTCATTCATTTTACACCGGACGCTTCGCGATGGACAGGGATTTGAAGTGCGACGTTTTTTCCCGCGTGTGTCCGCGTAACCATCGATGGAGCTGGAAAATTCTCTCGCATAAATAGCCTCCATTTCATTCCGGCATTTATGCGGACAATTTTCCGCCAGGTTTGTCATTAGATTTCATTCTTACCCCCTTGATGAATCATTGAATATATTCAACCTTGCTGTTCTGAAATCGGCTCATGGGCTTTACGACCATAGACTTTCTCATAAGCTTTGCAATATGGGCATAAGCCGTCTTCGATGATTTTGACAAACCAGAAAGCTATGCCCTTTTGTTTCTTCCGCGCGTGCTTACACAAAGAACACCCCAGGCACTGCTGGGCTTTATCCCTATCCTTGTCAGTAATTGTTTTGCTATTCACGATTTCTCTTACCTCCTCTAACCCCGAACAAGTTCGGGCTTCCGACTTTCCGAAGATAGCTTAGAGCTCACCTACATCAACCCTTCCCGTTTGGCTAAATAGGATAGCAATGCAAGTTCCAACGGCGTGGATGTATCAATGATGTTATAATCAATGGCTTTCATGCTACATTCAGATTCCATTTTACTGGTGAATTCTTTAATCTGCGCTAAGTAGCCACTCCTTATGATTTCAGGACGGGTCACGATTTCTTCATTGGTTTCCATATCCACAAACCGCACTAAACGTTCAAGTTTAAAATCGACTTCTTGATGGTCGAATACATTGAAGACAACAACCTCATGTCCATCATAACGTAAATGAGACAAACCATTCATGACGGTTTCCGCAACTTCATCGATAGGGCGTTCTGTATATCTATCGTATAAGTCAGAAAGGAGAATTACCAGACCGCGTTTACTCAATCTGTCCGCGATACGGTGCAGCGGCTCAGCAATAGAACTCTGTGTTCCTGGTTCGATCTTTTCCAATGCTACCAAAATATCGTGCAAATGCGCGGTACTGCCTTTGGCAGGGAAAAATTCATTCACTGATTCGTCAAAATGGACAAATCCCACAGCGTCCCGTTGCCGTATCATAAAATACGCTAACGATGCGGTCAAATATGAACTGTATTCTAACTTGGTCAAGCCATCGGATTTATAACCCATCGAACCGCTGGTATCCAACAAAAGATAGCAACTTAAATTAGTTTCTTCCTCGAATTGCTTCACATAGTATCTATCTGTCCGCGCAAACGCTTTCCAGTCGACGTACCTGAGTTCATCGCCGGGCATGTACGGGCGATACTGCGCAAACTCAACGCTGAAGCCATGATACGGACTTTTGTGCAGCCCCGAAATGAAACCTTCAACAACGAATTTAGAGATTAATTCCATATTCGCAATCTTTGCTAAAATATTGGGGTCTAAAAACCGACGTTTAGGTTGTTCTCGCATGAGATATTCCTTTCGTTTACGGATATTAACTTGACTTTGGTAGATTGATTTGTAGCCCAAGATTCTATCCTGGTTTTATCGGATGCGGTTCGCTTCGGCCCAACTTAGAAAGTTGGGCTACGATTGCATTCCCACCCTAATGTGACATTGTCAAGGTAGAGAAGGAACGAATTACAAAGTTTTCACTGTTCTTGACCGCGTGCTTTCTCCACTGTGACTGTTCTTTCCCACATCTTCTGCTTGTTTAACTGGCGCTGGCGATTCTTCGCTGACCAACATCTTAAAATAATCCGGGAACCGACTTTTGATTTCTTGATAAAACCATATAGATTGTTCTAACGAAGCTCTTACGGAGTTACAGTGCGCTCTGTCGGGATATCTGAATGAACCGTCTTCGTGCGCAACATACCATGGACAGGCGCCGCCGCATATATGCTTTGCCCAACATCCTCTGCAAGCATCTTTGGTTCGATAATAATTTCGCAGCATGTCGAATACTTTGCCTTTGTCTATACCAGAAGAGATATCGCCGATTATGTACTTTTCCATTCCGACAAAGCGGTGGCAGGGATAGAACTCGCCGTTGATGGAGACGGTTCTACATCCGCGTCCCAAGCCGCACCTTATCCGCGTCTTGTGTCGTTGATGAATATCGCGCACACAATCATCAAAGGGATTGTATATCACCCGCCTACCTTGTGAGATTCTTTGAAAGATATCCTCGGCTGCGATGTCATCTTCCTTCAAGACTGTATTGAGGTCCTTCTCAGTCAAGTCGTAATCGCTTTTCTGGAAGCTCTTTCCGGTCGCAATGCCAAACCCAACCCGAGTAAATCCCAACTTCTCGAAGAACTCGACCCTGTCATTTATTGCCAGGTTGGAATGGGTTAGCGTGGGCCTTGCAGAAACGCTCCGCCTTTTTTTCATCAACATCTTCACTTTTCGTTCTGTTACCTCATACGACCCGCGACCAGTTTGAAAAGGCCGAAAATAGTCCTGTACCTCCGGCGGTCCATTGAGGCTTATCTTCAGACCGAATCTGTATCTCTGGATGAAATCGACTATTTCCTCCGTTAAGAGTGTGGCATTGATAGTCATGCTATAGGCGACGTTCCTGTTTAGCTTTCTGCCCACATCCTGGCTATATTTATAAAGAATTCACGCTGAAGAGAAAGTTTTTGTCCCTACCTAAACACCTATCCCATGATATACAAGAACCGTTCTCCCAAATTTACCCTTTTAGGACAATCCTAATTGGCATTTGGTTCCCGCTTCACTGAGAACGGCATCCCGATTCATATCAGGAAGTCTTACACTCTCGCCGCGGGCGTAACTTCCGACGGAACTCGCCGTAGTGAAAGTTATTCCGATTCTCGGAACTATACTTGACAATCCGGGGCTAAACGACTAAGATTGATTGCTGCGTTTATATCACGGTCGTGCATGGTACCACAATCACAAGTCCATTCTCTATCCTTGAGCGTGAGGTTTTCATTGATTGCGCCGCACGCCGAACACAATTTCGATGAGGGAAAGAATCTATCCGCTAAGAGTAAAGAAATGCCATTCCATGTAGTTTTGTAGGTTAATGGTCGACGGAACTCCAAAAATCCAATATCTGCTATGCTTGGCGCCAATGTTTGATTTTTGAGCCTACCAGACACATTAAGGTCTTCGATGACTACCACAGATGGGCGTTGTTCTATCGGCTTGGTTTTCGCTACGATAGAAGTTGTCGCCTTCTTAATTGCGTCAGAACGAATAGTAGCGATTCGATAATGTAAAAAAGCAACTTTTCGCCTCGACTTCTCTCGATTTTTTCCACCTTTCTTGCGCCTTGACAACTCTCGCTGTGTTCGCCTCAACTTTCGTAAGGCTTTTTTTAGTGCTTTGGGGTTTTCAAACTCTTTTCCCTCTGAGCCAACAGCTCAAGAGTTGATTCCCAAGTCAACGCCACAAGGTTCGCCTCGTGCCTTTTCAACCACAACCTCGTGTTCAACTTGCACCGAGACAAACCAACGCCCAGCACGTTCGGAGACAGTAGCATTAAGAATCTTAATACCATCGGTAGGGAGATAACCACTTTCTTTCAGGCGCAACCACCCCAAACGTGGGAGCTTTATTCTTTTAACTTCGATGCGAATGGAGCCAGTAAGGCGGAAACTCCCCTGACCTGGTTTTTTAGAGTTGAACTTAGGAAAGCCGACTTTGCCTGTAAACATCCCGGCTTTTTGTGTGGAGAGAGCGGTTGCACTACCGCGTTTAGTGGCAACACGGCGGAAGAAATTGGCGAACGCTTTATCCAAATGTCGCAACGCTTCTTGAGGTGCACACTTGGACACTTCATACATCCAGGGGAAATCTGTCTTTTTTAGCGAGTTCAATTCTCGGTGCAATTCTATTGCAGTCGGTGTTTTTTGCCCTGATTTAAATGTCTCAATCTTGCGCGAAAGTCCCCAGTTGTAGGCGAAGCGAGCGGTGCCTGCATGTTGGGCTAAAGAGGTGCGTTGTTTGTTGTTCAAAGCTAAGTCGGTTTTGTCAGCGCGTAAGACAATCACCTTGGTCCTCCTTCAGCGGCCTTGAGCGCCCTTTTGGCGCGATTTTGAGCACCGCGCTTGCCGTATAAACGAGCACAAAATGAAGTCATCACATCAGTCATATCTTGCACGATGTCATCTACATATTCAGTTTCATTCATCACTACTACACGGCGTTTTGACGCTTCAAGAGAGGCCTCAATAAGCTCAACGCCAAAACGCGCCAGTCTATCACGATGTTCGACCACAATCACGGTAATAGTAGGATTCGCCAACAACTTGAGAAGTTTTTTACGGTGCCCGTTAAGTCCTGAACCAATTTCGATAACTTCTTCCGCCACCGGCAATCCTTTCGCGGCGGCAAAAGTTCGTAACCGTTCCATTTGTCTTTCTGCGTCATTTTTGGGGTCATGTGAGGATACGCGGGCATATAGCGCAGCGCGGGCTGGCAAAGAATCCGTTGGCTCGGAAACAAGAATAGTGCCAGTTTTGAGTTGAGTAGCCGGAATAGGTAACTGTCCAGTTTTGAACAAGCGCCAAGCGGCTTTGTAGGTTAATCCATTCTTTTTTGCCCATGTTGATAGTTTCATGCTATATATTATAGCATAAAAAAGAATAAAATGCAATAATTTTTTTAGCTGGCGTCAACCCTTACCATTACTCGTCTCGAGCAGAGGAATGTCCTGACTAAACAGGACACTTCACCTATCTACCCACATGAGCCCAAAGGCTAGTATTGGTTTTTGATGGTACTCCACGTTGAGAAAAGCTTTCGTGCTGGTTCTACAGACTGCGCTATCTCAAAAGCTCTTGGATTATAGTCACCGGTGTAGACAACCACATTATCTAAATGCCCCCATCCACCGGTGGTGCTCCAACTCATATAACCTTTTTTAAGACCGCATTCATGGTTACCCTCATGGACCAATTTTCCGTCAATATACAGCTTGTAAATTTTCTCGTTGAGATAAAAAGAGATTTTGGCAAATTTTCCCGCTGGTGGAGCCGGAAGGTCCTGAACGTGGGTGATGTGATTATCTTTTGGCCAGTTGGTCTGAATCCATACAACACCGGCTGGATCCAAAACTGTTCTTATGTGAGGCTCAAAATAGGCGAGGTTACGGGGAAGTTTGCTGGTATCCGTCTCACTCGCACTCAGCACAAAATGCTGCCCTCCAACAACCCATTGTGCCATAGACTCGAAGGTAATCCCTTCCGCCGTGCCGAATAAAAAGGCACCTCCTTTGGCGACAAAGCTATGGTCTTTTATGTTGGCCAAACCTTCATCACCGCCGAAGATCAAAACACCTTTGTTGTTTGGGTCATCAAGCGGAAAGTGTCCGTACATCTTCTTGTATTCTGCGGCGCCTATTATTTTGTATGACCCCTGTGCGGCATTAATCCATTTGTCTTCCCAAGTACCATCTTCGAAGTCATCCCAGAACAAGATAGTTTTGGCACTAACTGGGACATTAAGTCCTGAAATCAAGATGATACAAACTGTTATAAGGATGAAAATTTTTCTCATTTTAAACCCTCCATATTATCTTGACTTTGGTAGATAGAACAGTTTAACAGAAACCATTGTCATTCTGAGCGCCAGCGAAGAATCTCTTTCCGTCGAACAGAGGCGATCCTTCTGTTCCTTTACTACATTCAGGACTCAGGATGACAAAAAGCAATCCGGAAAAGTATAAAATTAATTACTCCGGTTATTATAACAATTGAAACTGTGCTTCAGTATCCTGTTTTTGTTTCGGTTTTCGACGGCGTCGTTGGGATATTCCCTTTTCCAATGTATCTTTTGATATTACTTCATAGAGCGTCGCGAATTTTCCTTCCTTTTTACGCAGGATGCGTCCCAGGCGTTGCGTATATTCCATAGAACTGCCGCTGCCGCTGAGTACAATGGCAATATTTGCTTCAGGCACATTGACGCCTTCATTAAGCACTTTTGAGGTAACGATGGCGGGGTATTTGCCGGTGTTGAAAAATTCTAAAATCCGCTTGCGTTCTTTGGTCTTAGTTTGGTGCGTGACAACTGGAATCAAGTGGCGCATGGATATTTTGTACACCAGGTCATTATTCTCGGTGAAGATTATCACTCTATCTTTGCAGTGTTGTTTTAGGAGCGATTCAAGGATGTTCAGTTTTCCCTCTGCGCCGAGAGCGATAGATTTGGCTCGATTATACGCTAACATGGCTCTTCGGGCATCCGGATTATTGGCGCTCAACTTCACAAATTCCCTCCACTTTCTGCCGAACAATTGAATGTCATGGTCTCGCAAGAAATTCAAATATATCTGGTGTTCCTGGTCATATTCGCCTCTCTCTTGCGGGGTAAGTTCCACATATAGTTTTATCGTCTCGTATTCTGATAAAAATTCGCCACTGAGGTCATCAATGGATTTGCGATAAACAACATCCCCGACCAACTCCTTGAGTATTTCGTGCATTCCATCTAAACGCTCATACGTCGCAGTTAAGCCCAATCGCCGCGATGCAATGCTCATCTGAGGGATATGGCTGAAACTGGGAGCAGGCAGATGATGCACTTCGTCGAAAATGAGAAAGGCAAATAGATTTCCATATTCACTACAATATCTATACGCGCTGTCGTAGGTGGTGACGGTAATATCCTGTATCTCGTGGTATCCTCCGCCTAACAAGCCGATGTCGAAGTCAAAAGCATTTGTCAAGAGGTCATACCATTGACTCATCAAGTCAATAGTTGGTACGATAACCAGGGTACTTCGTTCTACAAACTCAATGGCTTTAAGCGCCAGTAGCGATTTGCCCGCGCCCGTTGGCAATACCACACTGCCGCGACAATTAGCATCTATCCAGGCTTTCAACGCCTCTTCTTGATAGAAATGCAAAGCGAAATGAAGCCGCAACTTTGGGTGAATTTGCTTATATCGCGGAACTGAACTGAGATAATTTACCCCCGCCTCTCGTAACTGTTTAACCGCCTGGTCGTAGTGCATACCCATCGCCCGCCATTTCTCAACCCGTTTGTCCCAGACAAAGTTATCCGGCGGTTCTTCAACATTTTCGGCGATAATAGTCCCATCGTCATATCGAAATTTAATCGGTTTATTTTCCATGCGCCCTATTTGTGAACTCCTACCTTATCTCTTGTAATCGTTCAACCAACCACAGGTTGACCAACGTTTCGGGTAAGATACCACGCGCTCGGGCTTGAGCTTCAACCTGTGTATAGATTTCTGGGTCAAGTGTTACACGCCGTCTACGTTTGGCACGCACTTCGAATTCAACTTCGTGGGTTTTATCCCAATAGTCAGCCAAACTATGAGTATCCCAGAAATCAGCAATCTCTTCCAGTGTGCTTGCCTTTGAAATACTGGTAAGTTGTGTGTCATGATTTTCTTTCATAAAGTCGTCGCTCCTTTTTATCCATGTCTCGCGCACTCAAGATGAGAGCCGTATTGACCGGTTTGTGAATGAAAAATACAATCAAATATCTGCCTGCATCAGTTTGTCCACTGGCCGAGTACACATCTTCACCAGGCCTATACCCAGACTCAACAAAGCGGTACCGTGGACGATTGAAGAATACTTCCTCAACCTCGTCTTGCGTGACGTGATGCTCAACGGCCAGTTTGTCAATGATGTCAGGCAACCAAATGAAGTCATCAATGTACATAAATGATTTCCCGTTTGTCCAATGGCTATGTGCAGTCTAACGGTTCCCGATTAGCACAAAAATTTATATTCTACAACCCCACCAGTAGGGTGCGCATAGCGCTAATACTCACTCGTTTAGAGTTTGTCCAGAAATCACATTCTCTCTTATTTATGAGATTCCGGTAGTTTATTGTCCAGTTACCTGTTTCTAAAGCGTTCTATTCCTTTTTGGATGATGAGTGCGATATCTTTGTGGACACCAAAACCAACCATGAAGGCAATTGTAGAGGGAACTAATGCGAGTACAAGATTTGTTTTTTGCTCTTTCAATACTTCTAATATGCCATCACCAAATAGGGTGAGACATGCAAGTATGATCGCGAATATAACAATGTTCCAAATAACAGATGCAATCAAATGAGAAACTATGGAACGAACTGGGTTTTCAGAACGATTTTTGTTTTCAATCTCCTTACTATATTTAACAAATTGTATTATTGCAAGGGACAAGTCTTTGATACTCGGTTTTTCACCATGTTGGAATATTGCCTCAATAACCTCTACCAAAAATGCTTTTTCCTCTTCTTTGAGTGGAAACTTATTAATTATGGTGATTATTTGATCAAAACTGCGAATTTCACTCCCTTCCATAAAGCGATCAATCATATTCTCGAAAATTCTGTTTCTCCAATCTGAGTGTTCAAGTTGAGCAACTTCACGCCGTCGTGATGAATCTGTGAAAATACCACTATAGATAAGGTTACTCCTGAGTTCTTCGACTTTCGCAGTTATACAGTTGTATAGTACACTCAAATATTCACACAAGACACTAAACACAAAGAGAAGTCCAATGACTCCAAAAGAAAAATTGCTGGAAATTTGTTGGCGTCGAAGAAGCAACTCGCTGAAATATAGTATTGCAAAAAACAGAGCGGCAAAAATTGCGTTTAACCTTCGGCGGTATGTTGCTACTTTCCGAAGATAAGAGTAAGTATCTTCGTTTGCATCTAGTTTTTTTATAATCCAAAAGCTATGTTTAAGCCGCGTGGCTGTATCATGCGCGGAAAAATTGCCAAACCGGATAAATATATTAGAGCTTGCAGTCAGCACTATGACGTTTCCCATCCAGATAAATAGTACAACAAGATGTGTCTCATGAAAACTTATAGGCGTATTGGGAAAAAAGAGGTTATACATTGGAATCGCTAAACCGGTGAGGAGTGTCGCGAATACCAGGGAACCCAAGCGAGCATGTGAATCTGATAGTAATATTGATAAATCTGAATCCCGTGGCAACATTTCACTGATGTTCACAATCTCAATTTTTCGTTTGGCTTGTGCCAGCCAAATATATATAGAAGCAAATACAAAAAACGGGAAAAACAAGGATAGCATTTTGGTTACATACTCCCATCCCAAAATTGTATTATGCATAGTTTCGATTGTCCAATTAATAACCATCAATCCAGCATTAATAGAGAGCAAACTGGGACCGCCGAGTTTCTTCAATTGCATATTTATAAAAAATAGGAAACAACTCCCCAGTCCAAGTAATATCGGGATATATAAAGTTTGCCAAGATAGTTTCAGCAATGATAATTTTATCAGAAACACAAAGAGAAAGGTAGCGAGAATGCTCGCAGAGATGAAACAACCTATGAGTTTTAAGAATCTTTGATTCGTGGATTCAATATACCCTTGATGAAATGGCAAGAGCGGAACCACACCGAGAGAGAATAGACCAAAGCGAGCAAGAGCGCCACCCGTTAAGAATTCACTGCACCACCTTAACCAAAGTGAATTATGAATTTGTGCTATCCAAATATCTCTTTTGGAGAGCGGCAAAGATATCCTCAATCCCAGAAGATAGATACTAACAAGCGCGAAAATAAGGAAAACTCGTTTTGCATTCCCACTGCTGAACAAAAAACGCATAAAGTGACCAATCGTGGCTCGTATTGTCTGATAGTTACCGCATTTAGGCCAAACACTGTTAGTCGATTCGTTAAAATCCTCTGCTTTTTGTAATGCAAGATTTTCGGCAGGCATAATGATTATCCCCCGCTTTTTGAATATATGAATCACATTGCAAAAACTTTCACTACCGTACATCATTCTCTCTGTCGTTACCTATTTTATTGTGCCATTCTACACATGTTCGTGTAATTGCAATCTCGGCGCGACGTATCATTTCGATGAATGCCATGTCACATTCTTTTATGAACCAATCAATTTTATCATACTGAATATTTCCAAGAAAAATTTTCTCCCAAAGAAAATCTATGTTAGTTAAATGTTCCTGCCAATATTTATCAATCTCAGATAGTATAATTACCTTGCCAGGAATATTATGGCTACTTAAACATTTTTTTATTTGATTCAAATACCTTTGTTTAATATGTTCTCGATCGCGATATTCAAGAAAGCCCAGGTTAGCTTCTTCAAGATGAATACCAATCGAAAGAAGAAATGTTTTAAAACCTTCGAAATCCCAATTTTTACGTTTCTTGTTAGCTGGCAAAAATTGATCCATTGCTTTTGTTAGCACATTGTTAAAGATTATGTTTAATTCCCCAGAAGGTTCATTCGTGTCTAATATTTTTCTGCGGAGTTCGTAAATAAATTTTCTTTGGAGGTCGAGGACATTATCAAATTTCAGCAATAGCATACGTATGTTGAAATGATTCCTGACAACTCTATTTTGCGCCTTATTGATAGCTCAAGAAACCCATCTATGTTCAACCGGGGTCTCCTCATCCATTCCCGACCTTTCCAGCCATCTTTTAAGCCGGGCGCCACCAAATCGCTGCATTAGGCTATCTTCGAGAGAAAGGAAAAAGCGGGATGAACCAGGATCTCCTTGACGTCCTGCTCGTCCTTGCAACTGTCTATCAATGCGGCGATGAAGATTTCTTTCTACCCCAATAACATGTAATCCACCTTTATCCTTAACCCCTATCCCCAATTTTATGTCTGTACCTCGCCCCATCATTGCCGTCGATATAACGATTACACCTAATTGCCCTGCTTGTTTAATTACTTCTGCTTCCTCTTGATGGGTCCTCGCATTTAATAAGCGATGTCTAATCGTTCGGCCACTGTAAATGTTTATTTTACCCGCCTCTACCCTGATAACGTATGTTTGTTCTTCATCATAATCAGTTGCTAAATACTCACGATCTGCCTTCATAATCCAAAATTTAGCACTTGGGGAAAGTTCAAATCCGTTATTCTTAAATTCCTGTCGTAAGTTTTTCCAGAAGTCTTTTCTATCCAAATCTAACTCAAGACTAAACAGTAAACGGCCACCTAACATCTCACTGAGTCGTTCTGACGATTCCATGTCGCCAACCGCGAGAACTGGACGTCCCTGTTCATGTATATATTCAATCTCATTACAAATGGCATTATATTTAGCCATTTTAGTTTGGTAGATTTTGTCAACCCAATCTTCTCGAATGATGGGTTTCCATGGGTGAATAATCACACTACCCAGTCCATAAACATCTCGAAATTCAGTTGTTCCGGTTTCCACAGTGCCCGTCATTCCAGCCTTTTTTCGATAAAGACGAAAATAATTCTGCACAATTATCTGTGCTAAAACGCGACAATCATCACTTACGGGCAAGTTATTAAGCAATTCAACGAATTGGTGAAGACGATTACCAAATTTCATTGAAAAATTCGGACGTCCTGTATCTTTGTCAACAAGAGCTATCTCGCTATTTTCGATGATATAATCTATTTCATTTCTTAGAACATAGAGAGCATACAAGGCGTTGATTATATCTCTTGCTAAACCAGAGTTTTCCACACTGTACAAATCATCAATCCCCAATAATCTTTTAATTCTACTCGTTCCTGTATTCGTTAATTCAGGACTGCCTGATACGATATTGAAATCGACACCAGGTTCCAATTGCCGAACTAATGTATAGATGGATTTGTAGTTATCCGCATAGTTGCCAACGTTTGACGTAATCATAATAGGTATCATGGCTCGATTAATCAAGATATAATCAGCTTCATCAACGATAATAAAATTCTGTCCGCGTTGTACAATATCTCGTCTAGAAGTTGCCAGATTGTCCCATAAATAATCAAACGCAAATTGGTCAAATGTTGAGTAGGTAACATCACACATATAGGCTTGTTGCTTCGAGCATTCTTCCAAATAACGACCATCTCCTATGAATTGATATGAGACATTGTTTAACCGAACGCCTACTGATAACCCAAGTGCAGAGTATACAGGTCCCATCCATTGCGCATCGCGTTCAGCCAAATATTCGTTAGCAGTGGCAATATGCACGCCTTTGCCATAAAGAGCGCCTAAATAGGCAGGCATTGTAGCGGCTAATGTTTTTCCTTCTCCATTTTTCATCTCCACAACATTATCGCCATATAACGCAATTCCACCGAACACTTGTGTTTCGCGTTGCTCATACTCCCAAAGCTCTTGATTTCCTTGAACCTCCCACGTTTGTCCTCTTAATCTCTTGCAGACATTAAGCACCAATGCATAGGCTTTCGGGAGAATTTCGGTATCCGTCACACGACCATTGGCTAAGTTATCTCTAAATTGATCAGTTTCTGTTTGTATTTCTGCATTGCTTAGTTCATCAATTTCTGTTTCATAGCTCCAAATTTCTGAGGCGGTTTTCTTGATTTCAGTTGGTACTTTCTCTGGCTTGGTTTTCCTTTTTCTGCGAGACATAGCCTTGTCCTTTCCACACTTTATCCATTTGCTGAAGTTTCTCGCTGAACTGTAGCATTCAGCGAGAAACTCCGCTAAATCGATATTCTCGAACCTTTGTTTTTGTGAAAGTTTTGGCAATATTTCAACAAAGATACCAATTACCAAACTGGACTCTTTGATGTAGATTTCTTACCATACCTATTCGCGAAGTATCTCTATTTTATGCGCTTCTTCGGCCCGTGTCAACATATTTTTCTTGAATGTCCATATATCCTTAAAACCTCCTGATTCAGAAACCGAGTTTTTGGCAAAAACTCGGTTTCTATGCACGCATCCAACTTTTTATCATTTCCATAGTCGAATCACAAAGTCTTTCCGCTTCTTCAGTTGTTTTAGCTTCGCTGAATACTCTGATAACTGGCTCTGTCCCTGATTTTCTGATGTTTACCCACGAATCCTTCCTGATGATTTTCACACCGTCTGTTAAATTGATATTTTCGTTAGCATAATACTGAGCTGCCTTATGTGTCAGAGCGTCTGCTATTTCCTGAGTGGGAATTTCGATCTTTTTCTTGATGATAGAATATTGAGGAATTTCAGAGACCAATTCTGAAATAGTCGCCTTAGACTCAGCTAATTGCTGAATTATCACCGCTAACGCCGTCATGCCGTCAGTAGTATAATGTATCTCCGGAAAAATAACTCCGCCTGTGCCTTCTCCCCCGATTACTGCGTTGACCTTCTGCATTTTTTGCACGACATTTCCTACCCCCACTTTGGTGCGATACAATGGGACACCGTGTTTTTGCGCAATATAGTCCATCATCATACTGGTAGATGATGTTGCGACAACAGGTCCTTTTCGCTTGCTCAATATAAAATCCGACGCTAAAACGAGGGTATATTCATTGCTGATGGCTTCGGCTTTATCCGACACGATGGCTAAACGGTCTGCATCGCCATCATGAGCAAAACCGATGTCCGCATTCTGCGCGCGAACAATTTCGCATAATTGGGAGAGGTGTTCTGGAACGGGTTCGGGGTGGCGCGGAAATTTGCCGTCGGGCTGACAACCAAGTTCGATAACTTCACAGCCCAATTCACGCAACAGTTTTGGACTGATTACAGAGCCCGCGCCGTTACAGCAGTCGATAACAACTTTCAAACGTCTGTTTTTGATAAGCTCCACGTCAATGTAGGGTAAATTCAATATCTTTGAAATATGCCTCTCGACTGCTGTATCATCCTGTTTTACCGAACCCAGTTTATCATGAGGCATCAGTTTATCTTTATAGTTTTCATAGATGTTTATCAACTCCGCGCTTTGCTCTGGGGTCAGTAAGCTACCGCAGGAAGCGGCAAATTCTATGCCATTCCACTCAATCGGATTATGACTTGCTGTAATTGTAATGCTGCCGCCTGCGGATAAATCTTTCGCCCTCAACAAAATTGTCGGCGTTGGGCAGATGCCCAAATCTACCACTTCACATCCTGTAGCAATTAAACCGGACAAAAGCGCATGCCAGGCCATCTCTCCAGATGGCCTCGAATCCCTGCCCAGGACAACTTTGCCAGCTTTAATGAACGTGCCAAATGCTGTCCCAAATCGAGCAAGAAGGTTAGGATGAAATGATTCTCCTACGATTCCTCTTACTCCTGAAACGCTGATAATTAAGGTATCCATGGCGACTCCATATTTTGTTTCATGCAACATCGTTTTCGTAAAACGTGAAACGTGAAACGTGATGAGTGATGAGTGATGAGTGATGAGTGAAACGTGATTAAATCATCACTTATCACTCATCACTTATCACTTTATTTATATTGTAACAAACCCACCATCGAAAATCAAAGAAAATTCCACAAAATTATTGACAGAATATATAATCTTAGTGTATCATTATAACAAGCACAAAGTCCATATGTTTGTGCGTTGTACTAGTCCATCAGGGATTTGAGTCTCACTATCTTCGTGGATGAGGCCAACGCACAAGACATAGCAAAAAGAAAATTTAAAGGAGGAATGCATGGTTAATTTACGTTTTGACTTTCGAGATTTGTTTAAAGCTGGGCGTTATGCGTTCAGCGGCAAAAAAATGGCTGTCCATTTTGGTGGGATAGCCATCTGGTATGTGATATATGAGATTATTCTCTATTTGAGTGTATTGATTTCAGGACAAGTCAAAGAATTTTGGAGTTTGTTCGGATTGCGACCTGTCTCTCCGTTAAGCGATTTTAGCGGACTTACAGAAGGAGTGCAACCAATAACTTATGTCGCGATGGGGATTGGGTTTTTAGTTGCCTTTATCATCTTCTTCGTGACAAGCACAATGGTTTCAAAAATCGTTCTCCAGCAACTTCGAGGAGACGATTTCTATTCCATGAAAGACTCCGCCGGTTTTGCGCGTAAGCAATGGAAGACCATCTTTGGAACCTTTTTAGGTTTGATTGCCATATTGATTTTCTGCATCATTTGGCCAGTCGGTATAGGGCTATTAGGCAAAATACCAGCGGTCGGTAAAGTCATCACAATGCTTTCCGCTTTTCTCTTGATTCCTGCGTTCATGTTAGGCCTTTTGATGGCTCTTGTCGTTGTAGTATTTTTAGTCGCTCTATTCTTTGTGCCTTCCATAACCGCATGTGTTGAACAAGATACCTTCGAAAACGTATATCAACACTTTTCGATTGTCTGGAATCAACCATGGCGCATAGCCGTCTATGAACTTCTGTTGATGGCCTGGAAAGCATTTTGCGTGGGAGTGTTCGCGTTAATGTCTGGTGTTGGCTTTTTCCTGGTGCTGTTGCCTATTAATCTTTTGATCCGCGGTCAACTCAATGAAATCCTCTGGCGTGCAGATGGATGGCTCGGAGGTATTGTAAAGAAAGTATCCTACATTTTAATATCTCCTGCGCCAGAACCCCATTCAGCGCTTCTGGCAATCGCCGGTATGCTGATGGCGCTTACCATCCTGTGTATCATCGGATTTGTGTTGTCATACTTAGCCAGCATGGCTTCGGTGGGAAACACCATCATTTACGTGGTGCTACGCAAGAAGATTTCCGATGAAAACCTCCTTGAGGTCGAGGAAGAAGAGGAAGAAGAAATAACTCCAACACAACCTGAAGCGAAATCTGAAGAACCTGCGGCAGAAGAGAAACCTGCGGAAGCTGAAAGCCAGGCTGAACAGCCGGAAGCTGAAAAAAGTGAAACGTGATATGTGATGCGTGAAACGTGAAACGTGAATTTACATCTATCACGTTTCACGTTTCACGTTTCATTCTTCACGCGTTATCTTTACCGCAAAATGAGTATTACTAATCGTCAGATGACCTTAATAGAAGATAATCCAACATTTCCTTCAACACGATTTCAGGGTAGTAAACTCAAGATAGTGGACTGGATATGGGATGCAATTAAAGACCTGCGATTTCATACAGTCCTCGATGCCTTTGGCGGCACAGGAAGTGTTGGTTATATGCTAAAAGAGAAAGGCAAAAAGGTCATCTATAACGATAGCTTAAAATTCAACTGGTATATTGGACTGGCACTAATTGAAAATGAAAGGGTTAAGCTTACAGAAGATGATGTTGATTTTCTCCTTAAAAGACACCGTGAAATTAAATACCCAACTTTTGTTTACGATACTTTTAAGGATATCTATTTTACAGATGAGGAAAACCGATGGATTGATACAGTGATAACCAATATCAATGGTCGATGGTCGATGGTCGATGGTCGATTGAACAATCAACAATCAACAATCAACAATCATATCCAAGGCCATAGTTTACTCCCCTCTTGGGAGGGGGCGGGGGTGGGTTCTGATGATATTTATAAGAAAGCCCTTGCCTATTTTGCTCTTTGCCAGGCTTGCATCATTAAAAGACCATTTAATCTTTTTCATAGAAAGAATCTTTATCTGAGATTCTCTGATGTTAAAAGAAATTTTGGCAACAAAACTACATGGGATACGCCTTTTGAAGTTCATTTTAGAAAATTTGTTAATGAAGCTAATCGGGCGGTTTTCTCCAATGGTCATCAAAATAAGGCTTTGAATTTAGATATTTTTGACATTGACGGGGTGGGAGTGCGAGGCTCCTGCCGAGCATTTGACCTCGTTTATATTGATACTCCTTATATCTCTAAAAAAGGAGTTGGGGTTGATTATTTTGGGTTTTATCATTTTCTGGAGGGGTTGGTTAATTACCCTAAATGGGGTGAGATGATTGATTACGGAACGAAACATAAGCGATTAAAAGGAAATAGTTCTATATGGATTAACAAAAATCAGATTCATTCAGCCTTTGATAAATTGTTTGAGAAGTTTAAAGACAGTATTTTAGTAGTCTCTTATAGGTCAGATGGTATTCCATCAATTGAAGAACTTAAAAATTCGTTAAAAAAATATAAACTAAATGTAGAAGAGTTAAGGCGGAAAGATTACAAATATGTTTTAAGTAATAACCACTCTGAAGAAGTGCTGTTGATTGGGAAATAAATGATATTTAGACTTCCGAAGTCTCAAAGACTTCGGAAGTCTGGAAGTCAGAGACTTCGGAAGTCTGAAAGGAATGGTTTTAAATGCTTAAATTTTTTACAAAGCTCATTGGGAGCAAAGAGCAGAGAGATGTAAAAAAATTGCAACCGATTGTAAATCGAATCAATAGCCTCGACAGCCCCATGAAAGCCTTATCCGAGGACCAACTGAGAGCAAAGACAGATGAGTTTAAGCAGCGCTTGAAGGGCGGTGAAACTTTAGATGACCTTTTGCCAGAGGCTTTTGCGGTAGTTAGAGAAGCCGCTATCCGAACTTTAGGACAACGTCCTTATGATGTCCAGTTGCTGGGAGGCATAGCTTTGCATCAAGGCAGTATTGCTGAAATGAAAACAGGTGAAGGTAAAACACTCGCCGCGACTATGCCTGTTTATCTGAACGCTTTGTTGGGGCGAGGCGTCCACATCGCCACTGTCAATAATTATCTTGCCAAACGCGACGCCGAATGGATGGGCAAGATTTATAGATTTTTAGGACTGAGCGTAGGGGTAACTTTAGGTTCACACGAAATGTCGCGAGCCGAAAAGAGAGAGGCATACCAGGCGGACATTACTTATGGTATCGCCCAGGAGTTTGGCTTCGATTATCTGTGGGATAACATCATGGCTTCCCGCATTGAAGATAAAGTGCAACGGGAATTTTACTACTGCATTATCGACGAAGTGGATAGCGTGCTTATCGACGAATCCCGGACACCGTTAATTATTTCAGGTGAGAGAACAGATACCAGCAGTTTATATGAAACGATTAACCGAATTATTCCCAAACTCCAGGGAGCGAACAAAAACGACTTAGAGAACCGCGGCGTTGAGAAGGAAGAATACGAGGAGAAATACGATTATATAATTGATGACAAAAGCAGTAAACGTGGCGCAGCTTCGCTGACAGAAGGAGGCGTCGTAAAAGTCGAGAAACTGCTCGGTGTTGGGAATTTGTATGACCATACCAATATTGATTTAGCCCATCATGTAACTCAAGCCTTGACCGCGCACACCCTTTATAAGCGCGATGTGGATTACGTTGTGCAAGATGGACAAGTCATCATAGTTGATGAATTTACCGGCCGACTTCAACCTGGGCGGCGCTATGAAGGCGGGCTTCATCAAGCCCTTGAAGCCAAAGAACACGTCAGGATTGAAGAGGAAACTCAAACAACCGCTCGAGTTTCCTATCAGAACTACTATCGCATGTATGCAAAATTAGCGGGTATGACGGGAACTGCCGCGACCGAAGCGCGTGAATTTGGCGATATTTACAAGTTAGATGTCGTCGTTATCCCTACAAATGAACCGATGATTCGAATTGACAACCCTGATGTTGTCTATAAAACCGAGACGGCAAAATTTCGCGCGGTCGTTAATGAAATCAAGCAATTACACGAGATGGGCCGACCAGTTCTGGTCGGCACACATTACATTGAAACCTCTGAGCGGCTTAGTGACTTTCTTAGAAAAGAACGAATCCCGCATCAAGTGCTTAATGCCAAAGAACACACGCGAGAAGCCGAAATTATCGCCCAGGCGGGGATTTCAGGCAAAGTGACTATTGCGACCAATATGGCCGGCCGCGGTGTGGATATCATGTTGGGTGGCGACCCAGAAGGCCTTGCGAGACATAATCTCCGAGAGCAAGGTGTTGACTTGTCTAAGCTAACCGCAGATTCCGAGGAGTGGAAGAAAGCCTTACAGGAAGCTGAAAAAAATTGCGCCGCAGATAAAGAAAAAATCTTATCGTTGGGCGGCTTACACATCCTTGGCACGGAACGTCATGACGCAAGGCGAATTGATAATCAGTTGCGAGGACGTTCCGGACGTCAGGGCGACCCAGGTTCTTCAAGATTTTATCTTTCATTAGAAGACGAATTGATGAAAAAATTCGGCGGTGAACGACTCGCAAGATGGTTAGACCGCGCTGGAATGGATGAGAATATTCCCATCGAACACAAATGGGTGTCGTCAGCGATAGAAAAAGCACAACGCAGAGTTGAACATCAACATTTCGAGGTTCGTAAACAATTGTTGAAACTGGATGATACGATGAATGAACAGCGACATATCATCTACGAACAGCGCGATATGGTGCTTAAAGGGGATGACCTACAGGGAAAAATTTTTCAAATGTTGGAAGATGTCGTAGATGAACATTTAGAAACATTCCTGCCAAAGAACATGGAAGAATGGGATATCAACGGCTTGATTGATTGGGTGAAACATACTTACACTATCGACATTTCCCGGTGGGATACAAAGCCTGAAAACATGGCTTACGATGATTTAAGGCAGAAATTACTTGCTTCTTTGCATGCGGCTTATGAAAAGCGCGAGCAGGAGATGGGGCCAGAGATGATGCGCAATTTAGAACGCATAGTTATGCTGGATAGGATTGACAGGAATTGGATGGACCACCTCTATAACATTGACTATTTAGAAGAGGGTATCTGGCTAAGAGGATACGAGGGGAAAGACCCAGTTGTCGTATTTAAAAACGAAGCTTTCAGCATCTTTGGAGATATGATAGCGCGCATCAAAGAGGAAGTTACGGAATATATGTTCAAAGCTCAATTAGTCAAAGAAGCGCCGGTGCGCAGAAAAACAACCCATCGCCAGGGCCCAGCCGGCCGACGCACCCGACCGTTCGGCAGCACCCCAACCGCTCACCCAGGTTCCAGCCCTCAACACATCCCCGGCGCGCCGGCGGAAAAAATTGGTCGAAATGAACCCTGTCCATGCGGAAGTGGGAAGAAATATAAGAAATGTTGCGGAAGGTAAAAGGATTGTCGATTGTTGATTGCCTTGGGATTGTCGATTGTCGATTATCGATTGAAAAAATATTCTTCCAATCATCAATCATCAATCAACAATCATCAATCCAGGGCAATCATCAATCAACAATCATCAATCTAATTTGAAAGGAGGCACGGAAATGGCGGCGCAAACTGAAACAATTGTAGAAAAAAATATGGGCATTATCACCGTGCCTGCTGTTGAATTGCCGACGGAGGATGGTGAACCATTGGAATCTTCTTGGCATCGTTCGGAGATAAACCTGCTAATTGAAAGCATAAAGATGCACTGGCGTGGACGGCAGGACTATTACGCAGGCGGGAATATGTTCATTTACTTCACTCTCCAGCAGGCACGCAGGCTATGTCTCCCTCGCCCTCTGGGAGAGGGTTGGGGTGAGGGTTCCTATCGTGGCCCTGATTTCTTTGTAGCGCTAAGTGTTGATGGGAGTTATTCTCGCGGCGCCTGGGTTGTCTGGTTAGAAGGAGGTAAATATCCTGATGTGATAGTGGAACTTCTCTCTCCAAGCACTGCTTATGAGGATTTAACGACAAAGAAAGAGTTGTATGAGAGGATTTTTCGCACCCCAGAGTATTTCTGTTATAACCCTGATGTTCATGAATTGAGAGGATGGCGTTTGGTGAACAGTGAGTATGAGGAAATTAAGTCCAACGAGCAAGGATGGTTATGGAGTAAACAACTATGTTTGTGGTTGGGTCTGTGGAATGGAAGGTATTTAGAGGAAGAAGAAACATGGTTGCGTTTCTACACAAAGAATGGGGAATTAGTTCCGACTTTTGGGGAATTTGAGCAAAGGCGAGCTGAACGTGCTGAATCTGAATTATCTCGTTTGCTGGAAAGATTGCAAAGGCAAGGTATAGTGTTAGAGGAGAACGACCTACCGAGGTAGAGTATGGTCGCTGATTGCCCAAAAATTCATCAAAAGAAAATACAAAACTGATGAGTGAGGAGTGATTTTTTATTTATCACTCCTCACTCATCAGCTCGAAATAACAACCCCCTAACCCCCTTTATTAAGGGGGAAGGAGGACTATTTTCTGAAACATGCCTTACGTTTTACGCATTATGCATTATTATGATTGCTTTTTCACTCGAATTCACCCCGTTAGAAAGATGCCCCGACTGATATAAGATTTCTAACGTACCCCGCCCAAACTTTCTAACGGGGTTCACGTAGAACCAATTTACATTCGAGGTGTAGCCTTATGTTTCGCATTCATATTATCATTATCATTTTGATGTCTGTTTGCGGAATAGGTTTTATTCTGTGGGGAACCGGCATCTCTTATAAAACGAAATATCAAACTCACTCAAGCATAGCAACTGCGTCTGAAGAAAATAAGTCAAAGCATGAAACGACATCGGGCAAAGTTAAACCCACAGTTACAACTACTCATGCAAATATAAAAAAGGAAGAAGCCAGGGTTCAACAGTTTAATATATTTGAAGGAGATATGGGCAAAAAATCTTTGCCATTTTCACGCGAAGCAGTTATTAAAATAGCATTATGGCTTCAAGAAAATCTATCCATAAAAATTACTGATTGGCAAGCAATTACTGGAGAACTGTCACCAAACTTTAGAACAAGCATGATATCCGGTCTGGTCAGTAATAGCTCATATTCTGAATTTTCGTCCTATCGCAAAAGTATTTCTAATCTTGCGTCACCGCTTTCTGGTTTACCATCTGGGACACTTTCCGTAACAGTGAAGGAAATGTCATCAGAAACAGAAGCAGAAAGTCGCATATCAGGTAGTCATGGTAAGAAAAACCTACCCAAGGAGAAGACAAAATCTAACCGTACATCAAGCACAGGCTCATCTTCAAATTCAAGCAGGTCGAATGCTGCATCGGATGACCACGGTAACTCCCCTTCGACTGGCACCCGCATAAGAATTGGAGATGAGGTTGAGGGTGAGATAAATCCAGAAGGTGACAGGGATTACTTTGTTTTTGATGGCAAAGCAAAAGAGGTTATCGATATCGATATTACAGCGGAAAGGTTAGGCTCAGATTTGGATTCTTATATCACATTATTCGGTCCTGATGGGTCACGTTTGGCATACAATGATGATTCAGGATACAGTCTTGACTCCAGTATCAGTGATTTCGAATTGCCGAAAACGGGGAAATATAAATTGGAAGTGAGGGATTTGGGTAACCGCGGTGGCCCTGAGTTTTATTATAATCTGACGATAGTAAATCCGTGATTGTTACCATAGAAACCGAGTTTTTTGGAAAAACCATGTCCTTGAACGAAGTGAAGAATCGGTTTCTGCCGAGTACAAAGAAGGAGGAATAAGCGATGGATGTTCCAATGGAACCAATTGAAGCGTTAACAGGTCTTCTAGACCTTCCAGGTATTGGGAAAATTCGCCTTGACTTCCTTGTTACTTATGAATCGGGTGCCTTCTACATCCGTTGCCTTGACTTAGGTATTATGTCCTGTGGCGAAACTGTGGAAGAGTGCAAAGACAATATTCAGGAGGCAATTTTAATCTACCTGGAAGACTTGCCTGAAGGACAGAGTCTCTTCAAACCCGCCTTGCCCAAGTATTGGCAAATATTTTACGAGTTGAGGCGTCAAAAAGAACAAAGAGAAGGTAAAAAAGTGTCTCCACAAGAAAAACGTATCCTTGAGCAGTTTCTTGTAGATAATGGTAACATCGTTTTACAGTATGCTTAGATTAAACCAACTCCAAACTTTTCTTTTAAAAAGAAAAGTTTAATCAAAAGAAACACTAAGGAATTTATTCATTCCAATACGAAGAATTCTAAGAACCTATAGACTTCAGGTGGAAAATACCAGGCATGGTAAACATCCATTCAAAGTGAGAGGAATCATTATTGGTACGCAACGCCAGCATACATACCCGCTCAAAGTCCACGGAAGAAATCCCGAAATTTCTCGTAGTTACCTGAAAGGCATCATTGAAGCATTCAATCTTCCGGAAGATGTCTTCGAAGTATAAGGAGGAAACTCATGATTGACAAAGAACTTTTAGAAATTTTAGCGTGTCCAAAATGTAAAGCTGATATTGAATATGACAAGGAAAACCAGAAACTCAAATGTCTCAATCCCGATTGTGGGTTAATATACCCGATTCGTGATGGTATTCCTGTCATGTTAATTGATGAAGCTGAAGTACCCCAAAAACAAAAGCAGTAGTGCGTTTCAGAAACATCGTAAAACGTAATGCGTAAAACGGAAAAATTACGTATTACGTATTACGTTTTACGTTTTACGTTTCTATGGAGAGCAACAATCTTGAAAATCTTGTTTCTCGGCCTCAGATTTCCATATCCGCCCCACAGGGGCGATAAAATCAGAGGTTATAATTTTATCAAACATCTCGCCACAAAGCACTCTCTGTTTGCTGTTTTTTTTTCTGAATCGGATGATGAGATTGATGCCGTCAAATATATCAAACCATATTGCGACCTGGTAAAGCTTGTGCCATTGCATAAAAATATTGCGCGCTTAAATTCATTGTTCCACTCATTCTCCACGAAGCCCCTTCAAATTTGGTATTGGTATTCTCAGGAGATGCAAAAGGCTATCGCTGATTTAGTTGACCAGTATGATTTTGATATTATCCATGTCCAATTTTTTCGGATGGCGCGCTATGTGATGAAATTTACCCAATGTCCCAAAGTATTAGACCTCGGCGATGCGATGTCGCTGAATTTGCATCGTCGAGCAACATTGGACAAAAGCATGTCATGGCCGTTAGTAAAGTTGGAGGAATTACGTGTTAGAAAATACGAAACGGAAATCCTAAAACATTTTGCTGTCGGTACAATGGTGTCTGCCTTTGACCGCGATTACCTTTTAGCTTTGGACAATAGCTTGAATCTTGAAATCGTACCTATGGGTGTGGATTTAGAATATTTTCAACCGAGCAATGTCCAGTATCGCCCTCAGTTGCTGTTCACCGGCACGATGAACTATTTTCCAAATTACGATGCGGTATGGTATTTTTATCACAAAATTTTTCCCTATATCAAGCAAACGCGCCCTGATGTAACTTTTTACGTTGTCGGAAATTATCCGCCGCCAAAGTTAAAGCGATTGGAATCCAACCGAGATATTGTCGTTACTGGACACGTTCCAGAGACTCGTCCATATTTTGCCCAATCCGCAGTATTTGTCTCACCTCTGCGCGGCGGTTCCGGCATTCAGGTTAAAAATTTAGAGGCAATGGCGATGGGTGTGCCAGTGGTAACAACCTCAGTCGGCGCTGCTGGTATAGAAGCTAAAGTCGGACATGATTTAATCGTCGCAGATGAACCGAAGGAATTTGCGGATAAAGTCATTCAATTGCTTGATGACCAAGAACTGCGGCGAGAAATCGGACAAAATGGAAGGCGGCTCGTCGAGGAAAAATATAATTGGCCGGATGTGGTGAGACGTCTTGATAAAATTTATGAGCAAATAAGTGCGTGAAACGTGAACGGAAGTCGGAGAGGAGGCAAGATGGCAAGATGGCGAAAAAGATTGATGATTGATGATTGTCGATTGTCGATTGAGGAACAAGCTCTAAATCAACAATCAACAATCCTCCTATAGTTCCTTGCCCTCTTGCCCCCTTGCCATTCTCCTTTTAACTTCCGCCTTCTTCAGCGGGGGCTTCCTTCACTAAGGCCGTTTTCTCGTCTGTTTTCTGTAATGGGAATGAAAATCATTTACTCAGAAACTCACAAACTTCATGCGCCGCTACATGAGTTTACGAAGCATGGCATGACGCCCTATTCAGAAAGCCCGGCGCGTGCGGACAAAATTCTTTTTGAGCTTCAAAAGAGCGATTTTGCAGACATCATCAGCCCTCGGCAATATTCACTGGATTCCATCCGGGCAGTACATGATTTAGAGTATCTCCACTATTTGGAAAACATTTACGCCGCCTGGATAGCTCAAGGAGGGCCAGAGACAGGTGTCATTCCAGATACCTTTGCCGTGCGGACTATGGGCAAGAGACCAGAAAAATTATTTAATCAAACTGGTTACTACTGTTTTGATGCGCAAACGCCGATTGTTCAAAAAACTTACGAAGCCGCCCTCTCATCCGCATACTGCGCTCTAACAGGGGCGGAGATGCTGCTTGAAGGAGAAGCGGCTGTATATGCCCTTTGCCGGCCACCAGGCCATCATGCTGGTCGTGACGTATATGGCGGTTATTGCTATCTGAATAATGCGGCCATCGCTGCCACTGTGTTTACGATAGTAAACCAGTCCTCATATCTGAGTAAGGAAGCTAAAGTCGCTATCCTCGACATTGACTATCACCATGGAAATGGAACACAGGACATATTTTATGATTCCAACCGCGTTCTGTTTGTTTCGATTCACGCGAATCCAAACCGCGCCTATCCGTTTTTCAGCGGTTTTGCGGATGAATATGGAGTCGGCGCAGGCTATGGCTTTAACCATAACTTTCCTTTGGAAGCGCCTGTAGATGAGGGTCAATATCTTAAAGTTTTAGACCAGGCAATCGAACTCATCCAAAAATTTTCCCCTGGATTTTTAGTTGTTTCGCTCGGTTTTGATACTTTTCGGGATGACCCGTTGGGTGACTTTGACCTGTCACTTGAATCCTTCTCTCATATCGGCGAACAAATCGCCCAGATGCGGCTCCCTACACTTCTGGTACAAGAGGGGGGATACAACCTCCAGCAGTTGGGGGAATGCGTGGTGAACATGCTCTCGGCATTTGAAAGAAGATAATACGTAATGGAAATTATATATTTGTTATCAGTTGTCTTCTTGTTATCTGGTTTCGTACAGGGCTTGACGGGATTTGGATTTGGCATGGTAGCGATGAGCATATCTCCGCTGCTCATCGACATCAAGCAGGCAAATGTAGTAGTCACAATTCTTGCGTTATTCAACTGCATCTTTGTGACATGGAGTGTGCGTCATGCCGTAGATTTTAAAAAAATCTTGCCGATATTCCTCGGCGCTTTCATCGGTGTCCCACCTGGCGTTTATCTGCTAAAAGTTTTGCAACCGAAGAGTATTAAAATTATACTCGGTGTAATTTTGATAGGTTTTTCCACCTATTCCATTTTTAAAAAAGAGAGCGTCGGGCGCATTGGAAAACAGTGGGGAATTCCAATAGGAATATTAAGCGGGATACTCAACGGTTTAATTCAAATGGGCGGCCCGCCTGTGATAATTTATACCTACTATCAAAATTGGGATAAGGATAGCATAAAAGCTACGCTCATAACCTATTTTGCTATGAGTTCAGCGTATAAATTGGTTGTATTACTACTGTCCAAATTGGTAACGTTGGAAATTCTTAAAATGAGCGGTATTATGCTGCCAATTGTATGCTTAGGCGCGTTCTTAGGTTTCGTATGGTGTGAAAAAGTGAATAAAGAGCAAATGCGGAAAATCACGTTTTCCATATTGATAT
>Ga0194113_10001224_pt1 | contig 35277 bp, 25 predicted proteins | sample TA2MahC200mmetaG_FD_146193 | JGI IMG/M metagenome (GOLD analysis project Ga0194113, IMG submission 146193) | Freshwater microbial communities from Lake Tanganyika, Tanzania - TA2015017 Mahale Deep Cast 200m | ecosystem: Environmental > Aquatic > Freshwater > Lake | place: Tanzania: Lake... | reverse complement strand
TCTTAATCTTAATCCTGATTTCTCTTGCTCCTGACTTCTCGCGAGCGTCGGTCGGTAGAGGATTCGAGGAGAAGAGAGAAGAGGATTAAGATTAAGATTAAGATTAAGATTAAGAACCAGACGAGGATTATCGGCGGGCCCCCCCATGAAGCAATTTGACCACGAGAAATTGTGTGTCTACCAACAATCAATCAGATTTGTCGCTTGGGCGACTGATCTGCTGGAGTCAATTCCGAAGTCGATAGCGGCTCACGGTCAGCACGATCGGGCCTCAACTTCAGTCCCGTTGAATATCGCGAAGGGCAACGGGAAGTCGAGCGCCAAAGACCGCTGCAAGTTTTTCGATACCGCTCGCGGTTCCGCACTGGAGTGTGCTGCGTGCCTGGACGTGCTGGTTGCCAAAAGGAACATCACTTTCGATACGGCTGAAAGCGGTAAGGCGGTGTTGACCGAGGTCGTATCAATGCTCGTCAGCTTAATTCGGTCGAACTCACCAGACCGCGAAGTATGACTGGGCTCCCCCCAAAGAGTGACCGGCGGGCCTCGTGCAGCGTTGACCGACTTTTTTTGGGGAGCGGGCGGAAGATTAAGATTAAGATTAGGATTAAGATTAAGATTAACGATCTGGAGCAAGGCCCGATGTTTCTCACGCGAATGGCAAGTAAAGCGTTTCGAGTACGACGGATCGTGCGGATTCTTTCCGCCGTGGCAATGCCTGCGTGTCTCATGCTCTTCGCGGCCTCCGCCCACGGTGCGGACGACCTTGCGCAGTCGTTTGCCAGTCAGATTCAGCCGCTGCTCGTGAAGACGTGCGGGGCTTGCCACGGGAAAGAGCCCAAGGACAACGATCTCGATCTCACAAGCTTCCGCTCGGCTGAAGCGATCCTCGCCAAGCCCAAGGTGCTCGGCGATGTGGCCGAGCGATTGCGACTGGGCGACATGCCGCCGAAGGAAGCGCCGCAGCCAAGCGAGGCCGAGCACGAACAACTGCTGGGCTGGATCAATGCGGCGCTTGATGCGGAAGCGGCTGCGCGGGCTGGCGACCCTGGACCGGTGACGCTGCGGCGGCTGAGCAACTCCGAATACGACAACGCGATCCGCGATCTCACCGGCATCGACATGCGGCCGACGCGGGCTCGTGAGTTTCCCACCGACAGTGTCGGCGGCGAGGGGTTTGCCAACGTCGGCGATGCGATGCCCGTGACTCCCGAACTGGTCGAGCGCTTTCACCAGACCGCTCGCGACGTTGCCGCGCGGGCGGTATTGCTGCCCAACGGCTTTCGCTTCTCCCCTTCCACCGATCGCCCGGATTGGACTGAGGAAGTTTTCAAGCCGCTCTCCAGTTTTCACGCTCACTATGCCGGGCCCAACGGAGAGCCGCCGCTGGCGGCGCACCTCGCGGCGACCTTGAAGCACCGCGAGCGGCTCACTCGTGACGGGGCTGCCGCCGTAGCAGCAGTGGCCGCCGAGGAACAACTCAACGCCACCTACCTGGCGGCACTTTGGGAAGGGCTGAGTCCTTCTGCAGGTCGTTCACAACTCGATGCTCGGATGAAACTGTGGTCTGAGAAAGCCGCGCAGATCGAAGCCGAAAAGCAACGACGGCAGACGATACTCCAATCGGCCAAGAACGCCATCGAGACTCGGTGGGTCTCGTCGAAACGCGTCCTCGCGGAATCGAAAGTCGTGGAAGGGGCCTCGGTTCCCTATGAGAGCAAGGTCTCGGTTCAACGTGGCGAACTGCTCCTTCTCACCGTGCTTCCAAACGAGAGCCACGGAGCCGACACCACGCTCATCGAATTGACGATCCGCGAAACCACTGGCGATCAGCGAACATGGAGTGTTGCCGATTTGGTGCCCAATCTGCTGAAGGGGAATCCTTGGTCGGACAAGCACGAGGCTCATTGGAGCTTCGTGGAAGCGACACCAACTCCTGCGTTCCTGACCGACCGGCGCGACAGCAACGGGGGCAGGACCGAACTGAAATCGTGGAGCATCGGTTCCGATCCCTCGGTCTTCGTGAACTCGGCGGCAGAAGCAATCAGCGTCTGGACGACGTTGCCCGCGCGATCGGTCTTCGTACATCCGGGCCAGAAGCGAAACGTGGCGATCGCCTGGACGAGTCCGATCTCTGGCGAGTTAGCGGTTGCAGGCCGCGTCGCTGATGCTCATCCGTCCGGTGGCGATGGGGTCTCGTTCGAGCTATCGCATGTTGCATCTCCGGATTTAGGACAGGCTCTGGCGGACTTGGGGAGTGCTTCTGCGATTCTGCCGGACGCCGGTTTGCCCCCGGACATGCTCGCCCATGTCCGTGAGAAGTGGCGCGAGGCTACCACCGATCCGGCACCGGTCTTGGCGGCGATCAAGGCGATGCAGGACCAGCTGTTTCATGGGAATTACCGAAAGAATGCGGCGCTCGCGGTCGGCAACGGCTTTCCCGCGTGGGAGGATCTGCGTCGCATCGTCGCCCGCGAGCGAGTCCAAGGGGCGGCTCGTGAATCTCTCTTCCGCATGGTCGCGCTGCCCGCTCAACCCGACACATACGTCATTTGGGATCGGCTGCGACTGGAGGGTGGAGACGGTCCACCGCTGGTGTTTGCGGAGCATCCCGCTTTAGGCGCAGCTATCGAGCAAGCGTCGGGACTCAAGTTCGGACAGCACCCGCAGGGGCGATCGGTGCCGAAGTCCGCTCTGGTAACGACGGCCGGTACCGAAATCGTCATCGATCTAAGGTCACTGCCGGCAGAATTACAGAATACGCTCACGCTGCCTCGCTTCCTCCGCGCTGACGTGAGTCTGGATGAAGCCAGTCCGGAAACAGCCTCGGTCCAGGCGTTTCTGATCGCAGCCACGGGCGGCGGCGGCAATCTGGCCGAACCCGTCGCCAATGCGACGCCGGGCGACCCGCATGCCGCGCAGATCGTCCATCCGCGCGTCGCCGCCGAACAGGCACGGCCCGCGGCCGAGTTCCGCGCTCTCTTCCCTCCCGCGGTCCTCTTCCAACCAATCATCCCGCGAGACGCCCAGGGGAGCGTGTTCCTTTATCGCCGCGAGGACGAACCACTGCGTCGGCTGATGCTTAACGAGGCGGGCCGGGCGGAGATTGACCGGCTGTGGAGCGAACTGGAATTTGTCAGCGAGCAAGCGCTCGCCACCCCAGCCGCCTATGCGGCACTTGTGCAGTATTACCGCAAACCGAACGACGGTGCGCGAATCATGTTTTTCTACATCCAGGAGTTCGAGGAACGGATTAAGCGAGAGGAGAAGGAATTTCTCGCCGCTCAAGGCGCCGCGGAACCAGCGCAGCTTGAAGGGCTGCTCGCTTTCGCCGACCTCGCTTGGCGACGACCACTCTCCGCTGACGAACGCGAGGCGATTCTCGCAGCCTATCGCGCCGACCGTGCCGAGGGCTTCAACCACGATCCAGCGTTCCGCGCCGCGCTGGCTCGCGTCCTCTCCTCACCGTGGTTTCTCTACCGAGTCGAACAACCGGCAACCGGACCGCGTTGGCAGTCGGTCTCGGGCGATGAACTGGCGACACGGTTGAGCTTCCTTCTCTGGGATTCGATCCCCGATGACGAGTTGCGAGCGAAGGCTGCGAATCTTCACGAGCCCGCGGTCATGGAAGAGCAACTGCGCCGCATGTTGAAAGACGGCCGGATGCGCGGCATGGCCGAGGAGTTCGGCGCCCGCTGGCTCGGTGTGCGGGATTTTGTCGCCAATCACGGCCGTAGCCTGAAACACTTCCCTGAGTTCACACCGGACCTGCGCGATGCGTTGGCCGACGAGCCTGTGCGGTTTTTCGAAGACCTGCTCATGAACGATCGCCCGGTCGTGGACGTGATCGCCGCCGACGCCGTGGTCATCAACGAGGTGCTCGCCAGGCACTACGGCATCCCCGGCGTGACCGGTCCAGAGTGGCGGCGAGTCGAAAGGGTTGCCGATTATGGTCGCGGCGGGTTTCTTGGTTTCGGCGCGGTGATCGCCAAACAATCGGCCGCCGCGCGGACCAGCCCGATCAAACGTGGGGCGTGGCTGGTGCAGGTACTCGGCGAACGACTGCCCAAAGTTCCTCCCGACGTGCCGCCGCTTCCCGAGACTCCCCCCGCCGGACTCAGCGTACGCGAAATCACGGAGCGACACCGCGAAGACCCGAAGTGTGCCGGTTGCCACGTCCGCATCGATCCGTATGGCATGGCGATGGAACGATTCGACGCCATCGGTCGCTTGCGGCCCGCCGGCGAACTGAAGCCGGGCGACACCAAAGGCACGCTCCGCGACGGCACGGAGATCGACGACATCGCCGGCCTGCGAAACTACTTCGCCGGACCGCGCCGCGAAGACCTGTTGCGGTCCCTGGCCCGCAAGCTGACGGGCTACGCATTGGGCCGCGCCGTGATGACGTCGGACCGCAAGCTCGTCGACGACGTGACCAAGTCCATGAGCAGCGGAGGTCGCTGGTCGGACGCCCTGCTTGTTATAATTCGTAGTGAACAGTTTTGCTGCATTCGACCGACAAATGCCGTAGCCGCCTCGCCACCATAAAACACCTAAAAATACGACGGACATCCAGTCCGTCGTACACAAATTTGCCCATCGCAACCTCATCCGATACCTGATACAACTCACTCCTAAAAGGAGATCTCTCATGCAAACCACATCCGCTTCGACCATCTCACGCCGCACGCTGCTGCGCGGACTCGGTGTCTCGATGGCATTGCCGTGGCTCGAATCGCTGTCGTTCGCGGCGGGGGACAAGACCATTGCCGCCGATCAGCCACCGACTCGCACGCTGGTCACCTTCACGGGCATGGGTTTTCACTCGGAGCATTGGTGGGCCAAGGGAACGGGTGCGGGCATGGAACTTGGGCCGTGCCTCAAGCCGCTGGAGGCGTGGAAGGAACGGTTGGTCTTCCTGCGTGGACTGTGGAATGAGCAGGCCAATAATGGCGTCATTCACTGCATGCAAACAGGGAATATGCTCAGCGGAGCGGTTATGTCGAAAACCGAAGTCCGCACGGGCGTCAGTTTCGACCAACTGATGGCACAGCGGATTGGCGATCGCACTCGAATTCCATCTTTGGTGCTTGGCTGCGAAGGACCGATTCCGGGGCTTCAAGACGGACATCCCTTGCTCTACAGTTCGCACATTTCCTGGAGCACGGCGGTGTCGCCGACATGGACCGAGACCCGTCCGGCGCTGGCGTTCGATCAGCTCTTCCGTACCGACCGCAATCGCGGCGACCGTCGCGTCGTCGATGCGGTTCTGGAAGACGCCAAGTCACTGCGTCAGCGGCTCTCCCTCTCGGATCGTCAGCGGTTCGAGGAGTACCTCGGCAGCGTGCACGAGATCGAGGGGCGCATCAAACGAGCCAACACGCAGCGCGACGCCAACGGCTGGAAGCCGACTCTGGCCGCTCCCGATCGCCCGCGACCCGCTGATGGGATTCCCGCCGACATCCCCGAGTATTGGAAGCTGATGAACGACATCGTGCTGCTCGCCTTCCGCACCGACACCACTCGGATCGCAACACTCAAGTATTGCAACGACGGCTCCGCCGAAACTCACACTCACTGCGGCGCCAAGGATCAGCATCACCAGATGGCCCACACCCAGCCGGCGGAACTCATCCCACTCAACCAGTTTTTCATGTCCCAGCTTGTCTATCTCTGCGAGCGAATGTCGGAGGTCAAGGAAGGGGACCGCACTTTGCTCGACAACACCGCCATCATGCACTGTTCGAGCATGTTGCATGGCAACCACGACGCGAGGCAGTTGCCAATTATCTTGCTGGGCGGCGCCGGAGGCAAACTTCACGGCGGCCGTGTGCTCGATTACCTCGATTCCCCCAACCGCCGCATGTGCAGCCTGTTCCTCCACCTCATGGACTGGGGCGGCCTGGAACTCGACCAATTTGGCGACTCGAAGGAGCGGCTGGCAGGCATTTGATTTCGTTCGATTAGGTGTAGCGCATGACAGTTCCCACAGCGAGCGACTCGTCGGCGTCTCGGCGCGACTTTCTCAAGACCACCGCGGCGGGTGTCGCCGCGCTGACCGTCCCTGCGACAGGGCTGACTGGGCCGTTGTTCGCTCAGGAGGAACGCCACGCCGAAATAATCAGCATGCCAGCGGGAGCGGTTCAACTGTTTGTCGAGATGGATCGCATTGACTCGCACCACAATATCCAGAGGAAATTCCATACCGCTCAGAAGTACTCGGCCAATCCGGTCATCGGAGCCGTCAAGCCCTGGGAAGACCGGCGCAGCACCTGGGGCTCGGTGATTTACGACGACAAGGAGAGAGTGTTCAAGGCTTGGTACGGCGGGCAATCGGGTCAGAAGAAAGAGTTCATACCCGGCCAATTCGCCGACTGCTCCGTGCTGTGCTACGCCACCTCCCCCGACGGCATTCATTGGGACCGGCCGAATCTGGGCATGCACGAGGTGCACGGCACGAAGGACAACAACGTTGTGATTGGCGACGACCACCACAACGGCCTGGCGCACTGGGAGTCATTCGCCCTGGATCCTCTGGAGACGAATCCGGAGCGACGTTTCAAGGCGCTGGGCTGGTCGAGCTTCGACTGGAACGGTCCGTTGAGCGGTATCTACTCGATGACTTCGCCCGACGGGGTGCACTGGACACACACTCCCGAGCCGGTGTTTCGTTATCACCCTCGTCCCGGAACAAACGATCTCGGTCCGGTCGGCGATGCTCAGAGCCTGATGATCGACACGCTCCGTCGCCGTTACATAGCGTTCCTGCGGCGTATCCCGCACCGGGCGTTCAGCAGGAGCAGCGACTTTGTCAGCTGGACGCCTCCCGCCATGTCGCTGGAAGCCCGTTCCGATGAAGATGGAAATACGATCTACAACCACATGGGATTCGTGTACGGCGACCGCTACCTGGGTCAGCTAACTTATCTCCACAAAAAGGATCCCACCAGGACCAATGTCGATATCTGGCTGATCAGCAGCAACGACGGTGAGCAGTGGAACCGCCCTGAGACGGGCCGTCCGCTCATCGAGGTGGGCGACATCGGTGAATGGGATCGCTTTAATGTACGGCTCACCGGTTCACCGCCGATTCGCGTGGGGGACAAACTGCACTTCTACTACCGCAACACCGCCAATCGGCACTCGCCCTATGTTGGCAACGACAACACGCAGATTGGCGGCGGAATCGGTTTGGCGACGCTGCGTGTGGACGGCTTCGCCTCCGTCGCGGCCGGTTACGATGGCGGCCAAGTGACGACCAAGCCGTTCCGCTTTGAGGGGTCCTCCTTGTTCGTCAATGCCGTCGCCAATAGCGGGCGACTCACCGTCGAAGTTCTGGACGAAGGTCGCCAGCCGCTGCCGGGTTTTTCGCGCGAGTCGTGCCTGGTGATTTCGGCGGACAGCGTCAACCATCTGGTGCGCTGGCAGAATGACGTCCGGCTGGAACAATTTAAGCACCGACCGATCCGGCTGCGATTCCACCTCGAGAATGCGAGGCTATACTCGTACACAATCGGTTGAGTATTAGCTTACCGACGGAAGGATGTTGCATGCTGCGGTTCATCGGCGGCAAAGTTCGGTTGTGTGATGGCCTGGCGCGACGGGAGGTGCTACGCGTTGGCGGGATCGGCGCCTTGACTCTGTGGGGCCGTCCTTTCTTCGATTCGCCAGCCCGCGCCGAGAGTTCAGGACGAGACCGTTTTGGCCAGGCCCGGTCCGTTGTGTTCATATGTCTCTATGGCGGTCCGCCGCAGACAGAAACATTTGATATGAAACCCAACGGACCCGACGAGGCTCGAGGTCCGTTTCGGCCCATCGCCACGGCCGTCCCCGGCCTGGAAATCTGTGAGCATCTACCCCAACTGGCAAAGGTGGCAGACCAGTACGCGTTGGTGCGTTCATTCACACACGAGGACACCGCCCACGCCAGTGGGCTGTACACCCACTTGACCGGCTGGCCACACCCGCGAGCCAACACCAATCCTCCCGCCAGCTCGACCGATTACCCGCATTACGGATCGGTCATGGGCCATTTGCGCGCGCCCGCTCGTCCGGTACCGCCGTGCGTGATCGTGGGAGGTCGGATCCTGCCGCAGTTCCAAGGAATCGGCCAGACCGGCGGCTTTCTCGGCGCCGCGGAGGCCCCTTACGTCATGCCCCAAGGAGAAGCTCGTATCAACCACTATGGCACGATCCTCTCCGCTGGCCACGGTCCCGCGCTTTCCTTGCCCGAGCAGCTCTCACCGCTCCGCCTGACCCACCGGCAGCAGCTGCTGGCGCAGCTTGAGGACCAGGCCCGTTTGCTCGAGCCGCGCGGGCGCACGCACGCGTTCGGTCAGCTGAAACAACGTGCCTTCGCGATGCTCACCAACCCGACCCTGACGGCGGCTTTTGACCTCGAGCGCGAACCAGACAAGGTTCGTGACAACTACGGCCGGCACTTCCTGGGCCAGAACCTTCTGCTGGCTCGCCGGCTCGTGGAAGCGTCGGTGCCGACTGTCCAGGTCAGCGACATCCCCGCCGGCGGTGAACAGCACTGGGATCTGCACTATTCGAACATATTCGATCGACTCAAAAATGATCTGTTGCCACAACTCGATCAGGCAGTCCACGCCTTCTTGACTGACTTGCAGCAGCGCGGGCTGTTGGATCAGACCCTGGTCATCGTTGGCGGCGAGTTTGGCCGAACACCATGGATCGATCGGGAGGCGGGACAAGGAGGCCGGCAGCACTGGCCACGCTGTTACTCGATGTTGCTGGCTGGCGGCGGAATACGTGGCGGCCAGGTGTTCGGCGCTTCCGACCGCGCAGCGGCTTACCCAACGACCAATCCAGTTGGCCCCTGGGACCTCGGCGCCACCCTGCTGCACCTGGCAGGTTTCGATCCGGCCAGCGAGGTATTCGATCCTTTGCAACAGCGGCAGCGACGAATCTGTGAAGGCACCGTCATTCGATCGCTACTCTAAGGCAGCCGCACAGAAAAAGACTACCAGCAGACCCACAATGACCTTCGGGTAAGTGGCTCGCCGATGATGTCGTGCGTGATATCGTTAGTTTTCATGGATGTGACATTCAGTCCTCTGTGTTCTCCAGAACTCTGCGCTAAATTTCCCGGCCACGTCACGCTCACGTTTAGCACAGAGATTAAGAGGACACAGAGAACTGCGGGGTGCCTGTGTCGCTCTGATTCCGCAAGAGTAAAGGAGTACCCCCGGCAGGGATCGAACCTGCGACCCCCGGTTTAGGAAACCGGTGCTCTATCCACTGAGCTACGAGGGCAAGATGCGGTGCGAGAAGGTCATCTCAAGTTAGCATTCTAGCCCTTCTCTTGAACAGGGGCTACCAGCGTGGCGGCGAAGTCGTCGTGTCGAATGAAATGCTGTGTCGAGACGATGGCATTCCGACCTGGACACGGCAACCTGGACGACGGTGGAACTCGACCGTTATCATGGGTCATGGAGTGGATACCGAGTCCGCGGCGAGAATTGAGGAAAACTGATGTGGACGAGTTGAATTTCGGAGACGTCGAGGCGAATCAGCATCCGGATCGCCGAATCGCCGAACTGGAGTCCAGGTACACGCATCTGCAGCGCACTGTGGATGAATTGAATGGAGTCGTGATCGACCAATCGAGGCGCATCGAATCGCTGGAACGACGTTGGGAGCGGATGTTAAGTCAAGTGACCGCATTGACGGCGCGCGCCGCGGAAACAGGAACTCTAGAGGACGAACGGCCACCCCATTATTGATTGGCGAGGCCCGACTCGCGGGAAGCTGCCATCGAACGGCACTACAGGCATTACAAACCCGCGGAGCCGGCCGTCAGCGCTCGGGATAGTCGAAGCGGGTTCTTTGTGTAACAATCGGAACCCAGTACGGCGCGCCACGGCGCCGCCGCCGGGCCTGTAGCTCAGTGGTTAGAGCAGGGGACTCATAATCCCTTGGTCGGGGGTTCGAATCCCTCCGGGCCTACTTTCGCACCACGTCGCCGGACGCGGCTTCACGGCGTCTAACTCGGCAACCACTTGGGAGTTAGGCGAGCCGTCGTCTTTCACCAACGTTCGTGTCGGTTCGTCGGGTGACGCGGCGTTTCGCTCTGAATCGCATCTTGCGCGCTGCAAATGCGCTGCGCTTTTTAACGCCTCGGGGACGTTGGCCCGGCTGGCTCTATCGCCTGACACAGGCACTGTCGGGACTGCGGCGCAAACGGCAACGGCCTTCACGCCCGTTCGACTGTATGCGCGACGGACTTGACGTCACATGGTAAAATGGATCGCCAAGGAATTAGCTGACATGCCGAAGTTTGAATTCGTTTGGAATGACGACATTGTCGAGCACATTTCCGAGCATGGCGTTTCTCAAGATGACTTTGAAGATGTTGTTTGCAATCCATGGGCGAAGGGCTTCAGCCGTTCGTCCGGCCTTCCCGTTGTGTGGGGTTACGCATCGGACGGCCGATACATCCTGGCCGTGTACGAGCCGTTGGACGAGTTGACCATTCTGCCAGTCACGGCATATGAAGTTCCGGAACCTCGATAGGTGTGATGATGTCCGAGCCAAGAGCAAAACGTGTCTCACGCGAACTGACCGATGTCGAGAAAGGTCGACTCATGGAACATCGTGAAGCGATTCGCCAAGAGTTGCCCGATCTGACCGCCCGCGATCAAATGCGCAAAGACGCTCGTGATGAAGGGACCCTGAGTGGTGAGCTGCGCCGCTCAATTCACGCCAGTGACTTGTCGCTCGCAGAAATTGCCACACGAGTTGGAATCACAGCCATCATGCTTGATGATTTTTTGACAGGCGAACGGACGTTGCGCTCCGATGTTCTGGATCGGTTAGCCGATGTCCTGGGCTACGAATTACCGAAAACTAAATGATCGCATCCTGCGCGCTGCAAATGCGCTGCGCTTCTTAACGCCTTGGGGACGCTGGCCCTGCTGGCGGCTTGGGACAACATTGCTTCGACCTGCGTTACCGCGTCCGCTTCCTGTCCCGGAAACAGATGGCCGTAGGTGTCCATCGTCAGCGTGATCGTCGAATGACTACGCCGATTCCAGGAGGCGAATGCCCTCACAGTTCGGTCGGATTCCAGAAACCAAGACCTTTAGCAATATCGTTGTAGCCGGTTTACCGGCAACCCTGGGCTGCGCTGCAGAACATCCCCTTCGGGGAAAGGGGCCGCTTTTTCGCCACTCTTGCGCGTCGCGCGGGAATGGAGTTTTTCAGCCGCGAAGCGGCGGCCGTAGGTAAGCCCAGGGCGCAGCCGGTACTCCGGCGAAGCCCTGGGTTACGCAAGTATGACAAGCCAGAAGCCCGACACTGTGAAGTCCGCCTCGTCAGGGATTGGGGCATGGATCAATCGTTTCGTGAGGTAAACCGTCGGCCGTCGGGATTTGGGTGAATATGGCCTTCGGCCAAACTGCGGTTTCTGCACTCTATTCCTGGGGCGTTGCCCCAGGCTACGGTGACGAAAGGCCTTCGGCCAAAAGATACAGGCAGATTCCCTGGAAGCCGCCTGCCTTTATGAATCCGGAACGGGCTGCCCAAGGAGAGCCAGCAGTTCCACAGCCAACGCCACGACGTTGGGATCTTCGTCTTTCCCGCATTCTTCCAACCCTGGACGAAACCACTCGGCTACTTGCGGATCGATCTCTTTGAGGTCGGCTGTCGCAAACGACTCCTTGAGCTGCGTCAGCAGCGTCAATCGCTGTGCCGAATCACCGTGGTGCAGAACTTCCTTCGTGGACTCGGCGGCTGCCGCCGCAATCGCGCCAACAATTTCGCCAAACCCCTTCGCGGCGATCGGCAACAGCACCTTGGCCGCAATCACGACCGTGGCGGCGACTCCGAGAGCCGCGAACAGGGTGAACGACACCAGGCAGACAATCGCGACGCGCCAGGGACTGGTCTGCCGCGTTTTGAGCACCGATTTCTTTTGCACGAATACTCCTGGCTTCCGACCGCGCAAGTTCGATGGCACGCCGGATCGACATGGGCGTGAAGCGGGTAGCACCCAAGCCTAATGGCGCAGCGAAATGCGGTCAACCCGTGTGAGGATCTCCACGTTGCCAATAACGCCAGGCACTCCGAATGATCGCTAAGCCGGGCCAATGCGGATCGAACACTCGCCGGGCTACCCGGTTCACGACACTCCGGTTCCCCGGCGAACAGGCTCCGCGGCAGCGCCCGACCCACCTTCCGATAGGAACACTAGTTCGCGGGTGGTCACGTCGTATACCGCTCCGACGATCGCCACCCGCCTCTCCTGAACCAGTCGCCGAAGGGTGACGCTCTGCTCGGGCATAGCTGCCACCACCCGCATCACGTTCCGGCGGGCGACCTCGTCCACGTACCGCAGGCGGTCGGCCGGCGGGAGTTGGCCGACCGCGGCGTGTTCAGCCGGATCGATCACCTGTTGGATTTCCTCGATCACGTGGTCCAGGTGCTGGCAGCCGGTGGCGACCGCCGCCGACGCGGTCGGGGCCAGGGAGTCGACGGCCGCGGCCACTGCCCCACACCGGGTGTGACCGAGCACCAGCACCAGCTTGGCCCCGGCCACGGCGGTACCGTACTCGATGCTGCTCAGGATCTTCCGGCTGGACACGTTCCCGATCACTCGCACGCTGAAAACGTCTCCCACCCCCAGGTCGAAGACGACTTCGGCCGGGGCGCGGGACTCGATGCACCCAAGGACCACCACCAGCGGGTGTTGGGCCTCGCCGATGGCCTGCACCGCCCGCCCGAGGTCACGGGCGAGTGGCCGGCCGGTGCGAAACCGCTCGTGCCCGTCCTTGAGCAATTGCAGCACCTGGGCTGGGGTGATCGCTTCCTGCAACTCGCGCGTCGAATAGTCGACGAACTGGGTGCGATCCTCCATTTGATACTGTTCCTTGAATCCCCGCAAACTCACCTCGATACCGCGTGCGGGGCCGGTCTTTTCGTCGAACTCGCGGAGCAGGTCGAGAATGTCCGGGTCGATGTAGTCGGTGGACGAAGCGTCGAGCAGCAAGTGCCCGCCGCGGGGCACCTCGTCCAGCACGCGAGTGAGGGCCGCCCGGTTCAGGAAACTCACTTGGTTCGGCAGTTCCAGGTGGACCACCTCCCGGCCCAGATGCTTCTCTACGAGCCGCCGCACCGGCCGCCGCAGGTTGCTCCGCAGGATGAAGGCGATGCTCGCCCCCAGGCCGATGAGCACCCCGACGAGCAGGTCGGTCAGAACAATGGCGACCACCGTCACCGCGAACGGCAGGAACTGAGCGTACCCCTCCCGCCACATCCGCTTCACCACGTTCGGGCTGGCCAGCTTGAACCCAGTGACGAGTAGGATGGCGGCTAGGCAGGAAAGCGGGATCAGGTTGAGCACCTTAGGCAGGAACACCACGCACACGAGGAGCAACACACCATGGAACAGGGCCGACAACTTGGTGCGGGCGCCCGAGTTGATGTTCACCGAACTGCGGACAATCACGGACGTGAGCGGTAGACCACCGATCAGCCCGGACATCATGTTCCCCACTCCCTGGGCGATCAACTCACGGTTGGACGGCGAGGTCCGCTGACGGGGGTCCAACTTGTCCACCGCCTCCAGGTTGAGGAGGGTTTCCAGCGAGGCAACCGCCGCCAGGGTGGACGCCGCCACGTACACCTTCGAGTTCCACAAGGCGGTAAAGTCCGGGAGGACCAGCAAGTTTCGGAATTCGTCGAACGAGTTGGCGATCGGCACGTTCACCAGGTGGCTCGGGTCGATCCCCCACGGCTCCCCCCATTGGCGGAACAGCAGGGTCATCGATGCCCCGAGTACGACCACCACCAGGGCGGACGGCAACGGGAACTTCTTCAGCCCCTTCACCCGTTCCCACACCACCAGCAGGAGGACGGATAGTACGCCGATCACCGCTGCCCCGGTGCTCACGTCCTGCCAGTTCGCCAACTCGGAGAACGTGTTGTGGTTGTCCGGCTGGACGAATGCCATTTCCCCGATCGGGTCAGTGTCGTGCCCGAACAGGTGTGGCAGCTGCTTCAGGATGAGGATCACTCCGATGGCCGCCAATAACCCCTTGATCACACTCGACGGGAAGAAGGCGGACAGCGAGCCGGCCTTCACAAACCCAAGGACGATCTGGATTGCCCCAGCCAGCACCACAGCCATCAGGAACGTCTGGAACGACCCAAGCGCGGCGATCTGCGCGAGGACCACTGCCGTAAGCCCAGCGGCTGGCCCGCTCACGCTGGTGTGCGACCCGCTCAGCACACCAACCAGGATGCCACCGACGATCCCGGAGATGAGCCCAGCCATGAGCGGCGCACCGGACGCGAGTGCAATCCCCAAGCACAAAGGCAACGCGACCAGGGCCCTGTCGCGGGCCGGTGGCGCGTCCGGGAGGGCAAGCAACAGGCAATATCCAACATAAGCCAGGGGCAAGGCAACACCCAGGATGATGGCCGCCATCGCGAGCGCGCGGGAACGGAACCGCGAACGCGATGGCGATGGCGTTGGAGACTCGGCACCATCGGCGGATTGTGACGAATCGACGCCACTTGCCGGCGAGGGCAGTGCGGCGATACCGCCTGCTCTCGGCGCACGTACTTGCATCTCGGTCGTCGTCGTTTGGCTGCTCGTCAATACATCGATTGCCTCGATCAATTCCTGATAGTTGCCGGGGCGCCGGCCGGGGTCGCGCGCCATCATCCAGCCCAATAGGTCCCTGCTGGCCGGCGAGAGTTCCGCCGGTGCGTCGACGGCCGGGATCCCCTGCCCTTCGAGTTTCGCCGCGATGATCTGCGGTAACGACTTATTCGAGAACGGCGGCTTGCCGGTCAACATCTGAAACGCGGTGGCCCCCATAGCATACATGGCGGTGCGGTAGTCGAGCGGTCGGTCTTCGAGCTGCTCCGGCGCGAGATAATTCGGACTGCCGACAACTGTTCCATCGGTCGTTAATCGCGTTTCTTGATCGGAGGCATGCGCAAGGTACGCAAGCCCGAAGTCGGCGATCTTGACCATCGGCAGTCCGGCCGGAATCGGGTAGCCAGCGGGAGCGGTGACAAGCAGCAGGTTCGACGGCTTGATGTCGCGATGGACGATTGCCATTTCGGCGGCATGCGCTAGTCAGGCCGCGGCCTGACGGATCAGGCCCCACGCCGCCCTCTCGTCCAGTTTGCCACGTTTGCGGACAAAGTTCTCGGCATCCTCTCCCTCCAACCACTCCATCGCGAAGTACAATCGGCCCGCATGCCGCCCGAAATCGTAAGCGGCCACGATAGTCGTTCAAAGAAACCCGTTTACCGGAGAGGTCGGTAAAGGCAAGTTCGGCCAACTCCTGGTCGAGCGGCGCGTTGCTGGTCACGTCGTCTTGAAATTGAATGTTGCGAAAATTCCCGGCGCCGTAGTCATTTTCGATCGGTTCGATCGGGCCTGTCCGTCCCGTCGGTCGCTCGACCTTCTGATCTTTGGCACCGCACCCGGACAGCGTACTGAGGATCAGTACCAGGCACGGCCACGGAGTACGGAATCGATACCGAGAAAGTCGCTTTGGTATCGATCGTTTTTTCGATTCGCAGTTTGAGACTGCCGTATCGGCGGCAAGTCGGACCGGCACGGCTACCAGGCCCCGTGGCCGCCTGATTCTAACAGTCGAGGCCGCGGAACGCCAACACGTTGATCCCACCGTCTCGCGTGCGGCATCAAGTGTCGTTGGACGGTTGGTCGAGACGCAATTGCTTGCGGTACTTGCGCCAAATCAGGTAATAGATCCCGCCGAGCGCTCCCAGGATAAGAACCAGGGCCGTGAAAGCCAGCTGGGAATCCCGGAGCAGCGGTCCCAACGAATGGCCGAAATAGCAACTCAGCCAGAAAAACGTACCTACGACGATCGAGGCACAAATGGCATCCACCAGCAGAAAGGTCACGAACTTCATCCGCATCACACCGGCGGCCATATAGACCGGGGCCCGTACTCCGACCATGAAACGGGCCAGCAGGAAGACCTTCAACCCTTGCCGCTCGATCAGCGCCTCCATCTGCTTCTCGCGGTCGCCGTGCAGCAAGCGGGCGAACAGCGGATGGCGGCGCAGGAATGCGCTGCCGAGATAACGGCCGATCGCGTACATCAGGCTGTCGCCGAGCAGCGCGCCGACGAGGCAGGAGAAGAATGCCAGCGTGGGGTTAAGTTGTCCGACCGACGGGGAACTCAGAACTCCGGCGGCGACGATCGGAATTTCCTCGGGGATCGGCAGCCCGACGCCGGTCAGTGTGATAATCAGAATGATCGCAAGGTACGAACCATGCGAGAGGATATACTGTTCCATCGAAACCAGCTTCGCAACTTCCTCTGGATCCGGTTCCGGCAGCGACGCCACCGCATTGGAATTGTAATACCGGCCTTATGAAAAGCGAATCCGTAGTCCGCCGGTTATGACGGTTATGACGGCGACAAGCGATCGCACGAAGTCCGTCACCGCCCCACAAACCTGCCTGTCATCGGGCAGGAGTTTTCTGGGCCGCTTCCAGCATGCGATCGAACAGCCTGCGCTGCTCGCTCAGCGCCTGCACGCGATCCGCTGGTTTGCTGGCTGCCTCCATTAACAGCCAGCCAGCGTAGTTGACTTTGACCAGCAGTTCGAAGAGTCGAGCGAATGGGTACTTCGGGTCTTCCAACTCATGGATGTGACAGGTCTCGCCGAACCGGCGGGCGACAAGATTAAAATTGTGGTCCAACCCCTCGCCGTTCAGATCGGCCTGATTCGAATTCCAGCATACCCCGACGTTTTCATGCTGCGCGATATCGACGATTGCCTTGATCGTGGGAAGTTCCTGGCACTGGCCATGCACTTCCAGGCGGATCTGCTGGCCGAAACCGCTGGCGTATTCACCCAGTTCGTTCAGCGCCTTACCGATCTGCTCGATCGTCTTTTCGCGCGGGACGTTGGGATGAAAAGTATCCGGCTTGACTTTGACGCCACTGCCGCCGATGTCGTGGCTCAATCGCACGAAATCTTTGGTGTCTTCGATCGCCTTGCGTACGACCTTGGGATCCGGATTGTCGTAGCGTTCGTTACTGCCGATGCCGACGCAGACGATGCCTGTGTCGGCAAAACGCGTGCGAACTTCCTGGCGTTGTGCCTCCGTCAAAACGGGTTCGACGCCATGCGCATGGGTCGTGCGGAGTTCGACACCCAACGCGCCGCTTTTCTTGCAGTTCGCCAGCAAGGTTGGCAGGTCCCAGTCGGCGCCCCACATGTAGGTAACCAACCCGAAACGCATGCTCCCCCCGGGCAGATCGGAATCGGGCTGTCGCGCGAGCAATGTTGTCGTATCAACGGCCCGCAGGGCCATGCACGCGCCACCACCGGCGGCTAGACTACGCACGAATCCTCGACGGGTGATTCTCATGCGGGGGTTCTCCTCGGAAAAAGTGACCGACGTTCGGCGACTGCCGCCCCAGTATTCCGCATCCCACGCCCTTGCGAAAGAGGGGAAGCGGGGGAAACTGGCGAGGGCACGCGGGCGATTCCATGCCTCTAAGTTACCCTGTTCTGAAAATTCAATACATTCGATAATCTTGAAGTAGATCCAAAGAACTGCTGCCGGTGGTGTTGTGCGATCGCAATACCTCCAGGGAAGTGGAGTGCAATTCTCCCGCCGCCCCGCGACTGTAATGGGTAACGAACGCCAGCGATCCACTGGTCGATACGCATCGACTGGGAAGGTTGGCCCGTAGGATGACCCGAAGCCAGGAATCTGACCGGCAGTCCGAAACAGCAAGACTCCTCGTGGGAAGGAAACCTGTTGGATGCGTTGGTTTGGTTACTGCGCACAGGCGTGGATTGCGGTTGTTCTCTGCGGGATCGTGCCTTTCAGCGCGACCCACGCGCAGGAAGAACCGGTTCCGGCCATGGTCACGGTCCATCTGCAGGATGAGAGTCCTCCTGAGCTACCGGAAACGGTCGTGGTCGGCCGCCCGGGCAATTTCCCGGGCTCGCCGCTGGGCGAGGACGAAATCCTGTCCGCGAATCGGACACCCACCTCGATCAGCGATACGGGCAGTTCGTACACGGTGATCACGCGGGAGGCGATCGACCGGCGCCAGCAACCGATGGTCGCCGACGTGCTGCGCGGAACTTTGGGCGTCGACGTGACGCGGCAAGGCGGCCTCGACGTTGTTCGGCAAGGCGGAGCGGGATCGAATACGTCGGTGTTTCTGCGAGGAGCAAATTCGCAGCACACCAAGGTTCTCCTTGATGGAATTCCGATCAACGACCCCAGCAACCCCACGCGCGGCTTCGATTTTTCCTCCTTGAGCGTCGACAACATCGAGCGAATCGAAATCCTCCGCGGACCGCAGAGTGTCCTTTACGGTTCCGACCCGATCGGCGGCGTGATCAACATTGTCACGCTGCGGGGCGATGGCCCCACCCGGATCCGCGCCGGTGCCATGGGTGGCAGTTTCGGAACAAGCCAGGAGTATTTCAGCGCCAGCGGTGGAAATGAACGAACGTACTTTTCGCTGTCGGGATCGTACTTCAATACCAACGGTATCTCGCAAGGCAATGTCGCTCGGGGAAATTCCGAGCGGGACGGCTTTCGCAACGGTACGATCGGCGGGCGCGTTGGCTGGAACCCATCGGAATCCTGGAATGTCGATTACGTCTTCCGCTACAACGATGCACGCCTGGAGATCGACGATTTCAATTTTGGTCCGGGTGCGCCGGTCATCGACAACCTGACTCGCGCGAATCTCTCCCACTCTTTTCTGAATCGCATTCAAATCCAGAACTCGGCATGGGACGACCTGGTTCGACACAAGGTCGGTTTCAGCCTGACCGATTATGACCGCCGCGACACCGACCCCGGATTCCCGGGCGTGCCCGCCCAGTTCCTGGGACAGACGCGCGAGGTTGACTACCAGTTCAATATCCAGATCAGCGCGGAAAACGAATTCACCGCTGGAGCCAGTTACCTGCAAGAGGAAGGACATACGCTGCGGGACGCGCTGACGCTGGACCGGGCGTCGCAGAACGATGCCGCCGTCTATCTGCAGGACCGCATGACATTCTTTGAGCGCTGGACCCATACCATCGGTGCGCGATGGGACGATTACAACCGGGCCGGTCCCGCGCAAACATACCGCTATACATCGTTGCTCAAGCTTTTCGACGAGCAGACCTCGCTGCACGGATCGATCGGGACCGGATTCCGTGCCCCGGCGCTGGCGGAATTGCTGTTCCAATTCGGTAATCCGGCGTTGCGTCCGGAAACGAGCAAGGGTTGGGATGTGGGGATCGAACGGCGCTGGCTGGACGATCTGATCGTGACCGATCTGACTTTTTTCCGTAACGATTTCCAAAACCTGATCGTGTTCGATCTCAACAGTTTTACGTTGCAGAATGTTGGCCAGGCGCGCGCCTCCGGCGTGGAATTCAGTTCGGCGCTACGGCTGACCGACTCCACGTCCCTTACCGGCAACTATACCTTCACCGACACCGTCAATCTGGATAGTGGAACGGCGTTGTTGCGCCGGCCGCGCGACAAGGCCGGCATCGGGCTTGACCATCGGTTCAACGAGCAGCGCACCACACTGGGCCTGTACGCCATCCTTGTCGGACCAAGGTTCGACACCAGCGCCGCGGGTAACGTTTCGCTACCCCGCTACACCTTGTTGAACTTGACCGGCCGGCACCAATGGAGAGAACATTGCGAACTCTTTGCGCGACTCGACAATGTGCTCAACAGCCATTACGAAGAGGTGCTGGGCTTCGGCACGCCGGGCTTCTCCGCGTTCGGCGGCGTCAACTTGTTCTGGTAGGTCCTGACGCACGAGCATCTCCCGCGACGGTGCCGGAGTGCGCCGCTCACAAGCGAGGCGCCTTCGGCTTGATCGGCGATGCAAAACTAAGGACCCCTTTGACCTTGACCTTGCGCTGGTACACTCGATCGCCGCAGGTCGCGATCAGTCGGTCCATCTCGGGGCCGCCAAAACAGAGATTCGACACGCGTCCGTTGGGCGTGGGGAGAATGCAGTTCACGCGTCCCGCCTGGTCACAAACCTGGATTCCCATCCGCGTGGCAACGTACAGTCGTCCATCCGCATCGGTTCTCATTCCGTCGGCGCCGCTGTCGTCCGCCGTATCGGGAACATGCAGGTGAAAATACCGCTGCTTGTGAGCGAGGCTGCCGTCGGGTTGGATCTGATAGCTGTAAACCCAATGGCTGCGGCTGTCGGCGACGTATAACAGCGATTGATCGGGGGACAGCGTAATTCCATTCGCAAATCTCAGGCCGGAGTCGACAACGGCCTTTTCACCGTTCGCCCGAATCAACCAGACGCGGCTGGGATCGGTGCCGTTGGACGGCGGATTGGTCACATAGATACTGCCATCATGGCGAACGGTCAGGTCGTTGCCACGAAAACCGTCCGCGAGCGTGGCAACAACGGTTGGAGACTCGTACGCCAGAATCTGTTCGCTGCCCGACGCAACCGCGATCAGACGATTGCCTGCCGCGAAAGCTTGCCCATTTCCACGGCGGGAGTCGCTCAGGTACAGTTCCACGCGGCCGTCCAGGCCGATGCGATAGGTCTTGCTTTCGGGTACATCATTAAAAAAGACTTCTCCGCGCTCGTTCGCGGCCGGGCCTTCGGTGAACTTGTATCCTTCCCCGACCAACGTCCAGCCCTCGCCGGGAATAAGGATCTCCTGCAATTGCGGCGCCCCTGATCCGGCCTTGATCGGCGTCGGCCAATCCTTCCAGAGCCACCTCATAGCGTCGGGAAAAACTCGCGTCGCCTGTTCGACATTATGTCCTCCCTCGCCCCAGACATGGCTGACTTCGTATCCGGCGAAGACCAGCGAGCGTTCCATTTCCTGGTTGGCCATCCACCAGTCCCCGCCGTAGATATTGAGGTCGGCACTGCCGTCCTCCAGGAAGATTCGGATCGGCTTCGGTTCGTACTTCCGCAACAGGGTCGGATAGTTGTTACCGCCGCGCAGGCCGACGTAGGTACCGATCGAGCTGAACACCCGCTGGAACGCATCGGGACGTTCCCATGCGGCGGTGAAGGCGCAGATCGCACCACTGCTCGCGCCCCCGATACAACGATCGTTGCCCGATTGCGACAGGCGCAGCGGCCTCCCGTCGCTGCTCACCTTCGTTTCCACCTCGGGAAGCAGCTCCTCCAGCAGGAATCGAACGTAACTGTCACCCAGGCCGTCGTACTCGTAGCTGCGGTTAAATCGGTCGAGCGCATTGTCGTCGAGCGTCTTGACGCGCCCATGCATCACAAACACGCCGATCACGACCGGCATCTCCCCGGCGGCGATCAGCCGATCAAAAACCTCCGGCGCCTTGTATTGAATACCGTCCTGGTTGACATAGACACAGGCCGGCTTCGACGGGTCGTACTGCTTCGGCACGTAAACCCAATAGTCGCGTACGGTGCCGGGAAATATTTTGCTCGCCTCGAAGGTGTACTTCGTAATCTCGCCCTGCGGTACCTCGGCTGACAGGGTGGCCGATGTTAAATACACACCGATGGCCAACGCGGCAACGAACCAGATCGCCAGCGTATCGCGCGAAAGGCGGATGGTAATCCCACGCGAAGCCCGGACAACAAACTGCAGTTGGGCTCTCCGTCGAAATCCGGCAGCAATATCCCGCATGCTTGACAACTCCCGAGAAAGGTGGCAAACGGATTGAGGCCCACAGAATAACGCCGCGACCAGGGCATTTCCACCGGGTTGGTTGCCCTACAGTGATTCGAGTGACTCGGTTGGCTGGGAGGCAACATAAGGCCGATATTCGATCAACTCGATCTTCCACGGTCCGCCAACCCGGTATTCAACGCCTCGCCACTCAATGCGTCGCAGCAGCAACGCCTGCAGCATCGCGCGGGAATAGACGACCTGGGTGAGCAGTACGGCGGCCATCATCTTGAACAACAGGCCGGGGCTCCACTCCCGGAGTGACTCGCCGCGGTGCCGCACCAGCATTCGCATGCGTCTTTCCAGCCAGGCAATCAAGGGGCAGAGCGACAGCTGGTAGATTCCGAGACAAACCAGGCAGGCGTTGGCGTCGCCGAGGACACCCTGCCCGAATTGCCAGGCGGCCCAGGCCGCCGCCACGATCGGTACCGCCGTCGTCATCAAAGCGTGTCCAACAACGGCGACCCAACCGGGATGGTAAAGCCGGGCAGTCAGTAACTGGCGCGTCACCCAGCGCGTGAACGATCGCAGGTCGCAAGACTCCCGGTTCACCATCATCAACGAAGGCACAAAGCTCAGTCGGTATCCTTTTTGCCGCAACTTGGAATAAAGCATCGTGTCTTCGCACAGCGCGTTGCTCCAGAATTCCAGCAATCCCGCCTCGCGAATCACGCGCGTCTTGACCGCCAGCGTTCCGCCCCAGGCGATCCGGTACCAGCACATCTGTACGACGGCGGCCGCGTTCCATAAGTATCGGACCAACGATCCCCAGTTGGCGATCGCGGGCGCGTACCAGCGATTTCCGGTTGCGGCGCCCACCGCGGGATCGGCGAGCGCCGTCGCCAGTTCCCGCAGCCAACCGCGATGGGGGATCGTATCGGCGTCGAGCTGTGCGATGAACTCAACGTCGGGCGCCAAACGGCCAATGGTCTGCGCCAGACTGCTGCATTTCAGGCTACAGGTCTGCCGGCGTTCCTCAAGCAATTCCACGCGAACGTTGGTAAACGAATGCGATGCCAGCCAACGCTGCACGGACTCCAGCGTCGGATCATCGCGATGATCGACGACGATCCGCACATCAAAACGGGGATAGTCCTGTTCGAGAATCGCGGTGACACAGCGATCGAGAAACGGATCGAGGCCGCGCAGGCAGAGGATCACGGTAGCGCGCGGGCAGTCGTCATCGGCCAGAGTTGGCGGAGGGGGTGCCGACAGCAATGCCCCGAACCGCCAGACCAGGAAGGCCTGCGCCACCAGTAAGACAATCAGCCCCAGACAAATGCCAGCGCCCACCGTTGTCACCGCCGCGGCCTCCCTTCGCCGGCCCAACCGCCCGCGCCGGAGATCTCCAGTCCGCCTGCGGAAGCGATGAGCCGCTTGTGCAAGATCACCAGGAACCGATCGCGATCGGTCGGATTCAAGTAGCGGCCATCCATTCTCGCGCAGATTCGCAGGCGGTCGTTGTAGGTCAGTACGGCACACGTCAACAGCGTATTGCGTCGCAACGGTGCATAGACGTCCAGGTGCTCCAGCAACAGATTACCTACACGCAGAAGACCGCCCTCGCGCGGCAAGCGCCAATGATCGAGCGGACGCATTGTATTGGTGAACACGGCGGTGGCCACGCAATGCTGGTTCGCCGTCAGACGGGCAATTCCACCGGGGAGCATTCGGGCGAATCGCAACGTCAGCGGGAATATCAGGCCGAGTTCGCGGTCCTTGATCAATGTCATTTCCTCGTGAATGCTCCGCAGCAGTTCGTCCGGAGAATCGCAATCCGCGGGCTGACGATCGAGATAGACGGTGCTCACGATGTTCGCCGCGGGGATCGAGTGATCCTCGGCACGACGCATGTTTATCGGAATCATTAATCGCATCCAATCCTCGTCCCGCACCGCCCCTCTCTCCACGCGCCAGTCGTGGATCGCCAGAAAGTTATCCCGCGTCAGCAGGTCGTTCAGGGACACGGACTGGCGTTTCGCAGCGTCGCGCAGCGCCGACGATTCCTCGGCGCTCAAATCGACGCACCCCACGATTCGTCCGTCGGGCGCGGAGGGGCTGTTCACGTCCATGGAGACTGCAACCAATGTCGCCGGCTGACGGGCCACAAATTGCCGGATTCCACGTAATCCCACCGCCAGCTTCGGTAACTTGCGCAGCCAGCCAACGGCGGAAAGCCCGAAGCGATTCCGTTCGATGAGCCGATTCGGTTCCAGTCGCTGGAATTCGATCTGCTCCATCGCAGGCTCGCTGTTCGCATAGTGCAGCAGCAGGTCCTCGAGGAACTGAAATGTTCCGCGACCGTCCGCGCGCGTGTGGTGAAAATGCAGCACGAGGATCGTGTGGTCGTCACGAACATCGACGATCAGTCGCGTGGGGATCCCGTCGCGCGCCTTGATCGGCTGGGCGGGCGGAAATTCCGGTTGGGGATCGCCGTCGGTGCTCCATTCCAGCGGGGCGACCTCGGCATCCACCGATCCGGATACCCACTCGTATCGCCCCCAACGGGTCCGTCGAACCTGGGCACCCAGCAGTGGATGCCTTCGCAGGGCATGCCGGAAGGCCGCTTCCATACGCGTACGATCGGCGCGGCCGGCGAAGCGGCAGCGGGCCAGGACGTCCAGTTCCGAACCGGAACGGTCGTCGACGAGAAACGACTCTTCAAACGGCGTCAGTGGAATCGGAAACATAGGGCGCTCAAAAAGGGAGCATTCGACGCTGGGCGAGCGAGGGTCACGACTGCATGGCAATGGCTTGTTCGAACGGATTTGCGCGTGCCTGTCAATCCTGCAGTTCAATACTGCCCCGTCAATACGGGCCACACGGCGACCGCGGGGACTTTAATCGGCTGTGCCGGAGCGGTACGATAGGTGCCATCGCGGCAGCTCGCCTGCTGCGCGGTTTCCTGGACGCTGTAACTTCCGAGCCGTACCCGTTGTGGAGATTACCCATGTCACGTTTTGCAATTATCGGGATCAGTTGCATCGCGATTGCCGTCGCCTCCGGATGTGGCTCACGCGGTTCGACGACGGTCGTCCCGGCTGGCAAATCCAATAACGGCGGCGACAGTTCCGGCGCTCCGGGCAGTGCGACGTCGTCGTCAGCCGGCAGTTCCACGACGAAGAATGACGGGGACGGATCCGCCACTTCCGGCGCCACCGGAGAATCGAGCAGCGGCACCAAGACCAAAGGCACGATCGCGGCATCGCTGCTGACGCTCGAAAACCCGTTCTTTCGAGTCATCGGCGACAACATCACTGCCGCCGCCAAGGAGGCGGGCCACGATGCAATCATTCTCAGTGCGGACAAAGATCCGGCCAGGCAGGCCAATCAGGTGAAGGACTTTATCGTCAAGAAGGTCGCGGCCATCGTCCTCAGTCCCTGCGAGTCGCGGGCGATTATTCCGGCGATCAAGGAAGCGAACGAGGCGGGCATTCCGGTGTTTACGGTCGACATTCCGGTGGAAGACCCCCAGGGAAACGGTGTTCAGATCGTGAGCCAGATCGCAACCGACAATTATGGAGGTGGCCGTGAAGCCGGGCAGGCGATGATCGAGGCGCTCGGCGAGCAAGGGGGAAAGGTCGCGATCCTGCACTTCAAGCAGGCTCAATCGTGCCGATTGCGTGTCCGCGGATTCCGGGAAGTAATCGACGCGCACAATGCGGCGAATAACGGCCCGATCGAAATCGTCGCGGAACTGGAAGCGGGTGGATCCAAAGATCAGGGCTTCAAAGCGGCCGAGGATGCGGTGCAGGCTCATTCCGATTTGCGAGGCGTTTTTGCCATTAACGATCCTTCCGCGTTGGGCGCGCGGGCCGCGCTGGAGAAAGCGGGCAAGGCCAGCGAAGTCGTCATCATCGGGTTCGACGGTCAACCGGAGGGCAAGCAGGCAATCAAGAACGGGGAGATTTACGCCGATCCGATTCAGTTTCCCGAGAAGATGGGTACGGAAGTTGTGGAAGCGATTCTGCGCTACTACCGCGGGGAAGAAGTGGCCGCTGAGCAGCTGATTCCGACCCGTCTGTATCGCAAGGCGGACGCCGCGGACGATTCGACGTTGAAATAGCCTGCATCTTCCCGGATCGGGCTGGTGACAAATCCCGACCCGCTGTTTACTTGGCGGCCGTTGTCGTGCCGGCAAAGTGGGAAGGAGAGTCTTCCAGCACAAGGTAGTCGTCTGCGCAAACCGTGTTTTGTCCGTTGTGCAGGTAGCTGCAGCACCCTCCGACCGCGACTCCGGCATCCAGGGCTTGCTGCGTCCGCTGCAAGAGCCGCTGGGCGTTGTCCCCTTTCGTCGCCTCGCCAACGCCAAAAGTCGCGGTAAAACCAAGAGTGGATTCCTTGAACGGCAAGTGGCATCGTCCTACCGCGTTCCGCAGTCGTTCGGCAACACCGACAGCATTGAACAGGGATGCTGTCGGCATCAGAACCGCGAAGGAATCGTCGGAGAACCGCGCGATGTGGTCCATTTTCCGCATCGTCGCTCGAAGAAACTGCGCGCATGCGCGAAGCACGAGGTTCTGAGCCCGTTGCCTGTCTTCGCCGCCAAGGCGTCCGAAGTCATCGATCCGCATCAGCACGATCGACAACGCAACGCCCCCTCGTTTCCACTCCGACATCCGTCGGTTCAGGTCCTCAAGGAACACCGCGCGGTTACTCAGGCCCGTGCTGGAGTCGCTCGACATCGGCGCGGTTGGCTTGTCGCCGTTTTCGGCGGTGGCTGGCGGCGGCCGTTCGACGGGGGCGGACGGTTCGATCGGCGGAACGGGATCGGCTTGTTTCGGCGCCTGGTCGGGGGTGGTCGATCGCGGGACAAAACGGACAAAGTTGACACCGTCGTGATAGTGACCGCAATCCCGGCCATCTCGTTTGCTGACGTACAGCGCCTCATCCGCTCGTTTCAGAACTTCTTCGGCGTTTTCCCCCGGTCGCATTTCCGCCAGACCGACGCTGGCGGTGACATGCAGCGGTCGTCCTTCGAACTGCAGGGACATCGCGCCAATCGCGGCCCTGGCCCGCTCCGCGGCGATGTGCGCCAGGCTGAGCGACGTGCCGGGGAAGATGATCGTAAATTCCTCGCCTCCGTAGCGGCAAACGATGTCGTCGCTGGATACGCGCGCTTTCAAAGTCGACGCGACGGCTTTGAGCACTTCGTCGCCCGCGCTGTGGCCGTACTTGTCGTTCAATCGCTTGAAGAAGTCGACGTCCAGCAACATGATGGAGGTCGATCGGCCCTGCGATCCGGACGCCGCGACACACTTATGCATCTCCTCGTCGAACGCCCTGCGATTATTCACGCGCGTCAGCGCGTCGGTGCGCGCCTCGGAAACGTGCGATTCAATTTCCTTCGCCTTGGCCTCCAACCGATGCTCCGCATCGACCAGCTGCTCCTGCATCTTGGCGTTCGCTTCAATCAAACGAGCCACGACGGCCATCACGCTCTCGCTGGAGAGGCCAGCTCCCGCCGTCAACTCGCTGTTTATCTCCTGGACCCGTTCGCTGTGCTGGCCAACCTGGGCCGCGACGCTGACTGCCAGCGACTGCAATTGCTGGAGAGAATGTCTGGCTTGACGTCGATCCTGGTCTTGAACCTGTTCGGTAACCCGCTTTGTCGAATCGGACCGTCTCCAGAACGACACACGCGGCAGCCAGCAGCCAAGCGTGACTCCGAGTGCAATCGCCGTGGAAAGCGACGTTATGTCGACGAAAAGTGGTGTCATGAAAGTGGCAATCTCGCACCAAGTCAAAAAATCGTCGTTGAGCAAGTGAGTCCTACGAAGCGAAAGTGACCAGCCAACCCTAGGTTACCACCCGCCCGAGTCAATACCGACCGCGGGCCGCAACGAGGTTCCGGGGCCGCAACGCGCCGATTCGCCGCACTTAGTCGACCGCGCAGGTCTCAAAGTCCGGCTTATTCTGGTAATAGCGGGTCAACTCTTCGTCCAGAGTGGACGGGTCTACAACTCCCATTTCCAGCAGGATCGTCGTCAAAGGGCGCGACTCCTCGGCCTGGGCCATCAGCAGATCGGCGACATCACGGCGCGACATCGTCTGTAGTTCGATCGCCACTTCACCAAACGGCCGCTGGGCCGCGATCTGCTCGCCCAGCAGAAGAAGCAGTTGATGGGAATCCAGTTTTCCACGTTGCAACGCCAGCCTGCCGATCGGTGTGCGGCTGCGGTGCTCGTGCTCCAGCGCCTCCACCAGCTGCATCGGCGTAATGATTCCGCGACGAACAAGATAGGTTCCTAACGACATCGGGTACCCCGTCGGAAGATCTGAGCGGTTACGGGCGCGACCGAACCTCCAAAAGGCCGCGATGCCCGTCCCGGAAATCGTAGCTCGAAATCACCCGCCAGAGCCCACCGCGCGGTCCGCCGGAACAGTCCGATCGTCTGTCCGCGAGCTGAAAAGCGGCAGCAACGGCATAAGCGACAGAATGTGCAGCGGAAACAACACCTGGGGCGCTGAGCTCCGGATCGCCTGATCGATCAGTACGGTTGCCGGTACGAGAACCGCACCGGTGACCAGTGCGGCAGCCGCGATCCGCCAGGCAATACCGACGGGCAGGGTCAAGAACAACGCCGCCGCGATCGTTGGAACGAGAAAAAAATGCGACATGCCGGGTAGAAGCCAGGCGACAACGAGGCCGAGCAGCGCATAGCCGAACGCCACCCACCAGGCGGTTGTTTCGAGGGAGTGGTCCCGCAGCACGCGGTACCCGATGCCCACGAATATCAGAACCGCGAGTCCCCAATAGGTTGTGAACAGTTCGGTGGAGTACGCATCCCAAGGTACGGCGTACGGTAATGTACGCTGCACGAAGCGCAACGCGACTCCGACCGCCACGGCGATCGCCAGGAGTCCGATTGCCAGCGCCAGCAATCGAATTCCCACGCGCCAGGATGCGGGCTGCAGCAGCCGGCGATGACCCAGCATCACCAGCCAGAACAAGGGGATCAGCGAAAGCGTCAACGCCCATGACTGTGGATAGACCAGCACGAACAGCCCTAGCAGATCGCCGAAGACCGCGTCGTCGCTCGACTCCAATTCGCTCCAATCACACGCCCCCAGCCAGCGCGCCATTTCCAGCGCGTTATCGCCATGGTGCTGCACGCTGCGGGGATCGAGCGTCCGCCAGCGATCGGTCTCCTGGTGGTAGTTGCGCACGTCGCCGATGAACGCGAAATTCAGACCGCGGCAGGCATGCTCCAGAAAAATCGTGAAATCGGTGCTGTTGGGCATTTTGCGGTAGACCGTGACAAATGCGGAACCGGTCGCGACCGGTCGAGGCAGATGGCGGACGGCGCCGCGCACGATCTCCAGGTTGAAGGCGGCGGTCTCGTACATCAGGCTGGCACCGCTCGAACCCCGCGCGTCGAAGTTCACCAAAAGGGGCCGCTCCCGCGCAAGCGGATGCTGTTCGGCAAATCCTCGCGCCCCCAGCAGCGCGACTTCCTCGCCATCGGTAAACAACAGATAGACGGGGTGCCGCCACGCTTGCTCCCGATGCCGCAAGGCCCGCGCTGTCTCCAGCAAGGCGACCACGCCGCTTCCAGAGTCCCCCGCGCCCGGGGCGCGGGGCGCCGAATCGTAATGCGTAACCAGAATCAGCGGCGTTCCCTGTTCGGGACCGACGACCTTGGCGAGCAGATTGACGACACGGATCCCTTGCACTTCAACCCACTGCTCCTCGACATCCAGATCAAGTGCCTTCAGTTCTTCGCGGAGCCGTTCGCGGAAGTCGCGATGTTCCGTGGATCCGACGGGGCGCGGGAGTTCGGCTTCCAACATCAGCCGCCGCAGGACGGTCATCGCCCTCTCCGCCGAGAATTCAGCCGGCGGCGCGTTGGAAGGACGCACGTCGTGCCCGCGCTGCTGATATCGGGCGAAGCCAAAAGTCAAGATCAGACCGGCAATGACGGCGACGCGAACGTTCCGAACAGCCCGGTTCCCGGTCGAAACGGAAAACAATCCGAATCCTTTCGCTGCATGCCAAGGTCAGCTGAGTCGCTTCAGGCGGCTGATGCGACCGGTCGATACCCATTCGGCGACGAAGATGTTCCCGTGCGCATCGAAGCAGGCGTCGTGGGGATGCACGAATCGCCCCGCCAGCCATCGTTCGCGATTGCCTCGAATCTCGAATTTGGAGTCGGCCTTGAGTCGCTCCACGTCCTCGCCAAGCCGCGCAACAACCTCATTCTTCGAATTCAGCAGCGTGATGCGCGCCACCAGTTCAGGAACCATCATCAGGTCCTTCCAGGTATCAATATTCGCCGGCAGCCCATAGCCATGGAGGGTCTCCAGGTATTTTCCGTCCATGCTGAAATACTGCAGGGTGTGATGGGCCCGATCGCAGACCACGATCGCGGGCTGGCGTCCCGGTCGCCGATCGATCCAGATCCCGTGCGGTGTGTCGAATTTTCCCTCGCCGGCACCTGGCCCGCCAAAACTCGACATCCACTCGCCGTTCTTGTCGTAGCGGTGAATCAGAAACGATCCGTAACCATCGGCCAGAAAGAACCCACCGTCATCAAGAAACGCGAAATTGGTCGGCATGAATCGGTCGCGACCCCAGACTTTTTTCGGGTCGCTATCCTCACCCTCGGCATAAACCTTGGCCTGCATCGGTGCTCGACGCTGCCAGACCACGTCGCCCTTCAACGACAATTTGGCGAACGACTTTACCTGCTGGTAAGCGCAGACATACAGGAATTCTTCGTTGCCCTCCCGGCGAACCTCGATTCCATGTCCGCCACCCTGGAACTGGCTGCCAAACGCCCGCACGAAGGTGCCCTGCTCGTCGAAGACAAAAATCGAGGGATGATCTTTGAGGTTCTCGTGCCCTTCATGAATCACGTAGAGATGGCCGCTCGAATCGACCGCCACGTTGTGAGTTGTCTGCCAATGGAACCGATCGGGCAACTTCGGCCACTCGTGTTCGACTTGGTAGCGATAATCTCCCTGTCCGGTGATCACGGGTGATTCCGATTTGCGAGCCGTAATCACGGCGGGTACGGCCATCGTTGCGGCAGTGGTCGCGGCGGTTGCCAGAAACTGGCGCCGTGTCGTGGCCATACCCGAGCTGATCTCACGCATCAAAGTTACCCCATGACTTCAGAGATCGGCCGGGGATCGCTGACCAGATGGGTAGGCCGCCCCTCCGGCGTGTAGAGGATCTTATTGGGATCGATTCCCAGTTTGCGATAGACGGTGGATACGAAGTTCTCCGGTGCCAGCACGCGGTCGCAAGCAGAATATCCGTTTCGGTCGGTGGCGCCGACGATCAATCCGCCGGGCGTTTTTCCGCCGGCCATGAACACCGACATCGCGTTGGCCCAATGGTCGCGGCCTGCCGTTGTCGAGCCCGGCAACGTCGTAATCTGGGGCGTGCGGCCGAATTCGCCCAACATCACCACCAACACCTCGTCCAACAAGCCGCGATCGTCGAGGTCCCCGATCAGGGCCGATACTCCTTGGTCGATAAGTGCCGTGTGTTTCGGCAAGTCTGTGAAGATCCCCGAATGGCTGTCCCAGCCGCCATCGTTGATCGTGATAAACGGGACGCCAGACTCGACGAGTCGTCGCGCCAGCAGCAGCCGCTGGCCAAACGCGGTACGGCCGTAGCGGTCGCGCGTCGCGGGTTGTTCCTGGGAAATATCGAGGCCGCGTTGTGCTTCCGTCGAGGTCACCAGTTCGTATCCTTGGCGGTAGTAAGAGTCGACGGTGGCGGCCGGATCGGCAACCATCGGGTCCTCGAATCTCTTGAGGCGGTCGACCATCGCCCGCAGATCGCGGCGCGTGGAAAAGCGATCCGTCGCCAGGCTCGAAGGCGGCGACACGTCGCGTACGCGAAAATTCGCTTGATTCGGGTCATCCTCGACGACAAACGGCGCGAATCGACCTCCCAGAAAATTCGGTCCTCCCGAGCGGGTCATGCTGGGAATGGAAAAGTAAGCGGGAAGCTGATTGCGCTGGGGAATTTCATGCGCAACGACGGCTCCCATGCTGGGGTGATAACTCACAAAGGCCCCGCAGCCCACAGGAATCCGAGGCGGCGCACCGGTCATCATGTAGTGATTACCGGCCCCGTGATTGCCCTGATCGTGGCGGATGGAGCGGATGACGGCGAACTTGTCGGAGCAGGCCGCCAGCCGGGGCAGCGTTTCGCAGAACTGCACCCCTGGGACGCGCGTCGCGATCGGCGCCATTTCGCCACGAATCTCGGCCGGCGCGTCGGGCTTAGGATCAAACGTTTCAAAGTGCGTCGGGCCACCATCCAGCCAGATCAATATGCAGGCCCGCGCTGCCGCTCGGCCGTCGGATGGTTCTCCCGCCGCAAGCGACCGCAGCCGCAGCATGTCGACCAGACTGGTTCCGAAAAACGCACCCAACCCCAGCCGCAGGCAATCGCGGCGGCTCGGTCCCTGACAGTTTCTGTAGCTCGACATCGAATAGTCCTCCGGTCGACACTATAGTCGACTCCTGTTCGGCGGGCAATTCAGCCGCGGGCCTGCTGGTGCCCAGGGAAGTCGGCGACAGACTTACCCTGGGCAACCAGCCGCCTGCTACCCATTCCAATCCAACGATGACAGGCCCGCGTGTCGAGCGCCGCTAGCTGCCGAGGATCGGCTTGCGCGGCTGCGTTCGACTTTGTCCGGCGCCCCGCGGAAGCGCGGCGTCGGCGGGTATGGGAACAGCCCGTCCATGCGACCATTCCCATCCCTCGCCGCTCGCCTCGCACCGCTCCCTACCAACCTCACGCAAGCCTGAATTTCCTTTTCTTGTCGACACCGAGTCTCGTACGGACCGTATTCTGGTTTTGAGCATCCGACCGCGAGGCACGAACAAGTTCGCGGCGGAGGCGACACATTTGTCGATCGCGATGCCAGGGAACATTCGAGCCGGGACGAACGCCCGCCTGGCTCGCGATCGAATTCACACGCCCACCCGGATCGCGAAACTTGTTTCGCCTTTCCGTAACGCGAAACTTGTTTCGCAACCTGCCCTTCGTTCAACCTCACTCGAAAACACATTCACTCGCCACATATATACAACGTATTTCGACCCCCAAAACCGACGCGATTTGGAAAGAATTTTCCCAAATTGTTTGCCGACGCGCATCCGCTCCACACGCTAGCAACACCCAATGCTCTCAATCTGAAAAAAACGATCTTGACCCTGAACGATGATTGGCCTATCTTCCGCCCCACGATCAATTTGATCGTGGTGAGTTTATCAAGCAGTCCACGTGGAGGTGTCTGCACTGGAGCGAGTGATTTCGGTCGCTCGTCTCTGCGGACCGCGAGGCGAAACGTTGGCACGGATGCCAACGTCCGCTTCGAAAAAGACCGCGCGGCGCACTTATGATCGAGGATTGACGGTGCGTGCAGGAAGCGCGGAACGTCAGACCGTCCAATCGCTCCCGGAAAAAGTGGTGTCCTTTGCCCCCCCTAGGACCCATTCGATCCGGGGGCCTTTTTTTTGCCTCCTCCGCGAAATCTGGTTCGCGTAGTGCGAAACTTGTTTCGCGCTACGGTGCTCGCTCAGATACCGAAAGTGCGATCCAGATCGCGGATATAGTCCAGGGCTTCGTCGATGTCGGGGACCTCTACGCCACAGGCTCGCCCTTCGCGGTCGCAACGGCCAAGGATCAGCAGTTCTTCGTAACTTTCGTTTTCCTGCAGGCGGCGTTTGGCTCGCGCCCCCAGAGTCCCCGAATAAAGGGCATGCGCTTCCATGTGGTGCTTGATCAGCCATGCAGTTCGCTGCGTGATGAACTCACCCAGCGCCTCCAGTCCCGCTTCCACATGCTGCCGGGGCTCGATCGCCTTGCCAACATCGTGCAGCAGCGCCGCGAGCAGCAGTTCCTCGTCGTACGGCACCTGTTCGCGCGCCAACTCGAACACTTGCAGAGAATGGTACAGCGCGTCACCCTCGGGATGATAACGCGGATCCTGCTTGACGTTCTCCAAAGGAAGAAGCAACGACTCGTAGACGCGAAAGCGGTCGACCTGCTCTTCGGCGTCACGCAGGCTGGCGTCCAGATCGAGATCGGGGTATTCGCTCGCCAGGCGCTGCTCGAGCTGTGCGATCGACGCCGATTCGATCGCCTTACCGGTAATCGAACTGCGAAACGCATAACCGATCCAGCTTGTCGCGTAGACGGTCAACTCGATCGGGAAACGGTCGCGAAGGTGGATATGCGTGTATATCCGTTCCTCACCTTGCTTGCGGACCCGCTTGTGCTCGACCTCGTGCACCAGCCCCTCCTCCTCCAACGCCGTACGAATCGCTTCCACACTGTCGCAGAACAGATGCAGGTCGATGTCGGAGCCTTGGCGAATATGCCCGGTGAGAACGCTCCCGATAAGACGGGGTCGGAAGCGACGCAGCAGTCGCATCACGCGCAGGGCGTCCAGTCGCATGTCGAGCAAATCCCTGGTGCGCTGTTCGCCTTCGTGAAGTCGCGCCAGCATCTGAATCTCGTCGCGGATTTCCGCGTTCGTGGGGAGATCGGCCGGTTTGACCCATCCTTGGCAGATACGCCTCGCGGCCTTCAGTTTGGCTCGATAATACTCCGACTCCTGTCGGCTGTACATCAAACGAGCGGCCTCGTAAGTAATCTGACGCCGCAGTTTCGTACCGGTCATGATTGTGCGCCGGGAATGCCCGATCGGCGCGAAGGGCAATGCAAGTAAGAGCCACCAAAATCGTGGCGTCGACGTTGGATGCGTTGCCGCAAGTATAGGCGCGCGGTCATCCCAGGGCAACCTTGCACCAGCCGACGACCGGATCTCGGGATGCCGGCCTCGCCGCTTCAGCGCCGCGTCCACTGCGTGTAGTTGCGCGACGTGCCGAAATGACGCGACCAATGGTGGCGCGGGCTCACACCGAACCAGCCGTAGGAATAGCTCTGCGCGTGCACCTCTTGAGCCTGCCCGGGATAGTACCCGTGTGTCGCCTTAAAAGAAGCACTTGATTTTGGTGTCCGCAGAATCAAGTAGCTGGGATAATCGCCCCCGCGGAGCGGTGCGTTACCTGCCATCGCAAAAAGGATCAAGGCCGCCAGAATAAGCGTTCGCACTTTGCGCCCTCCCCCGGGATTACCGCGTGCCGTTCGGGACTCGCGGCCAGCCTTCAAGCTAACTCGGCATCCCGCGAAGGCCGACTCCACTTCCCCCAAGCCAAATTGCACCGAAGCGGAAATGCCCCGTGATGCTGACACGCTGTTTGGGACGTTAAGGCATCGGCGTAGTGAGACTGGAGAAGTTGCGGGACTGGGCGCGCAATCAAGCCGCGGAACCGCTCGAAGCGACTATTCGTGTTTCGGCGGACTGGAAGTCCGCCCTACATTTTTGGATTGGCCAGAGCGCTAGGGCGGGGAATTGGAAGAAAGAGCATCCGCAAGGAACTGAGCCTGACTCGGCACCAGTTGTTCCAGCGCAAGGCGGTCGATCACGGTGCTGCGATCAAAAACCGCAGACAGCCTTCTCGCGGTCAGGCCGTCGGACTCGGTGGTCGCGTCGCTGGTGAAGCTGGCGCCGAACAGCGACGCTCCGCCCAGATTGCTGCCGC
>Ga0194113_10001222_pt1 | contig 35281 bp, 31 predicted proteins | sample TA2MahC200mmetaG_FD_146193 | JGI IMG/M metagenome (GOLD analysis project Ga0194113, IMG submission 146193) | Freshwater microbial communities from Lake Tanganyika, Tanzania - TA2015017 Mahale Deep Cast 200m | ecosystem: Environmental > Aquatic > Freshwater > Lake | place: Tanzania: Lake... | reverse complement strand
AAGCCGAGATCAGCAACCAGGGCGCCAGGCCGGTGCGCATCGAACAGATCGAAATGCTTTCGGCGGGGTTCTTCCCAGCGAAACGTTTTTTACCCCGGGCGGTGCTGGCCAGGGTACATGCATCAACGCCGCCCGCCGGCTGCGGCGTGATCCGCCCACACCCCGACCCTGGAGAATTAGCCTTCTTCTCCAACGGCTGGCAGAGCTGGTCGCACACGGGCGCTTTCGGAGCAGATGAGCGCTACCGGAATACCCGATTGGACCTTCTGAATGCCCCCATGTGGTATAACCCCGGCACCCCACGCCCCAAAAAGCCCGGCTGCCTCGCCAGCGATATGTTCGGTCTACTCGGCGACCGGGGACATCGCACTGGAATCCTGGTGGGGTTCCTCTCTCAAAAACAGCATTTTGGCTCCTTATATGCCCGCATTGATGAGCCGCTTTACCCCGCCCTGCGCCTGTGGGCCAATGGCGACCTGGCCCAACTCGACCCCGGCGCGGCGATAACGACCGATTGGGCGTGCATACAGTTTGTGGACGTTGATGATCCCGATCCGCTGGCGCCCTACTTGGACGCGGTTGCGCGCGAGAATACCCCCTCTCTATCCCCCTCGAAATCGGGGGAGATGGAAGGGGGAGTGGGTTGGTGCAGTTGGTACCACTTCTTCCAGGACATTGACGAAGCCAAAATCCGCGCCAACTTGGACGCTGCTATTGAACTATTCCCACACTCAGAGACAAGCCCTCCCTCCCCTAAAATTGGGGGAGGGGGTCATTCTCTCGACCTGATTCAGATAGACGATGGCTTCGAGGCCCAAATCGGCGACTGGTTCGAGTTCGATCCCGGCTTCCCTGAGGGGGTCGCGCCCCTCGCTTGTGAAATCCGAAAAGCTGGATTCACGCCGGGGCTTTGGCTTGCGCCATTCATCGTCCATTCCAAATCCAGGGTGGCAAAACATCATCCCGATTGGTTGCTGCGAGATCGCTGGGGATTGCCTGTGAACGCCGGATTCGTGTGGGATAACTTCGACAAAGCCCTCGACCTGACCCACCCCGACGCGCTTGCATACGCTAGCGATGTCGTGCGGACAGCGGTTCATGAGTGGGGATTCTCTTACTTGAAGCTGGATTTCCTCTACGCCGCGGCTCTCGATGGGCGTTTCCGTGATCGCGCCAGGACTCGTGCTCAGGTGCTGCGTATGGGCCTGGAAGCGCTGCGCCAGGCAGCCGGGCCGGGGGTGGAATTGCTGGGCTGCGGTTGTCCTCTGGGTTCGGCGATTGGCCTGGTGGATGCCATGCGCATCGGCGCGGATGTGGCGCCTCGCTGGCTGCCGCGGGAAAAAGGTATCGAGACCCCCTTGCGGCGCGAACCCAATCTGCCATCCGTCCGTAACGCCTTGCAAAACATACTCACTCGCGCCCCGCTCCACCGCCGCTGGTGGGTCAACGATCCCGATTGCCTGCTCATCCGGCCGGATTCTGAGCTCAGTCTGGCTGAGGTTCGATCCCTGGCTACCGCCATCGCCTTGAGCGGCGGCTCGCTGCTGCTCTCCGACGACCTGCCCCAATTGGCTCCTGACCGCCTGCGCATCGCCGAACAATTGCTTCCATTGATCGGCAAAACTCCCCGTGTACCGGATTGGTTCGATGCTCCTATGCCGCGCCTGTTACGGTTAGATTTGGAAAACACCACCGGCCTATGGCATGTATTGGCCGTTTTCAATTGGGCAGATCAGCCACACGATGTGCGACTACCGCTAGAGAAATTCGATCTTGATCCCGATCAAGGTTTTCTCTCCCGCTCTTTTTGGGAGGGCGATTCGGGTCGGGTTTCGGGCGGCGCGCTCGATCTGAGTGGAATCCCGCCCCATGGGGTGAAACTGCTTGCTCTACGTCCTACCCCTCCTTCCATCCCCACTGATTTCGGGGAGGAAAGCGTGGGGGTCTATCTGGGCAGTGACCTGCATATCTCCCAGGGATTAGAAGTAACCAAATGGACAGCGACCCCCTCAGGGGGAGTCCGCCTGCGGCTCGAAAGGCTGGGAAAAGCCCAGGGCGAGATCGAGCTTTATTTGCCGCGCCCCCCTCGAAGGGTAACCATGAATCGAAAAGATATCCCCTGGCAAACGACTGGCCAGGATTGTTATATCTTCCCGGTTAGCTTCGATCAAATCGCAGAGATAGAAATCAAGTGATACAATGGCAGCGAGATCGGATACCTTGCGCTGGGGAGTTTTATGGGGTTCTTGTATCGGTAGATTGGGAATTGGGTGGTTGGGAGATTGGGATATTGGGAGACAGGAGATTTGCCTATGAAGATACTACGGGAAGGTCGCGGCGAAATTCTTCAACCGCCGGACATCAATGCCTTTCGTGAGTGGAATCGAAAGAAATCGAAGAGTCTGGTTGATAAGCGCATGAGCGAGGCTGAGGCGGTGGGCCGCTTCGTTCACAACGGGGATTTTATTGGCACCGAACTCTACGGCACGGTGCGCTGCCCCATGTCCATCGTCAACGAGATCGTGCGCCAGGATATAAAAGGTCTGCGCCTGGTGGGGCAGGGGGTCTATGATTCCGATATCCTGCTGGCTGCCGGGCTGGTTAAAGAGATGGACTTCACGTACATCGGGCTGGAGCTGTACGGCATCTCGCATGTCATCCGCCGCGAGATAGACGCCGGGCGGGTCGAGAAGATCGTCGAATGGAGCAACGGCGCCCTGGTGTGGCGTTTCAAAGCTGCGGCGATGGGAGTACCCTTCATCCCGGTGCGATCCATGCTGGGCACCGACACCTTCGAGTACAGCGCCGCCAAGCTGGTGGAATGTCCGTTTACCGGCGACCCCATCGCCCTGGCGCCGGCTCTGATCCTCGACGTTGGCATCATCCATGTGCATCGCGCCGACATGTACGGCAACTGTCAGATAGACGGCATCACTGGTTTTGCCTATGAGATGTCACGCGCTTCTAAAACGCTGATCGTCAGCGCCGAGGAAATCATCCCCACCGAGCAAATCCGCCGTCAGCCAGACCGCACCATCATCCCCTACTACCTGGTAGACGCGGTGGTGCATGCCCCCTTTGGATCGCATCCCGGAGAGATGTGTTATCTCTATGAGCGGGACGAGGGACATATCCAGCTTTGGGCAGAGGTTTCGAAAGAACCCGATACCACGAAAGCCTACCTGGATAAATACATCTACAATCTGAAGGATCACCGGGAATATCTGGAACTGATCGGGGAAGAACGGCTGCGGGAGTTGCGCGAGATGGTTCCTAAGACGAGGTAATCAAGATGTCCCAGCCAACCTATAACTCCACTGAAATGTTGATCTGCACCGCCTCGCGCCTGATGACCGATAACAGCACCGCTTTCATCGGCACCGGCATCCCCATGCTGGCGGCTTCGCTGGCGCAGAAGATGCACGCCCCCAACCTGACCACCATCTTCGAGTTCGGCGGCATGGGCGCCATCCTGGATGATTTGCCGGTGGCCGTCGGCGGGCGGCGCACCTTCCATAGAGCTTTGTCCGCGCTGGGGATCCTGGACGTTATCGAGGCCGCCGGACGCGGTTTCATTGAATATGGTTTCATCGGCGGGGCGCAAATTGACCCCTATGGCAATCTCAACAGCACGGTGATCGGCGATTTCTATAAACCCAAGGTGCGCCTGCCGGGCAGCGGCGGCGGCAACGATGTCGGCTCGCACTGCTGGCAGACGATTGCCATCATGCGCCACGACAGGCGCCGTTTCATCGAAAAGGTGGATTTCATCACCACCCCCGGCTATCTGACCGGCCCCGGCGCGCGTGAAGCCACCGGATTGCCGCCCGGCACCGGCCCTTACCGCGTGGTCACCAACCTGGCCTTGCTGGGCTTCCACCCCGAGTCCAAACGCATGATGCTGCTGGCCACCCAGCCGGGCGTCAGCGTCGAGGAAGTGCTGGAGAACACCGGCTTCGAATTGCTGTTGGCCGATCAGGTCGTAGAGAATCCTCCGCCCAGTGAGGAGGAGTTGCGTATTCTGAGAGAAGAGGTGGATCGGGAGAGGTTCTATATTTAGAAAGATGCTGATGACTGAATATTTTTTTCCATTCACCCGCTTCGGATTACATCAACTCCTGCTTCGGCCTGTATTGCAGCGCCTCCGCGATATGTGCGGGGGCGATATTCTCCTCCCCCGCTAAATCGGCAATCGTGCGCGCCAGCTTGAGCAGGCGGTGGTAGCCGCGCGCCGAGAGCTGCAACTGGCTCATGGCGGTGCGCATTAGGGCACGCCCGGCCTGATCGAGTTGGCAGTGCTGGCGCAATGTGGCCGGCCCCATATCTGCATTGCACGATATGGCCGTGCTATCGAAGCGTTTTCGTTGGCGTTCGCGAGCAGCTTCGACGCGCGCCTGGATCGCCGCCGACGGCTCCCCCAGGCGGTCGTCGCTGAGTTTCTCGTACTCCACGCGCGGCACTTCGATATGGATGTCAATGCGGTCGAGCATCGGGCCGGAGATGCGCTTCTGATAGCGCGTGATCACCTGGTTGGAACAGGTGCATTCTTTGACGGTGTCCCCCGCGTAGCCGCACGGGCAGGGGTTCATCGCGGCAATCAGTTGGAAATTAGCTGGGAAGGTCAACGAGCCTTGTGCGCGGGAGATGGTGACGTGTTTGTCTTCGAGTGGCTGGCGCATGACTTCCAACACGCGGCTGCCGAACTCTGGAAATTCATCGAGGAAGAGCACGCCGCGGTGAGCTAGCGAGATCTCTCCCGGTGTGGGCCAGTTGCCGCCGCCCACCAGCCCTGCGTGGGATATCGTGTGGTGCGGGGCGCGGAAGGGGCGCTGCTGGATCAGTGGGACGTCTGGGGGGAGTTGGTCGGCGATGGAGTAGATGCGGGTGACATCCAGGGCTTCGTCAATGGTCATCTGAGGCAAGATGCCCGGGATGGCGCGCGCCAACAGGGTTTTACCTGACCCCGGCGGCCCGATCATCAAGACATTATGATTGCCCGCCGAGGCGACTTCCAGGGCGCGCTTGACCTGCTCCTGGCCTTTGACTTCCCTGAAATCGGTGGTGGGAGGGCCGAGGAGGAATCCCTCGGGGGCAGGGCCAATCTTTGGGGATAACAGCGGCCCACCCGTGAGGTGGTCATACAGAGCTGCCAGTGAGGGCACAGGAATCACCTCGAGATCAGGGATCAGGGCGGCTTCGAGCGCGTCCGCCTCGGGCACGAAAATCCCCCGAAAACCTTCTCCGCGAGCCAGGGCAGCCATGGGGAGAACGCCGCGCACATGGCGCACGCCCCCATCGAGGGAGAGTTCCCCGATCACCAGGGCGTCATCGAGAGCGTGGGGAGGGAGCTGAGCGGTGGCGATCAGGATGCCCACGGCGATGGGCAGATCGTAGACTGGGCCGGCCTTGCGCACCGTGGCCGGGGCCAGGTTGACCGTCACCCGCTTTCGTGGGAAGGTGAAGCCCGAGTTTTTTACGGCAGCCTCGACGCGCTCGCGGCTTTCTTGCACCGCGATGTCGGGCAGTCCCACAATGGTTGTCTTGGGCAGACCGCTGCTGGTGTCAACTTCGACTTCGACGACGACTCCCTCAAGCCCGATCACGGCGCAGGAGAATACACGCGCAAGCATGAATCAAGTGTAGATGTTGGCGCTGGAAAAGTCAATAGTCTGTCATAAATAGGTTGTGATTTTCAACCCATATTTTGCCGCTGGCTTTCAACGATTTGCTCGTCAAGAATGTTCACGCAGGAACTCGTTATTCGTGTTCCACGAAAAGTGGGTTCGCCGTGACAAATTTCTGGGTCAATAACGATGTAACGATCTAAGAACCGCGCCTTCTTATCTTTTGCCATTTTACACCTCGGTACATTCGAGTCTTGAATCTGATTATACACCCTTGCCATGATATACTAGGTTGGAGAAAAAACCTCGCCCGGTTGCCCGGGTTGCCGCCTGCGAGGAATGGCCTCAGCGTCATAGGGACGCCTCGGCGCAGGTGTTTTCCTGCGGTGGTTCCATTATTCGAGCTTCAGAGCGATCGAGGGTTTGCTCGACAAACTCTACCGATTGGAGGCATAAATGAGTTTACAAGGAGAAAAAACCAGGGCTTTATATCGAAAAGCCAGCCAGTTCATCCCCCACGGCGTCAATTCGAATTTCCGCTACTGGGGGCCTGACGACACGTTGGTCATCAGCAGGGGCGAGGGCGCATATATTTGGGATATGGATGGCAACCGTTACATTGACTACCGCCTGGGTTTTGGCCCGATCATCCTGGGACATGCCGATCCCCGGGTCAATCAGATTGTGGCTGACTCGATCCGGGATGGGACGGTGTTTGCCTGGACCACGCCGAGGGAAGTCGAAGTTGCCGAGCGCATTTGCCGCATGACCAGCGTAGAAAAAGTCCGCCTGACCAATACCGGCACCGAGGCTACCATGCACACCTTGCGGTTGGCGCGGGCGCACACCAACCGGGAGAGGTTCATCAAGTTCGAGGGCCAATATCATGGCATGTGCGACTATTTCTTGTACAGCACGGCTTCCTCGAATTTGGGAATGCTTGGCTCTCGCCGCAGTCCGGTCGTGGGCACGGGCACATCGGGCGTTCCAAAGGCGATCAATCAGTATGTCACGATCCTGCCCTACAATGATGTCGAAATGCTCGAACGTGCTGTCAAGGCCCAGTGGGGCGACCTGGCTGCGATCTTCATCGAGCCAATGATGGGGAACGTTGCGGGGATTTTGCCCGGCCCCGAATTTCTGCAAACAGCCCGTCGGTTGTGTGATGAATATGGCATCGTCATGGTTTTCGATGAGGTCAAGACCGGTTTCCGCATCGCCCGCGGCGGCGCGCAGGAGTTCTTCGGTGTCAGAGCCGACCTGGTCACGTATGCCAAATCGTTGGGAAATGGTTTCCCCGTCGCAGCGTATGGGGGGAAAGAAGAGGTCATGATGACCATCGAGCCAGGGCAGGTTGCCTGCGGCGGCACCTATGCGGGCAACGCGGTGGGCGCCGCCGCGGCCATCGCCACCCTGGAAATCCTGGAGAAGGAGCCGGTGATCGAGACGATCAATCAACGTGGAAAGATGTTGATGAATGGCATCGGCGAAATCTTGAGCGAAGCGGGCATCCCTCACGTAGTGACAGGTCTACCCTCGATGTTCGGGATCTTATTAGGCGAAGAGCAAGAGCCTATGGAATTCAGGGACTATATCAAGGGGGACAGCGCCCTTTACGAGAAGATCTGCTTCGGATTGATCGAGCGCGGCGTTCAGCCCGACTCGGATGGCAGGGAACCCTGGTTCCTGTGTTACGCTCTCAGCGAAGAAGATGTCAACGAGACGTTGAATGTCTTCAACGACGCGGTTCAGGCCGCATTGTAGATCATCCAGGAGGCAGAAATGCGGATTACTGTTCTAGGCGGCGCTGGGAAAATGGGCTGCATCTCGGTCCAGACATTGGCCAATGATCCGCGCGTCGACGAAGTGGTCATCGCTGACATTGACATGAAGACCGCCCAGGTTGTGGCCGATTATCTCGGCGTCCCCAAGGTCAGCGTTCGTCAGGTGGATATCAACGACAAGGAAGATTTCGTAGCCGCCTTGAAAGGTTCGGACGTTTGCCTGAACGCCACCGTCTATTACACCAACCTGAAGGTCATGGAAGCCTGCCTGGAGGCTGGCGTCCATTACAACGATATGGGAGGGTTGTTCTTCACCACTCGCAAGCAGCTCGAACTGCACGATCGCTTCGACGCCGCCGGAGTCAGCGCCATCCTGGGGTTAGGCTCTGCGCCCGGCATGCCCAATATCCAGGCTCGTTATGCCGCCGACCGTCTGGACACGATCGAGAGTATCAAAATCTATGACGGCATCAAGCCGCCGCCGCCCGATGATCTGCGCTTCACCTATGCTGTGCCGACCATCGTTGATGAGCTGACCGTGGAGCCAATGGTCTTCGAGGAGGGCGAATTCAGAGCCAAACCCCCCTTGAGCGGCTTAGAAGATTATTGGTTCGTCGAGCCGCTGGGAGCGCTGCCCATGCACCTCTCGCTGCACTCCGAAGTAGCCACGCTGCCAGCGTCGTTTGCCCATAAGGGCGTCAGAGAGTGTTTCTTCAAGATCAATTACTGGGGCATGGCCAAACAGACCGTCGAAAAGGTGCGCGTGTTGGTTGATTTCGGTTTCGACCGCCGCGAGCCGGTGGATGTCAATGGGCAGTTGGTCGCGCCGCGAGACTTCATGATCGCCATGATGTCCAGTTACGTCCCGGAGATCACCGAGTTCCTGTCTCCGCCCAAGAACCGGCCTCCCGATTGGGTCAAGGAGATCGTCTCCGAGATCAAGGGTACTAAGAATGGAAAAGATGTCACCTATCGCTTGGGGACGATGACCTGTAAAGGCGCCCTGCCGACCGGGGCTGTGCCAGCCCTGGCGGCCATCTGGCTGGCCGAAGGGAAGATCGCCCCCGGCGTCTACCCCCCTGAAATTGTCATCGAGCCTGAACCATTCTTCGAGGAGCTTGAGAAATTAGATATTTACACCCGCGTCAGCATCACGCGTCTGGTATAGGAGGATGGTAACTGTTCAGTTACGTTCTATGGAACAATCTCTTTCTGCCGGGGCAACCAGATTCGAATGAGTGCCGTCGCCATCAAGGCCAGGCCGGCCCCGAAGAAGAAAGGCGCGGAGGGGCCGAATCCACCCCATGCGCCTGCGCCCTGCCACAGCAGCCCGGCGATGAACGAGGCCGGGAACGCCGTCAGGCCAACGGCGGCGTTGTACACCCCGTAAGCCGTGCCGCGTTGTTTGGGGGAGACCAAATCAGCGACGAAGGCTTTGGCCGTACCTTCGACCATGCCGTAATATACCCCATACAGCGCGTACAAACCCCAAACCTGCCAGCCAGACCTGGCAAGCGCAAAGCCCAGGTAGATCAACCCGTATACCAGCCAGCCGCCGACCAGTAAACGCTGACGCCCCACCCGGTCGGAGAGCGCCCCTGCCGGGCCGGAGATCACTGTGTAGACCAGGGTGAAGGTGATCAACATCCCCATGACTTGCAGCACGCTGAGGCCGCGTTCCTGCGCCCTCAAGATCAAGAAAGCATCGGAGGAGTTCCCCAGTGTGAACAGCACGACGATGAAAAGAAAGGCCTTGAAACGAGAGTCGAAGCTGCGCAGCGAGAGGCGCGGAGGCTGGGCTGGGCGGCGCACTTCGCTGGTCTCGCGCGCCCCCAACGCGACGCTCAACACCCCCAACAGGCCGGGGACGATGCTGAGCAGCACAACGGTCTGGAAGGTATCGCGCGCCAGGGTGTGCAATCCGGCCTGCGCGCCCCACACCACCAGCGCAGCGATGATCAGGCCGATCATCGCCCCGCCTGTATCGGCGGCGCGGTGGACGCCGAAAGCCAGCCCGCGCTGATCCTCATGGATGCTGTCGGCGATCAGCGCATCTCGCGGCGCGGTGCGGATGCCCTTGCCGGTGCGGTCAATGAAGCGGATGCCCAGCACCCAGCCCCAGGTGTTGGCGAAGTACAACAAGGGTTTGGCGACCGCCGAGAGAGCGTAGCCGCTCACCGTCAGCCATTTGCGCTGGCCGATGCGATCCGAGAGATAACCGGAGAAAACCTTCAGCAGGCTGGCCGTCGATTCGGCGATCCCCTCGATCAGACCGATCAAGCTGGTTTTGACGCCGATGACGTTGAAGAGGAATAACGGCACCAGGTTCAAGACCATCTCGCTAGAGATGTCGGTGAAGAAACTGGTGAGTCCCAGCGCCCAGACGTTACGGGGCAGGGTGCGCAGCCCATTTTGGGGGTTATCAGAGGTGGTGTTCATTTCCGTCAAGTATATCAGCGGAGAGGCCGCTGTGGTATACGCGCCAAATATAAGTTGTGCTACAATACAATCGTTATGCAAGCGCAAAGGCCTACACGAAACCTTATCACCAGGCAAGTCCACCGCAAGGAAACCTTCTGGCAGATCGCCTTCCCTCTGATCCTTGGTGGGCTTGCTGTGCTGGGATTGGCTGTTTTGGCGGTCATGGCTCCTTCGGGAGGAGGAAACACCAGCCAGGCCGCCGATGTCTCTCTGATCTTTTTGATCGTCCCCCTCCTGGTGATGGCCTTCATCCTTTTGGCTGTATTGATCGGCTTGATCTATGGGATGGCTCGCCTCCTGGGGTTTTTGCCCCAGAAATTCTACCTCTTGCAAGGCTTCTTCGACCGTATCCGAGCTGGCGTTCGGAAGGCAGCCGATAAGGCGGTGGAGCCAGCTTTGCAAATGAAAAGCGCAGCCGCCAGCATGCACGCCTTGAGACGTGAACTCACACCCCGAAAAATACGCAATGATTTCCCTGACGAAGGACCTCGAGAACTATGACAACCACAAACGAACGAATCCCATCTGAAAAATGGAAGACGAAAGTGTTGATTATCGGAATCGTCCTTGGCGCCCTGACCGGTTTAGGGACAGCCTACCTGCTCATCCAACGCGCTGATCAAGAAGAGGGGATCAAACTGACCCCTGGCGAGGGCGCCAAGCTGGGCGTTACGCTCTTTAGTTTTTTACGCCAGGTCTCTCAGCTATAGAATATCAACACTTTCCGAAACATTGAATATGTTCTCTTTTGCCAAGTCTAAAGTGGGATTGATTCTACTCAGTTCGATTCTATCCGCTGTTCTGTTCATTGGCGCTTTCGAGATCATCAGTAACATCCTCTATTATCGCTGGAAGGCTGATTTCGACAACTACGGATGGTTCGGAAAAATTACCATCCCTTCGCCAAACCCTGTGCTGATGTGGGAATACCGTCCTTATGGCGAGAATGAAGGGATCAAGACCAATCGCTATGGATTCAGAGACCTCGATTACGAATCGACCGCCAAACCGGAGAATACCCTTCGGGTAGCGTTTGCGGGTGACTCGGTCACGTTAGGAATGGGCGTCGAACTGGAAGAGACGTTCGTCCGCCAGTTCGAGATCGAAGCGGGTCAGTTGGAATTACAATATCAGGTTCAGGCGCTCGATTTTGCTGTAGACGGTTACAACACGCCCCAGATCTACGAGATGATTCGGACGAAAGTGTTGGGGTTTTCACCAGATATCGTCGTTTATGCGATGTGCATGAACGATTTCGATTTCACCCAAGCCTCTGGCGACAAAATTCTCTATTTCCAAAAACCCAAAAGTTTCTTTTTGATGACGGCCGAGAAGGCCTACCGTAGATTGATTGGGGGCGATTTCCATGAATATTTTTTCCACAAGAACAAGGATGAGGTTTTCGAGAAGATACTCGAAATGAGAGACCTGCTGGAGCAAGAAGGGGTCGTTTTTCGAGTGGTATTGCTGCCGATCTTCTCAGGCACTTTTCAGAATTATCCCCTGGAGGAGATGAACAAAGAAATTGGGGTGTTTCTAGAAGAGAACGATATTCAATATCTCGATCTGCTGGAAGCTTTCGAAGAGAGCGGGGAGTTGCCCGCGTACTATGCCCCCGGGGTATGGCATCCCAACGTCACAGGACATCGGTTTATTGCCCGGCAATTAGCGCCTTGGGTTCTTCTGGACTACTGATATCCGAAAGATCAAGCCTGATATCAAGAAGCCAAACTTCGGAAATCTCAAAGATTTCCGAAGTTTGATTTTACGCGCTTGACTCCATGGGGATAATTTGCTATTATGGAAACGAACGTTCGTTCACGAAAGGTCGTTATGCCATCACCTGATCTGACCAAAGGAGAACTTACACGCGAGGCTATCGTCCAGGCAGCCCACGAGCTTTTTATCCTCCAGGGCTATCATGGCACCTCCATGCGCCAGATTGCCGACAATACCGGGATTGCTGTTGGCGGCATATATAACCATTTCTCCGGCAAGGAAGATATTTTCGAAGCTGTATTCTTAGCCCATCATCCTTATTATGATGTTATCCCTGCTATCGAGCAGGCTGAGGGGCAAACCGTGGAGGAATTCGTGCGCAACGCCGCCGAACAAATGCTGGCGGCGCTCAAAAAGCGGCCCCATTTCCTCAACCTCATGTTTATCGAGATCGTCGAATTCAAAAACGTCCACACGCGAGAACTCTTTACCGAACTGCTGCCGCGCGCGATGCGTATTCTGGAGCGTATGAAAAATGCCCCGGACAAATTGCGACCGATCCCCGAGCCAATGTTGGTTCGCGCTTTCATCGGCTTGTTCTTTTCGTATTTCCTCACAGAACTGGTTTTCGCCAACATCGCTTCCCCCGAATTCAGCCAAAATGCCATGCAGCATTTTGTGGATATTTATCTACATGGCGTTCTGGGAAAGCAGGTGTGAAAATGTCTGAATGGATATTTGCCGTCTGTTGTGGAGTACCTCTGGCCATCATTGCGCTGCATACTACCGTTCGGCTGGCGCGCCATTTTTCCAAATTCCCTATTCCTCAGGCTTTGACGCAATTGATAGACCACCCGTTGAGGCGGAAATTCATCCAACCACCCGATAAAACCGCCATCCGCCATGGCATCCGGCCAGGCATGTGCGTGCTCGAAGTCGGCCCCGGCACGGGGACATACACTCTGGCCGCGGCGCGGCGGGTTGGCCCCGAGGGCAAAGTCGTCGCCATTGACATCGAACCCAAGATCATCGAGCGTCTGAACCGCCGCATCCGGGCCGAGGGTGTTGTCAATCTCGAAGCCCGCGTCGCCGATGTTTATGATCTCCCCTTCGATGATGGAATCTTCGATCTCATTTTCATGATCACCGTGATCGGCGAAATCCCCGATGTTCCTCGGGCGTTGGCTGAATTTCACCGGGTGTTGAAGCCTGACGGGAGGTTGGTTTTCAGTGAATTGTTCCCGGATCCAGATTATCCCCTGGCAAATGCACTCACGCGCCGGGTCGAGTCCGAAGGCTTCCGCTTGAAAGAGAAAATCGGTAACTTTTTCTATTACACGCTCATCTTCAAAAAAACCTAACCCACAACTCCTAACTCCTAACTCACAACTCGCAACTTGTAACTTGAACGGTGCAGCCATGCTCAACTCCCGCCTGCTCTCCCTCATCCGCAAGGAATTCATCCAAATCTGGCGCGACCCGCGCACCCTGATGCTGATCTTGTTCATCCCCATCATGCAATTGTTCTTATTGGGGTATGCCGCCACCAACAACATCCGCAACCTGCCGATGGCGGTGTTCGACCAGGATCGGGGGCCGGCAGCGCGGGCGCTGCTGGCTGCCTACCGCGCCGCTGATTATTTCGACATCGCCTTCGATGTCGACTCGGAGGCTCAAATTCGGGAGTTGATCGAAGCCGGCGACGCCCGCCTGGGGCTGATCATTCCACCGAATTACAGCGCGGAAATTGGGGGCAACGGCAGCGCCAAGGTGGTCTTTGTCTTCGATGGCTCTGATCCCACAGCAACTTCGACCGCCCTGGCCGCCGCCCAACAGATCGGCTGGCAGCACGCCACCGAGATCCAGCAGCAGCGCTTGAGCCGGGCTGGTGTTCCCATTTCGGGCGAGATGCCGTTGGAGATCCGTACGCAAGTCTGGTACAACCCTGACCTGGTAGACGCCTACTTCATGATCCCGGCGATCATCGGCATGATCCTGTTTGCCATCACCTCGATTCTCACCGCCACCACGATCGTGCGCGAGCGCGAGCGCGGCACCATGGAGCAGTTGATCGTCACCCCCATCCGCCCCTGGGAACTGGTGGTCGGCAAGCTGCTGCCTTATGTGATCCTTGCATTGACCAACACCGTCGAAGTGCTGGTGATCGGCTCATGGTGGTTCGGCGTCCCGGTGCGCAGCGAGATGTGGGTGATTATGCTGCTCTCGTCCCTCTTCCTGGTGACCAGCCTGAGCATCGGTTTGCTGGCCTCGACCATCGCCAATACCCAACAGGAGGCTATGTTGACGGTGTGGATGCTGCTGCTACCCACGATTTTCCTTTCTGGATTTTTCTTCCCGTTGGAGGCCATGCCGCTGGTTTTACGATGGGTATCGTATGTCTTACCCTTGCGTTACTATCTGGTGATCATTCGTTCTCTGTTGTTGAAAGGCACCAGTGTGTCAGCCCTGCAGAACGAGGTCATCGCCCTGGTGATCTTCGGCATCGTATTGATGACCGCGGCAGCCATGCGCTTCCGCAAACGGTTGGACTGACAACGGACGACAGACGACAGACGACCGCTGACCGCTGAGAAAACCTTCAACCTTCAACCTTCAACTCATAACCTTCAACTGTTTCGGAGGTACCTATGCACACTAAAATAACTCGCATCATCCCCGTGATTTTTATTTTGCTCATCATTGCAGGGACGGTTTATTACTTCAATTGGGTCGTCGCTGAGCAAGATGGCGTGCTACAGGCTTCTGGCACAGTGGAAGCTGTCGAAGTGGTCATCGCGCCCGAGTTCGGCGGCCGGATCGAGGAAATCCTTGTCGAAGAGGGGGATCGGGTGGAGGCTGGTGAAGGCCTGGCGCGTTTCAACGACGCTTTGCTGCTGGCCCAACTCGATCAGGCTGAAGCAGCCCTGAAACAGGCCCAGGCTAACTACGACCTCATCGCCGCGGGTCTGTCCTTCGAAAAACGTCAGGCTGCCATTTCTACGGCTGAGTTGGAATTGGTCAATGCGCAACAAGCCCTGGACAATCTCTATGAAGATGTAGATCTTGCCAGGGCTGCCGCGCTCCAGACCATCGCCGATGCCCGCGATGCCGTGCGCGATGCCCAGCGGCAAGTGGATAATTTGCTGGGGACTTCCAAACAAACGGATATCGAGCAGGCCGAGGCTAATGTCGTTTTGGCAAAGGATAAGCTGGACAAAGCCGTCGAAGATTACGAACCCTATGAGAACAAGCCAGAGGATGATCTGACTCGCGCAGCGTTATTGAGCGTCAAAGCGCAGGCTCAGGCGGTGTATGATAACGCTGTCCGGCTGCTCAATAATTTGACCGGAGGAGCGAACGAAATCGATCTGGCTCAGGCCGAAGCGGATTTGGCGGCGGCCCAGGCTCATCTGGCGGATGCCCAGCGACAGTATGAAAAGATGGCCGATGGGGCTGACCCCGATGCGCTTGCTCTGGCTGAGGCGCGCTTAAAGAACGCCCAATCACAATTAGCGATGGCGCAATCTGGAGCGAGCGCCGAAGAACTGGCGGTTGCCCAGGCGCAGATTGATACTGCCCAGGCTGCCGCAGCGGTCATTCGCGCCCAACTGGATAAATTGACTATCACTGCGCCGATGGATGGCATCGTTTTGTATCGCTCGGTGGAGCCTGGCGAGGTGGTGCAGCCCGGCGTGCCCCTGTTGACCCTGGCTCGCCTGGACAGCCTGACGATCACCGTCTATGTCCCTGAAGATCGCTATGGCGAGATCGTGTTGGGGCAGGAGGTCAGCGTGACGGTAGACTCCTTCCCCGGCGAGATATTCGAGGCGACAGTGACTCGCATCGCCGACGAGGCCGAATTCACCCCTCGTAATGTGCAGACCGCCGAAGGCCGCCGCACAACCGTCTTCGCTGTCAAGCTTTCCGTCGAAAACCCTGATGGCAGGCTCAAGCCAGGCATGCCGGCGGATGTGGTGTTTGGAGATTAGAGACTGGAGATTGGATATTGGATGTTGGATGTTGGATGTTGGAGTGATTTCGTGACTCCTCCTAACATCCAACTTCCAACATCCAGCTTCCAAGATTATGAAACTCATCCACGCCACCAATCTCACCAAAACCTTCGGCGGCACGACCGCCGTGGACGATCTCAGCCTGCAAGTGCGCGCTGGGGAAATCTACGGTCTGGTCGGTCCTGACGGCGCGGGCAAGACCACTACCATACGGCTGCTGTGCGGGGCGCTGCGACCTGATAGGGGAGATATCATGGTGGGCGGGCATTCGATGATCCGCGACCCCGACCGCGCCCGTGAGCAGATCGGCTATCTCTCGCAGCGCTTCTCGCTCTATGGGGAGTTGACTGTGTTGGAAAATCTGCGCTTCTTCGCCGAGGTGCGCGGCATCCCACGAAGTGAGTGGCATGACCGGGCGATGGAGATCCTCGAATTCGTCGGCCTGGCCGATTTCGCGAATCGCCGCGCCGGACAGCTCTCCGGGGGCATGAAGCAAAAACTAGGATTGGCGACAGCGTTGGTGCACCGTCCGCGCGTCCTATTGCTCGATGAACCCACCGGCGGCGTAGACCCGGTCACGCGGCAGGATTTCTGGCAGTTGATTATTAAGCTGGTTGCGCCCTCACCCCCCACCCCTGGCCCCTCCCTCCTCTCCCAAATTGGGAGAGGAGGGAGGGGTGGCGAAGCCGGGGAGGGAGGTGAGGGAGGTGTCGCCGTTCTCGTCAGCACCCCCTACATGGACGAAGCCGTGCGCTGCACCTATGTCGGGTTTATGTGCGAGGGGCGGCTGGTGGTGGAGGATAAGCCGGCCACGCTGCGCAGGCGGCTGGAAGAACGCATCGTCGAGCTGCGCGGAGAATCGCTGACCAAACTCCGGGCCCTGGCGGGGGCAGACGAAAACGTCGAGAGCGTGCAAACCTTTGGGGACAGGCTCCACCTGCGGGTCCGGGAAGGCAGCTCCGGCGCGGTGATCGGAAATCTCAAGAAATCGGCCAGGCAACAGGGCCTGGAAATCCATAAAATCGAGACCATTCCCCCAGGTCTGGAAGATGTTTTCATCGCGTTGTTAGAAACGTCAAACGTTGAACGTGAAACGTAAAACTTGAACTTTATGGACACGGTTATCGAAACTAACGCTTTGACCAAATATTTCGGCGATTTCTGCGCCGTGGATGGCGTGACCTTCGAAGTGCGCGCCGGGGAAGTACTGGGCTACCTGGGGCCTAACGGTTCTGGCAAGACCACCACCATCCGCATGTTGTTGGGGCTGCTGTTGCCCACACAAGGGTCGGCGAAAGTGTTGGGTTACGATATCGTACGGGATTCCGAAGCCATCCGCGAGCGGGTTGGCTATATGTCGCAGAAGTTCGCCCTGTACGATGAGTTGACCTTGTGGGAAAACCTGGAGTTCTACGCTGGAGTCTACGGCGTGCGGGATCGGGCGTATCTCGAGGAGACTCTGGCGCGTTTGGATTTGATGGAATTGAAGGGTGAATTGGCCGGGGATTTGCCGGTGGGCTGGCGCCAGCGTCTTGCCCTGGGGACGGCCATCGTGCACCGCCCGAAACTGCTCTTTTTGGATGAACCCACCAGCGGTGTAGACCCCACCGCCCGGCGGGATTTCTGGGATTTGATCTATGAATTCGTCGAGGAGGGGGTGACGGCCTTTGTGACCACCCATTACATGGACGAGGCCGAGTACTGCGGGCGGGTGGGGATCATGAGCAGCGGGCGATTGCTGGCGATGGATACCCCCTCGGCCTTGAAGGAGAGCGCCCTGCCCGGTCTGGCCTGGGACGTGGTCGCCCCTGAAGGAGGGTTGCTGCCCGCCCTGGGCATTCTGGAAAAGACCCCGGGTGTGCTGCGGGCTGGGCTGGCGGGGGATCACCTGCGGGCGGTCACCGAGCCGGGGATACATGAAGCGGATTTGCGGCGAGCGTTGGAGGCTTTAGGGGGCAATCACGTCCAGATCGGGCGCGTCGAGCCGACGTTGGAGGATGTGTTCCTGTCGCTGGCGCAGATGTGAAGGCCGAACGTTGCATGTCTGCTTCACGTAGATACGTGCTATACTTGTTTACGTGGAGATATGGTCATGAATACACAAAATATCCCCCTCTCATTACCCATAGCACCTCGAATGGCTGGAATATGTCGCCGACCTGGGTACCGGCGGGGAAATCTATTGGCAGCGCCAGGATTGGCAGAGCGGGGTGCGTTCTGAAGATCTCAATGCTAGCCTCACGTACCAGCGCATGAATCGTCGGACAGGAGAGACTTGATGACACGAAAGAAGACCAACACGAAACGCCCGATCGACTCCTACGAGCACAAGGACAAGCAGCGCGTCAATAATCCTCCCGTTGGGCTGGTGACGCCGGAGACCGACCCGGACGCGGGGGTGAGCACAAGCGCATCGCCCTCAAGATCGTGGACGACCGGGGGATCGAGAGCCTGAAGGTTATGGAGGTGGAACCATGAATCCACGAATATCAGTACCCCGTGATGCTCTTGCCGGGTTTTGCCGCGAGCGGGGGATCCGGCGGCTTGCGGTTTTTGGGTCAGCGCTGCGCGACAACTTCCGCCCGGAGAGTGACATCGACGTGCTGGTTGAGTTTGAGCCCGACTGCATCCCCAGCCTTTTCGGCATCGCGCGTATGGAGCGGGAGCTTTCCATTCTACTGGGCGGCCACAAGGTTGATTTGCGTACGCCCGAGGACCTCAGCCGCTATTTTCGGCAGAATGTCCTCATGGAAGCCGAGGTGCAGTATGCGACCGGATGACGCGATACGGTTACGGCACATTCTGGATGCCGCACGCGAGGCGATTCGTTTTGCTCAAGGCCGCTCCCGTGACGACCTCGATCACGACCTTCAGCTCGTGTGGGCATTGGTGAAGGCTGTCGAGATCATCGGCGAAGCGGCTTATCAGATGCACCCGGACAGCAGAGCGGAAGTGCCGGCCGTTCCCTGGGATGACATTATCGGGATGCGCCACCGTTTGGTGCACGCCTATTTTGATATCAACCTGAACATCCTGTGGAAAACCACGCAAGACGATTTGCCCATGCTGATCGCAACCCTGCAGCCACATGTACCACCTGGGGAAGCGTAAGGGCAGCGGGGGATCTCTGCGGGCGGCGTCACAGTCGCCGCAGACTCTCCGCAGGCCAGCGTCGCCAGGAGCAGGATTGCAAGTACAGCAAGTATTGGGCGTTTCATGGGGGTTTATTATTATTTGCGCTTCGGTCTGACGAAAAACAGACCCAACAGGAGAGCCACCCCGACCAGCGCGATGACTCCGGCCTCGCCCCCGATCCACGTCACGAGCGTTCGCACGATGTACCGCCCCACGTCCAATCCCACCTGCGCCAGATCGGGGGAGATGCTCGGCGGCAACTTGCCGACTACGTAGGCGTCAATTGCCCAGTTCATCGCCGGTAAAACGACCAAAGCCATACCGAGGCCGGTGAAACCGACGAAAAAGAAAAGAGCGCCCCACCAGCTCAACCAGCCTCTCCACGAGCGCACGCCAAATAGAGTGACCAGTAGAAGCAGGACGATCGGGAGCAGCGGGCTTAAATTCAGGCCAACCCGAATCCACCGCAAAGTCTGTCGCGGGTTGTTGCCGAACGGCCCTCCGCCCTCCGAAGGCTGCGCTGCGCCAGGTTCGCCTTCGCCCTGGAAGGCCTTGCTGAGGTTGACCTCGTCGGGGATATCGAGGATGGCCTCGCTCAGAATCTCCCCGCCCTCCTGGGCCAGCGCGTCGAGTATTGCCTCGGGCGGGCGGCAGGTCGGCAGGTCCCCGAGCGGCTCGATGGCGAGCGCTGCCAGTTGTTCTTCGTTGCATGGCGGCCGCGCCCGCACGACTTGCAGGAAGGCCTCCACCGCCGCGCCTCCAGCGAGATGTTCCCTCAACGCTGTCAGCGAGATCGTGATCGGCGGAGCCGGACCGTCTGATTCGAGGGAAGCAAAGGCCTGGTCTATCAGGCTTTCGGTCTGGGCTTGCATCCAGGCGCTCGGGATGAGATGAGAGAGAATCGCCTCCCAGTCTGCGGGGGTGAGGGTGGCCAGACCGGGCGGCGGCCCGCCTCCCCCGTCGCTTTCCGTCTCCCCATATTGGGCGAAGCACGGCTTCATCCCTTCGATCTCGGCATCGTCCGGTTCTCGCTCGAAAGCGGCGATAGCTTCGAAGGCTTCGTCACCCAGCGCCCCCCTCAGACAGGCTTCCAACTCGGGCGAGGCGGTCATGTTCTCGATGTCTGTGCCGGCGCGCTTCTCAGCATAGGCAAGTTGAAACGTCATCTGATCGGCCACCAACGCTGGGAATTTCTCGTAGACGCCCTGTTCGACCAGGGCGCGCTTATACAGGTCCGGATCGAATAGTTGCCTGCCGACGTTGAATAAGATCAGAGTCAGCAGCGCGCTGACGAAAAACAACACGGCAAAGATCGCGGCGACAAAACTGGAAAACAGGTTGATGGTGAATCCTACAGCCCGGGAGGCGTACCCCTTCTTTATCCGGGGGACTTTGGAGACCTCCTCCGGCTGAGCAGGTCTCGGAATGGCAGCCTCCGCTTTCACCCGCCACGGCTGCTCCTGTCTCCGTAGCAGGAATAGAACGATGGCTGCGAGGGCGATGATCAACAGGAGACTACCACACAGGATGAGATGCGTGGGTTCCGGCCCACCACCTTGAGACAGGAGAGTCGGTTCGATCATCATCATTCCATGCTCTCGACCGAAAACCGCGATTTCGAAAGTCAGGCGCGTCCCTGCCGCTGCTCCAGCAGATTCCGGATGCGGGCGTGGCGTTCGCGGGTCAGGGGATAGAACCAGGCCATGATGACTGCACTGAAGAGCAGCACCGCGCCGAAGGGCCCAATCATCACGCGGATGGCGGTCAGGGTGACGTCAGATTGGGTGAAAAATGTTGCTCCCTCCGGCGGGGTCTGGTAACCGAACCAGCCCAGCACTTGCAGGGCAATGAAGATGGCTAAAGCCCCGGTCAGTTTGCGGATGAAGTTCTTCACGCCGTAATAGATGCCCTCCTGACGGCGGCGGGTGCGCAGCTCGCCCCATTCGATCACGTCGGGGAAGATGGCGTCGGGCAGCACATGCGCCACCGAGACCGAGATGCCGGCCAGCACGGAAAGCACGAGAATATAAGTGATCTGCCCTGGCTGGATGGTGAAGATGAGCAATTGCACCCCCGCCCAGAAGGACATGCCGATGATGTAGGCGATGTGTTTGTTGAACCGCTTGGAGAGCCACAGCCAGAAAGGCAGCACCACTACCGAGGTGACGAGCAGCAGGGCAAAGACCGCCGATTCGAGCGGCAGTCCGAGGGCTTTTTCGAGCAGATCCCCGCTGGCTACCCAATAGGTCAGGAAGAAAGGCAGCGCCAGGGCTACCAGGTCGAAGGTGATCCAGTTGAGCATGTAGATGGCGGTGGCGAAGCGGAAGGGGATGTTGGCCCAGGCAGTGCGCAGGGTTTCGCTGAAGGGCGTCTTTTGCTCGCGTTCGATCTCCTCCTCCGAACGGACGCGCTCGCGCACCACGAAGAAGATCAGCAGCAGAGGGATCACCGCCAACCCCCCGAAAAGAGCCGAAACGATCAAATAGCCCTGCTGCTGCGTCGCTCCGCTGGCCAGGGCTGAGTCGACGATAGCAGGCGCGGCTACGGCTGTCGCCAGCGAGGCAAACAAATTGAAGAACATGCGATAGGTGGTCAGGGAGGTGCGCTCGTCGTAGTCGGGTGTGATCTCGGGGGTCAGGGCGTACAGCGGCACGCCGATCAGAGTCTGGAAGGTGTCGCTGAGCATGAACGCCAGCGAGACAGTCACCGCAAGAGCGATCTGACTCTCCCAGGGCGGGGCCCACCACAGGATCAGGAAGCTCAGCCCGTAGGGTATAGCGCCAAACAACAGGAAGGGGCGGCGGCGTCCCCAGCGCGTTTGGATTCGATCGCTTAGCATGCCCACCAACGGATCGTTGATGGCGTCCCAGATGATCCCGGCCAGCGCTGCGAGCGATGCCAGACGCGGCTCCAGGCCCACCACATCGGTCAAGAAGATGGCGTAGAAAATCTGGCGCAGGGTGCCGGCGCTGGATGTGCTCCAGTCGCCTGAACCGAAGACCAGTTTAGCCCAGAATGAAATTTTACCGCTTTTCGATTGGGGGTGCGTGGCTGCTGTCATGGGATGCTCCTTTGGCAATAGAAGTGTCAGGTGTGAGGGTGTCAAGTGTGAGGGTGTCGAGTGTCAGGTGTCAAGTGTCATGTGCCAAGTGCCAGGCGCCGGGGTGTCAGGCATGATTGCGCAGGTCATGTTTTTTTACTGTCTCCTGCCCACTGCTTACTGTTCACTGTACCGATTAATCCCGTCAATCAAATCTAACACGAATTCTTTCAAGTCGCCTCGATTGGGCAGAGAGCCGATCAGTCCGTACATGGGCGCCATGCGCGAGGGCAGACCGCTGCCAGAGCCGCCCAGCAGGGCGGAGGCTTTGTCCATGGCGGCGCTCATCCACTTCTCCGGCAGCAGGCGGGCGGCGGCATTGGCTACACTGATCACAGCGCGGTTGATAGATTTTCGCAGACTGGGCCGACGGACGATCTCAGCGCACTCGACCAGATCGCGCAGAAACTCCTCCCGAATGGCCTGGTGAATGTAGCTGACCGTCACGTGCAGACTGGCCGGAAAGTGCTGCCGGTCGAAGTGCCAGCCTCGCAGCGAGAGTTCGTCGGCCAGCTCGTAAACGTCCAATCCATCCTCCTCGGAGGGGCCAATGGCGAAGACGCTCATCTCGGGATCGGAGATCACCCGGATACCGGGGATGGCGGCGATGCCCGCCTGGATATATTTGGTCGTCTCCATCACTGCCCCGGCAATATGCAGGTAGCCTTCTTCGCCCAGGAAGTTCATCAAAGCCCAGGCTGCGGCTACCGGGCCGCCAGCGCGTGAGCCAGTCATGGTCGGCGAGGGGTAGATGCCGCCCGGCCAATCGGTATAGACGAACATTTGATGGCGGCGCAGTTCTGCGTCCCGGTAGAGCACTACCGAGGCCGGTTTGGCGGCATAACCGAATTTGTGCAGGTCAGCTGACATAGAAGTCACGCCCGTCACGCTGAAGTCGAAGTCCGGTACCGGGTAACCCAATTTGCGCACGAACGGCAGCATGAAGCCGCCCACGCAGGCATCGGTGTGGAAGAGCAGGTCGTGTTCCTGGGCTACCTCGGCCAGCTCGTGGATGGGATCCACAACGCCGTGAGGATAGGCGGGCGCCGAGGCGGCCATCAAGATCGTATTCGGAGTGATGGCCGCGCGCATGGCGCCCACGTCGGCGCGGTAGTCCTCGCGCAGCGGCGTGTGGATCACGCGCACGCCAAAGTATTCGCCAGCCTTGTCGAAAGCCGGATGCGCCGAGAGCGGCAGCACCATCTCCGGTTCACGCGCCTCGGGCTTGTGTTGGCGCGCCCAATCGCGCGCGGTTTTGACAGCCATCAACAGCGACTCGGTGCCGCCGGTTGTGATGTTGCCCACGACCTCCCCTGAGCATGCCGAAGGGTCGCCGCCGAGCAGCGCGGCGGTCATGGCGACCACTTCGGTCTCGAATTTGCGCAGGCTGGGAAAAGCGGTCGGGTTGAGGCCGTTTTCGGAGAAGAACAGGGTGTAGGCCTCTTTGAGCAGCTCGTCTACCTCTTCGCTGATGTAATAAGTCATCCCGAAGGCGCGGCCTTGCTGCCATCTGACATCATGGTCGCGCACAGCGCGCATTCTTGCAAGAATTTCCTCTCGCGAAGAGCCAATCGAAGGGAGAAGAAGTTGTATTCCGGCCATAAGATAAACACTTTTTATCGTAACTGCTCAGCCATCGAACGGATTAGCCCGAAAAAAGGGTGTGCGTAGGGGGCGCAGCCCCCTACGCACACCCTTTTTTCGGGAACTTCCCCGTTTGGCTGAGTAGTTACATTTTATCAACATTCGCGCCATTTCGCATGATTACGAACAAGTAGTGTGCGTGCAAATGTTGTCAGAGGGATTCCCGAAAAAGGGGTGTGGGCGTGCGGAGCACGCCCACACCCCTTTTTCGGGACAATCCCTTACATATTTTGTGCGCACACAAAAAGCATGCACAATAACGAAAAGATCAGTATAATGACCTCATGACAATGGAAACGCCGCGCTTCATCTTCGCTGGGGAGTTATACCGTGACTTCTTCATCACGGCTGACGATAAAGCCATGGTAGATGTGCTGGGGGGCAATGCGCCCTATGCCGCCGTTGGATCGAAGCTATGGGAGGACACGCCTCCCCCAGGGTTGATCGCCCGTGTTGGCGAGGACTATCCCCAAGGCTGGCTGGACGAACTGGCCCAAAGGGGGTTCGACACCCGAGGCGTGAACGTGCTTCCCGAGGCCGTTGACGTGAGGAATTTCTACATATACACCGATAAAGCCACTCGCGTCAAAGGCAACCCGGTGACGCACTTCGCTCGTCTGGGAGTGCCTTTCCCGAAGGCTTTGTTGGGATATAGAGACTCCAGCGAGGCCCTCGATAGTCGTATGAAGCTGACGCCAGTCTCGTTGCGCCAGGGGGATATCCCCGCTATCTATCTGGAGGCATCGGCCGCGCATCTATGTCCGCTCGATTATATGACTCACAGCCTGATCCCGGCGGTGTTGCGCCAGGGGAGCATCACCACCGTTACGCTCGACCCGGCCCCAGGGTATATGAATGCGACTTTCTGGAATGATGTCCCCAGCCTGATCACCGGGCTGACCGCCTTTCTTCCGGCGGAGGAGGACCTGCGGGCGCTCTTCGAAGGACGCTCCAAAGACCCATGGGAAATGGCCGAAGCCATCGCGGCCTATGGATGCGATTTCGTGGTCATCAAACGCGGGGAGCGCGGCCAATGGCTCTATGAGGCAGCCTCGGGGTCTCGTTGGGAGATCCCTGCCTATCCGGCGCGGCTGGTCAACCCTACCGGGGTGGGTGACGCATTTTGCGGCGGATTCCTGGCCGGCTATCGGCGCACATACGATCCACTCGAGGCAGTGCTGAATGGCAACGTTTCGGCCTCGATCGTTTCCGAAGGGACAGGCATTTTCTTTGCCCTGGAAGTGTTGCCCGGCCTGCCCCAGGCGCGGCTCGACTCCCTCCGTCAATCGGCCCATAAACTCTGAAGGCATGAAGCGAAGTCTATTATTGACAGGACTTACGCAGTTCGATAAAAAATACCGGAAATTGGGGGTGTGCGGGGTGCGAAGCACCCCGCACACCCCCAATTTCCGGGCTTCTCTTATGCAACTGCGTAAGTCCTATTATTGAGAGCAGTATAAAAGTTGACACTTCCCGAATCGGAAATCAGCTGCAATGGATATAACCTACGGAAAGCTCGTCAACCGATCCTGAATCCAATAGACAATAGACGGGGTGAAAAGCCCGGAGCGATTCTGGTTGAGAGTTACGAGAAACTGTTACCCTCGACAGCTTAGTATCCCAACGAAAAATCACACAAAAACGATCTCCAGCCCCGTCCCCGGGGCGCCCGAGGACGGGTGTTACTTTGCAGCCATCGCTGCTGCAAAGGGGATAAGATCAGCGATGATGGCGCGTATAGCCGCCTCTTGAACCTCGATGCTCTCTGTCAACCTGAACTGCACCATGGCGCGTTCCAGGTTGTGTTCGGGGTATTTGATCTTGTAGTACACATCCCCCGCCAGAAAGTCTGTGAAAAATCTCAACCCCAATTCGAAGGTCAACAGACGGATGCTGTCGTACATGTATGCGTAGTCGTTCTCGGTCAGGAATTCATCGGCGACCGAACAATATCCTTCGAGGATGGCCTGGGCGAGGTCGGTTTCGAAACGCACATCATCGAGCTTACTGGTGGTCTCACCCAAAGGATTGCAACTGGAACGCAGGCAATCGCCGATGTCATACTGTATCAGGCCTGGTTTGACCGTATCCAGATCAATGATGCTGACCGCCTGGCCAGTCTCCTCGCAGATCATGATATTGTCTATTTTGGGGTCCCCGTGCATGATGCGGACTTGCAGCCTGCCTCGATCCCTGGCGTCCTCCAGAACCGAGGCCCAATGGCGGCGTTCTGCGATCATGCGGTGGCAATAGCGCGTCTCAGGCGACTCGACGACCCGAGAGGGACGACTCACCGCTTCGTCATAGGCGTGCAGATATCGTGGGGTGATGTGAAAACCGACCAGCGTATCGTGGAGCCTTCCAGGATCGAGATCGCTCAGCAGTCTCTGGAAGCGCCCCAGGGCATAGCCTGCCTCGCGGGCATGCGCCTGGCTTTGGACGGTATCGAAAGCCCTTGCGCCAGCGATGAAGTTGATCGCCCGCCAAAAGGCCCCCTGGGAATCCACGAAGAAATCCTCTCCCTGCTGCGTGGATCGTAGCGTCGGCAGCTCCCATCTGCGGTTCGAAGCGCCGCTTTCGTGTACCGATTTGCCTCCGACATGTTCCGTGATGGCGCGCATGTTGGCAACGATCCATTCCGGGCGTTTGAATACGTGGGTATTGATGCGTTGTAAGATGAATTTCTCGGAGGGCTGGGGCTTTCGAGCGATTGTGACCAGGTAGGTATCGTTGATGTTGCCTTCGCCGTGCGCCCTGACATCTATTACCCTCCCCGCGAGAGTAAATAGCTCAGCGACCCGCCAGGCTTCATTCATCGGCAACCCGTCCTCACATCTACGGCCACAACGCCCTGGCCTTTGGGCAACACCCGCAGTGGATTGATTTCGATTTCCCCTAGAGCGGGGTGGTCGGCAGCCAGTTGCGCCAGCCTGATGAGGACATCTAACACGGCCTCCCGGTCGGCGGGCGGAATGTTGCGAAAACCTTCGAGCTTGCGACCAGCCCAGGTGCTCTTCAACATGTATTCTGCTTCGAGCCGGGTCAGGGGCGCCAATCCGAAGGCGATATCTTTCAGCCCCTCGACCTCCGTGCCTCCAGAGCCGAACATCACCTGTGCGCCGAACTGGGGGTCCTGCACCGCTCCGATGATGACTTCTTGACCCGAGGGGATCATGGGCTGGACGAAGACCCCCTGGATTTCGGCCTGGGGGTGGGCTGATCGCGCCCGTCGAAGGATCTCTTCGTATCCGCTGCAGATGGCCGCTTCATCCCCTAAATTGAGCAACACCCCGCCGACATCAGATTTGTGAGAGATCTCTGGCGAGGCGACTTTGAGGGCGACCGGCAACCCTATTCGACGTGCAATGGCAAGGGCTTCGTCCGCAGATCGGGCTAATTCCATCCTGGCCATGGGGATGCCGTAGGCGTCGAGCAGCATCAAGACTTCCGAAGTCTCTGCTTCCTCGCTGCGCTCGAAGCGCTGCGTAAAGACTTCGGAAGTCTCGACCGGTCTCACTGGCTCAGCCAGGGCGTATTCGAGCAATTCGGCGCGCTCGACCAGCGCGGCCAGGGCTGCGGCTGCACGCTCGGGGAAGCGATATTCGGGCACATGAGCGGCGCGGAAGTGTTCCACGGCCTCCTGGATCAAACGCTCCCCCATCACAGCAACCACCACCGGCTTCTCGGCGCTGTGGATCACAGGAATGACGGCTTTGGCAACCGAGCCGGCGGTGTACATCGGCGGCGTGGGGAAGATGATCATCACGTTATCTACGCCGGGGTCGGCCAGCGCAATGCGCAGGCTCTCGGCGAATTGATCGGGGGTGGCGGATGCCAGCATATCCACCGGATTGTGCAGGCTGGCTGCGGGAGGCAGAATCACCCCCAGGGCGGCGCGCGTATGTCCGCTGAATTCAGCCAGTTCCAGCCCCAAAGATTCGAGGGCGTCCGCCGCCGTGACTCCCGGTCCGCCCGCATTGGTCAACACGGCTACCCGTCGCCCCCTCGTCGGCGGACACCAGGCCAGGGCGCGCGCCTGGTCGAACATCTCCTCACTGGTTTCAGCACGCAATACCCCTGCGCGGCGGAAAGCGGCGTTGTAGGCGCTCTCCTGGCCAGCCAGCGCGCCGGTGTGAGAGGCCACCGCCCTTTGGCCGCTCCCGAAACGACCGACCTTGAGGGCGATGATCGGCTTCTCGCGCACCACCTGACGCGCTTGCTCGATGAACCGTCGTCCATCTTTGACGCCTTCCAGATACAACGCCAGCACCCGCGTGTAGGGATCGGCAGCCACGGGAACCAGCATATCCGTCTCGCTGACATCGGCCTGATTGCCCAAACTCAACAAGCGCGAGAGGCCATACCCCTGGCCGCGCGCCCAATCAATGACCGCCGCGCAGATGGCGCCAGAATGGGAGATGAAGGCCACATCGCCCGGGGTAGGGCCGGGCGGCGGCAGGAAGGTTGTATCTATCGGTAAGTGAGTGTCGAGCAGTCCGATGCAGTTCGGGCCGATCAGCCGGATGCGGTATTGGCGGGCGACTTCCAGGACCTCTGCTTCGAGTTTTGCGCCTTCGGCGCCCACCTCACGGAATCCGCCAGAACCGATGATGACAGCCTGGATGCCGCGCTGCCCGCATTGGCGCAAGGCGTCGGCCACAAGGGGCGCAGGGATCAGCACCGCGGCCAGGTCAACCGGGTTGGGGACTTCGAGCACGTTGGTGTAGATCGGGCGTCCAAACAGCTTGCCGCCTTTGATGTTGACGAAATGCACCGCCCCCTGGTAGTTGCTGCGCACCAGGTTGATCGCCAGGCCGTAGCCCAGCTTGGTGGGATCGTTCGATGCGCCGATGACGACGACGCCCTGGGGATTGAAAAAGGGGTTCAGGGAGGGATTGATTGGCATGATGTTTTCTCTATTCGTCTTTCTTCTTCTGCAATTTTCGTAGTATGGTGATCAGCCCATGGAAGAACAGCGCCAGGAGAATGACCTGCGCCAGCATCTTCAACCACAGGGCTGCGTTGGAACTCTCGGGGATGGGCGATGGGACAGCCGGTTCGGGGGTGGTGGTGAGCGTCGGCGAGGCGGGTTTTGGCGACGGCGTGGGGGGGAGTGAGCCTGTGGCGGTTGGCGTAGCCGGGGGCTGCGTGGCGCCCTTTTGCACTAACAGGGTTTGACCGGTATAGATGGTCGTGTCGGCCAGGTTATTGTAGCGGCGGATCTGATCTATCTTGACTCCATAGGCAATGGCGATGCTCCATAGGGCCTGACCGTAGCGCACTTCGTGGATCACATCTCCATTGGGCCGGGCGGTGCTGCGGGTGACAGGAACGATATATTGGGAGATTTGCAGGCTCTGCGCAGCCTGGGTGGCGTCCCCCAAAAGGCTGGTTTGCGTCATGGGGATGCCGGTCAGGATAAGCCCGGCGATGGCCTGCTGCTTGCCGCTCGGTGTTTGGAGCGCGGTATCAATGACGTAGTATGTCTGTCCCTCGTCGTCGAAGGCGATCCCCGCGCCGATGTCGGTGCGGTATTCGGATAACATGGTAGTGGCGTGCAATTCGTCCATCATCCAGATCGCGATGATCTCCTCGATGCTCGACCCAGGGACGACAACGAAATTTTCCGACCGGTAGCCTCCCAGGGTCAAGTCGCCTGACAGTGGGTATCCCAATAAAAGCAGTTGCTGGGTCAGCGAAATGCCTGATGGGCGTGTATGTCCGATGGCGCCGCCGGTAGCCGCCAGGGCGTCTGCCTGGCTTTGGGCGACCTGCATCAGGATGGGGTGGACGTTCAGAGGTTCCAGGCTATACGACAGGCGTAGATTGTTGACCGCCGCGATGAGTTCGGCGGGGGTGGGAGGAGGTTGCTCCTGTCGAGAGGGGTGAGCAAGGACGTTCCGCGTTGGTAGTAAGGTGGTTACTACCAGGAGAACTATCCAGACCGAAGATGAGAAGAGTCTCGTATCTGGGGACATTTCGTACCTGGGCAGTAAGAAGTTAGCACAAATGAAGTACCGCTGCTATGATAAGGTCAGCGGAGCGGATTTGAACGAAACGCGTTGTTTACCGTTGTCCACCTTGAGACGCAGTTCTAGTGCTTCATAATCTCCCAAGTGCGCGCTCATCAAGCTTTTCCACAACTTTCCATGATTGGGTACAATGAAATGAAGCAACTCATGCACAATGACGTAATCGCCAATCTCTATGTCCATATCCAGTAATTCGATATTGAAAATGAGTAAATCGCTAGATTTAGTATAGGACGCCCACTTGTTCTTCATGGAGCGAAGGGAGATGATACGTACTTCAACGCCAAGTTTTTGCGCCCATTCACGGACGCGGGTTTTGAAGGTTTCTTTATCCATAACGATTAGCCACGAGACATCATATGAGACATCACAGGTCTCTGAGACCTGTGATGTCTAGAAGTTTATGATCCCTGCGCTTTCAGAAGCAAAGTCATCAACTGGTCTACAACCTGAACAACCTTATTCTCGTCATTCTCATGTGCGTACAGGGCAAAAGTTATTCTTTGGCGCACTTCACGCAGTTCCCTTTCGCTGTTCGTCCAGTTAGCGTGTTCAAGGAATGCCGTACGGATTTTTGCGCTGGCGTCCCTGGGGTTTTGGATGCGCGCGTCCTTTAGCGTAGAGTAAACGAAGTAGGTCATGCCGTCCATGTGTTTGGCGGCTTGTTCCTGCTTGCGGCGTTCATTGGCTTCAAGGATGGACATTAGTTCCTCCAGCGCTTCGGCGGTGTCTTTCTGACGGTCCTCGAAACTCTCCTGCACGGCTCTGGCGCGTTCCGCCATACCGACCAGGTACGGGTCTTCGCTGGCTTCTTCGGCAATTTTTTCGATGCTCTTGACCAAATTGATGACTTTGGTGGTGTAATCGCCTTTTTGCTCGTGGATGAGTTTGAGCGTTTCGGGATTGATTTCAACAAACTGCGTGATGGCTTCGATGCGCTCGGTGTCAATATGTTCCTGAACGAGCGCGTTCGTCTTTCGCAGGAATTCTCTATCGGGTTGAACCTGCTTTGCATACGCCTTGCGGACAACGGAATAGATTCCTGAGAGAGTGGCGTAATCCTCTAAGAATGGACGCAGGAACTTATCCGGCGAAATGATCTCGTAGAGCATTTCGAGTTCTTTGTAGAACTTGAAGAAGGTTTTGCGGCGTTCTTTGTCACGAAAATGCTCGATGAGATTGTCTACATCCTTGTCATCGAAATTGCGTGTGATGAGGGTGAGATACGCTGCAGATTGACTTTGCATTTTGCTCTTGAATAACGTTTTCAGTAAAGCCAAATCTTTGATTACCGCGTTGACTTCATCGCTGTCGAAGGCAAGAGCTTTTTCCAGTTTGTCGAAGATGCCGACAAAGTCCAGCACGAAGCCATGCGGCTTGACCATTTCGCGTTCTTCGTTTTCGTAGGGACGATTGACGCGCGCAATGGCTTGCAGGAGCGTATGATCACGCATCGGCTTGTCGAGATACATGGCGTAGAGGATGGGAGCGTCAAAACCTGTGAGGAGTTTTTCAGTGACGATCAAAATTTTGGGGAAAGCGCCGTATTTCTGGAAGCTCTTGCGGATTTCCTTTTCTTTCTTCTCGTCAATGTGAAATTCCTTGAGCAGTTCCTTGTCGTTGTTGTTGCCCGTGTAAACGACTTCGGAATATTCGGGCGGGAGGAATTCATCGAGCGCCTTTTTATAAAGGGCGCAGGCTTCACGGTCAACCCCGACTAGAAAGGCTTTGTAGCCGAGCGGTTCGACATTCTCGCGATAATGCTCCGCAACATACTTTGCCACTTTCTTGATGCGGGCTTTGCCTTTCAAGAAGTTCTTGAGATTGACAGCCCGTTCGAGAATCTTGTTGAGTTCTTCAATGTCGGCGATGCCTTCGGTATCTGCCAATGAGAAGAATTCCCTTTCCATTGTATCGGCAGGGACGCGGAGCGCATTGGGCGCAAGGTTGTAGAAGAGGGGCAGAGTGGTTCCGTCTGTGATGCTGTCCTTGATGGAATACTTATCCAGATAGCCTTGTGGAGCATCATCCACGCCGAAGGTCTTGAACGTGCCTTGACCATAGGCGGTGCGGTCAATCGGCGTGCCTGTAAAGCCGAGATAAGTTGCGTTGGGCAGAGCCGCCATGAGATAGTTGCCCAAATCTCCCCCTGTGGTGCGATGCGCTTCATCCACGAGGACGTAAATGTTCGGGCGCGGATTCAGATCGGCGGGCATGTCGCGGAATTTGTGGATGGTCGAGACGATGATGCCGCGATGGTCGTTGAGGAGCAGTTGATTCAGGCGGGCAATGCTGTGGGCGTGCACCACGTTGTCCATGCCGAGAGAAGCGAGGTTCTTCATCAACTGGTCTTCCAGTTCGTTGCGGTCAATCAACAGCAAGATGGTCGGCTTTTCCGACTCGGGCGCCTTGAAGAGCAGTTCGGCGGTCTTGAGCATGGTGAAGGTCTTGCCACTGCCCTGCGTGTGCCAGACGAGACCGCGTCGTTTGGTGGGATGATGTGCACGGGCGACTGCTTTCTCCACAGCGGCAGTCTGATGTTGTTGCAGGATGAACTTTTGCAGTTCTTCGTCTTTTTCCGAGAAGATGATGTAATCCTTCAGCAGGGACAGAACATGCGGGATAGCGAAGAAGGTCTTGGTTTTGAGTTCCAAATTTCCAACGGGGTAGACCTCAGCCGAAACCTCACAGGTCTTTGAGACCTGTGAGGTTTGAGGAACCCCCTTCCATTGAAAAATGTTGCGCCTGACCGTGTTCCACGTGCCGCCGTAATCGAAACCGAGCGCGTCGGTGACGGTGAAGGCCATTTCGGGGACGAAGAATTCGGGTGTTTCGATGTGATAACGGCGGATCTGGTCAATGCCCAGCGCGATGCCTTCCTCTTTACTGGCATTCTTGCACTCGACCATCAGGACGGGGATACCGTTGATGAGAAAGACTACATCTTCCCGATTGCCGAAATGCCCGTTGTGCCAGTAGAATTCTTCGGTGACTTCGTAAACGTTGCGCTCGGGGTTTTCGTAATCTATCAGGATCAAATCGAGTTCGCGGTTTTCTTCGGCGTGGAAGAACTTGCCCCTGTTGCGCAGGTATTCGAGAAACTCGCGGTTGCCGTGAATATCGCTGCGCAGGCGGCGTAATTGACCCACCAATGCGCCTTTGGCTTCATTGTAAAGCGGATTGAATTCTTTGACCTTCGAATAGAGAAGGTTATCGAAGTAGAGAGATAAACCTAACAGGTCTCGGAGACTTGTTAGGTTTCCTCTTCGCCTCTCCGCCTCCGCGCGCGACACAAACGTCCAGCCTATCTCCTGCGCGTACTGGAGGATGCGGGCTTGTACGGTTTTGTACTCGCCTGGCTTTGGCATGGCTAGTCAAACAAACTATTCAGAAATTTCTTGATCTCATCAAAGCAAGGATCTTCGAAATTCCAATACCCTTTTACGGCTGCCAACCCCGTCGAATTGACAATCGGCGCCCTGGATGAGAGATAGGCTTGCACCCTGGCTTTGGGTTCATTGAAAATCGCGCGTTCTTCTGCGCTGATGGCGTTTGAAACGCAGTCCATGTATTCGTTGATGCAATTTTCAATCGGTTGCCCGTTGAGCGTTTTCAAACAAAGGTCTTCCAACATGCCCCTCCCTTGATTATCGGGCATGATGAAAACGCCAACTTTGGGCGCGCCTGAAATGACCGAAGCCATTGTTGGCGGCGTGGGCAAATGACATTTCTTTAGGGTTGCGCAGATACTATCAAAAGCGCTTCCTGCCATATTTGCTTCCGCGTCGCGCACAAAGCCAATGGCATACACATTGCTGAAACCTTCCATGTTCATAATCAATGGCAATTCGACGGAAAACTTATCCTTGCCGCATATATCCGCCACCTGGACGTGAGAAATGGAAAGATGGGCAAGGAGCGACTCAAAAAAATTACATTCGTCCTTGCCTTCCACTGCCAGCAGCCGCGTTTGTTCGATTTTGAAATTTCGATCCATCAGCGCACCTCGAAAGCCTTTTCGATGCCAGCCCTGAGAACTTCCGTGTTGAAGGGGAATACCTGATGCCTGGAATCGCTTTGGTCAATGCGATACAAACGGATGTTGTCGCCGTTCGGCTCTATTTCGGCGTAGGTGTTCGATAAGGCCTCAATACATTCATAGGAATGGGTTGTGGCGATCATCTGTACGTTATATTCTTTGCAGGAAGCCAGAATCGCCTTCCATGCCAGGGAGAGCGAGGCATAATGCAAGCTGTTCTCGATCTCGTCCACCAAGAGTACGCCGTTTTTCATATCCGCGATGGCGGCGATGATTGCCAGGATGCGGCGCATTCCGTCGCCCATGATATTGATGGGGAGCAATCTTTCCCTCCCAATATCCACATAAATCATCCCGCCCGCCCCCATGCGAATATCCAGAAGGTTTGGTTCGATGCCGCGCAGGATGGAGAGCACGTTATCCAATTTCTTTTGAACCAACAACCCTTCCATACGTTTGTCAATTTGCAACATTGCAGTCATCGGACTCATAAAGGAGCAGCGGAGTTTTTCTTTGTATTCTTGTTCACCTTTTAGGCTCACTTCCTTTTCTTTTAGGCTAATACGTCCATTGAATTGACGGCTCTCGCTCTGGAATTTCAAGTCCAGCCCTTCGACAATTTGCACAGAGGCAGTGGAGGATGATGTTGTATCCAGTTGCTGACCGGTTTGTTTGTTTGCTTTTCTGGGCACATAACCCGTATACAGGGGCGAAATGGTCAAACTTCGCTTTTTGTTATCCAATATCCCGCGCAAAGTGATGGGGGTTGCAAAGTCAAGGTCGCGGAACATGAAACTAAAGTCGTCGTCGCCCATCAAGACCAGGTCGCGGAATGTGTGGATGTTGACCGACAGTTGCGGGTTGGACATGCCAGACAGGAGAAACACGGCTTCCAGAACGGAAGTCTTGCCGCAATTATTCTTCCCCACCAGTAAATTGACCTTCTTCAGGTCGGCGATTTCCAGTTTTTGGATGCCGCGAAAATTTTCTATAGTGACAGATTGGTACTGCATGGAATGGCTCCTTCTCAGCCTTTTTGACTGCTGCGGTTAATTATGCCACAAGGTCACGCAATTGATTTGTACGGTTTTGTGTTCGCCTAGCTTGGGCATGTTGCACCTTTGTCTGAACCGCAGATTACGGCTGATTGCCAGATTTCGCTGATTGATTTCGCAGGTGTTTGCTGTTGATGACGCGACGGTATTGGAGACTCTTTGCGCCGAAGTTCAATAGCAAGCCGATTTCCAAATTATACGCTTCCAGATAATTGATGGCTTGTGCAAGGTGGGCATCATCCAGCGCGGACACGGCTTTGATCTCGACCATGACCTTATCCTCCACGAAGAAATCCACGCGGCGGTTTCCAATTTTGATGCCTTTGTAAAAAATATCCATTTCGTGTTCGCGGCTGGCGGCAAGACCTTGATCTGCCATTTCGATGTCTAGCGCGCGCTGATAAATGACTTCTTGAAAGCCATTGCCCAACGCGGAGTGGACTTTCATCGCCGCTCCTATGATTTTACCCGTGATGTCGGAGTGTTTGTATTCCTTGTCAGTCATCTTGTCTCCATCTGTCTTGACCGCAGATTGCACCGCTGATGACACTGATGACGCTGATTTTATTCATCTGCGAAATCCATCAATCCGCGTAAATCCGACCGCAGATTGCCGCTGATGACACTGATGACGCTGATTTTATTCATCTGCGAA
>Ga0194113_10001221_pt1 | contig 35286 bp, 38 predicted proteins | sample TA2MahC200mmetaG_FD_146193 | JGI IMG/M metagenome (GOLD analysis project Ga0194113, IMG submission 146193) | Freshwater microbial communities from Lake Tanganyika, Tanzania - TA2015017 Mahale Deep Cast 200m | ecosystem: Environmental > Aquatic > Freshwater > Lake | place: Tanzania: Lake... | reverse complement strand
GGGCTGGGACACCCTGGTGCAGGAAAGTCTCAGTTATTGCTACGAAGGCATGGGCAACTTCAAAAAGGCGGCCGAGGTGCTCAAGCCCGTGGTGGAACAGATCTCCGAACCCCTGAAGAGCGAGGTCATGCGCCGGCTGGCCATGCTCTACGAACAGGCTAAGGAACCCAAAGAAGCCGCGGTCTACTGGCGCAAACTGCTGGACCAGCCGCCGGACGCCGCCATGGCGCCGTATTTCCAGGAAAAGCTGACCGCCGCAGAGAGCGGGAGCAAAAAATAGCGCCTCGGGTGACGTTTCATGACTAATACGGGATTTAAATATGGGGGGCTCCCCCCTTTTCTAACCCGACAATTTATGAATCGCGACACTACTTTTTCTCACCCGCCAGTTTGGCCTTGACCAGGCTGAGGTTCAACTGCACCAGGGCCGCCAGGTCCTGGTCCCCGTAAACCGCCTCCAGGGGCCGGAAGGCCAGGCAGAGGCCCTGCATATCGCACACCCGGTTCACCTTCAGTTTATAGCCCTGGGCCCGGGGCAGGGCCTGGGCAAGGAGGGCGAGGGCTTCCGGAAACCGGTTCTCTTTGACCTTGATGGCCCCCAGATTATTCAAGGCCAGGGGGTTGCCGGGGTCCTGCTTGAGGATCTGCTCGAAGATTTTCTGAGCCTCGGCCAGTTTGCCCGCCTCCAGTAAATCGTAGCTTTCCACCAGCATCTTGGTGAGGCCGGCGTCAGCCTGGGCCCGGACCGGCCCGGCGAGGGCCAGCCCCAGGGCCGCCGCCATGAGGACCATTTGCCAGAAGTGCCGTTTCATGCCTTACCCCCGGTTGATACGAAATGCTTGCACCATAGCGGCGGTTAGCCAAGATGTCAATGGCGGGTTGGATTAAAGCCCACCGCCTGGAGGGTAATACCAGGTTGCTCTCAGAAAAGTATTTTCAGGTCCGGAGAATGGTTTTTCAAGGCACTAAAATCTGTAGCGCGTCTCACGCGCCATTCTTGGTGCGTAAGACGCACCCTACAAAGGGAAATTACCTTTTTGAGCGCAGATCGGCATAACTCCCCCAACGACCGCAAAAAAAGGCCCCCGGAGGGGGGCCTAGGAGCTCCTAGTGGGCGGCAGTTACGCGTTAATTATCTCAAGCCTTTCCCTGGCACGGGGCCCGCAGTCATATAGCCTTTGACCATTTCGATGTTCATCTTGATCAAGGGCTCCAAGTCCTGATTACCGGTGCCCGAGGCCACGGGTTTGAAGGCCAGACAGATGTTGCCCACGGAGCACACCCGGTTCACCTGCACCATGTAGCCTTTGGCTTTGCCCAGGGCCTGGTTCAGGTAGGTGTCGGCCTTGTCAAATTTCTTTTGTGACACCATGATGGAGGCCTTGTTGTTCAAGGCCAGGGGATTGCCGGGATCCTTGGCCAGGATCTTGTCGATGATCGCGTCGGCTTTCTTGTACTGTTGCTTTTCGATCAAATCATAAGAATCCAACAGCGCTTTGCCGACATCAAACTCTTTTTCGGGCTTTTTGGCCGTTTGCGCAAACGCCGCCCCCGCCCCGCACAGAGCCAGGGCCACTACGATGGCAATTACTTTGACCCACGTCCGTTTCATATTCTCCCTCCCTTAGTTATGATGATGCCTTAATGATCCAGTGATGCCGCCCTGCTCACATAGGATAAGAGATTCCCGGCGGATTGTCAAAATATTTTGCGGGGAAACCCGGCAGATTTCATTAATTACCACATTTTTTACGGCCTCAATGAAGTTTCGTAGAAATTGTCGGCGGTATGCCGGTGAATCAGCCCCCCGTCTCCCTTATGGCGCGACCCCAACTGAGGAAGCCTCCGCCATCCAATGCCTGGATGGCATGAAGCGCGGTTGCTTGCCCGGGGCGCAGGGTTATTCCTTCAACCGGGGGTCGATGGCCTCCCGGATGCCTTCCCCCAAGAGGTTGTAGCTCATCACCGTGACCAGAATGGCCAGCCCGGGAAACACGGAAAGCCACCAGGCGATCTCAATGTTGTCCTTGCCGGCGGTGAGGATGTTGCCCCAGCTGGGGGTGGGGGGCTGAACCCCGAGCCCCAGGAAACTCAGGGCGCTCTCGGTGAGGATGGCCCCGGCCACCCCCAGGGTGGCGGAGACCATCACCGGCGCCAGGGCGTTGGGCAGCATGTGGCGGAGGATCAGGCGGGTGTCGCCGGCCCCCAAGGCCCGGGCCGCGATGACGAATTCCCGTTCCCGCAAGGAGAGAAACTCCGCCCGGACCAGACGGGCCACGCCCATCCAGCCGGTGAGGCCGATGACCGCCATGATGTTCCAGATGCTGGGCTCCAGCACCGCAATCACGGCCAGGATCAGGAAGAAGGCGGGAAAACAGAGCATCAGGTCCACCAGGCGCATGAGGCCCTGGTCCACCCAACCGCCATAATACCCCGCCAGGGCCCCCACGAGAAGACCGATGAGGGTGGCTATTCCCACCGCCACAAACCCCACCAACAGGGATATCCGGGTGCCGAAGATGATGCGGGACAGAACGTCCCGGCCCAAAGTGTCCGTTCCCAGAAAGTGATCCGAACTGGGGGGCATGAGAACCTGCTTGAGATTGATGCTGTTGGGGTCGTAAGGCGACAGCCAGGGGGCGAAGACGGACACCACAAACAGCCCCAAGACCAGGGCCAGGCCGGTCATGGCCATGCGGTTCCGCTTGAGGCGCCCCCAGAATTCACGTTGTCTCATAGGAGAGGGTTTTTAGTTTTTGGTTTTTAGTTTTTGGTTTTTGGTAAAAGCAATATAAGGATTGCCGCGATTACCGCCTCTGACCCGAAAGGTTCAAGGTTGAAAGATCAAAGTTCAAAGTTGATCAGGGTGCGCACTGCGCACCAGGCGTGCTAAAAACCAAAAACCTTCTCCTCATCCCGCCCGGATGCGCGGGTCCACCAGGGCATAGCCCAGGTCCGCCAGCATGTTACCCAACAGCGTCAGCACCGCGCCGATGACCAGCTCTCCCATCACCAGGGGATAGTCCCGGGCCATCACCGCGCCGTAGAACAACTGGCCCATGCCGGGGATGGCGAAGATGGACTCGAAGATGACGCTGCCGCCGATGAGGCCCGGCACGCTCAGCCCCAGGATGGTGATCACCGGCAGCAGGGCGTTTCGAAGCGCGTGCTTGAAAATCACCACCCGCTCCGGCAGCCCCTTGGCCCGGGCCGTGGTGATATAATCCTGGCGGATGACTTCCAGCATGTTGCCCCGCATGTACCGGGACATGCCGGCCAGCCCGCCGAAGGCGGCCACCAGCACCGGCAGGGTCACGTGGGCCCCTAAATCCTGCACCTTCTGCCAGAAGGTAAATTGCCTATAGTTGAGGGAGGTGAGGCCGGAGATGGGCAGCCAATCCAGGTAAACCCCGAAAAACATGATGAGGAGCAGGGCCAGCCAGAAGGTGGGCATGGCGAACCCGAAAAAGACGAAGAGGGTGGTGGCCTGGTCAAACCAGGAATGGGCCCGATAGGCGGCGATCACCCCGATGGGAATGGACACGCCTAAGATGATGATCAGGCTCATGAGGTTGAGGCCCAGGGTGATGCCGATGCGCTCCTTGATTTTGTCCCACACCGGCCGACGGTCCGGGGAAAAGGAGCGGCCGAAGTCCAGGTGGGCAAGCCTCGTGATCCAGTCCCCGTATTGCACAATCAGGGGCTTATCCAGCCCGTAGAGCTCCCGCAGGCGCTTCTGGGCCTCCAGGGAGGCCTTGGGGTTGAGGGTGGTCTGCATGTCGGTGGGGGTGCCCGGGGCCAGGTGAATGACCGTGAACGAAATCAGGGTGATCCCCAGGAGCATGGGGATCATCAGACCCAGACGTTTCAGGATATAGAGCCACATGGGTTTTAAGGTGAAGGACCTCGCGGTCCCGCTTCTGCTAAATTAGCCTAATTGGGCCGGCGATGCAAGGGGGGCCGCACCGGGGAAGGGAGGTGGGCGAACGCCAGTCTGGCGGCGAGGACCTGATTGAGGCAACCCCCCGGGTTTTTCGGCGCCGGGTGTGGCCCCCCAGGGGCAGCAGGTCCCCGTTTCTGACCAGCCCGCGGCGGTGGCCAGGTCAGTCCAGACAGGTGGCCTCGCGGTCTCCCGGTATGGGGTGGACCCCCAGGTGAGCCAGCAGGTTCAAAAGGATGCGGGCGGTGGCGCCCCAGACCACTTCCTGGCCATTCTGCCAGTAGCACACCCGGGTGGTGCGCCCCTGGAAAACGTAGGGGCCGGAGCGCCAGCGCGCCGGAGCGTAAAACTCCGCCACCGGCAGGGCCAGCAGACGCTTGACCTCCCGGGGGCTGGGGTGGAAGTCGTAGGGATGTGGAATCAGCCCCACGAAGGGGGTGATGTGGTAGCCGGTGATGGTGGCTACGGAGGGGAGCGTTCCCAGCACCTCCACCGCGTCCGGGGCCAGGCCGATCTCCTCTTCGGTTTCACGGAGGGCCGTGGCCAGGAGGTGGGCGTCCTCCGGGTCCCGGACCCCGCCCGGAAAGGCGATCTGGCCCCGATGGTCCTTAACGATCAGGGTGCGCTGGGTGAACAGCACCTGGAGCGCCTCTTCCTGAACAAACAGGGGCACCAGCACCCCGGCGGCTACCAGGTCCGGGGCCGGGGCCGGCGGGGCCGGCGGGGCCGGCTCCAGGGGCAAATGGTCCTTGAGGCGGGCCAGGATTGAGGTTATGGATGACCGCAACTGGGATAAGTATATTTGCCGGTGGTTCGGGTCCGGGCGGCCTCGTAGGTGTCATTGATGATCCGGGCCGAGACCTGCTCCATGGCCCGGCTCATCCCCTGGGCCAATCCCTGGGGGGTTTTCTCCGGCAGGGGCTCAAGGACCCGGTAGTTTTTCTGGAAGACCACCCGCTGGGGAAGCTCCTCCTGATTGATCTCCAGGAGGGTGACCGTCAGGGCCAGGGCCGCCTTCCAGCCGTCGGCGGCATCCAGTTCCTGAAATTCCGCCACGCCGCCCTCGAGCTTGAACCGGTGCTTGCCGCTGCTGTCGGACCCAAACACGGCCTTGAAGAGGCCCGATTCCCGCAAATCCCGGATGAGATAGTCGGTGACCAGGTAGCCGGGATTGACGCGCCAGCGGCTGTAATTATAGGACTGGCTCTGGAAAGGTTGGGGCTGATAAACCATAGCGTTGGTGTTGAAGGCCTGGGCCACGGAAAACTGCTCCACTTTGAGGTCCGCCGGGATCCTCGCCTTGCCGCCCACCATCGGCGCCGGGTATTCCAGGATGTACTGGTTTACCAGCACCGGGGGCTTGCCGCAGCCGCCCAGGCACGCAACCAGCAGGGCCGCCAGCAGAGACCGGCGCCAGGGCCGGATCGTCAACCGACCCGGGCGGGGTCGCTCAGAAGGAAGGGGCTTGCACCTCGGGTCAGTCATGGCCTTCATTCATTCCACCTTTTCTTGGGGGGCTTGCCGAACAAGAGGTCCGAGGGGCGGTCATAGACCCTCTGGAGAAACATCTCCAGGGTCTCGGAACTTTGCCGCAGGTTTTGGCTGGTGGCTTGCAGTTCGCGAGTGAGTTCCCGGGTTTTTCCCAGGGTGGCCGGGAGCTGCATGCCCAGGAGCTGGTCGTTGACGGTGGCCAGCATGGCCTGCGCCCCTTTGATGGCCTCCCGGGCCTCAGCCATGGTCTTATCCAGGCCGGCCTCGCCCAGGATCTTGTCCGCCCGGGCGGTGAGCCGGTCCAGGTTGCCGGCCGCGGCATCCACCCGGGCCAGAATGCTGGTTATCTGCTTGCTCTTGATCAACTCTTCCAGGGCCTTGGTGGTGTTGATCAGCTGGTCAGAGATGCCCTTGGCGTCAATCTGATTAAACTTTTGCACGATTTCGTTGGCGCCGGCCACGAGCCTCTGCATCTCGGAGGGGCTGGACGCAATGATGGGATACTCCGACGGGAAGTCGATCTTGGGGGATAAATCCGGGTCCCCGGGTTTGCGGAGGTCCAGTTCCACGAACATGATGCCGGTGATCCCCGCGGATTTGAGCTGTGCGACGTAATTTTTTTGCAGTTTCTCCCGCATGTTGACCTTCATCACCACGCCAATGTTGCGGTTGTCGGGGGCCACCCGGATACTTTCCACCAGTCCCACATCAACGCCGCGGAACTTGACCGCGGAATTTAGCTGGAGGCCCTGCACCGACTCGTCGAAATAGCTGACGTAGGTCGTCCCCTTCTGAAAGTAGCTGGTGGCGCCCACCCAGATGATGGCGGCGACGCCCATGACCACGCCCAGGATCACAAAGAGCCCGATGATCAGATTGGTTTTTTGCCTGGCCATGTTACGCTCCTCGGGGCGCGGGTCCGGCCGGTGGCCGGCGATTGAAAAAGTTAACCACCCGGGGGTCGGTGGAGTGGTCCTTCAACTCCCGGGGATCGCCTTCGGCAATGATGCCCCGGGCTTCCTTGTCCAGCATGATCACCCGGTGGGCTATGTTGAAAATGGACTCCAGTTCGTGGGTGACAATTACCATGGTGGTCCCCATCCCGGCATTGATGCTCTTGATCAGGTTGTCCAGCTCCACCGAGGTGATGGGATCCAGCCCGGCGGAAGGCTCATCGAAAAACAGGACCGTGGGGTCCAGGGCCATGGCCCGGGCCAGCCCCGCCCGCTTCTGCATGCCCCCGGAGATTTCCGACGGCAGGTGGTTTTCATACCCCGCCAGGTTAACCAGGCCCAGCTTCATCCTGACGATGAGTTCGATGGTGGCCGAATCCAGGTCGGTGTATTCCTGGATGGGCAGGGACACATTTTCCGCCAGGGTCATGGAACCGAAGAGAGCCCCGGACTGAAAGAGCACCCCGAGGTCCATGCGCACCCGGCGCAAAATGCGCTCATCATCGGTATTGATGTTGACGCCGTTGATCAGGACCTGGCCGGTGGCGGGTTTATAGAGGCCGATCAGGTGTTTCAGCATGGTGGACTTGCCGCAGCCGCTGCCTCCCAGGATCACCAGGATTTCGCCGCGATTGACCTGAAAGCTCACCCGGTCGAAGATGGTGTTGGCCCCGAAGCGGGCTGTCAGCTGGTCCACGACGATGACCGGGGCATTTTCAGGGTTGTTCACAGGCGCCCCATCCAATTCTGGGAACGTTGGTTTCCCGGTCAGTTAGCTTTCCCATCCCCGTTCTCACCTCAGATATGAAGATACTGGAAGACCAGGGCAAAGGCCGAATCCGTTACAATGATGAGAAAAATCGCCGCCACCACCGCGGAAGTGGTGGCTGAGCCGACCGCTTCGGCCCCGCCCCTGACCTCAAAGCCCCGCTGGCAGCCGATCCCGGCGATGATCACGGCAAAGACCCCGGCTTTGATCAGGCTGGTGATGAGATCCATCAGGGTCAGGCTGGTCTGGGTCTCCTTCAAGTAGGTGTAGGCCGTCAGGTCCAACCCCACGACGCCCACGATCAGGCCGCCCAGGATGCCGAAGAAGTCGGCATAGAGGGTGAGCAGGGGCACCACGATCATGGTCGCCAGGACCTTGGGGACGGCCAGAAAGCGGACGGGGCTGAAGCCCATGGTGGTGAGGGCGTCCACTTCCTCGTTGACCATCATGGTGCCGATTTCCGCGGCAAAGGCCGATCCCGACCGCCCGGCCACCAGGATGGCGGTCATGATGGGCCCCAGTTCCTTGACAATGGAAATGGCCAGCAGGGAGGCCACATAAATATTGGCTCCGAACTGCTTGAGTTGGAGAGACGACATGAAGGCGAGGATGAGGCCGAGGAGGAGGCTGATGAGGCCCACGATGGGCAGACCGTCTACGCCGGCCCGCTTCATGTAAAAGGCCACGTCCTGCCAGCGCACCTCCCGGGGATGGAAGAGCGCATGAGTCAAGGCCCCCAGGAGTTCCCCCAGGAAGATCAACATCCGCTTGTAGTCGTCGATGACCTTGAGGGTTGTCTCACCCACCCGTTCCACGAAATTGCCGGTCTGGCGATCGGTGATGAGCGGCGGGGTGACCAGAGCTTGCGGGTTGATGAGCCCCATGATGCCCCGGGCCTTGTCGGTGAGGTTGGCGAACTCAAAGGTCACTGACCGGCCCCGGGCGTTGCTTTCCAGTTCAATCAGGGCCAGGGCCCCGGCGCTGTCCAGATACTCAACGCCGGCCAGGTCCACCGTGAGGCTGGCGGGGGTCATCTCCCGGAGGCGGGCCTGGGTCTCGGAGATGAAGAATTCCAGATTATCCAGGGCGATCCGGCCGGACACGGTGAAGATGACCTGTTGCCCTGGATCGCCGCTTACCTGAATGGTGTGGCCGTGCCCTGGCACTTTAACGCTTTCCTTGGCTCTCGGGGGAGGGTCAATCCCTGTCACCCTAAAAGGGTCCCATCTTGTGGCTCTCAAGCCTCCGGTGGGCGGCGCTCAGGTATTAAAATCCATGGACAGGAACTCTTTTTCCGTGACGCCCCACTTCTTTGCCGCGTCCTCGGAGTTGATGGCGATGGCTACCAGGCAGATCAACGCATTCTCGCGGATGAGGGGGGCGCAGACGAGATAGAGTTTGGCGCCGTCCTGCAAAAATAATTGCTGCTGCTGAATCTTTTTGCTGCTGATGGCTTTTTTCACTAGGTCATAGCTGGAAAAATCTTTCGCCTTACCGTCCCCTTTGACGGGATATGCCGCCAGCGTCTCGCCGGACGGGTTCAACACCCCGATTTCAAAAGGACACAAACGGCACAACTTAGCCGCCGGGGACTCGACTTTCTCCAGAGCGTCCCTGATTCCCGCCAGATCATTCTTGACAACCGGCTCCATCAGGGTGACGCCGAGATTGTCAAAGCAACTTTTCAATTCTTGCTTGAAAGCGGCGGCCCCGGGGCTCAACGGCGCCTCTCGGGCCTGACACCCGAAAAACAGTATGACCGCACCTGCTAGGAGAACCGTCCAAAAACGGCGCTTATCTCCGAAAAAACCGCTCCGTAAGATGTGTATCATGGCTCATTTACCAACTTAAAGGGAATCGTATTTGCTTATATCCTATTTTTCACGTATCTGGCAAGCAAATCGGTGGGAAACCGATGAAAATACCGGGAGGCCCGGCGCGTTGGGCGATTGCAGTGTCGAATTTCCACACTTATGCGATAAACTATGTAATAATAAAACATTGATCTCCCGTTGACAAATAGGGCCGTCAACTATTAATATATCCCTGCACAAAAGTGCGCTCATGGCAGGTAAGGGGACCGGGCCGGGTCGCGGCCCGATGATCGTCAATCAGTCCATACTCCGGGAGGATGTGGATATGCCAGGTTTCAACGGGCTGGGACCGTGGGGGCGTGGGCCCCGCCGCGGCAGAAGTTGGAGGGATTGCCACTTAGGGGGCGAGTATGAGTTCCCCGGCTACGGTCCGGCTATGTGGTGGGATATCCCGGCTGCCAGGTCGTATGCTACCCAGAAAGAGGAACTGGCCGATCTGAGGTGTCGGGCCCAAATGCTGACCCAGGAACTGGAGACGGTTCAGAAACGGATCACCGAATTGGCCGAGGAAGTGGACCTGGCCCTGGACGGTTAGCCGGAGCCTGATCCTAAAACGCCGGTCCGCGCCCAGCGGTCCGGCCGGGGCGTCAACCCCGGCATCCTACCCGGAGGATGAGATGAGAGCATTTTGAGGGGAGGGCCGGGGGCGCTTTATGAAAAGCCCCTGTCCCTCCCCTCCAATTTCCTTAAATTAGGGAATCCCCAGAAATTCCGCCTCCGCCAGGGCCAGTTTGGCCTTCAGCAGTTTCCGGTACTTCTGGGCGGCCTTGTTGAGGTCTTTGGCCGCCATGGCTTTGAGCAGGTCGCCCTCCAGTTCGGCCACGTCCAGGCGCTGATAATAGTCCATGGTTTCCTTAAGGTGGGCCAGGACGATCTTGCCGGTCAGGATGGGGTGATTGTTGGTGACGTTGGCATCCTGGAAGCGGGTGCCGTGTTCCAGTTCAACTTCCAGTCCGATGACGAAATCCACCAGGGGGATAGGCATGCCCTCGGTGTTGACCTCCTGAAGAATCACCCGGGCCTCCTCGGGCATTACCTTGGCATCGGTCAGTTGGGTCCAGTCCTGGATGTTCAGTGCCTTGCAGACTCGCTGCACTTCCTCCACGGTGACGTATACGGGAAGTTCCATAACCTGCTCCTTTTTTTCGTGGTAAATTCATCTTGGTTCAAGCGGTCAGCCGGGTGGGGACTTGGCCGGCAATTTTGCCGGATATTATCCCAGGCGTTTAAAGTAAGGATTGTTCGTGCTTACGTCAACGTCTCCCGGGCGCAAAGATTCATGGCGGCGCGCCGTTTTTCCCTTGGAATTTTGGGCAAGGGTGCCATACAATGAGGCGCAGTGCGCAGTGTCTACGAAAACTGTGCCCACCGCCAACCAGGTCAAGTGGTGCGTAAGACGCACCTTGAAAACTTTTCGGAACCGAATTTATGAGGGGTGAAAGCCGCAGAAGCCGGGTACCCCGGCTGGGTTGCCTGGTCGCCGGCCTGGCCATGCTGGTCCTGGGCTGCGCCATGGTGGGGCCGGACTACGTGCGCCCGCCGGTCCAGGTGGAGCAGACCTGGCTGGACACGGCTGACCAGCGGGTTAAAACCGCGTCGGCGGAATATAAAGACTGGTGGCAGGCATTCAAAGATCCGGCCCTCAACCGGCTCATCGACACCGCCTACCTGGAGAACCTGCCCCTCCGGATTGCGGGGGTGCGCGTCCTGGCGGCCCGGGCCCAACTGGGCGTGGCCATCGGGGGCATCTATCCCCAAACCCAACAGGGCGCCGGCTCGTTCGATAGAACCCGCCTCAGTGAACGCGCCGCCGATGCGGCTTCTTCCAGCCAGTTCACCTTCAACCAGGCCCAGGTGGGGCTGAACGCCAGTTGGGAACTGGACTTCTGGGGCAAATTCCGCCGGGGCATCCAGTCCGCGGATGCCAGCCTGGAGGCGACCATCGCGGATTATGACAATGTCCTGGTCAGCCTCACCGCGGATGTGGCGAACAGCTACATTGCCATCCGCACCCTGGAAAAGCGACTGGCCATCGCCAGAGAAAATGTTCGCATCCAGACCGAGAGCTTGCAGATCGCCGAGGCGCGGTTTTTGGGCGGCACCACCTCAGAACGGGACGTGCAACAGGCCAAGACTATTCTAGCTAATACCCAGGCGACCATCCCCACCCTGGAGACCCAGGTGCGCCAGGCCCAAAACGCCCTGTGCGTGCTCCTGGGCCTGCCGCCGACCAACCTGGCGGACCGGTTGAAGGGTAAGGCGGAAATTCCCGCGCCCCCGCCCCAGGTGGCGGTGGGCATTCCCGCCGATCTGTTGCGTCGGCGGCCGGACATCCGCAGCGCCGAATTGCGGGCGGTGGCCCAATGCAGCCGCATCGGGGTGGCCAAGGCCGACCTCTACCCGGCCTTCTCCCTGACCGGCACGGTAGGCTTCCAGGCCAGTGATGTGGCCAATTTCTATATGGGCGACCTGTTCCAGTGGCGGAGTCGCTCCGCCGGCTTTGGCCCCTCCTTCCAGTGGAACCTCTTTAACTACGGCCGCATCACCAACGAGGTGAGGGTGCAGGACGCCCGCTTCCAGGAGGCGCTCATCGCCTATCAGAACACGGTCCTCAAAGCCCAGCAGGAGGTGGAGGACAACCTGGTGGCGTTCTTGAAAGCCCAGGAACGGTCCCGATTTCTGTCCGACAGCACCACTGCGGCGATGCGGTCGCTGGAGTTGGCCGTCCTCCAGTACCGGGAGGGGATCACCGACTTCACCACCGTCCTGACCGCCCAGCAGGCCCTGTTGAGCGAGCAGGACAGCCTGGCCGTCACCCTGGGAGACATCTCCCGGAACCTGGTGGGGGTTTACCGGGCCCTGGGGGGCGGCTGGGAGATTCGGGAAGGTCAGGATTTCGTGCCGGCGGAGATCAGGCAGACCATGGCCCAGCGCACCAATTGGGGCCGTCTGCTGGCCCCGGCCGCAGTGGCGCCGGCCCCGGAGGCTCAAGGCCGCCTGATTCGCGCCCCGGAATGGTAAGCGGGAGAAAATCGCGGGACGGGATCAAACGATGGTCCTGGTTCCCAAGTTGAACTTGGGAACCCACGTGTAACCCAAGCTCAGATTGGAACCCAGCCAATACCAAGCAAAGCTTGGCGGGCAATGGCGTTCCCAAGCCAAGCTTGGGAACGAGAAGATTTATGAAAAATATGAAAAATGAAAATTTGGTAATGGCTGGTAGCACAGGCTTTCCAGCCGGTGCGGGACACCCGAGGGCGGGGGTCCTACACCAGCTTCAAAGAACTTTTCTTAACCGTGTAGGGCGGGCACTGCCCGCCAAGGGTGCGCAGTGCGCACTCTACGAAAATCTTTTCAGGACAGTGGCGCCGAAATGAGGTGGTGGTCCATGATAAGCGAAGGAAAGGCCGGGACCGGAGCGGGGCAAATCAGACCGGCGGCGCGTTTGCGCCCCCGCGCCCTGGGTGCGCTGATAATCCCGGCGATCCTGATGGTGAGCGCCGCGTGCGGCGAAAAAAACACTTACATGCCGCCGCCGCCGCCCAAGGTTACGGTCAACCAGCCGGTGAAACAGCCGGTGACCAATTACCTTGAATTCACCGGCAACACCCAGGCCATCAACACGGTGCAACTCAAGGCCCGGGTCGAGGGCTATTTAGAGCAGGTCTACTTCAAAGACGGCGACCGGGTGAAAAAAGGGCAACTGCTGTTTCTGATCCAGCCGAACACCTACGAAGCCAAACTCAAGCAGGCGGAGGCGGAGATTCTCTCCCAGAAGGCCAAACTCTTCCATGCCCAGACCGAATATGCCCGGTTCACCAAACTGGTGACCCAGAAGGCCGCGGCCCAGACGGATGTGGACAACTGGCTCTACCAGCGGGATGCGGCCCAGGCCGCGGTCATGTCCGCGGAGGCGCAGAGAGACCTGGCCCGGCTCAACCTGAGCTACACCAAGGTGACCTCGCCCTTCGACGGCCGCATCGGCCGCCGGTTGAAAGACCCCGGCAATTTGGTGGGCGCCGGCGAAGCCACCCTCCTGGCCGATGTCGATCAGATCGCCCCTCTGCATGTCTACTTCACCATAAATGAGCGCGACCTCCTGGACATCACCAGGGAGACCAAGGAATCGGTGGACGCGGTGATTCGCAAGGACATCCCCCTGTATCTCAATCTGGCCAATGAGGAGGGCTATCCCCACCAAGGCTCCCTGGACTTCGCCAGCATCAGCCTCAACGCCACCACCGGCACCTTGACCCTGCGGGGGGTCTTCCCCAATCCCCAGGGCATGATGTTGCCGGGGCTGTTCGCCAGGCTGCGCGTGCCGGTGACGCACGACAAGTCCGCCCTGCTGGTTCCCACCGTAGCCATCGGCTTCGACCAGTTGGGCCCCTACCTGTTGCTGGTGGACGACAAAAACGTCGTCCAGCGCCGGGGCGTCAAACTCGGTGCCGAGGTCAAGGACCTGACGGTCATCACCGAAGGCCTGAAGGAGCAGGAGTGGGCCATCACCAACGGGCTTCTCTTGGCCATCCCGGGTAAACAGGTGACTCCCGTCAAGACCTCGGCTTCGAACTCGGAACAGCCACCGGCCCCGGCGCCCGGCGGGCAACTCAAGAAAGCCGCCCCATGATCTCCGAGTTTTTTATTGATCGGCCGATTTTCGCCAACGTCATCGCCATCGTCACCGTCATTCTGGGGTTGGTGTGTCTGTTCACGTTGCCGGTGGCGCAGTATCCCGAAATCGTGCCGCCCACCATCCAGGTGACCACGATGTACCCCGGAGCCAGCGCCGAGGTCATCGCCAACACGGTGGGGGTTCCCATCGAACAGGCGGTCAACGGCGTGGAAGGCTCCATTTACATGTCGTCCACCAGTTCTAGTTCCGGGAATTACACCCTCACCGTGACCTTTGCGGTGGGCACCAATCTCAATACATCATTGACCCTGGTGCAGAACATGGTGAACGGCGCCACCGCCCAGCTTCCCGAGACGGTGCAGGCGCAAGGCGTCACCGTGCGCAAGGTCTCCACCAACATCTTGCAAGTGATCAGCATCTACTCCGACGATGACCGCTATGATGCGACCTATCTCTCCAACTACGCCATCATCAACCTGCAATACCCCCTGGGCCGTCTGGCCGGGGTGGGGCAGATCCAGGTCTTCGGGGCCGGGCCCTACAGCATGCGGGTCTGGCTGGACCCCAACAAGCTCAAGTACTACAATCTCACCACCCTGGATGTGGTGCACGCCATTCAACAGCAAAACGTCCAGGTGGTGGCGGGTCGGCTGGGGGCCCCGCCGGTGCCGCCGGATCAGGCCTTCCAGTTCACGGTCAACGCCTTGGGAAGGCTGTCCGACGTCAAGCAGTTCTCAGATATCATCGTCAAAAGCGTGCGCCGCGACCAAGGCGAAACCGCGCAATTGGTGCGGGTGAAAGATATCGCCCGGGTTGATTTGGACCAGCAGTATTACAGCAACTTTGGCGGCCTGAGCGGCAAGCAATCCGGCCAAATCCTGGTTTACGCCCTGCCCGGGGCCAACGCCATGGACGTCGGCGCCAAGGTCAAGGCGGCCATGGTCGAGATGAGCCAGACCTTCCCGGAAGGCCTGAAATACGCCATCCATTACGACACCACTGAGTTCATCGGCCAGGCCATTCACGCGGTCTATGAAACCCTGTTTGAAGCCGGCATCCTGGTGCTCATCGTCATCATGGTGTTCCTGCAAAATTGGCGGGCCATGCTGGTCCCGGCCACCACCGTGCCGGTGACCATCATCGGCGCGTTTGCGGCCATGGCCCTGCTGGGCTTCACCGTCAATTTAATGACCCTGTTCGCCCTCATCCTGGCTATCGGCATCGTGGTGGACGACGCCATCGTCATTGTCGAGAACGCCTCGGTTTACATCGAGAAAGGCTTCCATCCGCGCGAGGCGGCCATCAAGGCCATGAAAGAGTTGACCGGGCCGGTGATCGGCATCACCCTGGTGCTCACCGCGGTATTTCTGCCCGCCGCGTTTATGCCGGGCATCACCGGGCAACTCTTCCGGCAATTCGCCCTGGTCATTGCCGCCACCGCCATCATCAGCGCCCTGAACGCCCTGACCTTGAAGCCCGCCCAGTGCGCCCTCTGGCTGCGCCCCCACGTTAAGAAGGAACCCAACCTGTTTTACCGGGGGTTCAACCGGGGCTACGCGGTGGTGGAGCACGCCTACGTCGTCCTCATTCAGTGGATGGTCGCGCGCACTACCCTCATGGTGCTGGTGTTTATTGCCGTCATTGCCCTGGCCGGCTGGCGGTTTACCCTGCAGCCCACCGGGTTTCTCCCCACGGAAGACCAGGGCTACTGCATGGTGTTGGCCAGGCTGCCCGAAGGCACGGCCCAACCCCGGGTCAAACAGACCTCGGAGGCCATTGATGCCATCCTCAAGCAGGCGCAGGGCGTCGAGGCCTGGGTGACCGTGGGGGGATTTTCCATCCTGGACGGCACCAACGTCTCCAACATTATGACCACTTTCGTGATTTACCAGGATTGGGGCAAGCGGGGGTCCAAGTTGAGCCAGGACCATATCGTCGGCGCCTTGCAGCGGCAGTTTTTTACCATCCAGGACGCTCAGGTCGCGGTGCTGGTGCCGCCGCCCATTGCCGGCCTGGGCCAGTCCGGGGGCTTCCAGATGATGGTGGAGGACCGGGGCAGCCTGGGGTTGGCCGAACTGCAGAAGGCGGCCATGGAAGTCATGCGGGCCGCCTCCGGGCAGTCGGGGTTGGGTTTCATGGCCACCACCTTCAGCGCCCGCAGTCCCCAACTCTATCTCGACATCGACCGGACCAAGGCCGAGTCCCTGAATATTCCCCTGAACAACGTCTTCGACACCCTCCAGGCCTACCTGGGGTCGACGTATGTCAATCTGTTCAACAAGTTCAACCAGGTGTTCCAGGTTTACGTCCAGGCCGACGCGGCGTACCGCCTGCAACCCGAGGACATCAAGAGCCTTTACGTCCGCAATCTCAAAGGGGAAATGGCCCCCCTGGGCACCCTGCTGAAGGTCAACCGGACCCTGGGTTCGGAATTAGTCACCCGCTACAACCTCTATCCCGCGGCCTCCATCTTCGGGGGGGCGGCCCCGGGCTTCAGTTCCGGTGAAGCCCTCAAACTGATGGGACAGGTGGCCCAAAACACCCTGCCCCGGGGCATGTCCTACGACTGGACCGCCACCTCCTTCCAGGAGCAGCAGGTGGGCAGCCAGGCCTATTTCATCTACGCCCTGTCCATCACCCTGGTGTTCCTGGTGCTGGCGGCCCAATACGAAAACTGGTTTAACCCGGCCGCGGTCATTCTGGTGGTGCCCATCGCCATGGTGGGGGTCCTCTTGGGCTTGATGGTCCGGAACTTCGACAACAACATCTATACCCAGGTGGGCCTGGTGTTGATGATCGCCCTGGCCAGCAAAAACGCCATCCTGGTGGTGGAGTTCGCCCGGGAACTGCGGGAAGACGGCATGTCCATCACCGAGGCCGCGGTGGAGGCCACCCGCCGCCGCTTCCGCCCCATTGTCATGACCTCCTTCGCCTTCATCCTCGGGGTGGTGCCCCTCATGGTCGCCGGCGGCGCCGGCGCGGCCAGCCAGCAGGCCATCGGCACCGTGGTCTTCGGCGGCATGCTGGCCTCAACCATCCTGGCCATCCCGTTTGTGCCGGTGTTTTATGTGATCACCGAGAGACTCAGCGAGCGCTGGAAGAAACCTGCCCCCCCGGCGGCGCCCCCGGCCGAGAAGGTGGAGGGGAGTTGAGGCTGAGTTAGGACCTCTGAAACGGAAGTTGTCTCATCTGTAATGACCAAGATTTGAGTTGACAATCATTAAACCGAGATCAGATTAGACCTGACACTTGCGACTAAAACTTTAAATGCCCCCAGGGTCTTAGATAGAGATTAAGATATCCATATCAACCCACTCTAACGGTTTTTATGAGGGTGGATAGAGGGCAGTGATCAAGCCTCGCCTGCCCCATCCTTCGCCCGCCACACCTCTGGCGCCAGCGATACATGTACTGCTCCGACACCCCAGGCGTCCGGCAAATCTCGCCGATGATTTGCTCACCCCGATCCGCTTGCTGCAAAATCCCCATGACCTGCTCTTTCGTAAACCGCTTTTTCTTCATTTCGAATCTCCTTGGGCTCAGGAGATTCTAAAATTTCTGCTGGTCTAGTTTTCGGGGAGCAAGCCATCCCCCTACCTGGCCAGTTTGTTTATGAAACCGGACGATTTCCCCTGACACTGTTAGCGCTCCATCATATGGGAGATTACCCCCTGGTGTCGGTGGCCCAGGAGATTTCCCGGGGCAATTTCTCCAGAGGCCAATATTACCAATCGGGTGCGGAAATTATTTAATGAAACTATTAAAGGGGCCGATAGGATAATCAGGCCGCATCAGCTGGGAGCTATCCGAAAAAACTTCTATCTGGGCCATGTCTTAACCTCCATTTTTTCACCCCAGCGGTAATTTGGCGAAGTGTAATGCTTCCTAACCGCCTGGCCGGTAGTCTATGACCGACGAGCGACTAAGGTTTAGGCGATTTGAGGCTTTCAAGGAAAGTTCCTCTGGTTTTTCCCCCATCCGCCAGGGATGGCTGGCAACCCACCGCCGCCCTCGGCCGGGTATGAGACCGCGTCGAAGGCGGCGAGAATGATAGGGGTTTATGTCTGCTGACCAACGCCACACCCATAACCCGATTCCCGGGGAGGGTCTCGCGGGTGGTCATCCCCGGAGGTTGATCTATCTCCCCATCGTCCATACCCAGGCGGATATGGGGGCCCTCCAGGAATCGGTGGCCCGGGCCACCCTGGAGAAGGTGGGGCGGGCCGGATTAGCCCGCAAGACCGCGGCCATAGACCGGAGCTGGACGGAAATCGAGGCGGCCCTCGACGCTTTGGTCCTGTCTTTTGACCGGGTGCGCCTCTACCAGGACGGCCTGCCCGTGTGCGGGCGGGAGGCGGAGATCGTCACCGAACTGGCCCGGGCGGGCAGCCGGAACCATCAGCTCCTGCTGCGCCTGGTGGCCCAAGGGGCCGTGCTCATGGGAACCGAATCCGGCGATCTGTTGGTGCAGGAGTACCAGTTGGCCAGGCAATCCCTGACCGCCAAACCACCCCGGGCCGCGGGGGTGGCGGCGACGCGACGCGCCTTGAGCGAGGCCCTGCTCCAGCGCCGGGATCAATTTATGGCCCAGCGGATTAATGAAACTCTCAAAAGCGGCGAGACCGGCATCCTCTTCCTGGGGATGCTGCATTCATTGGAGCGGTTCCTCCACCCGAACGTAAAGGTGATCTATCCGCTCCGCCGTGATCGTTGAACCAGGAGGAAATATGGACCCAAGCGCCACCCGGGTGCTCATCGTGGACGATGATCGGGATATCAGCGCCTTGCTCTCAGTCCTCATGAACAAAGAGGGGCTGACCAACTTGGTGGCCCACGACGGGGAGACGGCCTTACAGAAGGTCCCGTTGGCCAGGCCCGACATGCTGCTGCTGGACGCCAAGATGCCCGGCATCGACGGCATGGAAGTATTAAAGCGGGTCAAGGAAACCGACCCCCACCTGCCGGTGGTCCTCATCACCGCGTATGCCGAGCTCTCCGCCTCGGTGGCGGCCATGCGGGCCGGGGCCTTCGATTATCTGGCCAAACCCTTTGACCACCAAGAGGTGGTCCGGGTGGTGCGGGCCGCCCTGGCCGAACGGGACCGCCGGCGCCGGTCCCAGTCCGAAGAAATCTCGGCGGACAATTGTCTCCGGGTCATGATGGGTCCCAGCGATGCCGTCACCCGGATCATCCGGGAAGTGAACCGGGTGGCCCAATCGGATTTCAGCGTCATCGTCCAGGGGGAAACCGGCTCCGGCAAGGAGCTGGTGGCCCGGGCCATCTACCAGTTGAGCGCCCGCGCCGACGCCCCCTTTATTCCCCTGGATTGCGGGGCCATTCCCGAAACCTTGATCGAGAGTGAACTTTTCGGCTACCAAAAAGGGGCTTTTACCGGAGCCGGCGCCCCCAAAGCGGGGAAATTCGAAGCGGCTCACGGAGGCACCCTCTTCCTGGACGAAATTGCCAACCTGCCCCTGGGGGCCCAGGCGAAACTGCTGCGGGTCCTCCAGGAGAAGGCGGTCCTGCGCCTGGGCGCGGTCAAGCCGGTTAAGATTGACGTCCGCCTGCTCACGGCCAGCAACCAGGAACTCCAGAGACTGGTGACCTCGGGCCAGATGCGGGAGGACCTGTTTTTTCGCCTCAATGAATTTACCATCACCATTCCGCCCCTCCGGGACCGCAAAGACGACATCCCCTACCTGGCCAAACGGTTCATGGATCTCACCAATAAGGAATTGAAAAAAAGCGTCCAGCGGATTTCCGAATATTGCCTCGAGGCCCTGCTGTCTTACAACTGGCCGGGGAACGTGCGCCAGCTCAGATCCGTCATCCGCCGGGCGGTGCTGCTGGCCGACGACATCATTACCGAGAAACATGTGGATATCAAGCGCGCCCCGGTGCCCGGTCTGGCCTTCACTCCCAAGATTCAGGGAACGCCCTGGGACGAGTTCTCTCTCCGGGAGATCGTCCACCGCAGCGTGGTCACCGTGGAGCGGGAAGTCCTGCTCCAGGTCCTGAAGCATACCCGGGGGAATAAAGCCAAGGCGGCACGGCTATTGCGCATAGATTATAAGACGATACATACCAAGTTGAAACAGTTCGGGATTAACCAATCTGGAGTGGCTCATGACTAAAAGAAAAGGCGGCGGTGAGGAATCGGGCTTCGGAGGAGTCTTCAAAGGGCTGGCGAACCTCATCGAGAAACTGGGCGATCTGGCGGACAAGGGAGAGGCGCTCAAGAAGGGCGAGGGGGAGTTGCACCACCGGGACGTGAAAGGCGTCTACGGCTTCTCCGTGAAAGTCGGCCTGGGCGACAAGGGGGACAAAGAAGTCAAGGTAGAACCTTTCGGCAACGTCCGCCGGGACGAGAAGTCCGGGGAAACCGTGGTCCAGGAAATCCGGGAGCCCGTGGTGGACGTGTTCGAGGAGAAGGACCACACCCTGGTGGTGGCGGAGATGCCCGGCGTCAGCACCAAGGACGTGAAGCTTACGGTCAAGGACGACCTGCTCACCATTTATGCTGAGAAACGGGATAAGAAGTACCGCAAGGAGATCCTGCTGCCCCGGAGCTATCCCCAGGAGAAGATGAAGATGACCTGCAACAACGGCATTTTGGAGATCAAGTGCGTGGGCTAAGCCCCTGAACCAGAGACAAAAAATATGAAAAAAACTGAAGAGTCGGCCCTCAAGCTGAAAGTGACGGAGGCCCTGAGCAAAGACGTGGGCAGGGCTTATGCCCGCATGGGGCCCGAAGACCTGGAAAGACTCCAGGTGGCCATCGGCGACATCGTGGAGGTCGTGGGGAAGCGGACCACGGTCTGCAAAGCCATGCCCGCCTACAAGGAGTTGCGGGGCCGGTCCCGGATGCAGTTGGACGGCATCAGCCGGGAAAACGCCGGCGCCGGGATAGATGATTTTGTCCAGGTGAAGAAGATCGCCTGCCGCCCCGGGGAACGGGTGGTTCTCACCCCCATCACCATTACCCCGGCCGAGAGGGACCTCCAATACATCGGCAGCCTCCTGGACGGCCTGCCGGTGCTGGAGGGAGACCGCGTCCGGGCCACCCTGTTCGGCAGCCGCACTGCGGATTTCAAGGTGGAAGCCCTGACCCCCCGGGGGCCGGTGCTGATCAACCCCACCACCACCCTGGTGATCGGCAAGGCCGGGGCCCCGGAAACCCGGCGGGCGGCGGTGTCTTACGAGGACGTCGGCGGCCTCAAGCCCCAACTCCAGCGCATCCGGGAGATGATCGAGCTGCCGTTGCGCTACCCCGAGCTGTTTGAGCGCTTAGGGATTGACGCGCCCAAAGGGGTGTTGCTCCACGGCCCCCCCGGCTGCGGCAAGACCCTCATCGCCCGCACCATCGCCCACGAGACCGAGGCCAACTTTTTCTCGGTGAGCGGCCCGGAGGTGGTGCACAAGTTCTATGGCGAGTCCGAGGCCCACCTGCGCAAGATCTTTGAGGAGGCCGGACGTAAGGGACCCAGCATCATCTTCATCGACGAGATCGATTCCATCGCCCCCAAGCGGGAAAATGTCGTCGGGGACGTGGAGAAACGCGTCGTGGCCACACTCCTGGCCTTGATGGACGGCCTCAACAAGCGCCAGAACGTCATTGTCATTGCCGCCACCAACATCCCTAATGCCCTGGACCCGGCGCTGAGGCGACCGGGGCGGTTCGACCGGGAGATCGCCATCCCCATCCCCGATCGCTACGGGCGCCTGGATATCCTGGAGATCCACAGCCGGGGCATGCCCCTGGGCGAGGACGTGGACATGAGCCACCTGGCAGAGATCACCCACGGTTTCGTGGGGGCCGACCTGGAGGCCCTGTGCCGGGAAGCGGCCATGATCTGCCTGCGCCGCCTCATGCCCGACATTGACTACGGCCTGGCCACCATCCCTTATGAGCAACTGGCCCAACTGGAAGTACACATGGACGACTTCCTGGCCGCGCTCCGGGAGGTGGAGCCGTCGGCCATCCGGGAGGTGTTTGTGGAGGTCCCGGATGTCCGCTGGGAGGACGTGGGCGGCCTCACGGCCGTAAAAGAGCGCCTCAAGGAAGCGGTGGAGTGGCCCTTAAAATATGCTCACATCTTCAAAAAAGCCGGCATCAAGCCCCCCAAGGGCATCCTCCTGTCCGGGCCGCCGGGGTGCGGCAAGACCCTGTTGGCCAAGGCCATCGCCACGGAAAGCCGGGTGAATTTCCTGTCGGTGAAGGGGCCGGCCCTGATGTCCAAGTATGTGGGCGAATCCGAGCGGGGCGTGCGGGAGATCTTCAAGACCGCCCGCCAGGCCGCGCCCTGCATCATCTTCCTGGATGAGACCGAGGCCCTGCTTCCGGCCCGGGGGGTGGGCGGCGCCGATTCCCATGTTTCCGAACGCGTTCTCAGCCAGTTCCTGGCAGAGTTGGACGGCATCGAGGAATTGAAGGGGGTGCTGGTGCTGGGAGCCACCAACCGCCTGGACATCATGGACCCCGCGGTGCTGCGGCCGGGCCGCTTCGACGCCATTGTCGAGATCCCCCTGGCCGATGAGTCCGACCGCCGGGAAATCTTTGCGGTCCACCTCAAGGGCAAACCCCTGGCCAAGGGGGTCAGCGCCAAACAGCTGGCGGCCAAGAGCGAGGGCTTAAGCGGCGCCGAGATCGCCGGGGTGTGCAACCAGGCGGCCCTGGCCGCGGTGCGCCGGGCGGTGGCGGCGGAACTGGCCCAGGAGGGCGCGGGGGAGGCCCAGGTGCTCATCCAGCCTGCCGACCTGGAAGAAGCCCTTGAGGAGATGCTGGGCAGTAGCCAGTAGCCAGTTAGGGCGCTTACCTGGTTTTTTTCTGGTGATTGACTGCTGGTTCTGGGAAGGAGATGTTCAGGTGCCGGCGGGTTGCCCAAAATTATGAAACATTGGCGGGGCGGGCGTCCGTGCCCGCCATTTGCCAGGCCAACCCAGGTGCACCGAATGATGGCGGCCACAGTCCGCCCAATAATAATAACTTGCTGATTTGCTGAGTATTTTTGGTGCGTAAGACGCACCCTACAAAAATTTTCCGGAGCAGAACTGCTGCTGCAATAAATCGGTTTTTAACTGACCACTGGCTACTGACTACTCAAAATGACGCAAGGACTCTATCTATACTGCCTGGCCCGGTTGAGCCGGCTGCCGCCCCTGCCTCTGGAGGGCCAGATCCCTCTTGAGGTGGCTATCTTTCAGGATCTGGCCGCGGTCTGGAGCCCGGTACCGGTGGAGGATTTCTGCGGACCGGAGGCTGAAGAACGGCTCCGGGACCTGACCTGGATCGGCCCCCGGGTCATCCGCCATCAGGAGGTGGTGGCCGGGGTGATGCGCCATTCTCCGGTGCTGCCGGTCCGGTTCGGGACTATTTTTGCGTCACTAACTAACCTGGAAAAAATTTTGCAGCGCCACTCCGACACCATCGCCGGGTTCCTGGAGCGCCTCACGGACCAGGAGGAATGGGCCGTTAAAGGGATGCTGGACCGCGACGGGGCCCGAGAGCAGCTGTTCTCCCTCAAGCTGGCCCGGGAGGTGGAAAGCCTGGAGGCTTTATCGCCGGGGACCCGTTATTTTCAAGAGCAGCGCTTCCGGGCCGGGTGTGACCAGGAATTGCAGCGGTGGCTGCAAAGGGTTTGCCGGGAGGTATGGACCGACCTCCGGGATTATGCCGCGGAGGCCCGGGAACGGCGACTGCTCTCCCGGGAAGCCACCGGCAGTGATCAAGACATGGTCTGGAATTGGGCCCTGCTGATGCCGAGGCAGGCGGTGGGCGGTTTCCAGGCCCTGATCCAGGACGTCAACGCCCAATACGCCCATCGCGGTCTGAGGTTGGAATGCACCGGCCCCTGGCCCCCTTATAGCTTTTGCCCGGCCCTGGATATGGAGACCGAGGCATGAGCTGCCTGTTTTATTGTATCCGCCGCCATCCGGGGTCGGAATTATCGGGATCCCTGTTGGGGGTTGGGGGCCGCCCGGTATACCAGGTGGCGCACCGGGGCTTAAGTGTGGCCCTCTCCCAAATCGGCCTCGCCGACCTGGACCCGGATATCCCAAGGGTGCGGGCCTATGAGCGGGTGGTGCTCTCCTATCACCGAAGGGGCGCCGTGGTCCCCATGCGTTACGGCTGCGTAGTGGAGCAGGAATCCCAGGCTCTCCAACTTCTGGAGGAACACGGCCCTCGATATGAGGCCCTGCTCCAGGAACTGGACGGCTGTGTGGAGATGGGGCTGCGGGTCTTGCTGCCGTCCGGGCCTTGGGCCGCGGTGATCCCCGGCGGCCCGGCAGGCGGCCGGGAGGTGGCCGGGCCTTGCCCCCCGGACCCCGCCGCGGCCGCGGACCGCTTAGGGTTGGCCTACCTCACGGCCCGCAAGGCCCACTATGCCAGCCAGGACCGGTGGACCGATGAGTACCGGCAGGCCGCAAAGCGGTGCCGGGAGCAGTTCGCCGGACTGTACGTCAAATGCGCCACGGAAGCTCCTTCCCCCCGCCTGCCCCTGCTCTCCCTGTATTTCCTGGTCCGCCGCCCGGCCGTGGAGTCTTTTCGCCAGGCTTTCCGGCAGCTCACCGAGACCGAGTCGGCCCGGCTGCTGCTCTCCGGTCCCTGGCCGCCGTATAACTTTGTATCGGCCAGTCCCAGTCTCTTGTAATGCCCCACGTAGGGAAAGGATGAACCGGTATGGGTGAAAGCATCGCGTCGCTAAACAATAGCCCGGAATCACAGCGGTACCAGCAGCTCTACGACATGCTGCTGGAGGCTATTCCCTCGTCGGTGTTGTTCATTGACCGGGACCTCCGCATCGTCTCGGCAAACCGCAATTTCCTGGGGAAAAACCGCCGTACCCTGCCGGACACCATCGGCCACCGTCTGGAGGAGGTATTTCCGGCCATCATTATCGACCAGATGGATTTTCCGGGGCGCATCCGCCAGGTCTTCGAAAAGAACTTCCGCGTCAAGGGGGAACGGATGACCTATCGGGCCCCGGGCATTCCCCTGCGGATTTATTATTACAGCATCCTGCCCTTTTCCTGGCAGGGGGTGGTGGAGTTGGCCATGCTGCTCATGGATGACGTCACCGAGCAGGTGCGTCTGGGTGAAGAGGTGCGCCGGGTGGAGCGTCACCTGGCCTCGGTGGTGGAAAGCGCCCAGGACATCGTGCTGTCCACCGACCTGGAAGGCCGGATCTTGACCTGGAACACCGCGGCGGAGAAGCTCTCGGGCTTCACCCTCCACGCGGTCCGGGGACACAACTTTTTCGACTTCTGCGCCGATGATGATCAGGGAGAGATGGAGCGAGTTTTTACCAACCTCCAGGCCGGCAAAGACGCCCAAATGGCGGAATGGGACCTGAAAACCCGGGATGGCGGCCGCATTCCGGTTTCCTGGATCTTTTCCCCCATGAGGGACCACCTGGGCGAGGCCGCCGGGATCGTGGCGGTGGGGCGGGACCTGACGGAGCGCCGCAAATTTGAGGCCCAGTTGCTGCAGACGCAGAAACTGGCCGCCCTGGGGGTCATGGCCGGCGGCATTGCCCATGAGATCCGCAATCCCCTGGCGGTCTGCTCCAGTGCCGCCCAGTTTATCATGGCAGGCGATCTTGAACCTCAATTCCAGCGGGAGTGCGCCGAAAAGATCCATGCGGGCATCCTGCGGGCCTCCATGATTATTGAAAACTTGCTGCGCTTCGCTCGTCCAACGGTGGCGCCCGACATCAAGGAGATTAACCTGACCACACTCCTGGCGGAAACCCTGTCCCTGGCGACGAACCAGGCCCGGATTGCCAAGATTGAGCTGCAGGCGCAATTACCCCGGGAGCCCATCTTCATCAGCGGCATGGAAGGACTGTTGCCGCAAGCCTTCATGAACCTGCTGCTGAACGCCATCAAGGCCATGCCCGATGGGGGGGAGTTGGGCGTCGCCCTGGGACAGGCCGACGGGGAAGCCTGGGTCAGCATCAGCGATACCGGCCAGGGAATCGCCCCCGGGGACCTGAACAATATCTTCGACCCCTTTTACACCACCGCGCCGGTGGGCCAGGGCACGGGGTTGGGTCTGTCCATCTGCTATTCCATCATCAAGCAGCACTTCGGCACCATTACGGTGGAGAGCGGGGCAGACCAAGGCAGCACCTTCACCGTGAGACTGCCCATCTTGTAATAGGAAGATGCAGTCAAAAAAATATGAATGTTCATGTCATTCTGAACGGAGCGCCGCGGAGTGAAGAATCTCGGCGGCTTTAGAGGAGAGATTCTGCGCGGCGCTCAGCCTGACAAACATGGTCTTTTGATTGCTCATTTATATGAAAATAGCCCGGTGGGACGGGCCTCCGCGCCCGCCAGCGAGAGGCGGCCAGGGACGGCCGCCCCACCGAACCAGCCATTTTTCATCTTTCGTTGTGTCCGTAAGGAAATGATCGTTGGTAGAGATGGTTGGGGCCATAGATAGGATGACTGATCCAGGCGAACTGATCCTTATTGTGGACGATGAGCCGGATATGTGCTGGGCCCTGGAACATCTCCTTAACAAACAGGGTTATGTCACCCGCAAAGCCCTGACGGCCTTGGAGGCCTTGAAGCTGATGGAGCGGCACCGTTTCGCCTGCGCCTTCCTGGACGCCAAGCTGCCGGATATGGACGGCCTGGAACTGGCCCGACGCATCCGGGAGAGGGCGCCGGACATGCGCATCCTGATGGTGTCCGGTTACTTTTACCGGGATGACCTCGCCATCCAGGAGGCCATCGCCCAGGGGGTAATCATTGATTTTATCAGCAAGCCCTTCCTCCAGGCCGAAATCCTCCGGGTTTTGGAAACCTGAACGGAATTATTTCTTCTAGAAGGCCGCCAGGGCATAGGTTGGTTTCCCTAGAGTAGGGAATTCATTCCATAGAGCAAATTAACCAGGCCCAATCCCATCGTCCCGCTCCACGCATAACCTACTGATTTTCAAGGTTTTTTTAATGTATTCTGGTCCTGGCACACTTCTTGGATATGTAGGCCTTGAGGCATTGCCTCTCTCTCAAAACTCCCAAAAGTTACATGAAGGAGGTTCCCCATGGCCAAAGTACAGAAGTCAACCGATTCATCCAGCCTGGCGGAAGTTGTCGACCGCATACTGGACAAGGGTATCGTCATCGATGCCTGGGTCAAGGTATCGCTGGTGGGCATCGAACTGCTGTCCATTGAAGCCCGGGTGGTCATCGCTTCGGTGGAAACCTATCTGAAGTACGCCGAAGCCATCGGCCTCACGGCCAGCGCGGCGGCTCCGGCTTAAGGCCGATGGGGGGAACAGTCCTCTTTCCGGAGGGGTCCGGGTGGACCCCTCTCGGAAAGAGGCCCCTCAGCATCCTTCAGGGGCGAGCATTGCGGTGCCGACCAACCCCTAAAGGCCTAAAGGCAGGAGAAAAGGAGATCCCACATGGGTCGATTTACCGATGAAATGACCCGGCTGGTTGGCGAGATTGTCGCGGTGCGCGGCGCCCGCAAGGGTTTTGTCAAGGACCTGACCCAGAATACGGCGGCCTTGATGGCTAAGTTCCACCGGGCCCACAAAGACATGGCCCGGAAGACCAAGGCCGAACGGCGGGCCGCCGTGGCTCACCTGAAGAAAACGGTGGGCGCCATGCGCCATGCCTTTGCCGCGGACCTGGACGGGGCGCGGCGGGCCTGGGCCGGCAAATAAGCCGGCGCCACGATCTCAGCCACGACTAAGAAACCATTAACCTGAACTAACTAACCGTTAATCCTTAAAAGGAGAATTACCATGGCTAAAGTACAAAAGTCAACCGATTCCTCCAGCCTGGCGGAAGTTGTTGATCGCATTCTGGATAAGGGTATCGTCATCGACGCTTGGGTCAAGGTGTCGTTGGTGGGTATTGAGCTGCTGTCCATTGAAGCCCGGGTGGTCATCGCCTCCGTGGAAACCTATCTGAAGTACGCCGAAGCCATCGGCCTGACGGCCAGCGCGGCCGCTCCCGCGTAAGGATAATTCTGGGGAATAAATCCTCTTGCGCTGAGGGGCCGCTGCGGCCCCTCGACGGAAGGGGGTTGCGGTTAGGGCGAATCGAGCCGCAACCGCGATGCCTTAGAAAAATTCCCCGGCACGGTCCAAAGGAAAGGAGATACTTCATATGGGTCCTTTTACGGAAAGTATGACCCGGCTGTGTGGTGAGATCGTGGCCCTGCGCGGGGCGCGCCTGACCTTCGTCCGGGATCTGGGCCAGGATGTGGCCGCCATGAAGGCTGACTTTCGCCGGGCGCACTTCGAAATGGCGCGGCGGACCAAGGCGGAGCGCCAGGGTTTCGTCAAGGCCTTGGGCCACGAAGTGGCGAGCCTGATGGCGGGGTTTCATCGGGCCCATAAAGCCATGGCCCGCCAGACCAAAGCGGAGCGGCGGGCTGCCGTGAACCACTTAAAGAAAACCGTCGGCGGGATGCGCCGGGAATTCGCACTGGACCTGGCGGGAGCGCACCGGGTCTGGTGCGGCCCCACTCCGGCGGAACGCCGGGCCAAAGACGAGGCCGAGCGCCGCGCCAAACACGAGGCGGAACAGCGGAGCAAAGAAGCCGCCGAACGGGACCGCCTGGCCGCCTTGGCTATGGCCAAAGAAGAGGCCGTCCGGCATCATGGGTCGCCCGCAGCCCATCATGGGTCGTCCGCGGTCAAAGAAGAGCCGGGGCGCCCGGGCAAAAAGAAGGGCTGAAACCGGCAAGCCCCTGATAAGGCAAGGCAATGAGCCAATTACAGCACGCCAGCGATAAAACGGTACAGAAGAGGCCCTCAGAAGGGGAAATGGTGGAGGTTAGCTGTTCTTTCTGCGGCGGCCGCGGCAAAGACCCCTTTGGGATCATGTCCTGGCACTCCACCTGCTGCGTCTGCGGCGGGAGGAAAGTGGTGCAGGTGCCGGCGCTGCATCGGCCCTGCGCCCACTGCCGGGGTACCGGGGCCATCAAGACCTTTTCCTGCACCGTGTGCCGGGGCACCGGTTATGTGCCCCTAACCCCCGGTCCCCTCCAGGCCTGCCCGGGGTGCCGGGGCAGCGGGGACGACGCCGCCTCGGCCCTGGCCTGCATGACTTGCCGGGGGCGAGGCTGGGTGCCCCAGGAGAGCGTTTAGATAAGCAGATTACCCATCCTGCCCCTGGCTTCCAGGGGCAGTTCCATCGCCAGTTTAAGGAGCAACGCGCATGAGTGGTGAGCAGCGGAAAAGGGCCACGGTGGCCGTGGTTAAGGTTGAGTCCCGGGACGACCAGGTGACCCCGGAAGCCAGCCCGGAATTCGTGGAAACGGGCTATGTCCAGGACCTGAGCAAACGGGCCCTGGCCTACTTGGCGGTGGGTTATCCGGTTCACTTTGCCGGTCCGGCCGGCACGGGCAAGACCACCCTGGCTTTTCATGTGGCGGCGCAGCGGGGCCGTCCAGTGGTACTGATCCACGGGGACGACGAGTTCGCCAGTTCCGATCTGGTGGGGCGCCACTCCGGCTACCGCAAACAAAGACTCATCGACAACTACATCCATTCCGTCCTCAAGACCGAAGAGTCCATGAATGTCACCTGGATGGACAACCGTCTCACCATGGCCTGCAAGGACGGCTACACCCTGATTTACGATGAGTTTACCCGGTCCCGGCCCGAGGCCAACAACGCCCTCTTGAGCATCCTGGAGGAGAAGATCCTCAATCTGCCCAAGATGTCCCGGGGCGGCGACGGCTACCTGGAGGTCCACCCGGAATTTCGGGCCATTTTCACCTCCAATCCCGAGGAGTACGCCGGGGTCCACAAGACTCAGGACGCCCTCATGGACCGTCTGATCACCGTCAATCTGGGGCATTTCGACCGGGAAACCGAGGTGAAAATCGCCATGACTAAATCCGGTCTGTCTCGCCTGGATGCCGAGATCATCGTGGATGTGGTGCGAGAACTCCGGGGGTTTGGGGTCAACAACCACCGCCCCACCATCCGGGCCTGCATCGCGATTGCCAAGATTCTGGCGCACCAGGGGGCCCGGGCCCATAAAGACGACCCGGTCTTCCAGTGGGCCTGCCGCGACGTTCTCAACACCGACTCCGCCAAGGTGACCCGGGGCGGCCAGTCCATTATGGGAGAAAAAGTGGGAGAAGTGATCGACACGGTTCTGGGTTCACGCTCCCAGACCCCGCTGCGAGCGGGGGAGATCCGGAGCCGCGCCAAGGAGTAACCGTATGACCATTCCCAGGAGAGGTATTCAGGATATTCGCACCCTGACGGGGAAAGTGAGAAAGCTCACGATTCCCCATGAAGCTTATCTGCGCATCAGTCATATTGAAATGGAAAAGGCCCGCAAGACCCAGGAGAGCGAAAAGGCCAGGCAATTGATGGCCGACATCGCCGCCCGCCTCCTGGAAATTGAGGCCGAAAAAACCAGTCTGCTGCAGTCGTTGGCGGAAGGGGGCGGCAAAATCACTCTGGGGCGGACCGGTCCGCCACGCCACACCGGCGGTTTTAAGATAAGATATTAAAGTTTATCTAATCATAATTATCGAGGATGCCGATGCTAACTATTAAGGATGTCAACCAGGTGCGGACCATGCGCCAGGTGAGGAGTTACCGCTCCTGCCCCACCTCCACGGGCCTGCCCATGTGGGGTGCGGAAATGGGCCGCCTGTACCAGGAAGAAGTGGCCCGATGCAACCGGGAATTGCGGCGGCGCTGGCGGGCCGCGGCCTGGCGCAACCGTTGCGGTTGCCGCTAAAAGGATAGGATACCCCATGGAATACGCCATGCAGATCCTTAACCGGCACGGTCCGGTCTCAGGCCAGTCCTCCCGCCGGAAGCGCTTCGTGGATGAAGTGATCTGCGCCTACTGCGGCGGCCGGGGGGCCGACCCCAAGTACAGCAGCGCCTCTGGCTGTCCCGTATGCCGCGCCGCCGGGGTGGTGCGGGTCATGCCCCCGGTGGTGGCCTGCCGGCAGTGTGGCACCTCCGGCCGGGTGGGGGGTGATTTGATTTGCCTGACCTGCAAGGGAGTAGGGATGGTGTCGGTCCCCGTTGAGGCCGATACCTGTGCGCGCTGCGGCGGCACCGGCGAAGAAGGGGTTTTTTATTGCAACGCCTGTAAAGGGCAAGGGATCGTTTGACGTCGGCAGACGTCAGTAATGGAGAATTGACATGAAAATTAATTGTCTGTCCTGCGGCTTTAAAGTGGACCTGGACGATACGTATGACGACTTTGAGGGCCCCATCAAGTGTATCTGTGGCGCTTTGCTGGAGATCAGGACCGATGAAGGCGCCCTCAAATTCATCAAGCTGGTGCCACCCTTGCACACCAAGTCCAAGCGGACGGAAGGCGGCGCCACCCCCTGAGGAGCGTTCATGCCGGGTGAGGCTGCGGAAACTTCAATAATGCAGGATTATCATGAAACCGTAGGGGTTACCCCCGGTTTCCCGTTGATGTGAGACAAAGATATGGCAGCGCGCACAGCAGCGAAAGGCGGCAGATACTTATACGCCATAGTGACCGCTCCCGGGGAGCGGACCTATGATTTTGCCGGTATAGAAGGGGCCCCGGTGTACAGCATCGCCAACGGGCAGGTAGCCGCGGTGGTGAGCGACGTGGTAAACGACCGGATCCGCCCGGAACGGAGGCATCTGGCGGCGCAGCAGACGGTCCTCAAGGGACTGTTGTCCCGGGCCGACGCCATGCTCCCCATGGCCTTCGGCATCATTGCCGACGGTCCCAAAGCCATCCAGAAGATCCTGTCCCGCAACCACGCGGTCTTCCTCCAGCAACTCCAACGCGTGGCCGGGATGGTTGAAATGGGGCTGCGGGTCTCTCTGGACGTTCCCAATATCTTTGAATATGTCGTCAACACGCATCCGGAGTTGCGGACCGCCCGGGATCGCTTCCTCGGCCCCTACCGCAACCCTTCCCAGGAAGACCAGATTGAGCTGGGGCGCCTGTTTGACCGCCTCCTGAACGAGGACCGGGAAGCCTACACCGAGAAGGTGGAGGAGATCCTGTCCCATTATTGCCGGGAGATCAAGCAAAACCGATGCCGCAATGAAAGCGAGGTGATGAACCTGGCCTGTTTGGTGCCACGCAATGGACAGGACCGGTTCGAAGTGGGCGTATTTGAAGCGGCCAAGCTCTTCGACAACAATTTCACCTTCGACTACAACGGCCCCTGGGCGCCCCACAACTTCGTGGACCTGAATCTTGAACTGTGAGGCCGGACCTCTGAAGGAGATGTGATGTTTCTCGTTGACGACATCTTACTGGCCCCCGCCAAAGGCCTTCTCTGGGTGTTCCGGGAGATCCACGACGCGGCCCAGCAGGAGTTGGCCGGCGAAAGCGAAACCATCACCGCGGCCCTGAGCGAGCTTTATATGCGGCTGGAAACCGGGCAGATCACCGAGGCGGAGTTCGACGCCCAGGAAAAGGTGCTCCTGGACCGCCTGGACCGCCTCCAGGCGGAAGAAAAGACCGCGGCAGCGCCTGAGAAGAAACCGGCCAAGCCAGGCCCCAAGGCCAAACCCACCAGGAGAAAATCTCCCCCCGGGGTGAAACCGGCCGCCTTAGTCTGACGTGACGCCGGCAGGTAAGCACCGGCCGGACAGAATCAGGGGATCAACCATCGGCAGCAGGGAAGCGGGTGGCTCGGGACGTGGCGCCGGAAAAATAGGGAAAGGCTGGATGAGGTTGCAAACACTTTACCCGCTTCACACGGAAGGGGTCACCCCGGATGTCCATGATCTCGCTTTCCAACCTTACCATGGGGGCAAAGGGCCTGCCCGGTTTCTTAGAGAATCCCCATTTCAGACTGATATTCTTCGGCGGCAAGGGGGGGGTCGGAAAGACCACCTGCGCAGCAGCAGCCGCCCTCCGCTATGCCCGCCGGTCCCCCCAGGACTCCTTCCTCCTGGTCTCCACTGATCCGGCCCATTCCCTGGCTGAAAGTATCGGTGATTTTCAGCCCCCCGACAATTTAAAGATCCTGGAATTCAATGCCCAGGATTCCCTGGCGACCTTCAAGGCCAGGCACCGGGCTAAATTTGCCAAAATCGCCGCCCGGGGCACCTTCCTGGATGAGGCGGATATTTGCCGCATCCTGGACCTCTCCCTGCCCGGCCTGGATGAACTCATGGCCTTGCTTGCCATCGCCGGCTGGGCGGAAACCCGGGCCTACGACCTTATCGTAGTGGATACCGCGCCCACCGGGCACACCCTGCGTCTGCTGACCACACCGGAGTTGATCCGGGGCTGGCTCAAGGCCCTGGACGCCCTGCTGGCCAAGCACCGCTTCATGCAGCAGCGGTTCCGGGGGTCGTATCAGCCCGACGAACTGGACGAATTTCTCCTGGATCTGGCCGCGTCGGTGAAACAGATGGAGGGTCTGCTGCGGGATTCCCAGGCCTGCCGCTTTGTGCCGGTGATGCTGGCCGAAGACCTCGTCATCAGCGAGACCTTGCAGCTCCTGGGCCAACTGCAGCGGATGCATATCCCGGTCAAGGAGGTGGTGGTCAACCGCCTCTATCCGGAGAATTCCTGCCCGCTGTGCGCCGAAGGGCGGCGGCGGCAACGGCAGCTCTTGAACGAGCTTTTTAGCCGCGGCTCCTTAGGCGGATATACCTGGTGGGGCGTGCCCCTGGGCCCGGAGGAAATGCGGGGTCCGGTCCTTGAGACCCTCTGGGATGGGGTCGGCGTGGTTGATGGTGCGCTGCCGACCCGTCAAAAGCCCCGCCTGGAAATACCGCCACGGGTGGAAGCCGCGCCCCTTTTCCCCTCTGCCGAGACTACCTTCATGATTTTCGCCGGTAAGGGGGGCGTGGGCAAGACCACCCTGGCCTGCGCCACCGCAGTCCGCCTGGCTCAGGAGTTTCCGGGCAAACAGGTCTTGCTCTTCTCCACCGACCCGGCCCACTCCCTGGCCGCCTGCCTGGAGGCGAACCTTGGCCCCCAACCGGTGCGACTCGGCCCGGGCCTGACGGCCATGGAGATCGACGCCCCAGGAGAATTCGCCGCTTTAAAGAGACAATACCACCAAGAGCTGGAGAAGTTCCTACAAACTGCGTTCGAGAATTTCGATGTCCCCTTCGACCGCCAAGTGATGGAACGGATGCTGGACCTCTCCCCCCCCGGCCTGGACGAGATCATGGCCCTGGTGCGAGTCATGGAGTTCCTTGAGGCGGGCCGCTACGATATTTTTATATTGGATTCGGCCCCTACCGGACATCTCCTTCGCCTCCTGGAACTGCCGGAACTGGTGGACCAGTGGCTTAAGACCTTTTTCGGCTTGCTCTTGAAGTACAAACTGACCTTCCGGTTTCCGGACATCTCCCAGCATTTGGTAAGAATTTCCCGGAACCTGAAGCAACTGAGAAACCTGTGGCGGGACCCGGCCCGGGCGGCGCTCTACGCGGTGACCATCCCCACGGAAATGGCCTTCCAGGAGACCAGCGACCTGCTGGCGGTCTGTAGGCGCCTGGGGATGTCGGTGCCGGTGCTGTTGCTCAACCTGGCCACCCCAGCCGGGGATTGTCCCCTGTGCGGCGCCCTGAACCGCCGGGAGGCCCTGATTCGGGATAAATTCCGGCAAACCTTTCCCGGTCATCAAACCGTCATCTATCGCCAGAGCGAACCTCGGGGCCTGAAGCGCCTCACTGCCTTGGGGCAGGCCTTATACCGGTCCAGAAAAATGGAGATTCGCCATGGGGCTGTTGCTGATATGCCCGTATTGTCAGTCTAAGATACCGCTGGTCTCCCGGGCTTGCTCGGCTTGCGGCGCCGACCTGCGGGGCCTGCCTCCCACCGACCGCCGTTATTTCATCGGCAAGTCGGCGGCTGCGGAAGCCGCTCCCCTGGTCCCGGAGATGATTCCCGGGCCAAACCCTGAGACCGCGGAGGTGGAATTGATGGCGCCATACCCGGAAACTATGCTGCCGGAAGCCTCGCTCCCGGAGAATAAAGATGTGTCCTTGTGTGAGGCTCTGGACCGTATTCTCAATAAGGGCGCCGTGCTCTTTGGGGAAGTGATGATTTCCGTGGCCGATATCGACCTGGTCTACCTGGGCCTCCAGGTCATCCTGGCCTCTATGGAAACCGCCCGGGGATTTAAGCCTCAGGGGGAGGGGCAGTTGGGACCGAACCTTTTTGCCAAGGGTGCATGCTGATGAAATCTCCGGAACCGGCTCAAGTAGAATCCCAGGCCATCAGCGATTTTGCCAAGGTCATGCAAGGCGGCGCCTCTTTGCCGGCTCGATCTTCGGGTGGCCAGCCCCCCCGGATCAACCTGGACCAGGACAACATCAAGAACAGCCTGGGACAACTGGTCTTGACCCTGGTGAAACTGCTCCACGAACTGTTGGAGCGCCAGGGCATCCGGCGCATCGAGGCCGGGTCCCTCACGGACGACCAGATCGAGCGGCTGGGATTGACTTTGATGAAACAGGCTCAAGAGATCGACCGACTCCGACAGGAGTTCGGCCTGGAAGAAGACGACCTGAATCTCGACCTTGGCCCCCTGGGCCAACTGCTGTAATACCAAGTTGCCATCTAACGAGTAATATGATAGACTGCTCCAAAAATTTATAAGGGGGCAGTCATGGGAAAAGTAACCAAGAGCATCCCCCACCTTTCCAAAGAGG
>Ga0194113_10001219_pt1 | contig 35293 bp, 20 predicted proteins | sample TA2MahC200mmetaG_FD_146193 | JGI IMG/M metagenome (GOLD analysis project Ga0194113, IMG submission 146193) | Freshwater microbial communities from Lake Tanganyika, Tanzania - TA2015017 Mahale Deep Cast 200m | ecosystem: Environmental > Aquatic > Freshwater > Lake | place: Tanzania: Lake... | reverse complement strand
ATGAAGAGCTGGACGACGCGCTTCGCCCGCGCGGGGAAATGCGGAGTGCGAAATGCGGAATGTGAATTGGGCGCGGTGACTCCGCCAGCTGCCGATTGTTCTGAAGCCAACAGGCTCGCGAGCGCGAGGCCGCCGAGCCCACCGCCGCTCTGCCAGAGGAACTCGCGGCGCGAGCGTGGCAACCGCGCGGACATCCGGTGAAATGGCGAGTTATTCATGCGTCAGTAAATGGCCCGGCAACGTTTGACTTTAAAACCTCGTGCACCTTCACGCCGTCTGAATCCTTGCTCGGATATTTTCATGGCCTCGGCCAACGCGGCGGCTGCGATGCTTCAACGTGATTCTTGAACGCACGCCCCTATGCCAAAATCTCCTGGATGACATGTCCGTGCACGTCGGTCAGCCGGCGTTGGACGCCGTTGTGGTAGAAGGTCAGGCGCTCGTGGTCCACGCCGAGCTGGTGGAGCGCGGTGGCGTGGAGGTCGTAGCTGTAAGCGGGGTGTTCGGCGGCTTGGAAGCCCAGTTCATCCGTTGTGCCGAAGCTGGTGCCGCCCTGGATGCCGCCACCAGCGAGCCACGCGGTGAATGCCCCCGGGTTGTGGTCACGGCCTTTGCCTTGCGCGCCGGGCTGGCGGCCAAATTCCGTGGTGCAGATGACGAGCGTGGAATCGAGCAGGCCGCGCGCCTTGAGGTCGTGGAGGAGCGCCGCCCCGCCGGTGTCGAGCACGCGACCCCAGTAGCCGTGGTCGCGCACGAGGTCTTCGTGACTGTCCCAGTTCGGACGGATTTTCCGGGCGGTCGTGTTTTCCGCGCCGCAGTAAATCTGCACGAAGCGCACGCCACGCTCGACGAGCCGACGCGCGAGCAGGCATTGGCGGCCGAATGGCCCGGTGTCCTCGTCGGCGAGGTCGTAGAGGCGCTTGGTGGCGTCGGTCTCGCCGCGCAGGTCGGTGACTTCGGGCGCGCTGAGTTGGAGGCGCGCGGCCAGCTCGTAGGCGGCGATGCGGGCGTCGAGTTCTGTGTTGCCGGCGCGCGTGGCGGCGTGCTGGCGGTTCAGGGTTTGAAGCAAGTTGCGTCCGCTCGTCTCGCTCGTCGGCGTGAGGCCGGCGAAGTCTTTCGGTGGAAATAGGTCGGCGATGGGCGGCTGCTCGGGGTCGGTGTTGAGTGGCGTTCCCTGATGCACGGCGGGAAGGAAGCCTGCACCCCAATTGATGACGCCACCGGGCGGCAGGCCGCGCGGGTCCGGTAGCACGACGAACGCCGGGAGGTTCTCGCTCTCGCTGCCGAGGCCGTAAGTGACCCATGCGCCCATGCACGGGAAGCCGGGCAGGATGAAGCCGCTATTGGCCATAAACATCGCCGGGCCGTGCAGTGCGGACTTGCTCTGCATGGAGTGGATGAATGCGAGGTCATCCACGCACGCGGCAAGGCGCGGGAAGAGGTCGCTCATCCAGCGGCCGCAACGCCCGTGCTGGCGGAAGGGCCAGTAGCTGCCCTGACAGTTGCCAGGCTTGGAGGCGAAGAACTGAAGTTTGCCCGCCGGGTCGAAGGGCTGGCCGGTGCGCTTCGCCAACTCGGGTTTCCAATCCCATGAGTCCACGTGGCTGAGGCCGCCGGGGCAGAAGATTTGGATGACGGCGCGAGCGCGGGCGGGGGACGGTGCAGGGCGGGCAGCAAGCGAGTTTTGATTCTGAGGCGAAGCGGCATGAACCCTTGCAAGAAGTGCGGTCAGCGCGACGCCGCCCAAGCCGCCGCCGACTTGCCACAGGAAGTCGCGGCGTGACGCAGGGGCTTGGCGGAATTGACAGGGGAAGGCGGAATTCATGGCTCAATCCACATACACAAACTCATTTGCGTTGAGCAGCGTGCGGCAGAGGGCGAAGAGGCCATCGGTGCGGACGAGGGTGATGGCAGCTTGCGCCTCGGCTTCGGTGGGCGTGCGGGCGAAGGCGAGTTGGAAGGCGCGGGTCACTTGAGGGCTGAGGCTGCTAACGGCCTCGCGCTCGACGCGCGCGGCGAAGTGGCGGGCTTGGCGCAGCATGAACTCGCTGTTGGTGAGCGTGAGCGCCTGCAACGCCGTGGTGGTCTGCGTGCGGGCGGGGGTGAAGTTCGCGGGGTCGGGGCAGTCGAGCGTGGTAAGAAAGCGGTGCGGTGTGGTGCGGACGACGAACCGGTAGATGCTGCGCCGCGTCAGCTCCGGCGTGTCGGCGGTGACGTAGTCGTAAATTGGCGCGTAGGCCTCCGTGTATTTGAAGTCGCGCCAGCCGGGGCCGCCGGCGGCGAGATTGAGTTGTCCGCTGACGGCAAGCACGGCGTCGCGAGTGGACTCGGCATCGAGGCGACGCGGGTTTTGCCGCCACAGGAGGCGGTTCGAGGCGTCAACGTAGCTCGACATTCCAATGTCGAGTGGCTTTGGCGTCCGGGGAACTCGACTTTGGAAAGTCGAGCTACTCTGCCGATAAACTGCGCTGGTGACGATGAGCCGGTGAATGTGTTTTGCTGACCAACCGCTATGGTGGAATTCGCTCGCGAGCCAGTCGAGCAACTCCGGATGGCTCGGACGTTCGCCGCCCAGCCCGAAGTCGCTCGGCGTGGCCACGATGCCTTGGCCAAAGTGGTGATGCCAAAGGCGGTTCACGAGCACGCGCGCGGTGAGCGGGTTCGCGGGGTGAGTAATCCACTCGGCCAACGCGCGACGCCGCTCGCCCTCTGGCATGGATTCTTCACCAAATGCGGCCTTCGCGTGGGCGGCCCAGCTGAACGTGCCGGGCGCGGCCGCGATGGTCTCGTCTTCGGGGTTGCCGCGGCGATGCACTTTGATGACGGGCGGCTGCGCGTCGCTCACGACGGCATAGACTTTCGCAGGCTCCGCCAAGCTCTTGAGTTCCGCTTCGAGCTTCGTCAATTCCGCGCGGGCGTTGCGCAGTTCCACCGCCTCGGCCTCGGTGAGGCGTGACTCAGCGGCGGGGGGCGCAAGTTTGGGATCGCCGATGAAGAGCAGGTCACTACCGATGCCGTCGCCGCCATCGGTCGCCACGAGCGTGAGCGTCTTGGCGGTGGCAGGGATCTGGACATCCAGCGCGGCGATTTCGTCCTTGCGGAGCTTGAGCTTTTGGAATGCCAGCGTGGCGTCGATGAAGACCGTGAAATCCGCGCGGCTGCTGGCGACCTCGGGCGTGGCACCGAAGCCGACGATGCCGGTGAGGCGGAGCGCTTGATGCCCGCTCATTTCGCGTAGCTTTGGCAGGTCAAACGTGATCCCGCTGTTCGCGTGCATCGCGAGCAGCCGGTGGCCTTTCGCCGCGAAGTCCGTGCCGCCCAGCGTCGTGCTGCGCTGGGCGTTCAGCGGGCGGTTTGCGATGGTGTCCCAGAAGTGGCCGCTCGTGGCGGGCACGCCGGACACGGGCAACTTGAAGTCAACGTTCACCTCGCCCTTGCCATCGGGGATGAAGACCCATTTCACCCCGGGCACCGCTTCGACTTTTTGCAGCCGGTTGACTTGGATGTCGCGATGGTAGCCGAGCTTATCCTTGGTGACGCTGCCGTTTTGCACCTGGATACCGGAGTCAGCGGGGAGAAGCGTGGCGAGCTCGAAGCCTTCGCCGGTCAGCCGGGCAATCCGCGTGCGCGTGGCGGCAAGAGCTTTCCCAAGCCGCGCCTTTTCATCAGTGAACCGGCGGGTGTCCTCGGCGCTCACGTTGCGTTCGCCGCGTTTCACGCCCGCGAAGACGGACCATAGGCTGAAGTATTCCTGCTGCGTGATGGGATCGAGCTTGTGGTCGTGGCAACGGGCGCAATTGATGGTGATGCCCATCGTGGCGGTGATCACTTGCGTGACCATGTCATCCAGATCGCCGGCGCGCGCGGCCCGGCGGAGCACGTCGCTCTTGGTCTCGACTTGCCCGACGAAATCCCAAGGCCCCGCCGCGAGGAAGCCGGTGGCGATGACACTCGCCGCGTCGTTCGGCGCGAGGACATCGCCGGCGATTTGCTCGCGGAGGAACTGGTCGTAGGGCTTGTCGGCGTTCAGCGACGCGATGACGTAGTCGCGGTAACGCCAGGCGTTCGGGCGGAGTTGGTCACGCTCGAAGCCGTGCGTGTCGGCGTAGTGCGCGATGTCGAGCCAGTGACGCGCCCAACGCTCGCCATAGTGGGGCGAGGCAAGCAGTTCCTCCACCAGTTTCTCGTAAGCCCGTGGGTCCGCGTCCTGCACGAACCGCGCGACGCGCTCGGGCGCAGGCGGCAAGCCGTGCAGGTCGAAGCTTAACCGCCGAATCAACGTCCGCCGGTCCGCCTCGGGTGACATCGCGAGCCGCTTCTCCGCGAGCTTGGCGCGAAGAAACCCATCTACGGACGCATCCTTTGGGAACTCCGTCCGCACCGGTTGCACGGACCAATGTTGGAGCCGCGCATCCGCCGCCAGCGACGTGACCGCGCACAACTGCGCGACGAGCTGGGCCGCGATTAGAAGCGTCGAGGAGCGCAGCGCGGGTTGCATAGGCGGAAGTTATTTGGCGGCGGCCTTGAGTTCCGCAAAGCGGCGGCGCAGTTCCGCGAGCTGGTCCTTCTGAGCGGGGTCGGCAGCGAGGTTGCGCTCTTCCAGAGGGTCCGCACGCAGGTCGAAGAGTTCCTCGTGTTGATGGTCCGGCCAGAACAGATACTTCACGTCGCGCCGGACGAGCGCTTCGGAGGCGGGGATGAAGTCGGCGTTCTTGAGTTGGGCGTGTTCGTAGAAAAACTCGTTGCGCCAAGCGGGCGCGGTCTTCGCGAGATAAAGCGGGGCGAGGTCGCGGCCTTGCATGGCTGGCGAGGGCGCGAGGCCGGCGGCGGCGAGCAACGTCGGGGCGAGATCCGCGTTCAGGGTGAACGCATCGTGCGTGGTGCCCCGGCGCTCGGCGGCCATGCGGGGGTCGCGCACGATTAGGGGCACGCGAATGCTTTCCTCGTAGGGATACCACTTGTCCGCGAGGCCGCGCTCCGCGTGGAAGTAGCCATTGTCCGTCGTGAAGATGACGAGCGTGTTGTCGAGCGCGCCCTGCTGCATCAGTTCGTCCACCACGCGGCCGCAGACGGCGTCCACCTCAGTCGCGAGGCGGTAATAATTCTTCATGTATTCCTGAAACCTCTCTGGAGTGTCAAAGCGCCAATGCCAGCGGCGGCGGCCTTCGTTCTTCTCGTTGCCGATGAAGGGCGGCAGGCGGCGGAAGTGCTCCGCCGTGGCGGTCTTTGGCACCGGAATGACAGCGTCGCGGTAGAGTTGCATGCTCTCGGGCTGCGGCAGGTATTGCTTTGGGTTTTGGTCCTCCGCGTGCGTGGCGAAGAACGAAACGGTCAGGCAGAACGGCTTGTCCGCCGGCCGCGTGCGGAGGAATGCAAGCGCGTCCGCCTCATTCTTTGCGGTGACGTGAATTTCCGTCCCATCGGGCTGCTTCATCCAATGCCGCCCCGCATAGCTGCGGCCGAAGTCGTAGTTCGCCGCCGGAAACGCGCCGTTATGCCATTTGCCTACGTGGCCGACGTAAAACCCGGCGTCGCGCAACCGCCCCGGGAAGGTCTCCGCCCACGGCGTTTTGAACATCGCGAACGCCGGGTTGCCGTGCCGCGACATCCATTGCCCGGTCAGCAACGTCGCGCGGCTCACGCCACAAATCGAAGTGGTGACGCGGTTCTGCGTGAAGCGGACGCCCGACGCTGCGAGCGCATCCAGCCGGGGCGTCTTGACGATGGGGTTGCCCGCGCAGCCCAGCGTGTCATGCCGCCAGTCATCCGCGTAGAGCAGGACGATGTTGAGCGGCTTCGGCGCAGCGCCAGCGGGCAGCGCGAAGCCAACGGCCAGCAGCAGGGCGGACAGAGTGAGCTTCATGTCCAGGAGGTTGGGTGAAGCGTCTCGGCAAGTCCAGCGGGTGAGTGGGCTGCATCAAAGATCAACCGGCGGATGAGCGTCCGGGTCGGCTTGGGGGAGGGGGAAAGATTTTTCTCAACAAGTTTAGCGGCTATGAAGGCGTCAATGGGGTGAGGGGAAGCGGACGGTCTTAAGTGTTTACTGTTCAGAGGGTAGGCTGGACTGTTCGAAACGGGTTGATCGGTCTTGTCCCTGAACTGGGACCACGCATTACTCAGCACCACGGCCCGGACCACAGGCTTCACCGACCCACAATTGGTTTGCGCGGACTCGGGGGGCGAGGCTCCTGCCCGCAATGACAGCATTAACACAGCAAGGCAGACCGCAAATTTCATAATAGCTAAATTCTACCTGCCCATGAATCCATGGCAAGCGCACGACCCAGCCGGGTTGGCTATTTCCCCTCGGCGGCCCATCGCTTCATCAGCGTGATGTTCCGCCCGACCTCGGGGTTGCCGCGACCGAGATAGACCTTCATGTCGCTGTCATACATCTGATCAGACTCCGGGCCGCGGTCTTTCGTGTCAGCCATCCAACGGTCAAGGCGTGTGCGGAGGGTCTCGAGCGTGGTCTTGTGTGCGGGATCGGCGGCAAGGTTCTTCACCTGCCAACGGTCGGTGGTCCACTCGTAAAGCTCCTCGGGCGGGCGCGTGGGGCTGAATAGCAGTTGCGTGGTGAGCACATCGAGCTGCCCGCGCGCCTGCAACGCGCGGAGGGTTTGCACGATGGATTTGCCATCCTTATAGGCGTTGGGTTGCAAGTGCGGGCGCTGCGGGTGGAAGTTGCGGATGTAGAGAAAGCGGTCAGTCCGCACGCTGCGAAGGCGTTCCACTGTCTCATCACATCGGTCGCGCGCGGCGAAGACGGTGTCGCGCGGTTGGTAACTCTTTGCGAACACGTCGCGAGCTTGCATCGTCGGCGGCAGCGGAATCCCGGCAGCGGCGAGCGAGATAGCCGCGAGGTCAAGGTGCTCGACAAGGTCATCGCGCACTTTGCCCCTTGCAATGCCTGGGCCGCGCACAACGAGCGGAACGTGCGTGCCTTCGTCGTAAAGGAATTGCTTCCCGCGCGCGTGACTGATGCCGTGGTCGGTCATGAAAATCACCAGTGTCTGCTCCAGAAGACCCTCTTGCTCCAAGCGCGCGAGCACCTTGCCGACGTGCAAGTCGGTGAAACGGACGGAATCGAGATACGCAGCCCAATCTCGGAGCAGCACGGGGTCGCGCGGGTAATACGGCGGCAGCGTGACCTTCTCCGGGTCGGTCGCGGAGCCAAATTCTTTGGTGGCACGGGCAAGCAGTTGCTGGGCGCTGGCATCGGTGCCACCCCGAAGCTTTCCGCCGGCCAGCTGCACTTGCATGAAAAAGGGCTGGCCCGGCTTGCGTTCGGACCAATCACTCGCGGCGTAGATTTTGGCGTCCCACTCGAAGTTGTAGTCGGTCTTCCCCAGGCCGTCGCCGCCTTTGCCTTTTTTGCCCGGTGCCGCATCGGCCGGCAGTCCGCTGCCGATGCAGGTGAAATACCCGGCTTCCTGAAACAGCGCCGGCACCGGCCGCACGCCAGCGGGCAGATGAATCTTCTCCAGCCCGCGCCCGCTGCGGTGGTGGTGCGAACCGATGGTCGTCTGATACATCCCGGTGATGAGTGCCGAGCGGCACGGCGAGCAAACCGGCGCAGTGATGAAGGCACGGCTGAAGCGCGTGCCTTCGCGCGCAAGCCGGTCCACGTGCGGCGTTTGGATGAGCCGCTCGCCGTAGCACGAGAAGTGCGCCGACATGTCATCAACGATAAACCACAGGATATTCGGGCGAGCGGGGGCAGCGGCGAACGCATTCAGCGCGGCACACAGGATTCCGAACAACAGAATTGGTGGAACTCTCACGGCTTTTGGATATTTAGCGATGTTATGCGACCTGCGAAATTGCTGTTGACCCCGTAATTTGCAACAACGCGACCGTTGTCTTGGCCGAGATGCCGCCCGGGTTCAAGGTGTTGAGACTTGCAGACTTCGCCGGGGCGGTGGCTTTGGCTGGTTTCTTTTTTTCCTTGGGACTTGGGGCGGCTTCGGTGGGGTAGAGCGTCTTCGGGTTTTCAACCACGCCGGCTGGCCGGCGAGCGGTGGGCTCCTTGCCCCCGATCTCTGCGGTCATCTTATCGGCGAGGGCTTGGAGCTTGGTGACGACGTCGGGATGCTTGTCGGCGAGGTTTGTCTGTTCGCTGATTTCCGTGGCGAGGTTGTAGAGACGCGGCGCTTTGCCACTGGCGTCGGAGTTGGTGGGCTGGCCCATGGATTGGGGCTGCGGCGCGATGGCAAGTTTCCAAGGACCTTGCCGCACGGCTTGGAGGTTGTAGCCCGCAAAGTAAAAATGGGCTTCGCGTGGCGATTCCTTCGTCTTGCCTAAAAGAAGAGGCGAGAGGTCGCGCCCGTCAATTACCGGTTGCGCGGGCACCGTGCCACCCGCCATCGCTACCGCAGTGGGCAGCAAATCAATCGTTCCTGCAACGGCATCGCACACGCTGCCGGGCGCGATTTTACCGGGCCACCACGCGATGGTGGGCACGCGCACGCCGCCCTCCCAAGTGCTGCCTTTGCCGCCGCGCAAGGGCAGAGCGCTGCCGCCATCGGCGCCCTTGACGAGCCACGGACCGTTGTCGCTGGTGAAAACGACGAGCGTGCGCTCCGCGAGCTTGAGTTCGCGCAAGGTATCCAGCACGCGGCCGACACTCCAGTCCACTTCTTCAACCCAATCACCGAAGCGGCCGTTGGCAGATTTGCCGGCGAAGGCCGCGCCAGGAAAGATGGGCGTGTGCACGGCGTTGTGCGGCAGGTAGAGCAGAAAGGGCTTGCTCTGGTTCGCCTTGATGAAATTGACGGCCTCGTCGGTGTAACGTTCGACGATCTGCCTCTGCTGCTCGTCCACAAGCAATTCGGCGACCTTGTCATCGCGCAGTAGAGGCACGACGCGCTCGCCCGTTTGCGAGGATTTCTTCTGCATGTCGTTGGAGTAGGGAACGCCGAAGTAGCGGTCAAAGCCCTGGCGCGTGGGGAGGAATTCTGGCTGGTCGCCAACGTGCCACTTGCCGATGCACATGGTCGTGTAACCCCGTTCCTTGAGCCGCTCAGCGATGGTGAACTCCGCTGGGTTCAGCCCGTTCGCCTGACCGGGAAAATAGACACCTGGCACGGAAATGCGTGCCCCGTAGCAACCGGTGAGTAGTTGAGCTCGAGAGACGGAGCAAACGGGCGCAGCGTAAAAACTGGTAAGTTTCATGCCCTCACGGGCCATGCGGTCAAGGTGCGGGGTGCGCTGCTTGGTCGCGCCAAATGGCCCAATGTCCGCGTAGCCCAAGTCATCAATGAAGATGACGATGAGGTTGGGCTTGGCCGTGTCGGCAGCAGCGAGTGGCGTGAGCGTGGCGAGAAGGAGCAGGATGAGCGTGGCCAAATGCATAATCTGCGATGAGAATGGGCGATAGACTGCGTTCAAGTTATCAGGCGTAAGCGCCTACTTTCACGGCACCTTTGGTTTTTGTGCGAGCTTTGTTTCTTTGTCCACGGGATAGACGGCGCGCTGCTTTTCGAGGCCGCTGACAAGGCCCTGCATTAAACGCTGGAGCACCGCGGGCTCAGTCGCGGCGAGGTTCTTCTGCTCGAAGGGGTCAGCCTTGAGATTGAAAAGCTGGTAATGCGAGCCCTCGGAAACTTCGCTCGGGAAGTAATGGTAAATCACCTTCCAGTCCCCGTCGCGGAAGGTCGTAAAGTAATCCGTGCGGTGCGGGGCGTGCGGGTAGTGCATGAGGAACTGCTCGGGCCGGGCGGCATCGCGCTTGCCGGTGAGCAAGCTGTCGAGGCGTGCACCGTCCACCACGTGGCCCTGGGGCGCGGTCTGGCCCGTGAGCGCGAGTATTGTGGGGAACAGGTCATATACGGCCGCCTGCTGGTCTTGAATGCTGCCCGCCGCGATGGGCAACCGCTGCTGAAAAGCGTTTGCCGCATTCGGCTTCGCCCACGCGGCGAGGAACGGCACGCGCACGCCGCCTTCGTAATGCGAGCCTTTCTTCCCGCGTAACGGCGCTGCGCACGCGACGGCGTGCTGATGGCCGAGCGGCGCATCGGAGCCGTTGTCGCCGAGGAAAACGATGAGTGTGTTCTCCGCCACGCCGAGCTTCTCCAGGTTCGTCATCACATCGCCGAGCGATTTGTCCATGCCCTCGATGAGCGTGGCGAAGGCCTGCGCATTGGCGGGCTTGCCGGAGTTGGCGTAGTTCGCGGCGAAGCGCGGGTCGGAGTTGAACGGCGCGTGGACGGCGTATTGCGGGAAGTAGAGGAAGAACGGTTTGCCGGCCTTCACCGCGTCCGCCACATGGCCGTTGGCTTCGAGCGTGAGCGCCTCGGTGAGGAAGATTTCCTGGCCGTGATACTTGTCGAGCCCGAGGACGGCGTGTGAGGCGCGCTTGCCGTTCTTGCCGGGGACGCCGCCGAAATGCTGCTTCCCGTAGTAACTCGCGGGCGCGCCGATGGACGCGCCGCCCACGTTGACGTCGAAGCCCAGCTTGGTGGGATCCGCGCCGTCGGAATTGCGCGGGCCGAAGTGCCCCTTGCCGACGTGAATTGTCTGGTAGCCGCCCGCCTGCAAGATGCTTGCCAGCGTGAGGTCGCCACGTTTTAGGCCGAGCCAGTTCCAGTCCGGCGGGCCATTGGGGCCGGCGTTGTTGTTGTCCGGGTTGATCCAGTTCGTCGTGCGATGCCGCGCCGCGTTCTGCCCGGTCATCAGCGAGATGCGCGTGGGCGAGCACACGCTCATGCAGTAGAAGTTGTTGAACCGCACACCGCGCGCAGCGAGCCGCTCCATGTTGGGCGTGCGGTAGTAGTCGTTGAGGGGATAGCGCTTCGGCTTGCCGGCGTCATCGGTGAGGAACGGCACCGACGTGTCCATGATGCCCATGTCATCCACGAGCATGATGACGACGTTGGGTTTGGCGGGCGCGGCCTGAACCCAAAGCGCGTGAGCGAGCAGAAAGGCGGTGAGCAGGCAGAGGTGTTTCATGCGGGGAGAATCGCGATGATGGAAACGGTTGGCGAGCGTGACCTCAAGGTGCGGGCCGCGGGGTGGACTACTTCGAGATTTCAAGAATTTGGTTCGGCGATGCGGCGCGGTGCAGCACCAACGTCCTCCCCATCAACCCGCGGTAGTAGGCGTCGTGGAAGTAGAAGATTTCTGCGCCGAGGATGAGCGAGGGGACGATGATAGAGTCGGCGGGGAACTTCTTCGTCACGCCTTCGCCGACGGGCTGCCCGTCGAGGTAAAGGCGCACGCGCCAATGGCCATCCACCGGCTCGGCGGTCATGGCGACATGCTGCCACTTGTCGGCGGCGAGCGTGGCGTTGGAGATAATGCTGTCGTTCACGTTGATGCGCGCGGCGAGTTGATACGGGGCTTTCTGCCCGTGGAGCCCGAGGATAAAGCGCCGCGCGCCGTAGCCGATGATGTCGCCGCGTCCGCCGTGGTGCGCGCTGCCCATCACGGGCGCGGGCTTCACCCACGCGGCGAGCGTGAGGCCGGGAATTTTCCCGCCGCCGCCGTGATGACCGGTGAGCGCGAGCGGCAAGGTGTCCTTGCCGGTGTAGGCGGAGTGGCTGAAATAGTGGCGGTTCAGCGAACTGTCTTGGCGGAATTCCTTCCGTCCGGTCGGGTTGTCCGCGAAGCGCAACGCGGGGCGTCCGGCATCCGTGACCCAGTCCAGGTTCGCGAGGTCGAGGTGCCCGAGGCCGCCACCGGTGCCGTGGTTCAACACGACGAGTCCTTTGCCTTCGAGCATCCGGTAATCCGCGATGGCTCCCGCGGGCGCGGCGGGAGTCGGCGCGGGCGTGTCGTTCGCCTTCGCAAGCACACCGCTCGGGAGTGCTTCGCCGTCGCCGAGCTTGCGGAACTCGACTTCCGTCACGAGCACATCGCCGGTGCCCGCGTTGCCGAAGGCCAGTTCCAGCGCGCCCGCGTCCTCGGGCACGTCGAAGACAAAGCCCTGCTTGCGCCAGTCGAAGGTGCCGTTGCCGGTGAAGTGGCGGGCTTCGGCGAGGCGTTGGTTCGTCTTGGCCTGCAACGCCGCCAGTTCGATGCGCCCGCCGGGGCCGTGGACGTTCGCCGCCTTGACCAGCGCGGTGACGAGGTAGCGGCCCTTCGCGAGCGGCGCGGCCTTGGCCACGTTGGCTTTGCCGAAGGAAGCGGGGCCGAGCTTCATCGCGAAGCCGCTGCCCGCGCCGCAGTTTTTTTCCAGCTCGTAAGTTGGCCGCACGTTATGCCCGGTCATGAACGGTGTGCGCCCGTAAATCCACGTCTCGCTCATCGGCACGTGCTGCGAGAAGGTCAGCTTCGGCCACTCGTCGGCAAAAATGTAGTGATGGCGCGGGTCGAGTGTGGGCGAGTCGTAGAGTTTGGAGGCGTCAAAAACCGCCTTCGCCTCGGGCGCGGGCACGCCGGTGTAGCGGTATTTTACCTCGATGCGCGTGCCGGGCTTTGCGGTCTCGGGCGCGAAGCTCACGCCGGTGTCGTAGAAGGCCGCGCACACGGCGGTGTTGAGCTTGCGCCCGCTGCTCGTGCCGCTGCTGATGTCGTATTCCACCGCGGGCGCGACTTGCATTTCCTCCAAGTGCAGGCCGAACCAAACGCGCGCGCCGCCCGCCGTCTCGAGGTCATACTGCGGGCCGGGGTCTATCGGATAAACGGGCCGGTGATAACTGCCCGCGCCGCCCGCGCGTTTCGCGACGAGATACTGCCAGCGGAACGGGTCGAGCGGTGTGTGATGCTCGAAGTCAAAGCCGTAGCGAAAATGAAACGGCTCGCCCGGCAGCATCTCCAGCGCGCTCTCGATGTCGTAGGTGTAAGTGCCGCGCCTCGCGTCGTAGCCGACCGTGAGCGTGCTCTTCGTGGTGAACCGGTCCTTCACGTGCCGCGCGGACCACGTCGCCTTCACGGTCGCGCCGCCGCCGCTCGTCTCGGGCGCGGTCCACTTGCTGTCGGCCTCCTTGAACGCGCCTTGATTTTCCAAGCCCCAGTGCGAATCCCACGTGAGCTGCGGCTTGTAGCCGGGCCGCAGCTTCGCGAAGACGCTCGGGTCCTTCTCGTAGTGCAACTGGAGAATCGGCTCGTGCCCATCGAAGACAAACAGCCGCCCGCCGAGGAACGGGCGCACGGAAAAGTCCGGGCGGTGCGGCCCGGGCGGCGGCGGCGTGATGGACGGGGCGCGCTCCACGAGCACGTCGCGGAACGTGACCTTCGCGCCGCCACTGGCCGCGATGCCCGCCGCGCCCCTGGCCAACGGCAGGAAGCGGTCGTGCCAGCGGATTTTCTCCGCGCCATCCACGCTGACCGAGATCTGCGCACCCTGCGCGCTCGCGGAAACTTGGATTGGTTGGTTGAGCTTCACCGCGCACGGCACGACCTGCACGTAGCCGCCCTCCGGCCACTTCACGAGCGCGATACACTGGAAGCGATGCGAGAGTTGCGCACGGAAGCCGGCGTTCGTCGCCGCGCGCACCAGCAGCGCGGCCTCGAAACCATCGTCGCTGAACGTCTTGTCGGGCCACGCGCTCCAACCCTGGCCGAAAAAGCGCGTGCCCTTCGCCGCCTCGTGAATCGTCACCGTCGCGGCCACGTGCGTCTCATCGAGCACTTGCGGCGCGACGAGGCCGGCCCACTTGTCGCTGGTCAGCGTGACGGAGCCATCGGCGAAGATTGGCGATTGGGCTGCCGGAGGAAACGGCTTCCAATCGGTGAGAGAAGTCGCGGCGGTGAGCAGTTGAGCACCCACAACGCACAGGAAAGCGAAACAGAGGACAGGTCGTTTCATGGCTATCGCAGTAACTCAATCCGGTCGAACCACGCATCGCCGCCCATCGCCGTCGGGGCGAGGCCGGTGAGCGTGAACGAACCCAAATCCTTCCACAAGTCGAGCGTGACGGTGTCCCACTGGCGCGGGGCGGTGGGGCCGGTTTCGCGGGATTGCCAATTCGTCGTGTTCTGGCCGGCGTGGTAGCGGCCGTTGCGGTCTTCGGCTTTCGGCCATTGGCCGGAGCGGGCGAGTTCAACCATCACGCCGGCGCCGCTGGCCTTCCAACTCAGGCGGAGGAAACGGAATTCGTTTGCGCCGGCGGGCTTTTCAACGATGCGGAAGTTCCAGCCAGGAAGTTGCTTTGCCGCGCGCTGCGGCGGCGTGACGTGCAGGCAAAGTTTCCCGGAGGAAGCCCCGGTGCTCACGACGGTGGCGGTGCCGGACTCTTCCTTGAGCAGCGCGGCGAAGCCCGGTTCTTCATCGAAGAGCACGAGTCGGCGGCCCGCGTCCGCGCCGAGGTTGCTGCGAAGCCACGTGAGCAGGCTGGCGAGGTCGGCGGGCGTGAGCGTCTCGGCAAAGCTCGGCATCAGCGAGCCGGCCACGCGCCGGACGCCGGTCACATCCTTCCGCAAAAGCACCAACTCCGCGCCGTTGGGCTGCGCGAGTGTCAGGCTCGTCGCGCCATCGTCCTTGAGCAGGCCAACGACGGAGCCGCTGCCGCGCGTGTCCACCACGGTGGTTTCGTAGCCGGGGCGGATGCGTTCGTTCGGCAGCAGCAGGTGGCGCACGAGCGTCTCTTCGGCCACGCCGAGTTCGCCGAGCAAGTCCGGGCCGAAGTCGTGGCCTTCTTTGCCGACGCGATGGCAGGTGGCACAGGCAAGCTTGAAAATCTCCTCGCCGCGCTTGGCATCGCGCGGGCCGTGGAGCGCGGCGGTGAACTTGCGGAACGTCGCTTCGCTGACTTCGGTGATGGTGGCGACAGCGGGGCCGGTGAAAACTTCGCCCTCGCTTGCAGTGGGAACGAAGGTGTCCTCCAGCGCACGGGTGGCGTTGCGGACGGTGGCGGCGGGGCTGGCGGCGAGTTTGGCCAGCGCGGCGCGGGCGGATTTGTCGGTGAGCGGTTTGCGCGGGGCGTTCTTGCGGCCGTTGGCGAGACCCGTGAGGACGGTGGCTTGCGTGGGCTCGGGTGCGCTGGCGAGCCCGCCCAAAGTGCGGGCCAATTCGGCTTCGTCGCGGCGAGCACCGACGGCTTGGGCGAGGCGGTTGAGGAGCGGGGCGCTTTCGCCGGGCTCACGGAGAAGTTCGGTGAGCATCTCGCCGCCGCGCTGGTGGAGGGAGGAGAGAATCGCCGTGTCCATCCACCGCACGTTGAGGCGCTCGCGGGCGTAGCGGGCGAGCATCGCGAACGCGCGCGGGTCGCGGCTCTCACCGAGGCTGAGGGCGAACTGGATTTGCACGCGCGGACTGGTCTCGACAGCGGCAGCGGCCAGCACCGCGTCAAGCAACGAGCGCCCGCCGTCGTGGGAGAGCCAGCGGTCGGCCAGTTGCAGCGCGTGGATGCGAACTGCTTCCTCGGGCCGACCCAGAAACGGCTGCAAATCAGCCGGCTTCAGAGCGTTTAGTTGGTCGAGCGTCCGCAACGCGGTGATGAGCGAGGAAGCCGCGTTCCTGCCGCCCAGCCGTGCTCTGACCGCTTGCGCTGCGGTGTGGTCGTTGCGTTCGGCCAGCAAGCGCTGCGCGGTTTGCCGGCGCCAGAGGAGCGGACTGGCGGTTTCCAACGCGAGCGCGGTCGCGTCGAGTTTGCTCATGTCCGCGGCGGGCGCGGGCGCCTGCTGGTCGTGCGTGAGGCGGTAGATGCGGCCGCGGTCGTGGCCGGCGTAGAGGCCGTATTGCTGCTGGAGATGGCGCGGGATGGCGGAGTAGTCCTCGATGATTTCGCGATAGTAATCCACCACCCAAATCGCGCCGTCGGGCCCGTGCAGCAAGTGCATCGGGTGGCTCCACTGGTCCGTGGTGGCGGCGAACTCGGACTGCTCCTCGCCCGGCGCGCGGCGAAGCGTGAGCGCCGGACCATCCGGCACGACGAGCGCGCGGTGGATGAGGTTGCCCGAGGGTTCGCAAAGGAAATACTGGCCATGCAAGCCAGGCAGTGCGTGGTCTTGGTAAAGCAACGGCCCGCACGCGGCGGTGAACCAGCCGTCCGGCTCGCTTTCCGCCGCGCCGTATCGGCTCTTGTAGTATTGGAAGTAGGCGGGGTCGTCGGCGCGTTTCTGCCGCCACGGATGCGGCTTGGAAATGGAATAGGCGCGGCGGTCGCCCACGGCGACTTGCGGCGTGCCGGAAGCGATGTCGGGGTTGCGCGCGAGGTAATGCCACGGCAGCGGCGCGACGAAGAAACTGCTGGTGGTCGTGACTGTGAAGCGGTCGCCCGCCTCGGTGAACGTGAAGCCGAACGTGTGCGTTTGCCCCGTGACCGGTTCGATGGCGCTGCCGTCCGCGCGGATGCGGAAGTCGGAGCCGGGCAAGTTCACGGGCTTCGCGAGTTTCGGCCCGGTGATGGGACCGCCCGGCCAGCCGCGCCCGAAGTAAATCCAGCCGTCCGCGCCCCACTGTGGCGCGTTGATGCCGCGCTCGAGCTCGCCCGTGCCGAAGCCGGTGAAGAGCGTCTCGCGCACTTCGGCGACCCCGTCGCCATCGCGGTCGGCGAAGAAGAGGATATGCGGCGCGCAGGCGACGATGAGCCCGCCCCGCGCGGGGACGAGGCCGTAGGCAGGCGGGAGGTTGGTGGCGAAGATGGTGGCTTGGTCCATGCGCCCGTCGCCGTTGGTGTCGGTGAGGAGCTTGATGACACCGAACGTTCCCTTCTCGGCGGCGTGCTTGTGCTTCGCGTCGGCCTGCACGCGGCGCACTTGGGTGTCGAGCTTGCCGGTCTGGTTGAGTTCCTCGATGTCGAGCTGGCCGGCGAGGTTGTAGCCGTGGAGTTCGCTCACAAACATCCGCCCGCGTTCGTCCCACGCGATGCCCGAGGGCGACGCGAGCAGCGGCTCGCTGGCGACGACTTCCATGCGGAATCCCGCGGGCAGCTTGAACGCAGCGGCACTTTGCTCGGGCGTGCGCGGCTTGGGCGCGTCGGTGGGCGGCGGGATCTGCGCGTGATTCGTTACGACGGTCAGTGCCAGCAGCAGTGCGACGGCAAAGTCCCGGCAGGGCGCGTGGTGAAAGTGGCAGGCGGCGATGCTCATGCGGGCAAGACAACTTGGGCGGACTGCTTTAACTGACGCGTGGGCAGCCCGGGGAATTCAGGATGGCCCAAAAGGGTCATCTCACGCGCGCTTCGCCCGCGTACAGATTCATGGCTGATCCCCGCAGGAACCCGATCAGTGTTTGTCCGCTGCGGCGTGCGAACTCGACGGCGAGGCTGGACGGCGCGGAGACGGCGGCCACGATCGGCACGCGCGCGGCGAGCGCCTTCTGCATGATCTCGAACGACGCACGGCCGCTGACCAGCAGGATGTGCGCATCCAGCGGGAACGGGCCATTGAGGAAGGCCCAGCCGAGCACCTTGTCCACGGCGTTGTGCCGGCCCACGTCCTCGCGCAGCACGAGGAGTTCGCCTGCGGCCGTGAATAGAGCGGCGGCGTGCAGGCCACCGGTCTGGGCGAAGGTGGCCTGGAGGATGGCCAACTGCCGCGGTAGTTCCAGCAGCGTCGTCGGGGCCACGCGGACGGGGGACTCTACCGGCGGGAAATGCTGGTGAACGGACTCGATGGTCGCCTTGCCGCACAGTCCGCAGGACGACGAGGCGAAGACGTGGCGGGTGAGTTGGGCGAAATCCACACTTACCGATGGCGCGAGGAAGACGTTCAGCGTGTTGCCGAGATGTGCTGCTTCGCCTTGTTGGCAGGGTGCGATCTCGATGATGTCTGCGCGGCGTGTGACCAGCCCTTCCGTCAGCAGAAAACCAGCCGCGAGTTCTGCGTCGTGACCGGGAGTGCGCATCGTCACGGCCACGCTTTGGCCGCGCACGCGGATTTCCAGCGGCTCCTCTCGGGCGAGCGCGTCGGTTTCCCGGCAAGGCTCGCTCCCGCTGCGCCAGCGGGTGATTTCCGCGCGGGTGATTTCAGGCGAATCAGACACAGGCGATGCGAAACTCACTTCCGCCACTCGTCGATCACCGACGCGATGAGCGCGGTCCAGCCAGTTTGATGCGAGGCTCCGAGGCCTGCGCCTGTATCAGCATGAAAGTACTCGTAGAAGAGCACGTTGTCGCGCCAGTGCGGGTCAGTTTGGAACTTCTCGTTCGTGCCAAAAACGGCCCGGCGGCCTTGGGCATCACGCGCAAAAATACGAATGAGCCGTTCGGCAAAGCCACCGGCGAGTTCATCAAGGTTGATGGGCGTCTCGTCCTCCGAGCAGTTGGGAATAGTGAACTGACCGCCGTAAGCTTTGCGTAGCTTGCGCAAGGTCTCGATCATCATGAACGTCGTCGGGAACCAGATCGGCCCGCGCCAGTTTGAGTTGCCGCCCTTGAGCTTAGCAATGGATTCCCCCGGCTCGTAGCCGATGTTCCGGTGGTCCAGAACGTAGGGGTGTTGCTGGTGGTGTTTGGAGAGGCTGCGCAGGCCGTAGGGTGAGCGAAACTCGCCGGGGTTCCAAATCACGCGCAACAGCTGGTGAATTTGCTCCGGGTTCATCACGGCGAGGACGTGGACCTTCTGGCCGTTTTCTTCCAAAGTGGTGACGCACCGTTGCACGAGGTCGGCGCGGTGCTCGAGAAACCAGTTCATGTTCGCGCGGAACTCCTTGAACGGTTCCAGCCACTTTTCCTCCAGCCGCTCGATGGCGAACATGGGGATCAGCCCGACGAGCGAGCGCACGCGGAACTTGTCGTACCGCCCGTCAGGATGCCGGAGCACGTCGTAGAAAAACCCGTCCTGCGCATCCCACATTTCCAAGCCGCCACCGCCCATGTGCTTCATCGCGGAGCCAATATAGACGTAGTGCTCGAAGAACTTGGTGGCAGTGGCCTCGTAGGTTTTGTTCTCCTTCGCCAGCTCGAGCGCGATGCGCATCATGTTCAGGCAGAACATGCCCATCCAGCCGGTGCCGTCAGACTGCTGGAGTGTTGTGCCATCGGGTAGTTTCTCGCTGCGGTCCAACACGGTGATGTTGTCCAGACCGAGGAAGCCGCCCTCGAAGACGTTGTTGCCTTCGCGGTCTACCTTGTTGACCCACCACGCGAAGTTCATCAGCAGCTTGTGGAAGCAGCGTTCGAGGAAATCGCGGTCCGCCTTGCCACGGCGGACGCGATCCATGTTGTAGACCCGCCACACGGCCCACGCGTGGACGGGCGGGTTCATGTCGCTGAACTCCCACTCGTAGGCCGGAATCTGCCCGTTTGGGTGCTGGAACTGCTCGAACAGCAGGAGCCAGAGTTGCTGCTTGGCAAATTCCGCGTCTACGAGCGCGAAGGGCACGGCCTGGAACGCCAGGTCCCACGCGGCAAACCAGGGATACTCCCATTTGTCTGGCATCGAGATGATGCGCTTGGAGTTCAGGTGCTGCCAGTGACGGTTACGAATCTTTGCGCGTGACTCTGGCGGCGGGGCGGCGGGGTTGTCGCCCGTCAGCCATTTGCTCACGTCAAAGCGATAAATTTGCTTGCTCCACAAGAGGCCGGCGAGCGCTTGGCGTTGGATGCGTTTCTCGTCGGCGGTGGCGGTCTTGGGCGCAATGGACTGGTAAAATTCGTCGGCCTCGTCACGGCGCGTCTGCAGCGTGGTTTCAACTCCGGCGAGTGGCCGCGCCAGCGCACGATTCATCAGTCGCAAACGCACGACGGCGGATTCGCCGGGCGGCACCTCGAAACGGTAATCAAGACATGCCTTCGTGCCGACCTGTTGCGGGTTGATGCACGACTCGCCATTGATGAGGTGGCGATGAAAGGCGTCCTTCACGTGGGAGCTGCGATTTGACGCCCCGGGGCCGAAAAGAAGTTCTGCGTTCGTCTCGTTGTCCGTGAAGAGAGGACGGCCACCAAGTTGTGCGTAAAGCTGATACGTGCCGAGCCGGTAGTCGAACGGCAGCCGCTCGATGCTAGGACAGCGAGAATCATCCGCGACGAGCGTGAGATGCGTGCGGGAAGTTTTACCGATGCGAATGCGCGGTTTGGGATAGGTGTCGTTGCTCCACGCCCAGCGATTGCGAAACCATAAGTGCGGCAGGAGCCGGATGGGCGCGGGGTCGGGGCCGCGGTTGATGGCTTCAATGCGGATGCAGATGTCCTCCGGGCCCGCCTTGGCGTATTCCACGAACACGTCGAAGTAGCGATCTTCGTGAAACGCGCCGGTGTCAAGCAGCTCAAACTCGGGATCCATTGGCCCGCGCCGCTGGTTTTCCTCGATGAGGCGCTGGTAGGGGAAGGCGCACTGCGGGTACTTGTAGTTCCATTTGAGGTAGGAATGCGTCGGGGTTGAGTCGAGGTAGAAGTAATACTCCTTCACATCCTCACCGTGATTACCCTCGTAGGGCGTCAGTCCGAAGAGACGCTCCTTAAGAATCGGGTCACGCTCGTTCCACAACGCCAGTGCGAAACACATCACCTGATAGCGATCACAAATCCCCGCCAGCCCGTCCTCCCCCCAGCGGTAGGCCCGTGAGCGCGCGTGCTCGTGCGGGAAGTAGGCCCAGGCATTACCGTCTGCGCTGTAATCTTCACGCACCCCAGCCCACGAACGCTCTGAGACATACGGCCCCCACTTGCGCCACGGCGCGTCTTGCTCGCGCGGCGTTTCGTAGAGGCGTTGGTCTTCCTTGGTTTGATGCACAGCGGGGCCGGAAATGACTGAATAAGGCTGCGTCGGCGGCAGGTTGAGTTCAACCTTAAAACGAAAGCTGCAAATGGGTTTCCCCTTACTTGCGCTTCAACCGGCGGGTCACCTTTAACTTGCCGTAGTTGTGATTCCGCGCCCGGCGCCAAACAGCGCCAAAATTTTTCAATCAGTGTCTGTGTTGCGCAGGAAAAATTAGCTCAGAGATCAGCACCAGTCAGGTGAGTTGGGTGCGGGTCAGCTGGCTTTGGGGTGGGCGGTGGCGGTGCCGTCGAGTGCGGCCATGCGCCACTCGGATTCCTGCCGGAGATAGACCGTCTGCGTGGGGAAGGCGAAGCTAATGCCCTCGGCGTCAAAGCGGCGCTTGAGCTCGAGGTTCAGCTGCTGAAAGCCCTGCAGGTATTCCTTGAAGTCCTTGGAGTTCCACCAGTGAACCACCAAGATGTTCAGTGAAGAGCTTTCAAACTTGTTGAAGCTGATGATGAGGTCGCTGGTTTTCGGGTGCGGCTTGTAAATCTCCTCGATGATCTGCATGGCCCGCTGGACCTTTTCGGCCGGAGTGTCGTAGGTGACGCCGATGTTCATCATGGTCTTGATGTTCGGGCGCTCCGCCACGTTGGTGATGGCAGCGTTGCCCATGGTTTTGTTGGGAATGACCACCAGAAAGCCGTCCTGGTTCCGCACCCGCGTGCTACGGAAGCCGATGGTCTCCACCGTGCCGTCAATGGCGTCGAGTTGGATGCGGTCGCCGACTTTGAATGGCTTGTCCACTAAAATGGCCACCGCGCCGAAGAGGTTGGCAAGGGTGTCCTGCGCGGCTAAACCCACCGCCAGGCCGCCGATGGACAGGGAAGCAATGAGGCCAGTGACGTTGAAGCCCAGGTTCTGCGATGTGACCAGCGTAGCCACAATCGCCACGAAGACCTTGAGGCTCTTGCCGATTAGCGGCAGCAGTTGTTTACCGAACTGCTCGTTGTCCCCTGCGGCTCGCTCGTGCCACCAGCCCATCCATACGTCCACCAGCTTCAGCAGCACGTAAGTGATGGATAAAGCCACGATGACCTTGAGGCCCTTCGAAAAAACCGCCGCTACGCCTTCTGGCCAAGAGTAGATTTGCATCCCCAGATGCAGCAGGATGACAAACGACGTGACCCGCACTGGCCCGCGCAGTAATTCGATGATGAGGTCGTCCACCGTGGTCTCCGTCTTGCTTGCCCACTTTTTGAGCCGCCCGTTAATGAAAGTGTCCAGCCCCTTCGAAAGGTAAAAAGCCAGAAAGACATAAATCAGCGACGCGAGAAACTGCCACAACGGAATGCCCGCCAACGGGGCCACTTGTAACGCCGGAAACCGGTCGAGCCCGAACGTTAACCACGGTTCTGGGGGCGGCACTGGTGCGGCCGTCGGGGGTGCGGCTGCCTCCGCCGCCCACGGCACGGCCAAGAGGGCGGTCAACCTGAAATAAAAGTAGCGGTTCGTCATGAGAAAGCTTCGCGTAAGTTTTTCTGCTCAGGCCGCATCTTGCGGAGGCTGGCATGTGTGATTCAAGCCACAGGTATGATGGCGTAACATCGTGCGAAGAGCTTAAACTTATGTCGTCGCCCCGAGCAAACTCGCTTTGGTTGCCGCGCGCGGCGGTGTATTCCCAGTGAAAACCTCGACTTCACTGCGCACGCCACGGTAAGAATCACTCACGCAATGGAAACGTTGGCTACAGTCTTTTTCGCGCTCGCGGTGCTGCACACCTTCGCCGTGAAGCGCTTCGCACACTGGGCGAGCAAATATCCTCCCGGCTCCGTGCCGGAAAACATCCTGCACTTCCTTGCCGAAACGGAAGTCGTCTTCGGTCTTTGGGGAGCGGCGCTCTTCCTCGGCATCGCCGTGCTGAAAGGCTCGGTGAAAGATGCCGTCGCTTACGTCGAGGGGCTGAACTTCACAGAACCCAAATTCGTATTCGTAGTCATGGTGGTGGCGGCTACGCGGCCCGTGGTCCAACTCGCCGAAACCCTCATCCGCCTCGCGGCGCGCCTGCTGCCGCTCTCCACCGGCACAGCGTTCTACGTCGCCGCCCTCGCCCTCGGCCCGCTGCTCGGTTCCTTCATCACGGAACCCGCCGCCATGACCCTGCTCGCGCTCGTGCTTAAGCGCCGTTACTTCGACCGCGGCATCTCCTCCCGGCTGGCCTACGCCACGCTCGGCCTGCTCTTCGTCAACGTCTCCATCGGCGGCACCCTCACCCACTTCGCTGCGCCGCCCGTCCTCATGGTCGCCAGCAAATGGCACTGGGACACCGCCTACATGTTCACGCACTTCGGCTGGCGTGCGGCGGCGAGTTGCGTGCTCTCCACGGCGCTCATGGCGTTTTGGTTCCGCCGGGAACTCGCCGCGGTGGACAGCGGCGCAGACACCAGCGAGCGCGTGCCCGCCTGGCTCACCGGCACGCACCTCTTCTTCCTCGGCCTCGTCGTCGCGTTCGCACATCACCCAGATGTTTTCTTCGGCGTCTTCGTGCTCTTCCTCGGCGTGGTGACGGCAACGAAAGAGTATCAGGACGAACTCAAACTCCGCGAAGGCCTGCTCGTCGGCTTCTTTCTCGCTGGGCTGGTCACGCTAGGCTCGCTCCAAGCCTACTGGTTGAAACCGCTCATCCAGAGCCTCAACGGCAGCGCGCTCTACTACGGAGCCACCGCGCTCACGGCCGTGACGGACAACGCCGCGCTCACCTACCTCGGCTCGTTGGTGGAAGGCATCTCCGACGAACTCAAATACGCGCTCGTGGCCGGCTCCGTCACCGGCGGCGGACTCACCGTCATCGCCAACGCGCCTAACCCGGCCGGAGCGGGCATCTTGCAAGACGCGAAAGTGTTCGCGAGCGAAGGCATCAGCCCGCTCGGCCTCTTCCTCGGTGCCCTAATGCCCACCGGGGTCGCCATCGTGTTCTTCTGGCTGCTGCACTGATTGCGGCGCCCCGCGTTTCTTCGACACAGCCTGACCGCAGGCCCCAACAGGCGGCGGGATGCAACCCCTTCAGGGTTGTGCACCATCTCCACCCGCACCCAAGGTAGCCTCGCTGACTCGGCAACCTTGGGCTGAGCGCTAAAACCACGGTTGGGTGGGGTTGGCGTTTCGCCAACCGGCCAAAATGCGCCACCTCGGCACTGTGATTGGCGTCAGCGCAACTATGTGCGCCATCAGCGTCACTGGAATTGGTGCAAACGTGGCTGGGGCTGAGGTCAGCGGGACATGGCTCGCCGTCGGCGCGTGGCTAGGTTTGGTCCAAGCGTCGAGGGGTGAGGTGTCAGCGTAGGTGGATTCGGCATCCGCGCGGACGGTCTCGTCCGAGGACCGTGCCAGGCGAGTTGCGTCACCCGATCTTCCCTCCACCGACATGGCCCGCTACCGTTCCGGCGCGCGATGCAACGGCTTGGAAAAAACCACGGCGGCTACCACGGCGAGCGGATAGACATCCACCAAGTCACACGCGCCGCCACGTGCGCCGCCCAGCGGCACGGCTGGCAGGTAGCGGCGTTACCCTTTGAAGCTGGCCGTGAACTGCTGACCTTCCGTCGAGATGCGGCTGGCGCCCGGCGAAACGTTTATCTCTCCACAGGCATCCACGGGGACGAACCAGCGGGGCCACTCGCCATCTCGCGGCTCTTGGAGGAAAACCTTTGGCCCGCCGAAGCAAATCTCTTTGTATGCCCCTGTCTAAACCCGACGGGCTTTACGCACAACCGCCGCGAGAACCAGCACGGCAAGGATCTGAACCGCGACTACAAGCACTTTGAGACGGCTGAGACGCGCGCCCACGTCGCCTGGCTTGCGCAACAGCCGCCCTTCGACCTCGTTTTTTGCCTGCATGAGGATTGGGAAGCGAACGGATTTTATGTCTACGAGCTGAATCCTGATGGTCGGCCCTCTTTGGCCCCATGCATGATCAAAGCGGTAGCGCAACGGTGTCCGATTGATCTCGCGGAAGTGATTGAAGGCCGGCCGGCGCTTGGCGGCATTATCCATCCCAGCCACGACCCAGACTCGCGCCCACAGTGGCCGGAGGCGTTCTGGCTCCTGCAACACAAGACTCGCCTCAGCTACACGCTCGAAGCGCCGTCAGACTTTCCACTCGCGACCCGCGTGAACGCACTGATGGCGGCGGTGAATGCAGCTTTGGTGCCGGAATGATGGAGTGCGGCCTACAAGCTCTGTAAATCGCGCCCTTTTGACGCTCACGCATCGGTCATCAGCGCGGAAACCGGGCCAGCTCCGAAAGCCAGCGCGGGAATGGTGAGCCCAGTGCGGCCCAGCGGGCGCTGGGGAACCGGTGGCTCAGCACTCATTCGCGCGCGGTGCTGCTGGTAACGGCTGGCTTCACGAACTCAATGAACGCCTCGGCGGTGTGTGGGGCCTTGGCATCGAGCGTCGTGGCACGGATGGGACAGGGTAAGTTGAATGCGCTAAGGGTTGCGTCAAAACGGATCTCCAAGACGCCCCGGTCACTGCCGGCGGGCAGGTTGACCGGCGCGGCGCGCAGTCCCTTAAAGTGTGGCGGCGGGTGCAATTCCACGCGCACTGCTTCGGTGATGAGGGATTTGTCGCGACGCAGGTGGAACGGCACTCTCACTGTGCCGCCCAGCTGGACGCGCACGGATGCGGCGTCGAGTTCCAGCTCCAGCATGCCTGCCTGTGTAATCACAATGACTTGGTCGTTCTGCTCGTTCTGCGTATAGCTGACAATGTGGTCGGAGCCATCGTGGTCGCGCAGCTTGCCTAGGAGCATGACCTGAGTGCGGCTCGTGCGGCCCAGTTCCATGCCCGGCGGAAAATTGACTTCGAACTCGAAGTGATCCTCGCCAGGGGAAATCTCCACGGGCGGCGCGGTCACGCCTTGCAAATGCCGGCCCTGGCGGTCGGCCAATTTCGCGACGAGTGGCCCGGTGAAGCCACCGCGTTCCAGCTGATAGGGCCGCCGATACGTAGAGCCGCGCGGCACGATGTTCATGAGGAATTCGCTGGTGAACTTGAAGGGCGTGGGCAGCGCGACCGCAAGCAGCACCGAATCCACCGCTAACTCACCGCGCCGTGAAGGCAGCGTGGCAGTGCGTGTGATCGGCTCACCGTTGACGTTGGCAGTGCCGCGCACGGTGAGACGTGTGGCGGTAATTTTGGTTGTGGGCTCGGCGGAAAAGCTGAGGTCAGCCGTGTTACGCCCGGCGGGGATTTTGGTACCGCTCACCGTGACGCCCGAGGGGAGGCCGATGACCTCAAGCTCAATGTCCGCCTTTAGGCCGGCGGTGGCGGCAATGTTTACCTTGAGTTTACCCGGCTGTTGCTTGCCGCGCTTGGGCTTGCCCGGGGCCACCGCTTCGCCGTCCGCCATTTCTCGGATGACGGTCAAAGCGTCGCTCGCAAGCGTGATTTGAAAATCCGGTGTTGTGGCCGGCAGCGCTGCGCGGAGCCGGTAGGTGAAGTCCGGCCCGCCGCGTGATGCGAAACGGTCGGTCACGTGCACGGTAAACGCGCCCTCCGCGGGAGCCTTGAAGTTTAGCCCTAGGTCATTCACATCGCCCGGAGCTAGTTCAGCGCGGGCCACGGATTTACCTGCCGCATCTGTGATGGTCAGCACGGGGGTGAGCGGGCTGCCAAGCCGCGGCGCAGCGAGGGAAAGCTCGAGCACGTCACCTTTCTTTGCCGCGAAGCGCCACCAATTCGTTGCGCCGGGTGCGGCGATGCGGCCGTTCAGCATGGCCGGCGCGTTAAAGGTCGCCGCCGTGCCAGAGTGGATGTGCTCAGGCAGATCGTCGACCTCAAGGAGCGCGTTGGCGAAAGTCTTGCCATGCGCCGTGAGAGGGATGGAAGTCGTGCCGTTGTTCGAGGGGGCAAGTTTGACGTTCACTGACTTCACCGGAAGCCCGTGGCCAGTAAGTTCGAGCGTCATGCTCTCACCGCGTTTGCCCCCTAGCGGAAAAACGCTTGTGACGACCGGTTGGTCTGAAATGGTGAGGCGATAGACGTGGTTTTGGAGCCCGCTGGCGTTCACATCCTCGATGCGGGCGCGGTAGGTGCCGGTAACGGGCGCGGTGAAAAGCAGGCCCGGGTCCGCGCGCTGGGTGGCGATCGCCTCCTGCAGCACGCGTCCGGCAGCATCGAGTACGGCGAGGCGGGCTTGAAGCGGCGAGCCGAGGGATTGCGCCGCCACGGTGAGTGTGACTGCTTGACCGGCCCGGGCGGAGAACTCCCAAACGTCCAAGTCCTCGCGCGGGAAAATGCGGCCGTTGATGGTGACGGGCAGCGTTACCGCGACAGGCTGCGACTCGCCCTCCTGCTCGGCTTCGGTGATCTCAGGCAATTCGCCAACTATAAACTTCATCGCGGGCGTCGCGCCCTGTGCGGTCCAAACCCGCCAGTGTCGCTCACCGATTGGCGCATCCGCCGTGATGCGGAAAGCTACCGCATGGTCACGTGGATAATCCTCGCTGCGCTGCGACGCCGGTTGGACAATGAGCGGACCCTCGAACCAAACTGTGTTGGTTTCGCGGACACGCGCCGGCCCGGACACCCCGGGACCCAGCAACTCGAAGTTTGCCTCGCCATGGAAGTAACAGCCGCCGACGCGCGCGTGAACAGTCGTGCCGCGCTGGCCACCCGCCGGAAAAACGTAGGAGGCGAACGGCTCGACCGCTTGGGCAGCGTAAGCCGCGCCGAGCAAGGCGGCCATCAGGGCGCTAGGGTGAAGGCAACGGGGCAGCATCGTCAGTCCCGACGCATGGCAGGCGGGCATCTTCAACGCGGTTTCTGTAGTGCCGAACCGCCCGGACAGAACGCCGCGCCGTTTGGCGGCGAGATTGCGCTTGCCCCCTCCTTGGAGCGCAGTAATTCTTTTGACGCACTCACAAGTTGCGTGCGCGCACGTGGCGGAATTGGCAGACGCGCTAGATTCAGGTTCTAGTGAGTAACATCGTGCAGGTTCAAGTCCTGCCGTGCGCACCACAGCCGCGCTCGCTTTAGCGAAAGATTAGCCTCGTTACTTCCGCACGAACAAGGCCAGTGCCGCGGTGTAGCCGTGCAGAAAGTTCTTCTCTCCCACCGGCCCGATTTCACCGTTGCAAAAAAAGCCTGTCAGGCTCGTCGGGCCAAGCCGCTCTTGCACCATGCGCGCGTCGTGGCTCGGCTTGCCGAAGAGTCGGCGGCCGCGTCCGTTGCAGCAGCACAGCACGCCGCCCAAGACTTCACCGCCGGCCAGTTCCCGCTTGGCCCGCGCCAGCATCTCCGCCATGTCTTCAGTCGCCGCTTGCGCGTCTCGCCGCTGAAATTGCACGGTTTGACCTAGCCGCGGTAGCGCGCCAATGGCCAGCGCGCCGGAAGTGGGATCAGCTCCGACGAGATTTCGGATGAGAAAATCGCCGCGGTGGAACTCTTCGAGATACTCATTGATGACTAGACCGACGAAGAGGTTGCCGCGCGCCTGTTGCTGCTCCGCTGGCGGTAGTTGTTCGAAAGTCTCGACTAGTCGTTGATAGGCTGGCCGGTTGCCAATCTGGGCGATGATATTCCGCTCCGCCTGCGTGATTGTCCACGTCTCACCAATCGGCGTGCAGCCCTGCGAGATGACGCCCTGCAGCCGCACCGCTCCACCGACCGACAACGCCACGCCCCCATCCTCGAATACTTCGCTGTCGAGATACACCTGCGTTTCGCGTTCGGCGAGGTCCCCGCTAGCCAGCCCACCTAGAATCGGCAACGGCGCGTAAGCCTCGTTCCATTGTTTCAGCCAAGCCTCCGCGTCGAGGCTGAAAGGGTCAGCAAATACTAGCCAGCCGTTGCTCGCCTCCGCCCCGATGCCAGTCTCCGCGTGCCAGTAAGCGGGGTTGCTGCACTCCTCTATCTGCGCCTGCGTGAAGCGGACGGCTTTTAGGTCTGAGCCAGGCAAGTAATGCAGCGCGAGCACCAGCCCGGCGTCCTCCTCGACCTCCATTGCGTTGGCGATAAGGCCCTGACTGGAGCAGCCCAGGAGCAGCGGAATCTGTGCGTGAACCCGCAGCACTTCGAGTGTCTCGCGCGCGTGCGGGAAGAACTTCGGCGACATGAACACCAGCCCGAGGGAAACCTTCGGCGCCCGTAACCTCGCGCGCAGCCCCTCCGCCCACGCGCGCAGCCCGGCATCGTCGAAGCCATCGTGCCAGTGCGCCGCAACGGAGTGGTCTATGTTCACCACCGCAAACTAGCGCAGGATTTACTTCCGACAAGCGGTAAGCGGGAGGGAAAATCTGCGAGCAAGCAAACCAGTTGCCCGCAAGGATCGCCTTGGTAGGCCCGCACTGTTTTCTCACCATTGTTGTCTGCCCGGGGAGAAGCGAACTGCCAACCGCGTTCTGCTGACCAGAACGCCTCAGTCGTGCGAGTGCCGATTAACGTTCCTTTCAACTTTGGGCGGTGGGGAAATTGCGTGTTAAATCTGACAAAGTGAAACGACGGTTTTGCGGTTTTCGGTAAGCAAGAGAGGCGCGCTAAAATAATACCAGCAGCGGAACGCACGGCAGTAGGGAAAGCCAAACGTCAATTACCTCGGTGGCGGTAACGCTAGTTACCCGCTGGCGATAAATGCGGCGCGATGAGCTGCCAAATGTCGTCATGCACAGCTTCGATGCCTTTTGTTGCGTCCACCTTACGCACGCGCTTGGGTTCGGCCTGGGCGATTTCTGCAAAGCCAAGCTCCACACGTCGGAAGAAGGCGCGGTCGGCCTCCTCAAAACGGTCGCGTGGGCTGGTGGTTCTGGCTTGCCGATTGCGGCGTCGCACTTCGCTGACCTCAGGTGGCACGTGCAACAGCAGCGTGAGGTCGGGTCGCGTCCGCCCGACAGCGAAGTCAACCACTGACTTGACTAATGTGAGGTTCAATTGCCGGCCATGCCCCTGGTAAGCGGTGGTCGAATCGTAAAAGCGGTCACAAAGCACGATTTCCCCGGCCTTTAACGCGGGCCGGATGACCTCCAACACCAGTTGTGCGCGGCTGGCGTTCATCAAAAGCAATTCAGCTTCGGGCGTCATGACCTCGTTAGCGGGGTGGTGCTTGAGCAGGTGGCGAATTTCCTCGCCAATGGGCGTGCCGCCCGGTTCGCGCAGCACTCGCACGCGATGACCGAGTTTGCGCAGCCGCTCGGCCAGCAAGGCGATCTGCGTGCTCTTGCCGCCACCTTCAGTGCCTTCAAACGTGATAAATAGACCGGGCATTTGAAACTTCGGAAACGATTAGGGTTAAGATTTGGATTAAGAGCAAGAACCTCCGGTTCGCGCAACATCCTGTTGTTCCCCTGCTCGCAATCTTAATTCCGCACCCAATCTTCCCTCAAATTCGTTTCACGCGCGGCCCCTTTGGCGTGTCCTCGACTATCCAGCCGAGCGCTTTTAATTGGTCGCGCACTACGTCGCTGCGCTTAAAATCCTTCGCTTGGCGTGCAGCCTGCCGTTGCTCGACTAGTGCAAGTACCGCAGCAGGCACTTCCTCAGACTTCGGCCCGCCGAGGCCGAAGACTTCGTCCACGCGATTCCACGCCGCCAAGGCCGCTGCCGCCTGTGGCCTCGTCAGCTCGTTTGCCGCCAGCTTCCTGTTCGTCTCCGTTACCCACTCGAAGACCGCGCCCCAAGCGGCAGAGATGTTCAAGTCATCGTCCATTGCCTTAGTAAACGCCACTAGCAAGTCATGCTCTTGGGGCGCACTTGGCGCGTCCGCGAGTTCGCGCAGTTTGCCCACGCACTCATCCAGCCGCGCCAGCGACGCGCGCGCGCCCGCAAGCCCGTCGAGGGTAAAGTTAAACTGCGATCGATAATGGGCCGAAAGCAGCAGGTAGCGAACTTCCCGGCCGCTGAAGCCCTTTGCCAGTAGGTCGCGCAGTGTGAAAAAGTTGCCGAGCGACTTGCTCATCTTCTTGCCTTCTACAAGCAGGTGTGAGCTGTGCATCCAGTGCTTCACAAATCGGCGGCCCGGTGGATAGTTTAACGCGCCCTCACTTTGAGCGATCTCGTCCTCATGGTGCGGGAACGTCAGATCCTCGCCGCCCAAGTGCAGGTCGAAGCTCTCGCCAAGATGCTTGATGCTCATCGCGCTGCACTCGATGTGCCAGCCGGGCCGGCCCTCACCCCACGGGCTCGGCCAGAACACCGCGCCATCCTCTGGCACGCGCCGCTTCCACAACGCAAAGTCAGCCACAGCTTCCTTGTCGTATTCGTCGCAGGCCACGCGCTCGCCCACGCGCATGGCTTCAAAGTCCAGGTTCACGAGCTGCCCGTAGCAACAGCCGCAGCCGCGATACTTCGTGATGCTGAAATAAACCGAGCCGTCCGCCGCCTGATACGCGATGCCGCGCGCGACCAGTTTCTCAATCAGCGAAATGATCTCCGGAATGTGCTCCGTGGCACGCGGCAGGATGTGCGGGCGGCGGCATTGGAGCGACTCGAAGTCCGCCAGGAATTCGGTCTCATGCTTACTAGTGAACTCGCGCAGCGTCGTTTGCCGTTCCCTCACCCGCTTGATGATTTTGTCCTCCACGTCTGTGATGTTCATCACATGGAGCACCGCGAAGCCGCGAAACTCCAGATAGCGCCGCGTCAGGTCGGCGAAGACGAACGTGCGGAAGTTTCCGATGTGCGCAAAGTCGTGGACCGTCGGCCCGCAGCAATACATTCCCACGCGTTTACCGGCGGAATCCAAGGGAACGAACCTCTCCACCGAGCGGGTCAGCGTGTTGAACAGTTGTAGAGCCATGCGAAATGCGCGCGAAACTAGGGGCGCAGCCCCAAAGTTCAAAGTGCAAAGTGTTGGCCAATGCGCCGCTTTTCCGCCGCTTTGCAATTATCCCCATGCCGCCGGAATTTTTGCTGACCCACTCCGCATTATCCTCATAGGCTACAACCATTATCGTGCCACCGCGCCCGCGTATTCTCTACGTTAACAACAGCGCCGACCTCTACGGCGCGAGCCGCGCGCTGCTTAGGGTTCTGCCGCCGTTGCGGGAGCGCGGTTTTGAGCCGGTGGTCGTGGTGCCGCAGCCCGGGCCGCTACAGGAGCGGATCGCGGCGCTGGGGATGCAGGTCATCGTGGATCCCCGCCTTTCGATCGTGGATCGCGCGCGGCTCAAGTCAGGGCGAGCGTTGGGTTTCTTCCTCGGCTTTCCGTTCAACGTGCTGCGCTTCGTCAACTTGATCCGGCGCGAGCGCATCGCGCTGGTGCATACGAACACCGCCGTCATGCCGTCGCCCGCGCTGGCGGCGTGGCTCGCGGGCGTGCCGCACATCTGGCACATGCGCGAGATTTTCGACGAGTTCCGCGCCGGCTGGCAATTCTACTGGCTTTACCTGCACGCGTTCTCCACGCGCATCCCGTGCGTGTCTGAAGCTGCTGCTGCGCAGTTTCCCAATCGCCGAAAGACCTGCGTGTTGTTCGATGGCCTGCCGCTAGAAGAGTATCCGCCGACGGCTGCCGGTTCGCGTGCCGAGGCAAAGGCGAAGTTTCAGCTCGGCTCCGGCCCCGTCATCGGCTGCGTGGGGCGGATCAAGTTCGTGCGCAAGGGGCAGGAGGTGCTCGTGCAAGCCGCCGCGCGCCTGAAGCAACGCGGCCTCGCCGCCAAACTGCTGCTCGTCGGCGCGCCCGCGCCCGGCAACGAGGAACACGGCGAGCGACTGCGCAAGCTCATCAACGAACTCGGCCTCGCCAGCGATGTGGTGCTGACCGGCGAGCTGGCCGACCCGCGGCCAGCCTACGCGGCCATGGATGTGTTCGTGCTGCCCTCGGCACAGGCTGAACCGTTCGGGCTCGTCGTGCTCGAGGCGATGGCCATGGGCTGCCCGGTGGTGGCCACAGCTATCGGCGGGCCCTTGAGCATCGTGGCCGAGGGCGAGACGGGTTTCCTCGTGCCACCGGGCGACGCCTCGGCCCTGGCGGACAAGCTTGAAGTGCTGTTGCGCAATGTCGCACTGCGTGAGCGAATGGCCGCGGTCGGCCGCTCCCGGCTGGAGAGCAAGTTCTCGTTCGCGAACACGGTCAACGAATTGGAGGCGCTTTATCGCGAGGTGTTGAAGGAGCGCGCTGGTTCGCCGCAGAATCCCGCGTGATGACGTCGCGTCCCGCCAACCCGCTGGTCTTCCTCGACCACCTCGGGGACGACTACCGCTCGCTGGTGCTCGCGGGCTTGGAGCACGTCGGCTTCTTTCGGGACGTGCCGGCGGGCGGGACGGTGTTCCTCAAACCGAACTTAACGTTCCCGGTCTATCGGCCCGGCGTGATGACTTCGTTCGAGTGCCTCAAGGCTGTGGTGGAGGCGCTGCGCGAACGCGGTTTCCGTGTCACCATCGGCGAAGCGGACAGCGGCGGCTACAACCGCTTCTCCATGGATGAGGTGTTCGCCAAGACGGGCATCACCGAACTGGCCCGGGCCACCGGTGCCGAAGTGGTCAACCTCAGCTACACCGAGTCTGAGTCCATCCCCGTGTGCGGCGGCTGGCGGACGCTCGCGGTGCCGCTGCCCAAGCTGTTGCTGCACAAGGTAGACGCCTTCGTCACGCTGCCGGTGCCGAAGATTCACATGAACACGCAGGTGTCGCTCGCGCTGAAGAACCAGTGGGGCTGCATCCAGGAGCCCGCCGAGCGGCTCAAGCTCCACCCGTTTTTCCCGGCGACGATTTATGAAGTCTGCCGCCGCCTGCCGCGACCGTATGCGGTGGTGGACGGGCGCTTTGGCCTCAACGGCACCGGGCCGATGCAGGGCAACCCGGTCGAGCTGAACTGGCTGCTCGTGGCCGATGACCTCGTGGCCGCCGACCGCGTCTGCTGCCGGCTGATGCAGGTGGACGAGACGCGGCTGCGCTACCTGCGCCACTTCCGCCGCCAAGGCTGGTGGACGGATTACGCGGCCATCCAAGTGAACCAGCCGCTGGAGCCGTTCCTGAAGGAGAAGTTTTACCTGCGCCGCGCATGGACGGATTACCCGGGGCTGCTGTGCTTCAACAATTCGTTCCTCGCGTGGCTGGGCTACCGCTCGCCGCTGGCGGGCTTTGCGCACTGGCTGCTCTACAAGTTCAGAAAGCCGTTCTACGACTACGACGCGGAGGCGGAGAAGGTGAAGGGGCATAGTGGGAGACGCGGAGCCAAGGACGGCGTGAGCGACTGACAGCAGGTGCAGCCGGAGGCGGAATCCCATTTGGGAGGGAACAGGGTCGCTTGACGCCATCGGCAAAGACAGGCGGCGCGGAACGGGCGAATGGACTAGGCGTTTCAGCGCCGCCGGACTGCCACAGACCCACCCGGCGTGCGGTGACATCAAAGGCACCGGGCCGCTGCTCCGGCGCGGGAGCATGGTTCAAGTGAGCACTGCCAGCTAACTGCAAACCCGACCATAGAGTTTAACGTAACTCGGCAACACCCCACTGGCGGATCGGTCGCGAACGGACTCACGAATCGAGGCAGGCGGGAGGAGGCTTGGCGGGTTAGCCAGTATTCCGCGGAGTTGGCTGGCCAACTCTGCGGGGGCGAAGGGGTCGAACAACAGTCCGGTCTTGCCATGCTGGACAAACTCGGCGGGACCGCCACTCCGGGCCGCCAGCACGGGCAGGCCGAGGGCCAGGGCCTCGATTACGGCTACGCCGCACGGTTCGTCAATCGCGGGGTGGATCAACCAGTCGCAACATCGCAAGTCTTCGGAAGTGTCAGCCGACGGCCCGGCCAGGTGAAATTGACGGGACAGGCCGTGGCGTTCGACGGCCGCGCGCAGTTCCTGTTCATAAGCTACAGAATCCTTCGCTTGCAGGGTTGGGCCAATGATTTTCACCTGGAAACGCAATCGCTCCGCGGGGGTGAGCAAACCCAGGGCAGCAATGATGAGATGCCAGTTTTTCCACCGCAGAATGTTTCCCAACCCCGTCAGGCGCACAGGCTCCTTCATCCCGCCGGCGGGGCGGGGCTGATGCAGCGGTTTCGAAAAGTGCGCATCGGAGCAGCATGAGCTGATGATGCGGATTTTGTCGCCGTCGGGCGACAGGCCGTAGTAATCCGACATTGCCCGCGTGAGCACGGTGGTGAACATCCCGGGCCGGCTGGCAGCCCACCGATACAGCCACAGGCGACGGGCATAAGCGTGGTTGGTGAAGACCATCGGCTGGGACCGGCGACACCGGGCCATCAACATTGCCAGAAAGCCACCACGCGAATGCGCGTGGACGAGGTCAAAGCGCTCCTTCGTCAGGAGGTGGAACAGGGAGCGCTGGGCTTGCAGCGCACCCCATAGCAGGCGCAGATGGCTGTCCGACTCGTCCAAAAGGTGCTTGATGAAGCGATACTCGAGCTGCGGGGCACGCACCTCTTTGTAACGCTCGTTGACCAACACCACATGCTTCCAACCCAGATGGAGAGAGGCGTTCGCCAAGTTTCGTAGCACGGAAAGAATGCCGCCTAGATCTTTATTCGCGCCTAGAAGGTGCAGGATTTTCATTGCGGTGGCAGGGACCCTTCTTCGCGGCGCCGCAGATGACGATCGCAGACCAACAGCAATCCGGTCAGAAACGCAAAGGTCTTCAGCGCGTGCTCCACATCACCGTGGAAGAATATAAACGCAGTCGTATGTGCCAGCCACAAGCTGGCGGACAGACTACAGGCGCGCGCCATGCTGTCGTTGCAGCCGGCTTGCCGCAGACGCCGGACAATCCGCCACGCCAGCGCGGTGCCGGCGCCCAGGAATAGGGCCAT